>Ga0210390_10001078_pt1 | contig 27186 bp, 22 predicted proteins | sample IncBWH11OmetaG_FD_161050 | JGI IMG/M metagenome (GOLD analysis project Ga0210390, IMG submission 161050) | Forest soil microbial communities from Barre Woods Harvard Forest LTER site, Petersham, Massachusetts, United States - Inc-BW-H-11-O ... | reverse complement strand
TACAGCACTGGAGTCCGGTCACAGTGAAGTCCTCACCGCATACCTCGGAGCAATGGCGAAGTTTCACACCTACAGCTTCGGCAACATCATGCTCATCGCACGTCAGAAGCCCGATGCCACCAACGTTGCCGGACTTCGGACATGGAACTCGCTTGGCCGCTTCGTTAAACGGGGAGAAAAAGGCATTTTCATTCTCGCCCCGATGGTCGGAAGACGAAGCACCAAGGATGTAGCGACCGACGAGCCGAGTCAAGACGCGACAACCGAGGGTCAGCGGACGCTGTACGGATTCCGGGCCGTCTACGTTTTCGATGTCAGCCAGACCGAAGGCAAAGACCTTCCCTCACTGACCGAAGTCAATGGCGACGTGAGCGGATACCGCGAACGCCTGATCAAGTTCGTGGAAGCGCAAAGCGTCGAGCTTAGCTTCTCCGAGCGAATTGCTCCCGCCAAGGGTCTCTCGTATGGCGGGAAGATCACGCTGCTATCCGGGATGCAGCCAGCCGAGGAGTTTTCCACGCTGGTACATGAGATCGCTCACGAAATGTTGCATCGTGGCGACCGCCGCACCCTGACCACTAAACAAGTTCGCGAGACCGAGGCCGAAGCCGTGGCCTTTGTCGTCTGCCAGTCAGTCGGCCTTCGGAACGGAACTTCATCCCAGGACTACATCCAGCTTTGGCACGGAGACGCCAATCTCCTCCGCGAGAGCTTGGAAGCCGTTCAACAAACCGCTGCCGTAATCCTCGGGGGCATTGCCCCCGAGCCAGCGGCACTCGCGGCAGCCGCATAACACGCTAACACCTGCAACGTTTGGTTTGTTAAGCCCGACGTCTGCGCTGAGTCCACGAACACTAACCAAAGACACATGAGAGGAGAAAAGATCATGCCTAGTATGCAAAATGCAGTCAACAACCACGAATATCGCAGCGTTCCCATCACCGCGCTCGCGGAGTCACCAACCAATCCCCGCAAACGCTTTGATGCAAAGAGCCTCGAAGAACTGGCCGCCAGCTTCAAGACACAAGGGATTTTAGCCCCCCTTCTGGTACGCGAACTGGAGGAAAGCAAGTACGAAGTTGTAGCCGGGGCACGTCGCCTGAGAGCGGCGAAACTGGCAGAACTCGAAAAACTTCCCGTCCGCGTGGTCAAACTGACCGATGCCGAGGCCATCGAGGCCCAGTGCGTTGAGAACCTGCAACGCGAGGACATCCACCCGCTTGAGGAAGCTCTGGGTTTCAAGTCGCTATTGGAACTCGGAGAGCCTGTCTACACCATCGCCACCATTGCCTCACGTGCTGGCAAGAGCGAGGCATACGTCTACGGTCGCATCAGACTCGCTGACCTCATACCGCCCGTGGCCGAGGCATTCCTGAAAGACCAGATCACCATCGGCCACGCTTTGCTGATCGCCAAGCTCCCGGTTTCGCAACAGCAGGAAGCCTTCGCAGCCGCGTTTCGCGGACAGTGGACAAGCGAAGGCAACACCCAAGTCCTGATTCCAGTGCGCGAGTTGGCAGCGTGGATCGAATCGAACATCTTGCTACAACTGGCGTCCGCGCCGTTTGACAAGCAGGATGAGACACTCGTTCCCGAAGCAGGTTCGTGTGCCAACTGCCCGAAGCGAACTGGATTCAACAAGCTACTTTTTCCCGACGTGCGAAAAGATTCCTGCACTTCGCCCGACTGTTTCCGGGCCAAGATTGAAGCTTGCGTGAAAAAGACACTGGAAACCAAGCCGCAGCTAATACAGATTTCGGCGGCGTGGAATTCCCGCGAGGGTGCTCCCTTGGGTCGGAATCAGTATGTGGAGTTGGAGATCAAGAAACCCAAGCCGAACGGCGCAAGCAGCAAGCTCCCAGCCGTTCAGAAACCCTGTGACAAGATGGCTGAGGCCATCGTCATGGACGGCGGCAAGCGCGGACAGGTCGTCAAGGTCTGTGCCGATCCAGCTTGCCGCATCCACCATCCCAACACTCCTTCTCCGCAGCAAGTCGAGCGGGAGCGGGCAGAGGAACGAAAGCGCATCGAGAAGGAGAAACTGGCCATTACGACTCGCCATCGTGTCTTGGCCACGATCCTTCAACGCGTATCCGCTCCGTTAAAGAAGGCCGACTTGCTAGCGGTCGCCCATTACCTGATCGGCCATCTTTCCTACAGCCAAGTTCCGGCTCTGGCTAAGCGGCATAAGGTGGAGGCAAAAAAAGACTCCGCGTCCGCACAGGAGCTTTTGGCCAAGCAAGTAAGTAAATATGAGGAGTCCGAACTCTGCAAGCTGCTTCTGGAAATCAGCCTACTGGATTCGGCGTATCAGCGATCCACAGCCAGCCGCGATGACGTTCTCATGGACGCCGCCAAACGCTATCGGGTGGACACGGAGAAGCTACAGAAGGCCGTAGCGGACGAACTGGCTGCGAAACGAGATAAGAAGACGAAGGCCAAAGCAAAGCCGAAGAACCGCAAAACGGCGGCATAAGCCCATCGCGCCCTTAGATTTCTGGCGGAGTGCGAGTTTCCACTCCGCCATTTTCTTGATGAATTGGGGCCTCTTCGCAGGGCCCCCCCAACGGAAACGCTCAGGGTTTCTTCCTTCCCAAATCGCCTACATCGGCCCGGATCTTTTCCGCGTAATCTCGCAGGTTGGTCATAATATCTCTGATGGGAAGCCTATCGCTGGTATCGTTGCGAAGCGCTTGTTTTAACTCTAGGGCCTGCCGGTAGCCGTTCGCGATGAGCGCCTCTGATTCGCTGCAATTGCTGATCGCGACGAGGTCATCGAACAGGACGGCAATTTCCTGCTCGATGGCTGTGACCCTGATCGTGAAGTTGTCGATGACGCGTCGCCGCTTGGTCAGCCAAAAACCTCGGTCTGTTTTGAGCTCATCAAGCGTCTTCTTCGGATCAAGTCCTGCTTTACCGCAGTCCTTTTCCAACTTGTTCACTTCGGCGATCATCCTTCCGGTGGCTTCGAAAACAGCGCCCGGTATTGTCCGCATGATATCCGCTAGGCCGGGCGCCGCCTTCGGATCGCGCGCGTGTTCCTGGTGAACTTTGATGAGAGTGCTCGTGAGGGAGAGCGCTCCCCCGGCAATACTGAAAGGATCAGGCATCGAAAGAATCCTCCTGCGAAGATATGGAACTGTTCGAGCTCCAGATGCTCACGCAAAGAAGTCGGCGATAAGGGTGACAAGAGTGCGAAAGACCCTCATCGAAGAACAACGTCAACGGAAATCGTGGCCTTACTCGGCTTTCCGTCCTTGTCTACGAGTTCTATCGTGAACTCTTTGCGCCCAGGTGACTTGGTCACGTCGGTGGATACAAGGAACTTGAGCTCACTGGAGTCCGGTTTCGGGGGCGACTGGAAAACCATTGTCTTTTCGAACAATACGTCCTTGACGTAAGAAAAATCTAGACCGCCGCCTGATACAGTCACAGTTTGGCTGTCACCCTTATACAGATATGCCGGGCTGACCGCTGGCTTTGCGGTCGACGCATCTGCTTTGGGTACCGGTAGATCCCATTCCACGGGTAGATCAGGGCCCACGCGAGCTCCCACCAAAGGTTTGTCGACCACTTGGAAGCGAACAGTCGTGGCCTTCCCGAGGTCTTTCAAGCTAAAAAGAAACGTTGCAAGGTTCTGACTGGCAATCGTGAATGATGGTGGAGATTCGCTGTCCTTTCCGACAAACCATCTTAGACAATATTGCTTCAGGCTGTCGTTACAACTGTCCGTCGTATCAAGTTTACCGAAGTCGAATCCTGATACCGTGAAGAACGTCTGATCCGTACCCTTTGCTTTGGTTGCTGGAGTTGTCTTGTTCGGGTCAAAAGGATCATCCGTTGGATACGTCGAGGTTATCGCCAGTTTGTCGAATGCTGGTGCGAAATCAATTGTGCCCCTCTTCTTCAGCGAGTCCCACGCAATATCTTGAACGAGAAAGGACTGGGCGTTCCGGAGCGAACTTGTCGGTGCAAGAAACACAAAATCGCAGTCAGCTCCGCTTGATCGACCAGAGACTGTGCGGCAACCTGGCGAACGAACAAACGGGTTTTCTTGAACACCGTAGACCTGAGAGCCGATCAACACAAAAGGTTGGGGCAGTCCGTCTGAATCATCCGTGAGTGTGTAAGCCGAACCGAGTTTCATGTGCAAATGAACATGCGCATTTCCATCGGGTCGAGGAACGGCGACCATGTCGGCTTCCGTTATGCCGCACTGACTGATCTTGCGTGGGTCGGTGACTATCGCAAAGGGCTGCTTGACGCCATTCTGCGACACCAGACTGAGGTCGCCAGTTTGGAGAACGTCATGAACGCTAGCAAATGTCTCTACATTTGTGCCGTCGAAGGCCGTCGGCGTCACATTAGTCAGCCCCGAACGCACGGTCATCCCTGACGCAAAAAAAGTTCCTTTGGCCGTAAGTCGCACTTGGCCGTTTCCGATATCGGTAACGTTCATTTCTCGAACGAGGAGAGGGTTCAATAGTTCAATTCCGCTTCTGTCTGTGTCGACACTACATCCATCCTTGTAAACCGGCCCGACGACCTGTCGGCTGGAATCGTAAGCCCTCCAGCGTGTCTGAACGTAAACCGTCGGAACGTAGATGTCGTTAAGACCTGCCGGAAGCGCCAGTTGAGCGAATACCTGCCGCTGCCCACCCTTAACGTAAGCGGCACCCAAAACCGGCCTGAATTGCCATCCGAATACAACCGCGCCCTTCGTTGGTGCAAATAATGGCTCGCACGGATCGAAAGGGTTTAAGTTGATCGTACCCACTATGTCGTCATGCGCCTTGTGCCAGAAAGGCAATGGGGCCCGATGATATTGGGAAACCTCGGGACCCGGATATTGAAGGGCAATTGTATCCGTGTCTTTCGCTAGGTAGAGGCGATCCTTCGACTTCCCGGTGTTGACACCCGCACTTACGGGCTCCACGGTAACGCCGGCCCCGAAAGAGTTTTGATGACTTGTTATTTTAGCCACGTTATAGGTTTTCTCACTCGGAAGAAGCGTCATGATACTGACGCCATCCCTTCCTGCCGGCGGGACAATGACGATTCGGACCTCCGCTACAGCGTGTTTGTACTGTCGAGGAGGATCGATTGAGACGGCAAATCCGAGGGTAGTCTGCTGTCGAGTCGCGACGGCCTGCGAGTCGGACGTTAGGTATTGATCGGAAGCCGCGCCCTGCAACAGCAGCCGCAGCGTTGTTATCTGGGAGTTGAGTTGAACCTGTTCTGCCAATATATCGGAACTTGAGACTCCCACATTTGTCGGCGCCGAGAGAGCGGTCGAAACAGGTGCCGTCGGAATAGTGGGTCCGAAACCGCCCGATGTTGTCGTTTGGGTGTTCTGTTGGTTATTGGTCGTGCCCGAGACTTGCTGCGAAGTTCCCGCCGGTACGGTAGTAATGGAGCTTGACGACCCGTTTACATTTGACGCTGGCGTGCATTGTTGCAGGCCGCCGGAACCAATAGTTGGTAGTGAGCCGTCTGGACATTGGATTGTGACCGTTCCGGGAAGGCCGGCAATCGGTGTTGTATTCGTGGTTCCGGAATTACCAGTTGTACCATTTGCAAGAGTCGAAGCAACGGTAGGCAAAGGAGTGGTAGTGACTTGAGCACTCAGAAATGATACGTCACGCGTAACGCCCTGAAAATTGCCGAATGCACTTGTTATGGATGCTGAACTAAACCCGGAGATGCTCGCAAGTTGCGCAGCCGTGTCGCTTAACATTCGCTTGAGGACAACTGTGTCGAATATCTTTCCGGGCCCCACCGCGATTCCATTATCAGACTTTGTGCCCGCCCTTCGTGGCGGCGGCGGATAGAACTTAAGAGTCGCCCAATCGTAGTCGACATGTGAGAAGAGACGACACCCATCCCGCTTTCTGTAAATCGACAGCGCAACCCCATATGAGAGGTCGAACTGAAAAGGTCCGTAATTCGGATCCAGGCGCTTGCCGCTAACGAGCACGAACTGATTGCTGTCGTCAAGCAACTCTCGACTGATGATCAAGTAACTTTGTTTCGCTTGTTTCGTCAGAAGACTTTGGTTCGTTGCATTCTCCTTCGGTACATTGAGCAGTGTTGCTTTGATTACGTCCTCTTGTTGGAGGCGACGAGCCAAGGTGAACTCCTTGTGACAGTGGCCTGAGGCTATGGCTTCAAAGGAATCCGCCACTTCATTGTCGCAGACCGGATCGCTCTGGTTCCCAATAGTCAGAAGGCCGAGCGGTTTTGCTCTTCCATCCAACCACCAACCCTCGGCAGCCAAGTCATACAATGTTCCGTCGCCGACGCGCACGTAGATAGCCAGTGGCTCCGCATGTTTTGTTGCCTGCGCAGAATTAAACCGCTCCAATTCTGCACGCGATGCCGGGTCCAACGAAATCTTGTAATCTGGCGTCCCTCGGGAAAAAGTGAACGTCTGAGGGGACGGCTGCTGCTGATCACATTTGCATTCGGGTTCTTTTGTCTTGGGTTCTGTTGCTTGGGGTGGTTTTGGTTCGGGCTCCTTTGCTTCAGGCTTCGTTTCCAACTCGCCCGTTATGTTGACGGACTCTCCGGGGTTACTTGTTCGCGACTTTAGCACGAGCGTGCTGCCCGACTTCGATGGAGCAAGTTCGGCATCAAAACCGAGGTTATTTATCTGCGTTGTAAGATCGAACAGCGTTGCAGGAAAGTTGATACCAAGTCCCTTATTGCTGTTTCCCGATTGGATGGTCAGTTCCCCGGTAAGGAGTTGGCTAACGGACGCGGCAATATCGATAAAGCTGTTGCGATCGAACCGCTCAACCTTGAGGGAAATCGACGGACCCAAAGCAATTGGCTGCGGTTGTTCCTTTTGCACATTCTTTGGTTGGGTTTGAGTTGAATTAGTCGAAGCTGGTGCGTTTTGAGAACCCTGCGCAAATCCAATTGACGCAGTGACCAGGACCGTTAGACCAATGATCGAGAGCTTGCAAATCATAGGGACACCTACGACGACCGTCTCGGTTTTGTAGACTTCTCCCTCGGCACCGTGAACTTGGCTTCTCTGCCGACACTTCAGGTGTCCTACTCAGACGTGGACACTCGCTCGCGACTTATCAGACAAGTCTTCGACGACGCCTCACTTTGGCGCCAACGACAACAGTACTTTCCTAGGGAAGTCGGCGAGTAGAAGCCCCCTCGGAAGTGAGGCTCAGAATGAGCTTCACTCTTCCGTCGCCGATTAGCGGGAAACAATATGCTTAGAGAGTCTAAATGTCAACAGGGTCCTTCTCATAGCTTCATACCCTTCAACCTGAGCCGTACTCGCCGACCAGTCGCCCGAACCTCTCCTAATCCTTTTGATCCCGGACTTGGTGGTTCTTCCGGGGTCATGGTGCTAGGGCGGCAGGTATACGCTCTCGGCTCCCAAGCCGCCGGGATTCTTTTCTTGTGGGGTCGCGCGGCGTCGCCGTTCTACTCTATGAGATTTCAAACTGAGGCACTACCCAACTGCGTACTCATCAATCTTGGCTGAATCAAAGCCAACAATCGCTGCGCCGTCAATGACAATCACAGGAGTGGTCATGTAGCCCAGTTTCCTGAGATCGGCCAGGGCGCCGGAATCTTGAGCTATGTCTCGCTCCTGAAAGGCTAGGCCCTTTTGCGAAAGATACTCCTTCGCTTGGTCGCAGAACATTCACCCATGCTGTGAATACACCACGATATTTTTCGTCATTCTTTACCTTCCGCTAGGTTCTTTGCCGCTTGCCAGCAAGCGCTCGATGGATTCCTTCGCTCCGCTAATCACATCACGGACGGGACCATCTGAATAAATCGCCTTCGGCGGAGCTCCCGGCCATAGCGCTCCCGGAGCATACACCGCGATATAGTCCCACACGATGGATGAGCGATTGTGCTCTCCTAACAAGTGAGACAGCGCTCGTTTTCTATCCCAATACTGTGCCGCTCGCGCATCCGGAATGCGCCCGAGTGCAGCGGTCGAAGGGGCGACAAAATCGGTCGGCAATACCGGCTCCCAGATCACGAAAACCCGCACGTCTTGCCTATTCATCTCTCGCAGCAATTGTCCTGTTGCAGAGGCCCCCTGCAAGCAAACGGCTCAAGTGGGTGAAAGCATCACAACGACGCGGATAGACGATGCCGAACCGTTGAACGCGGTCTTCAGAGGGGTCAGATCGCCCGACGAAAAACTGACAAGAGGCGGCTGTCCCTTGGGTGTCGAGTGTCCGCCGTAGAAGTAATACACGGCCCCAAACGCCACCAAAAGTACCGTGAAAAGAAGGATTCGCTTTCGACTCATGATTTACCTGCCAAGAGATCAGCCATCAGGTTGGCAATCACCTGTGGGAAGAAGATGAATATAAACACCACAAATGCCGAGAACCACAAAAGAAACGTGCTGATCCGGCTGGGCTTGCAATTGCATTGCTTCGCTCGCCAGGACTTGTAAAAGCCAAAGGCAATCAGCAGCACCGACAGAACAAGCAGGTACGGTCGCAACTGTGCGACGAAGGCCGAGGTGCCCGCTGCTCCGGCAGCGAAGAGAAAAGGCAGCAGCGGCAGGCAGCAGCTTGACGCCGCGATCACGCTGCCGAGTGCAGCAAGACTGGCAACCACGGTGCTCCTCGACCCGGATTTACTTGTCGCCTGGTTTTCTTCTATTTGAGACATGGTTGTTGCCATTAGAGCCGTTCAGTCGATCAAGCTTCGTGAGCAGCGGACAACAGTCCTCATGCTTGATTTCCCGTTTAAGGCGTAGTTCGCGGTTGCAATTACGGAACGCCTTTGCAAGCTCCGCTTCCAATCCGGAGAGACTATTGATCTTCTCCCGCACATCCCCTAGCTTGCGCTTGAGCATGGATTGCACTTCAGGACAAACGTGATGCTTTTGCCGCAATGCCAACAACTCTTTGACTTCGGTCAGGGAGAACCCCAATTCCTGCGCATGTCGCACGAATGTGAGATCGTGAATGTCCTCTCCGTCGAACAAGCGATATCCGCCCGCGCTGCGACCTGCGCTCTTGATAAGCCCTATTTTTTGATAGAAGCGGATCGTGTCCACGCTGACGCCAGCCACTTTCGCAGCCTTACCGATGTGAACCGTTCCTGTCATCTCTAGCAAGGATAAACCCTGGAGTTATATCCAGAGTCAAGAAGGATTCGCTGGGCGTCGCAAGGATCAAGGGCATGAGACTCTGTTCCCTATCTCGGAGATGGCTGCCAGCGGGGAAAACGATTTCCAGTTTTCTTGGGCTCGACCACGGTGATCAGTATCAATTCTGTGGTGAGTCGCCACGGCACCGCAGCGTTCTTTTTCGCCCTCTGCCAATATTCTGATGGAATTCGTTCATGCGATGGTCGAGCGCTTCCGGACTCATTCCCAAGGCACAGCTGATGCGGGATGAATTCGGTAATGAGCGGTGGGTCTCCCAGGCCACGCTCTAGCTTGATTATCTTGCCCAGAGGAAGGCCGGTTTTCCGGCTAAATTCGCTGCGGGATATGTGGCGCTCCTCACGATTCTGTTTAATAGCGAGGCCCAGCGCTCTCAACAGCTGTGTGGGATCGATATCGATAGCGTTGGCACGCTCGACTGCTTCATCAATAGAAAGTCCCTTTTGAATACGAGCATCTTTCAGCATATTGCAAAAGGGCCTGGTAATGATTTCGTGTTCCAGCAGCTCGAGTTCTTTCAGTTCCGTTTCCTGCAGATCCTTCCCACGTCGCATGATTCGCGGATATGCGTACTGAAGCAACCTGAGTTGGATGTTTTCGGAACATGGTTCGAACTGCTTTACCGATCGAAAGACACACAGAAAGACCTCGCGGACGATTTCTTCCGCTACGATATCATCCTGCAGGATTGCGCGCGTCCGCTGCAAAACGACAGGACTGTGCCTTTCAAACAGGACTGCCAGAGCATCGTTGGAGCCCGAACGCAGCGCTGCCACCAAATCTTCATCATTGAGCGCTCGAAGCCGAGAGGGGGAACAGAGGAAACTTTCCAGTTCGCTATTTAATAAAGACATACGCCCTGACAGTTCACGTTTTTGTGCCGAACGGAAAAATTGTATACCTGTTTGAAAAGTTAACCGCGGACTTTCCTTCTGACCCAGAAAGGCGCTTCTGGCGCAGGAATCCGCGGATGGCTGATTTCCGGTTTTCGTAACGTGTGTCTCTCTAGTTCAAGAACCCGCGACTCTTTATGGGATAATGGTTGGCCGGTTGCGAGATAGGAAGTTGTGGCATAATCTCTCAGCTTTTTCTAGTCAGCGGGCTGAATCTACAATACCGAGAACCCAAGGCGATTGAGAAAGCGGGGACCAGTACCTTAGCGGGCTTTTAACCTCAATCATCGGTCGGTGAAGTAGGAAGTAATGGATTCTGGGAGCTGGATCAGAAAGCTGCGTGAGGAGAGGTTTCTCAAGCCGACGGGATTAGAACGCCTGAGCCGCGCGATCGCAGAAGCTACCGGCAACCCCGAGTTTTACCTCGCCCATGGAAGTTTACACGATATCGAAGCGGGAGGCGTCCCCAGCATCCATAAGCTGTTTAGTCTGTCTTGTTTTCTCCGGATTCCCTACGATGACTTACTGCGCGTCTTCGGAGTCAATCTTGGCGATGCTACTCAGTTCGCTCCGCCGACGGATCCGAACGAGACTTCCTTGGTCCCTACGGGCCCGTGGGAGAACCGTCCATTCCCATTTCGCCTGAAATTCTCTCCCCAGTTTGCACATGATGAAACAACCTTATTGGGCCCCAACCCGAAAGAGTGGCCTGGGTTCCCCAACGCTGCATTCAACCTGGACGCGCAGCGTTTCCGTTATGCACTCATTGGTTTGAAGGATGACACTATGGGAGAATTGCTGCCTCCCGGCTCGTTGGTGGAGGTAGACACGGAACAAAACGTACCTCAGATGTTTGGGTGGACGGCCCTGCGCTCACGCCCCGTTTACCTTTCATGGCACGGCAACGGTCACACCTGCTCCTGGTGCCAACAGGAGCGCGGAGAGTTAATGCTGGTGCCGCATCCGACGTCTAAGCAGCGCATCCGAGTCTACAAGGCCCCGCGCGATGCAACGGTGATCGGACGGATTGTCGCCGCCTGGGTCTCTTTCGTAGAGACGGAGCCAAATGCCACGGCGGGGACACCCCTATTGACGTAGTCAGACAGGAAAAATCGTAGGACTCTGCCCGTCTTTGTGTCGGTCGGAAAGCCGTCAAATTCAATAGCCGACAGTCGTCATTCCGACGCCATTCGTCTTAGTGAGCCCTGGCCTTCACTGCCATCGCACTTCTAATTCGCCGGGTCAGAGAGCTCCCGGCATCCGTGCTCCCGGGGGCTCCAGCTTGGACCCCGCAAAATTTCATCTATTCCGACAAAGGTCAGAACAAACCGATCTATACTGAGCGGCGACTGAAAACCAGCGGAGTCAGATGACGACCACACTCCTTACTGCAGCTTTGTGCTGTGTTCTCATGTATCTGGTTAGGGTTTTGTGGGTCAACAAGAATCGAGCCGTGTTGCACGTTGATCCTTACAATTCGCTAGACCAGTTGCCACTCCGATTTGATGAAATTTGTCGGAACGTCCTTGGTCCAAAGGCTCTGACATTCTTAAGAGAGAATGCACCTGCCTATGCAATCACGTCGTACCATGTACGGCAGCAGGAGCTCGCGCAATTGTCGTTGCGAGTGGCCAGTGACACAGTTTTTCGGAGCGTGGCTGGCCGCAGAAGCCTTGAGTCCGCGTTTTCGATTCGGCACGTGGTCGAGAGTTCACTGTTCAAGGCCAGGGCCGGTTTTCTTTTGCTCGTTTGCTTCATCGGTCGCGTAGGGCTCTGGATTTCCCAATGCTTAAGCTCTGCAATTCCTCGACGCGCCCACTTTTGGTTACCCACCAAAGTCTTGTCCGTAATTGGGGCCACTCTAAGCTATGTTTCACACGATCTCCGCGAAGATACGATTATAGGAACCCACATCTCAGAGATTCATACCACGAACACAGCCTCGCATGAAGACGGGACCGGATCCTCTGTCACGGACGAAGTTCGTGGAGCATTGGAACGGGTTTTGCCGAACGACATTTCCCGAATGATCTACATTGCCACCTTGCGCGACAACAACACGGGAGGTTACTTCCATCCAGACCTCGCGCGCAGATTCACGCTAGGGGGCGCAGATCGTGCGATGCTGGCCTGTCATGAAGAGATCTACGAGCGCTTGGTATCACTGGAACTCGAAGACTTAACAGACCAGCTTGATGCTTATTTTGGTAGCATACGCGCTCCCAGAGTGCGGTCCATTGAGAATTGGAAGAAACTGCGCGCCTACCGGGCGACTATTCCGATCCAGGCTGATCCTATTTCGGTGGAGATCCTGTTTATGAAGATTGACGTTGCCTTGGCCATTCTGGAAGCAAGACTTCCAGCACGGACCCAATAGCTGGAGCATTCTATGTCCCGCTTCCGAGCGTTGTTTGTAAACCTGCCAGTCTCACGCAAGCTTACCGTAGTTCTTTGGCTTTTTGTGCTGATTGTAATTGCGCTTCTGATCTTCAGCTATCAAATTATCGGCAGCTTGTCTGCTCTCAGAGCCTACGTGGAGGGCGAAAGCCTTTGGTCAAAAGCTCAGAAGCAGGCAGTTCACAATTTGGTGCGGTACGCCTCCTCACATTCAGAAACGGACTTTCGCGCGTACGAACAGGCTCTTCAGACTCCTCTGGGTGACAAGAAAGCGCGCCTTGAACTCGAAAAACCCGCTCCCGACTTGACAATCGTCTACGAAGGCTTCATTCAGGGCCGCAACAGTCCAGACGATGTGAAAGGTATGGCCGTTCTGTTCCAGCGTTTTCACAGGCAAAAATATATGGCTGACGCCATCGCCATCTGGGCGGAAGGCGATTCACTTATTGAACAACTGCAGAGATTCGGCGATCAATTACATCGCGAAATTGCTTCTGGATCACCTGACCAGGCAAGGATCATAGAAATCATGCAGCAAATTGATCTGGTCAACGATCAACTGACTCCATTGGAGGACAGATTCTCGTACTCACTTGGCAGTGGCGCGCGATGGGCCGCAGCGCTGTTCTCGCTGGCCACGGGGTGGGCCAGCGCAATGTCCGCGATTTTGGGTATCGTGTTCACTTTTCTGATGCTGCGAAACATTCGCCAAGCGGAGGAACGTTACAAGCATTTCGTCGACACCGCGAATGACGCGATTCTAGTGTGGGACGCCGAAACTGGAGAGATCCTTGAGGCCAATAAGAAAAGCACTGTGTTGCTCGGGCGGCCTATACGGGAAATCATCGGCAACCGTGCGCACGACATTTTTCAGGCGACTGATCAGATGGCGTTCTGGAGCATGGTGGATGACACTTTGACGGGAACTGAAATCGAATCTAAGGAACTGCAGCTTCGACGGACCGATGACACTTCCATCGCTGTTGAGGTGAATACGAGCCTCACAGAGCTCGACGGACGACAAATCATCCAGGGAATTGTCCGCGATATCACAGCACGGAAGCGGCTCGAAGAAGAGGTGCGGCAAGCCCAAAAGATGGAGGTTGTGGGTCGGCTTGCCGGAGGCATTGCCCACGACTTCAACAACCTGCTAATGGTGATTCTGACGCATGTAACGAAACTTCGCACGAAATTACCGCGTCTTCAGATTCTTGAGCATACCGATACGATTCAAATGGCCGCGGAAAAGGCTGCCACTCTTACGAAGCAGTTGTTAGCTTTTGGGCGCAAGCAGGTGTTGGAACTTGAAGTCGTGAATCTAAACGAGCTAATCAGCGGCGCTCTGCCGATCTTGGAGACGATACCCTCGAACGGGGTTCAGCTCAAAATGTTGCTAGCACCTCGCCCGATTCCGGTCAAGGTTGATCCGGGCAAGATCGAACAGGTCGTGATGAACTTGGTGGTGAACGCCTATGACGCTATGCCGGAAGGCGGGCTGTTGACGATTAGAACTTCAAGAGTCGGCAGACCGACAAATACGGGAAATCATCCTCTATTTCAATCGTGTGCCTTCATCGAGGTCGTCGATACGGGCTGTGGCATGAATGCAGAAACCCGCTCTCACATCTTCGAACCCTTTTTCACGACGAAGGGGCCAGGTAAAGGGACTGGCCTGGGTCTCTCTACTGTCTACGGAATTGTGAAACAAAGCGGTGGTTCGATTGAGGTCGAAAGCGAACCAGGTCACGGCAGCACGTTCGCAGTGTACTTGCCAATTGCCGACGAAGATATTCCCGCGCCTTCGGCCCCGAATATTCGCGATTCCGTGACAGAGGGCTCGGAGACGGTACTCCTTGCAGAAGATCAGCTCTCGATCAGGAAGGTAATTCGGGAACTTCTTGAATCAAAGGGATACCAAGTGCTTGAAGCACATGATCGACAAGATGCTCTTGACATCGCAGAGCGGTATCCAGGCCGGATCGACGTGTTGGTTACTGACATTGTCATGCCACAGTTGCGAGGTACCGAGCTTGCCAGGTTAATCAGCAAGTCTCATCCGGGAGCGGTTGTTATCTTTATGTCCGGATACTCGGAGGAAGCGTTGGTCGAGACTGGACTGCTCGGTCAAAACGAAACTCTGATTCAGAAGCCGTTTGATCCGGAGATTTTGGCCACAAAGATTCGGGAATTACTGGATCGTGCGCAGCACGAGATCTTGTAAATAAAATGCGTCAATCGCCAATCCGTTTACAACTGGCCGGCCACGATCATTAGGATCAAACTCCGCGAGAAAACAATGCTTCGCTGCAAGAGACGGCTCAAGATCCACGTGGCGAGACATCCGTGCCATGCCGCTAGCACATCAGGGCCATTTGCAGTCCAAGTGACTCATGTGACAATTCGTTCCTGCGATACCTCTTTCCAGCCAGGAAGTCGAGAAAGGAATCTAATCGAGCCCCTCTGATGGGGAGGCCAAAAACACCGAAATGTCAAATCTTAAGACGGGCTTGCTGCAAACATCTCTGGAATGGCATTCAGCCGAAGATATCCCACCCCTGCACATCGTCGAGTATGCCGGCGATACTTGGCTACAATCCGAACCCTTGCTCTTAGTGAATACCGCCGGAAAGATGGCGATTGGCTACTGCCAGCAGGAACCGGGCGGATGCCATCGATTTGAGGTTGGGCCGTCGGGTGAAGCACCCGGCGCAATTTCGCTCTGGGCGATTGTGCAGATCCCACCAGCCGAAGACGTTGCACTCCGCTAATGAATACCAATTTGAAAAAGAGCCCTCAACAGCCTCAGGGCCTGTTGGAGTTGTTCCGTGTCCCGGGTGGAGAGTAGGTCCTGCAACTTGCTTAACAGAATATTCCTATCGACTTCTTCAGCTTCGTACTCGAAAAACGCGGCCGGAGAGACATTAAGGCCCGCAGCCACACGTTCCATCATTTCAATCTTCGGCCACTTCTCGCCTCGTTCTAACTCTCCCAGATAATTCGGATTGATGCCAATCCGCTCTGCCGCTGCTTCTCGCGAGAGGTTTGCAGCTTCTCGAAGGGATCGTATTCTGCTTCCAAAAAGAGCCTGTCTTTCCATATCTCGTTGAACGGTACAGGCGATTTCAAGCGGTTAACACAAGCTAGTAGCCTATATTTGACTTGACAAGACCATCTACTAGCGGTATTGTCGGCAACAGCCTACGCACGGCGCTTCAATCGGCGGGAAACACGAAATGCGGTGACTCCGCAGTCCGCCGAATCAGGTTGGCAGGAGGGACGCCCAGGCCGGCAGCAACGCGATAAATTGTGCGGAGACTCGGGCACTGAACGCCGCGTTCTAAGTCGCTGATGAATGTCCGATCCAGCCCGGTCTTTACGTGTAATTCCATTTGCGAGACACCGAGCTCTGCCCGAATTGTCCGTACAACGTCCCCAAACGCCTTTTCCACACCCGCGCGCGGTTGAATTTGTTTTCGACGTTTGGCCATGTGCACCACAATCGTGCCGCATTGTCGGTAATAGGCAAACGGGTAGTTACCGACAAAAACCACAGTTACATGGGTTTTCGGAAATTCGACTCTGGACGGCGCGATGAATTGAGGATCTGTCGTGAAGAGCGTCCTCGAACCCAAGGACAACCGAGCGTTCGAAATCGATTGCACCGCAAATCCCGCAGGCCGCTTCGTGGCTGGGGCGGACGCGCTTTCCGTGAAGATCGGTCAGCGCATCCGCAGGCTTGGCGGCGAGGAGATTTGGAATTCTGTAGTTGTCCACTGCGAGAAAGGACAGGATGAGCTGATGGTCCGAGTTTTGGTTTGCCATCCAGATTGGGATGAGCCGATCGAGATTGCGTGCATCCGTTCCGCACGGAACACCGCAAAGCGTGGCCAGCCCATGGAGTGCCACATGGAGCATGCAGTTACCTAAGCTGCCCTTGACGTTGGTCGTCGGAATTCCGACGATGGTGAAATCGGCTGGCCGGACCCGAGCAGTGGGAGAATAAGAGGCTTGCGCGAAACAACCGCTCGGTCCAACTCAATGCGCAAATGGAATCACCGATGAACCCCATCAAAACAAACGTCTTGACAAGATCAACCTTTCAAGAGTTAACTCGTGCCCAAGCGCAGGGTTGGTTCTGTTGTTGTCGTCGTCGGAAAACCGACTGCAACGTGTGCGGACAGAGTCGACTCACAATTAGCTTCGTCTTTGCTCAATTCCGTTTTGGCGTCAGTGTGTCGCCACGCGGACCGCTCGACCGATTCCCCGCGCTCAAGAAACAGGACCTGAAGTCCGAAACTTTGTACTGCTCTTCAGCATACCTGCGTCGTACGTTTTGTCATTCTCTGTTTGAGGGGGCAGGGTGGTGACAGGTCGTATCTGGTGCGCGTCAATTTCGAAGTCTAGACCGTGGCGAATCCGCGCGCGGTCGTTCCACAAGAAATGCGAACGACACCACCGGAACTGTTGTGCCCTGGGGAGATTCAGGATCGTTAGCCACAGTCATTCCCAGGGAGGCCAATTTTGAGTTCTTCCGACGCTACCGGCCTACCCGTTCCCTTCCTCATGAAGTTCGGGGCAAGCGCCGAGGCAGAAGCTCTCACTCCAACCTCTCTGGAGCAAGCTGAAGATGACGATACACTTCTGTTGCGCCTCAAATCCGCTGACCGCGAAGCTCTCGGCATTCTTTTCGTCCGCTACGCGCGGTTGGTGATGTCCGTTGGGATGCGGATTCTACACGATGTGAGCGAATCAGAGGATCTGGTCCACGATGTCTTCCTTCTCCTCCTAAACAAAGCGGCACTTTTTGATCCCAAGAAAGGTTCCGCGCGCGGTTGGCTTGCACGAATCTCCTATCATCAAGCTTTGGATCGCCGAGCATATCTGTCTCGACGATCCTTCTATGACACAAGGAATGGATCAGATTCTGGTTTCACGGCCACGATAGGCGACAATCGGTCTGAGGTTGAGCTGGTGGAGCTGACTTATTGGCAGACAGTCTTACGACACGCTTTTGACTCTCTTTCTGCCGATCAACGCCTTACCATCCAACTTCATTTTTTCGATGGACTTTCTATCGATGAAATTAGTAAGCAGCTTGAAACCTCCCCGGTGAATGTGAGGAATTACTACTATCGAGGACTGGAGCGACTTAGGCGCCAGATGTGTCCACGATTTGACGAAGTGGGGTATGACGTGATACCCAAGTCTAAAGCCGCAGACTTGAAGGGTAATAGCAGGTGATTGCCCACGACGAATTCCGAGAGCTTTGTGCGCTGGCGACCTCTGGCTGCCTAACGAGCGAGGAGGAGAGCAGGCTAAACACGCATCTCGCATCGTGTACTGAGTGTCGTGAAGCAGCTCGCGAATATGAGAATGTGGCCCGCATTGGCGTACCCTCCTTAGTATCAGATTTCCCCTCGGAGTCTCCGCAGGTTCCATTCGATTGGTCCGAAGAGCGGGCGTACCGAGATTTCCTCCTGCGTTTTGAAAATCAAAGTCCCGGCTGCGAAACGCCATCTGCGTTTCAACCGACCCAGTCTCCCAGTTCGACGGTAGTCCGCATCCGCACCGTACGCTCCTGGCGGCCAACTTGGAATCGATTCCTACCATATGCCGCCGCCATTGCGGTGGCTCTTCTTACAGGAGCGGTGGGATATCTGATTGGCGCCCGACGGGCTGTCGATCTCGCGGTCGAAACTCCGGGACGGCACCAAGCGATTGAAACAGCGGCGCACGCTCAAATTGCACAGCTATCAAAAGACCGTGAATTCCTCCTAAGTAAAACGCAAGAAAACGACAGGAAATTAGATATTCTTCGCGCAGAAATCGCTGGTCGGATGTCCGCTGTCAAGAGACTTCAAGCGGAAGAACAAGACTTGCGCGATTCGCTGCACGAGAGTGAGACTACGAAGAACCAGACAACTTCGGAACGAGACGCATTGCTCGGTCGCCTGGGCCAGATGCAATCAAATTTAGATCGCACTCAAACCGAGCTAGCGCTGAAGGAGAAAGATCTGGACGCGCTGGGCCGGCAGCGCGTCGACGAGGCGCAGAGGACTACGCAGCTAGAAGCCCGAGTGAACCGATTAGAGGAACTCCTTAAGGACCGAGATGATGCAATCGATCGGCAGCAGGATCTCTTATCCTACGACAGAGACATCCGTGACCTCATGGGCGCCCGCGATTTGTATGTCGCTGAGGTATTCGACGTTGGGCATAATGGGAAAACCAATAAGCCTTTCGGACGAGTCTTCTTTACAAAAGGCAAGTCACTGATCTTCTACGCCTACGATCTTGACCAGCAGGCGGGTCTCCGCGAAGCGAACTCTTTTCAGGCATGGGGCAGACGAGGTTCCGACACTTCTAAGTCTGCGAGCCTAGGGATATTCTACCTGGACAACTCTTCGCACAAGCGCTGGGTTGTAAAGTCTGACGATCCGAACTTGATTCAGCGGATCGATGCAGTGTTCGTAACAATCGAACCCAAGGGCGGCAGCCAAAAACCAACGGGCAAGCAGCTCCTGTTTGCCTATCTCCGCGTGGAACCTAATCATCCCTAAACATCAAGTCCACCGTACCCTGTAGCCGTTTCGACCTCCCCTTCCGAGCCTCGTGATTCTGCCTCTAGCAATATAAAAAGAAACTGACACAAACGCGAGTCTTCAACCGTATAAACCCACGAGTATATCTGTGCTGCGGTGAAAACCAGAGGAGCCTCGATGCGCCACCGTCTCGGCGTTGCTGTAATTTCTTGCGCTTTCCTTTTCCTCAGCCTGATTGTGCTGACCATCCCACTTTGGAGTCAGTCGACTACGGCTACGGTGACCGGGTTGGTTCGCGACTCTTCCTCTGCCCTCGTTCGGGGCGCGGACGTTCAACTGATCAACGATGCGACCGGCGTGAAGTATTCTGGCAAGACGAATGACGACGGCATTTACATGGTGCCGAATCTGCCCCCAGGACCGTATCGGCTTCAGGTGTCCAAGGTGGGATTCAAGACACTCGTCAAGCCCGATATTGTTCTCAACATCCAGGACGCGCTGTCGATCAACTTTGCCCTACCGGTTGGAGCCTCTTTCGAAACCGTCACAGTGTCAGCCGGGGCGGAGATGATTAACACCACGGATGCATCAGTCAGCACGGTGATCGACCACACCTACGTGGAAGACATGCCCCTGAACGGACGCAGCTTCCAGGATTTGATCCTGCTTACGCCGGGGGTTGTGACGCAAAGCCCGCAGAGCTCTGGCTCGCTTGGGCTGACCGGGGAATTCAGCGTGAATGGCCAGCGCACGGAGTCGAACTATTACACCGTGGATGGTGTGAGCGCAAATGTGGGTTCAGCTCCCGGCTTGGGAATTGGCTATTCTGGGCCGAGTGGCTCTCTTCCCGCTGCGACAGCTCTTGGAACCACGCAGGCGCTGGTCTCCGTGGATGATCTCCAGGAATTTCGCGTGAGCAGTTCCACGTACTCGGCGGAATACGGGCGCAATCCCGGCGGTCAGTTCGCGTTTGAGACGAAATCGGGCACCAATCAGTGGCACGGCACAGCTTACGATTACTTGCGGAACGGATACTTTGACGCCCAGGACTGGTTCAACGATTATCTTGGAACACCGGAACCCGCGCTCCGTCAGAACGATTTCGGCGGCACATTTGGTGGGCCGGTCGAAGTTCCCGGTCTGTATCACGGAAAAGACAAGACGTTCTTTTTCGTCTCCTATGAAGGATTGCGCCTGACTGCACCACAGGCGGCCAGCAACAACATTTTCGTGCCTGACCTTTGCATGAGGGCGATGGGGGTCTGTCCCTCCGGCAGAAATCCAGCCGCGAGCGCAGCTCTTCCAGCGATCAATGCGTTTCCGTTACCCAGCCCCAACGGATTGGAGGACGCCACGAACGGGTTTGGCCAATTCTTAGGAAGCTGGTCCAATCCAGGATCGATTGATTCCACCAGTGTTCGTTTCGACCACGTTGTGAACGATAAATTAAGGCTATTCTTCCGATTCAGTGACACGACATCTAGTTCAGCCGCTCGGCAGACGCCCTTCGTCTCCGGCACTCCATCGAACAACGATATCTCGGCCTATACCCTGCGCACGTATACGGCTGGCGCTAACAGCGTTTTCTCGAACCGCCTGAGCAACGAGTTCCGTCTCAATTACACTTCAAATTACACAACCTCCAACAACGTTCTAGATGCGTTTGGAGGGAGTGTCCCCGTAAATCTAGCGCAACTTACAAGTTCGGGGCCAGGATCGTCTGCTTCATTTTCCCTTCAATACGGTGCTTACAATTCTGGTCTCTCAGAGGTTTTCAGTTCCGGCGCTCAGAAGCAGTGGAACCTGGTGGATACGGTGAATCTCTCTTCGGGGCGTCATGAGTTCAAACTTGGTGTGGACTACCGTAGATTAGCCCCATCGGCAGTTCAAGCTACTCCTCTTTTAACCTTCATTTACCTAGGCGAACCTAGTGTCGAGACGAACAGCGCATTGATAATTGCTGAAGCCTTCGGTCCTGCTTATCCGTTGTTCCGAAATTTTTCAGCCTTTGCGCAGGACCAATGGAAAGTATCGTCACATTTGAGCCTTTCCATGGGACTGCGTTGGGATGTTAACCCCCCGCCGAGTGTGACCCAAGGAGTGAAGCCCTATGCATTTCAAGGGTCCGGTCCGAGTACATGGACGCTGGCTCCGCCGGGCACGCCCTTGTGGCAGACGACATATGGCAACTTTGCGCCTCGTCTGGGCGTCGCATACATCCTCCACGATGCGCCGGGCTGGGAAACCGTTTTGCGTGGCGGATTTGGGGTCTTTTCTGATACCGGTCAGCAAGCAGGATCACAAGCTTTCGCCGGGCAGGGGTTCGATGGATTTGGAATCGGTCTCGGGCCCTTTCCGACTGGTGGGGCAGGAATTGTTCCGATCATTCAAAATCCGCCTGCCCCTCCGTACGTGAACGCTGTTGTTTATGCGCCCCATCTTCAATTGCCTTATACGCTCCAGTGGAACGCTAGTGTCGAGCAGGCGTTCGGTAAGTCGCAGGTGTTCACCGTCACCTATGTCGGTTCACATGCGGCGAGATTGCTGCAGGAAAATGTCTTTCTGGACAACTCTACGGGTCAGGTCTTCGAATTGATCGAAAACGGCCTGACGTCAGACTACAACGCGTTGCAAGCTAAGTTCCAGCGGAGGCTGAGTCGAGGCTTGACCGCTCTAACCTCCTATACATGGTCTCATTGTATCGACTACGGCTCCCAGGACCTCCTCCTTGGCTACCAGCGCGGGAATTGCGATTTCGACGTGCGGCACAATTTTTCGGCTGCCTTCTCGTACAGTCTACCGAATCCGTGGAATAACGGACTTGCGAATGCCGTGCTTGGTCACTGGGGTCTCGATGATCGACTTACGGCGCGCACGGCTTTCCCGGTGACACTGAATGGAAACGAACTCCTCCTACCAAACGGGAAATACTATTACGCGGGACTAAACTTGGTCCCGGGGCAGCCAGTCTACCTCTATGGTGACAATTGCGCCGCCACTCTTCAAGGATTAGGGGACCTTCCGCCGGGGAAAGGCTGCCCGGGAGGCAGGGCGATTAATCCTAATGCCTTCGCAGCTGCCACTTCCAACCTCGGTGATGCTCCGCGCAACTTTGCGAGGGGCTTTAACGCCGTGCAAATGGATCTCGCTGTCCGGCGGGACTTTCCCATCCACGAAAGGCTAAAACTGCAATTCCGTGCCGAGGCTTTCAACCTCTTCAATCATCCGAATTTTGGAGCGATCAATCCATTTTTCGGCCTACCTACGTTTGGGCAGGCTGCAGGAACGCTTGCAAGCTCTCTCGGCATTGTAAACCCGCTCTACCAGCAAGGCGGTCCGCGCTCCATGCAGTTCGCCCTCAAATTACTCTTTTAATGTGTCGATCATCGAGGGGGACCGCTCTTCCTAATTCAGGCTGCGAATGCGGGATCGGAGCAAACCATAGGTGGTTTGCTCCGCCACGATGGGAATGGGAATGCCAGGAGATAAATAATTTGGCTCAGCCCAAAATGCGGGCGAGTAGCTGATTGCTTTGTATGTCATCACTCAGGAGGCTTTTACTTGGTCAATAACAGCGTAGCACTGCGCTTCGCGTCAGTCATGGTTCTGGTTTCGTGTCTCGCGTGCGGTGTCACACGCTGCCACGCACAACAAGTTAAGAAACCTTTCACCATCACTGACGAGATCGGAATTGCGCTTTTTGACTGGCCTGCAGAGGTGCTGTTCTCACCGGATGGGAACTATTTTGCAGCAAAGACGGAACGTGGGCGGCTGGAGATCGACCGTGTCGAGGATGCCATTTGCTTTTATCGCAGCCAGGAGGTAAAGGACTTTCTGGATCGTTCCGACCAGTCGCATCCGCCGTCTCCGGTATGGGTCGCCAAGGTTTCCACCTACCAGAAGGGTCCGCTCGTGAAGGATTGGCGATGGCTCCCCGATTCCACCGGGATTGCCTTTCTTGAATCCGGAGAAAACGACAATCAACGGATTGTTCTTGCAGATCTTGGAAAAAAATTGGTTGAACCGCTGACTTCCGAAACAGAGGACGTTGGGAGCTTCGACATCCGTGATCGGCGGCACTATGTCTACACCGTTGTCGATCCGGCTGAACAAGAAAATAAAAAAGCAGAACGCGAGGCTACAGCGGTCGTCGGCACCGGACGTCTTCTGTCTGATCTGGTCTTTCCGGATAGTCCGAGAAGCGCCCAATTCACCCCGTCCATCTTGTATTCCGTCGCAGGGCGTAAACGATTCGAGGTGAAAAAAGAGAGTGCGCCGCTCGTTCTCCCTCTCTTATACAAAGATATAGCTTTGTCGCCCGACGGCGGTTCCTTGGTCACGATCTTACCGGTTTTCGATGTTCCATCGTCATGGGAGAGCCTGTACCCGCTTGCCGGCTCTCTCTCGTCCATGTTCCGTATCCATGCGGGGCATCACGATTTGAAATCGGGGGATGTCCATGTGTTTCAGTACGTGCGGATCGATCTGCGAACGGGCTCAATCCAATCCTTGACGGATGCGCCGGCCGGCATCTCTTCGGGTTGGTTTACGGGTACCGTCGCTCCCACTTGGTCAAACGACGGTCGTGCGATTCTGTTGCCGGACACGTTCCTCAAATCCAAAGAAAATGCGCCATCTCGGCCATGCGTTGCCATCGTCAATGTTCCCTCCGATACCTGGACCTGCGTGGAAATGTTGAAACAGCGCACCAATACGGGCGTTGAGGAAGGTTACCACACAGTCTGGGATGCCCGCTTTGCAGGTGGAGATCGGCATCGAGTCTTGGTGACCTTTATGCCGCATGAGGACGAGCCCGGAGGAACGACAGTGTATCAACAAGGTCTTAACGGCGATTGGAGAATTGCGAGGCTCGTTAAAGGAGAGGGAACAGCGGGAGATGAGAGCTTCGAAGTCAGCGTGAAGGAGGGACTCAATGATCCACCGGTACTGGTTGCTGCAAACAAAAAGACATTGCGGGTCATCTGGGACCCCAATCCGCAACTCAAGAATTTAGAGTTAGGGGACGCCACTGTTTACAAATGGAAAGGAAAAGATGGGAGACAGTGGACAGGCGGGCTGTATATGCCTGCTGACTACAGGGTCGGGCAGCGGTATCCACTAGTGATTCAGACACACGGTTTCGAGGAATCTAAATTTCTGCCATCGGGTCTCACGACTACCGCGTTCGCGGCCCGCGCGCTGGCCGCGAGCGGAATCATGGTTCTGCAAGCTCAGAAGGGAGTGGCCGGAGACCATTGTCCTTCCGGTTCGCCTGAAGAAGGGCCTTGCCATGTGTCCGAGTATGAAGCTGCCGCAGACCAGTTGGTGTCCGAAGGGTTAGTGGATCCGGACAAGCTCGGTATCATCGGGTTCAGCCGTACATGCTTCGATGTGATGGACACACTGACGACCAGTTCTCTACACATCAAAGCCGCCTCTGTTACCGACGGTTTAATGGCAAATTATCTTCAATACATGTTGTTGCCCGTGGCCGAGCAATATGACTTGATGATCGGTGCTAAGCCTTTCGGCGAAGGCTTACAGCAGTGGTTGAAAAGATCCCCGGGCTTTAATCTCGATAAGGTGACCGCGCCGTTATTGGTCGTTGCGGAAGGACCACGCAGCCTGCTCATGATGTGGGAACCATATGCTGGACTACGCTACTTGCAAAAGCCAGTGGACTTGATCATGTTGAACACCGATGAGCACGAACTAACGAACCCCGGCACACGCCTGGCGTCGCAAGGAGGTTCGGTTGACTGGTTCCGCTTCTGGCTGCAGGGCTACGAGGATCCTGATCCGGTAAAGGCGGACCAATACGCGCGTTGGCGGCAGCTGAAGAAATTGCAGGATGAGAGCGAACACAAAACTGGAACATCTCTGACCGATCGTAAGTAAAGGAGAAGTTGGTGCTCCGCATAGGCCACGAAGTAAATTGCACGAGCCTCACGGCAACGTCCGACCATGCCCTGCACAGTTCCAGTTCGAGTTAATCTTCCCAGTCCATGTACCCGGCCAAGCTCTCATGGTATGGGATGCCATCAATGTAGCTGCCTACAAGCTTAGGCAAACTATCAACATCGCTCTGAATGGCATTGATGGCAGACGTCAATGCCGTCAGTTCCGGCGTTTCGTATTTCATGACTTTCTCCTGGCTTAATTTATGGTGGATCTTGCTTTCCATGTGTTAGCAAGCTCATTCTTGGTTTGGGTACGGGTCGAGAGTTCTCTAGTTCTTGGAGAGAACAACGAATGGTCTTGTGTCTGGATTGACAGATTCGCTAGAACTCCGCGAGCCATCAGATGCCGGAACCAGAATTCCAAGGTCTGTGTGCGCTTCAGGCTAGGCAGAAAAGCGTCTTCGTTTTGCCGAAGAGTCGATCTGGACGAACGAATTCCACAGGAGCGTCTCAACGTGAGACGCTCCTGCAGAGGCTGAGTTAGTCTTCCCAGTCCACGTACCCGGCCACGTGCTCTCGGAATGGCGTGCCATCGAGAGTGTAGCTGCCTATAGTCTTAGGCAAACTATCAACATCGGACTGAATGGCATCGATCGCAGGCGTCAATGCAGTCAGTTTTGGGGTCTCGTATTTCATGGTTTTCACCTCCTTTCTATTGTGGATTTCGGCTTCCATCTGCTAGCTAGCGGAACTTTTGGGTTGCGCACAGGTCGAGAGTTCTTCAACCTTCGGAGACAACAACGAATGGCCGTGTGTCTGTATTAACGGATTCGCTAGAACACCGCGAGCGATCAGATGCCGGAACCAGAATTCCAAGGTCTGTGTGCGCTTCAGGCTAGGCAGAAAGGCGTCTTCGTTTTGCCGAACTTTCTGCAAAGCTTCCTGCAGTTGGTCTGTATCAATGAATCCTAGGGAATTGCTAAGTAGCGGTTTGCTCATTTCCATCAAGCCACCCGATTCTTCTGAGGTATTGCCCCCAGCCTCTTGCCCATGAAAGCCTTTTCGCCTCCTACTGACCAGCTCACTTGGGACAATGTGAACAAGAGCCCGCTTCATCAGGGAACGACGCTTGCCTACGCGAACGATCTGTTCCCTAGGAATAGCGAACATGAATTCGATAAAATCCCGGTCAAGATACGGGAAACGTATTTCACGCAGCATTTCTGGGTCGATGGGTGAGTCTGACAGCAATTTCCGATCCCCTTCCAATACAAAAAGATTGTTTTGAAAACTCGGCAAGGGGCCGAAGAGCCTTACTCTGAAGGGATAACCACAAAGAGCGGCGCGATTCCGGCGGACAAAGCCAGAATGCAGCCAAGGAGAAGGGCGCAGACCTTTGGCTATACCACTGAAGGCAAGAGGCAAGAATGCTCGAGTGGCTTCCCAAAGCAAAGGGAGCCGCGCTTTTCTCATCTTTGTGGCCCAGGCGTTGAGTTGGCGAACGAGTGTAAACAGGTGTGCCGTTGCGATGAGATTTCGGAGTTCGTGCGTTGGCGTCGGCACGCCACCGCCTGTGATCTCACCTCCCCCGATTCCAGAGACAGTAACGCGATGTCCCCGTGACTCCATGTACGCCGCATACTGCTTGAAATGTTCAGAAAGACCTATATTGGGTAAGGGAGTTGCTGCAAAGCGATCATTGTCAAACTCGGGCTCAGATTTTCGTGAGCCTGCTTCTTTTACTTCTCCTTGTCGTAACGCACCCGTATTGATATGGAAGCCAGCTCTGCCTCGTTTTTGTTCGACTTTGGAGATCCAGTGGAGTTCGTTGGAGTCGGGTTCGATGTTGTCATAGGAGTCATCGAACCAGGAGATGGTATCGAGGCGAGGCGTTTCGGCCGCGCCACGGGCGACAATGATATCGGCCATACAGACGATGGACGAGGAGTCCATGCCGCCGCTGAGTTCGGCGAGGACGGGTCTATCGGAACGAAGTCTGCGCCGAACGGCTGTGGCGAAGACGGTGCGGAAATGTTCTTCGTATTCGGCATCCGTGCGGTAACGGATTTTGTTCGTTGGGTCGAAATCCCAGTACTTGTTCACTGTGTGTTTTCCCGGTCGGAGGAGCACGGACGAAGACGGCGCTACGGAATGGATGCCGACGTACGGCGTCAAATGCGCGGAGGGAAATAGGTATACAGAGAGCCAGCCTGCAATGTACTCTTCGCAGATTTCGAAGGTCTTGCCCGCGAACAGGACGAGTGGATCGAGAATCGTGCTCCAAG
>Ga0210390_10001077_pt1 | contig 27188 bp, 24 predicted proteins | sample IncBWH11OmetaG_FD_161050 | JGI IMG/M metagenome (GOLD analysis project Ga0210390, IMG submission 161050) | Forest soil microbial communities from Barre Woods Harvard Forest LTER site, Petersham, Massachusetts, United States - Inc-BW-H-11-O ... | reverse complement strand
GCCTACCCGTGTGTCAAATGCATCATGCTGTCGGTGACCGACACCAGGGTGGGCGTGCCCGGTCATTTCGTCGGGTTAAAGAATTTCGAGGATGTCTGGAACGACAGCATTTTCCGCGTCGCAGTGTGGAACACCTGCCTGTACACCGTGGTGACGACGGTCTTCAAACTCGCGCTCGGGCTGTGGCTGGCGGTGTTGCTCAACCGCAATTTCAGGGGCAAGACGCTTACCCGCGCGTTTATCCTGTTGCCGTTCATCATTCCGACCGTGCTGTCGACATTGGCCTGGAAGTGGATGTTCGATCCCACCTTCAGCGTCATCAACTGGGTGTTGTTCCATGTCGGCGTCATCGACAGCCGCATCAACTGGCTCGGCGAACCCGGGCTGGCGATGATTTCGGTGATCATCGTCAACGTTTGGCGCGGCGTGCCGTTTTACGCGATCACCCTCTTGGCCGGGCTGCAGACGATCAGCCCCGAGCTGCACGAAGCGGCGGCGATCGACGGCGCCCGGGCGTGGCAGCGCTTTCGCCATGTGACCTGGCCGCTGCTGCTGCCGGTGACCCTGGTGGTCGTGCTGTTTTCGGTCATTCAGACCTTTGCCGATTTTCAGCTCGTCTATGTGCTGACCGGAGGCGGCCCGGCCAATGCGACACAGCTCTTCGCCACCTATGCCTATCAGATCGGCATCGGCACCGGATTGTTGAGCCAGGGTGCGACGATCTCGCTGGCGGTGTTTCCGGTCTTGCTGCTCGTCGTCATCGTGCAGCTCCTCTACATCCGCAAGGTCGAGACCCATTGAACGCCTTTCCGGCCGGAATCTGAACCATGATCGAGGGTGCGCTCTGGCGGCGCTGGGTGTTTTTTTACATTCCGCTGAGCGCGTTTATCATCGCGCTGCTGTTTCCGTTCTACTGGATGGTAATAACCTCCATCCGGCCCGACCGGGAATTGTATCGGCCGTGGAATGCCGCCAACTACAACCCGTTTTGGACCTGGTACCCGACTTTGAGCCACGTCAGGGACCTGCTGACGCAGACCCTGTTTACGACGTGGCTGATGAACACGATGATCATCGCCTTGTCGGCGACGGCGATCTCGCTGTTCTGCGGGCTGCTCGCGGGCTACGCGTTGTCGCGCTTGAAGTTTCCGTTCGCCGGGTCGCTCGGCACGATCATTTTCATCACCTATCTGGTGCCGCAGACCCTGCTGTTTATTCCGCTCGCCGACATCATTCGCAACTTTCACCTGGGCGACACGCGCTGGTCCCTGATCCTGACCTATCCGACCTTTCTGATCCCGTTCTGCACCTGGCTGATGATGGGGTATTTCAAGTCCATCCCCAAGGAGCTCGAGGAATGCGCCCGCATCGACGGTGCGACGCGCTGGAAGGCGATGGTCTACATCATCTTCCCGATCGCGGTGCCGGGCATTCTGTCAGCCGGGATCTTTGCCTTCACCCTGTCGTGGAATGAGTTCATTTACGCGCTGGTGTTTCTGTCTTCGCCCGGTGAAAAGACGGTGCCGGTCGGCGTCACTTCCGAGTTGATCCGCGGCGACGTGTTTTATTGGGGCGAGCTGATGGCCGGGGCATTGTTGGGCTCGATCCCGGTGGCGTTTGTGTATTCGTTCTTTGTCGAGCATTACGTCGCCAGCGTGACCGGCTCGGTCAAAGGTTAGTCTTTATAATCCACGGTCCGACCAATGAGCTAAGGATATCGCAATCGGCTTTTCGTCATGCCCGCGAAAGCGGGAATCCAGGGAATTCGGGGGCTGCGGTGACCTCCCTGGACCCGCGCTTTTGCGGGGGCAACGATCCCGGTTGATGGTTCCTGCTTCATTGCGGGCCGGCTGCTGAGAGAGATACATGGCCGAGGTTGCCCTCCAGAACGTCAACAAGAACTTCGACGAGGTCTATGCCGTCCGCGACGTAAACCTGTCGATCCATGATAAGGAATTCATCGTCCTGGTCGGCCCGTCCGGCTGCGGCAAGACCACCACCCTGCGCATGGTGGCCGGGCTCGAGTCGATCTCGTCGGGGCGCATCCTGATCGACGACAAGGTCATCAACGGGCTGTCGCCGATGGACCGCGACATCGCGATGGTGTTTCAGAACTACGCGCTCTACCCGCATATGAGCGTCTACGACAACATGGCGTTCGGCCTCAAAATGCGGAAATTCGACCGCGCCGACATCGGCCGGCGGGTCCAGGAGGCGGCCGAAATCCTCGGCATCCAGGGGTTGCTGCAGCGCAAGCCGCGCCAGCTGTCGGGCGGCCAGCGCCAGCGCGTGGCGCTCGGCCGCGCGATCGTCCGCCACCCGCAGGTGTTTTTGTTCGACGAGCCGCTGTCCAACCTCGACGCCAAGCTGCGGGTGCAGATGCGCGTCGAATTGAAGAAGCTGCACAACCGGCTCGGCACCACCGCGATCTACGTGACCCACGACCAAGTCGAGGCGATGACCCTGGGGGACCGCGTCCTCGTGATGCGCGACGGGCTGGTGCAGCAGGTCGGCGAACCGCTCGAGCTCTACAACGAGCCGGCCAACCGCTTTGTCGCCGGGTTTCTCGGGTCGCCGGCGATGAATTTTGCCGCCGTAACGGTGCGCTCAGTCGACGGCGCGCTGTGGGCCGAGGATGACGGCATTCGCATCAAAGTGCCGGAAGAGACCGCCGGGCGGCTCGGCCGCTATGCCGGAACCCAGGTCACGATGGGCATCCGGCCGGAGGATTTGCATGTCGCCTCCGCCGCCGACCCCGCCGAATTGGGATTCGAGGCCGCGGTCGAGGTTGTCGAAAAGCTCGGCTCGGAAATCCTGCTCGACGTGGCGGTCGGCCGCAATACGATGGTGGCGTCGGTCGAGCCCGACGTGCGGGTCGGGATTCACGAAAAGCTGCGGCTTGCGATCAACCCGGAGCGGCTGCATTTCTTCGACGCGGCCTCCGAAGCGGTGATCTGAAGCGAGTAGGCAAGCGCGTGGGTAGTGCGACGCCGCTCGCCTCGCGGTCTAACTTCCCGTAAATTGGCTGCTTGAGAAAGCGGGGTAAACCCGCTCCCACTCATCAGTGCGAAAAATCTGGCAAATGGGAGGGTTGGCGCATGCAAAAAAACATCGAATGGGTGTTGATCGTCGGTTGGCTCAGTTTGTTCGCTGCTGCCGCGAATGCGCAGACGTCACCAGCGTTTGACGGGACCTACCGAGTGGTTTCCTCCACCAGTGTCAATTCAACCTACACGGATCGGAACGGCCGAATGGGTCCATGCCCGAACCGCAGACCGGGGCCGCTCCATATTGCAAACGGGCAGGCGCGTTATACCAACGCGACGGGCTACAAGCTTAGAGGCACGGTCGGGCCGCAAGGCGCGCTCACAATGGGCCTGGTTGCACCGTCAAATAGCAACAACGCCGGCTCCCAGCCGCTCAATCTAAGCGTCAGCGGCCAGGTCGACAGCACCGGCACGGCACGCGTGCGCCAGGCCAGTAATTCCTGCAGCTATGATTTCACCTGGCAAAAGGTTTCGAGGTAACCTCGCGCGAGCCCGCCGCCCCCGCTTCCAACCGGGGCCGCCCTCGGAGGAGGACGCGTGAAGATCGGGATTTTTCTGACCGGGCAGCACCCGCCGGGGAGCGACGTCGTCGCCGAGCTCGAAGGGCAGTATGCGATGACGCGGCTGGCGCGCGACCGCGGCTGGGACGCCGTCGCCACCGGCCAGCATTATTTGAGCGACGGCGTGCGACAGCTGCAGCTGGTCCCGTTTCTGGCGCGGCTCGCGGCTGAGGCCGGTGAGATGACCGGCATCGCCGGGGTGCTGCTGGCGACCCTGCACAACCCGGTCGAGGTCGCCGAGTGCATCGCCTCGCTCGACGCGATCTGGCGCGGGAATTTTGTCTTTGGCGTCGGCCTTGGCTACCGCGAGGTCGAGTTCGACGCGTTCGGCGTGCCGCGCGGCGGGCGGGTGCGCCGCTTCGAGCAGTGCCTCGAGGTCGTGCGCCGGCTGTGGACCGAGGACGGCGTGACCTTTGAAAACGAGGTCTGCCGGCTTGCCGCAGTGACCGCGACCTGCCGCCCGGTGCAAAAGCCGCACCCGCCGATCTGGGTCGCCGCCAACAGCGACGCCGCGGTGCGGCGCGCCGCCCGACTCGGCGACAGCCTGTTTGTCAATCCGCATGCGACGATGCCGGTCATCGCCGGCCAGATGGCGCTCTACCGCGCCGAGCTGGCGCGCCTCGGCAAGCCGTTCCCGAGGGTGCTGCCTTATCTGCGCGAGATCTATTGCGCCCGGGACCAGCGCACCGCCGTCGAGACGGCGGGCCCATACCTCGCCGAGAAATACCGCACCTACGCGCAATGGGGCCAGGACCAGGTCCTGCCTGGGCGAGAGTCGTTTCGCCGCTCGCTCGACGCGCTGCTGCAGGACCGGTTTGTGCTCGGCAGCCCCGAGGAATGCTATCAGCAGCTGCGCCCGTGCTGGGAAGAGGCGGGCGCCAACTTCCTGATTTTCCGCACCCATTGGAGCGGCATGCCGGTCGCGGACGCGCTCGCCAGCATGCGGCTGATCAGCGACGAGCTGCTACCGGCGCTGCGCCGCGTCCCGCCCGCCGCCCCTGTCTAGCGAGCTGGCGCTAAGGCCGCGGGGGGCTTTGGTTCGTTCCGATGCACGCACCAGCTCGACTCGACCGGCCGGCTTATCGCTCCCATGGTGGAAACAGCTCGTCGGGGTCGTTGACCCAGACGAACGGGATGCCATGCTGGTCGGCGCAGTCGACCGCAAAGCGAAACTCCATCCGAATGGGCACGCCGGGCCTGCTCTCTTCGATGATCTTGCCGTTGTGGGCGAGACGCCAGCTTCCGACGAGGAGATCGGGATCGTCGGGGTGTCGCTCGACCCTGAACTCGATCGACTGGGCAGCGCCGGCTTCTTGCTTGGTTTCGACGACGGCAACCACGGCAGTTTTCCTCTCGGCTCGGCTCGCGCGCTGGAATCGGCGATTTAGCGATTGACGTCCAGCGCTTGGCGCTGAAACGCGGCGTAGGCGGCCGGTAGCAGGCGCGCGAGACGTTCGGCCCAAACAGCCTGGCCCGCCGGGTCGGCGATCAGATCCTGGCGGATCTCGATCTCGACATGCGGCAGGCCGCGGCGCTCGCCGTGCACCGGGACGGTGTAGTCGGTGAGGTCGGTGACCCGGTAGGGCTCGTTCTCGCCGACGGCGAGGCCGTCCTCGGCGCGCAGCAATTCGAGGAGCGGGCGGGCGAGCCGCGCGTCGCGGTTAAACAGGATGCCCGCATGCCACGGCCGCGACACCCCCTTGAAGATCGGCGTGAAGCTGTGCAGGGCGACCAGCGCCGAGGCCCGGCCCTGATCCGCGCGGCGGTCGAGCAGCGCGGCGATCCGGTCCTGATAGGGGCGAAAGATCGCGTCGCGGCGCGCCAGGCGGTCGGCTTCGCCCAGGCCGCGGTTGCCCGGGATTTCGGTGTCCTCGCTGATTTCCACGATCGAGCTCGGCACCGACGGATCGCGGTTGCAGTCGATGACCAGCCGCGAATAGGTCTGCACGACGAGCGCCGCGTCGAGTTGCGCACAGAGCCGCTTGCCGACCGCGGCAGCGCCAATGTCCCACGCGATGTGGCGAAAGGTGTCGGGCTCGGCCAGCCCAAGCCGGTCGAGCCGCCGCGGGATCGCTCGCCCGCCATGGTCGCACGCGATCAAAAAAACCGAGCCCCCGGCCTCGTTCGTCAGGTCGACCGGGCGGGGCTCGTCCGGGTCAAGCAGCGGACCGGTCATCGGTGCTCATGAGCGTGCTCATTCCGGAACGCACGGTAGGGTCAGACCCGGAAGCTGTAAACCACCGCTTTTCCTCTCCGTCGCGCATTGCGTCAGCACGTCCGCGATTGGCGACCATTCACCGGTCGCGGCTGAGGATTTCAACGAGGCCGGCAGCGGGGTCGACGCGCAATTCGTCGCCGGTGCGGATCAGCCGGGTCACGTCGCCGTCGGCGAAGCGTTCGACCAGCGCGACATCGCCAAAGGCCGCACCCTGGGCCAGGATCGGGTTGACCCGGTTGAAGACCAGGGCCCGCGGCACGATCGTGCGCGCCCTCATCTCGTGGAGCATCCAGGCGGTGGCCACACCGCCTTTGGCGTTGTCGAGCACCAGGATGCGGTCGACATAGCTCTCCCCGGCGAGCTTGTGGCCCGGGCGCGAGAACACCCCCTTGACCCGGTCGAGGTCGTAGCGCGCCGAGAAATTGTCGTGGGCGACGAGCGCCGTGCCGACGACCGCCGGCCCGATCCCCTTATGGCAGCGCAGCACGACCGGCATTACAGCACGCGGCCGGCGACGGCGGAATCGACGCAACGACCGAGGCTGGCGAGGGTCGGGCGATAGCCGTAGCCGCCGATGATGTTGACGAGCTTGGCCGAGTTGGTCATGAGGCGAGTCCAGCCGTTGGCCTCGGCCATCTCGCGCGCGTAGCTCTGATAGAAACAGATCCCCTGCGCGACGACGCCCCCCGCCGCCTCGACCCGCTGCGTCAATCCCATGCGGTCGGCGGCATGCTTGATCTCGGGCGAGGTCGTGACCAGCAAAGTCGTGTCGGCATGGATGCGGCGGCCATCGAGCGCCTGGGCCACTGCCTCGACCTCGAACAACGACAATTGCGGCGCGCCGAACACAACCAAATCAAGCTTGTCGCCGGGCGCGGCGTAACGCGCCAAGAAGGCGTCGATCTCGGCGCGGCCGATCTGCACGGCCTCTGCGGAGGGGCCGGCGACGACCGCGTCCTCGGCCGTGATCCGCGGCATGTGAAACAGTGCCACCGAACCAAAGCTCGCCGCCGCTGTGCCAAAATGCTTGAGCGCGTCCGAGCCGGGGATCGTCTCGACGCCCTCGACCAACGGAACCTCCCAGTACGACCCGCACGCTTCGCCGACGATGCCGCCGACCGCACCCCATTCGGCGAGGTCGCGCGGCGGCCCGGAAAGCCGAAAGCGCCGGGTCGCGCGCCGGCGCTCGTCGAGGTGATAGCCGTAGCGCGGGGCGCGCGCGGTCAAACCCGCCGCCAATGCCGACGGGCCACCCTCGAAATTGCTGCGGGCGCCGAGAACGCTGTTCGAATAGATCACGACGCCGGTGTCGCCGTAGGCCAGGTGCTCGCCCCTGAGCGGCGCCATGATCGTCTGGTAATTGATGCAGGTGTCGGTCATCAGCGCGCCGAACGCACGCAGCGCATCGATCGCGCGCCGTTCGAGGGCCGCCATCCGCTCGCTCTGCCCGAGCCGGCGGTAGACCGCGAAGTCGATGCCGCGCGGGTCGGTGATCGTCGGCACGCGCACCCGCCGCTCGGCTTGCGGTGCCGCGGCCAGCTGCTCGAGAAACCTCACCCCGGCCTCGCCCAGGGATTCGGTGTCGGCCATGACGTGCGCCTGGCTCACCGGCACAAAATCGGCGGCGTCGAAGAACTCGCCGACGGCGACCTGATGCGCCAATGCCCAGCGCCGCACCTCGCCAAGCTCGCCCGCGAGCATCGCCCGCTCTTCATCGTTCAGTCGCATCGTTCAGACCTCGGGCATCCTACCCCTCGCCCGGCTTTTCTCCCTCGCCCCGCGCCGCGGGGAGAGGGTCGGGGTGAGGGGCCGCCACGATCGCGATTTTTTGGGCAATCAGGTCGTCGATTTCGGCGTCGCCGAGACCGGCCTCGCGCAGGATTTCGCGCGAATGCTGACCGAGCCGCGGAGCCGGCCGGCGCAACCCGCAGCCGGCCGCCCCGAAGCGCACCGGCGGGCGCACGGTGCGGATACGGCCCTCGCTCGGATGCTCCGAAACGGGAAAGAAATCGACCGCCGCGAGGTGCTCGTCATCGGGCAATCGGGCGAGCGGGTTGACCGGCCCGCACGGGATGTCGGCCGATTTGAGCGCGGCGAGCCAGTGGGCGGTCGTATTGCCACGCACGCAGTCGGCGACGATCGCATAGAGCTCGGCGACGTGGCGGCTGCGGGTTTGCGCATCGGCGAGCCGCGGGTCGTCCGCCAATTCGGGGCGGCCGGCAACGCGAAAGAAATCGCGCCAATGCCGGTCGCTGTACGGGAGTATGCAGATATGCCCGTCGGCGGTGCGGTGCGGGCGGCGGTCTGGCGCCAGCATCCGCGAATAGCCGGGCGGCCCCAAGGGCGGGTCGAAGGTCAGCCCGCCCATATGCTCGGCCATGACAAATGCGGTCAGGGTTTCGAGCATCGGCACCTCGACCTCCTGGCCCTCGCCGGTGCGCTCACGCTGCAGCAGCGCCGCCATGACGGCATAGACCATGGTCAGCCCGACAGTCTTGTCGCCGACCAGGGTCGGCACAAAACGCGCCTCGCCGCCGGTCGCCTCTTCCAACGCGACAAGCCCGCTCGCCCCCTGGATGATGTCGTCAAAGGCGGGCCGGTCGGCCAGCGGGCCGTCCTGGCCGTAGCCGTGCGCCGAGCAATAGACGAGCCGCGGGTTGGCCGTGCGCAGCCTCTCATAGTTAAAACCGAGTCGCGCCATCGCCTGCGGGCGCATGTTGTGCATGAGCACGTCGCTCTGCCGGGCCAACGCCAGCAATGCCGCGACCGCCTCGCGACGCTTCAGGTCGAGGCACAGCGAGCGCTTGTTGCGGTTGAGGTTCAGGAAAACGTGGCCCATCTCGCGATGCCGTGCCGGCCCGGCGTATCGCATGATGTCGCCTTCGGGCGGCTCGACCTTGACCACCTCGGCGCCGAGATCGCCGAGGATTTGCGTTGCCAGCGGCCCCAAGACGACGGTCGTCAAATCGAGCACCTTGATGCCGGCGAGCGGGCCGAGCTTCTCCTTAGTGCCGCATTTTTTCTCGGTCAAAGCCGCACCTCGAACCATGCCCGCCTGTCGCGGACAGCAGCACATTAGCCAGGGAAATCGTGCCGAACCAGCCCGGGGACTCGGTTGTCCTACGCGTGCCGGGAACGGCTCCGCAGGGGCCTGCCGAGACCGATCATTGCGACAGTGTTGCCGCCAAGCTTAGCTGGGCCGCGACAGCGTGCAACCGCCGATCGTGGGTCCACAATTTCGCGCCGGGCGTCAGCCGCGTGGCGGCCAGCAAGTGAGCGTCGACGTAGCCGATGCCGCGCCCGAGCAGCGCCTGGCCATCGATGAAGCCGAGGATCTGGTCTTCCGCGGCGACGGTCGCCTGGGGCAAATCCCGAAAATCGCTCAGGACAGCTCCCCGCCGTCGCATGTTGCCGAGCGCAAGTTCGCCAACAACGAAAGGATGCCCGAGAACCTCACCCAGGCCGAGCAACATCGCGAGCCTCTCAACGCCGTCTCGCAGATGCTGGACCCAGACCGAGGTATCGACCAGTATCACCCGCGTTTCGTTCGTCGCCGCGGAACGGCAGCGAAACCGGGCTCGCTGCCGCCGAGGCTTGCCAGCCGGCGGGCGCTCTCGCGTTCGATTAAGGCGCGCAAGGCTTCACGGACCAAAGCCGATTTTTCGCGCAGTCCGGTAAGGGCCTCGGCCTTCGCCAGAAGATCGTCGTCCAGTGCGAGTGTCGTGCGCATTTTGCCGTGCCATAAGATGAGCATAGATGGCGTCATCGTTTGATGTCCTAATCAATGCCCATCCGGCACTGATCGAGCCGAGCGGATCGGGTCGAGAACACGCCATAACCACCCAGCAGCATGATTTTCTTACCGCCGGTCACCCGACGGCCGCGCGCACCTTCAGATACCAGTCGAGAATCTCGAGGCCGTTCCAGTGCAGCACCCCGGAAAAACGGTTGATGTGGTCGTAGACGGCTTCGAGGTATTTGATGCGGTGCGGCTGGCCGCTGATGTAGGGATGGATCGCGATCGCCATGATCTTGGCGCGTTCGGCCCCTTCCTCGTACAGCCGCTCAAAGCTGTCGAGGCAGCGCGTCGTGAAGTAGGCCGACTCGTGATGCTGGACGAGCATCATCGGAATGTCGTTGAGCTCGACCGAATACGGCAAGGTGACGAGCGGGCCGTGCTTGGTGCGGATCTCGGTCGGCTCGTCGTCGTAAACCCAGTCGCCGATGTATCTGATGCCGGCGGCGGCCAGCAGATCCGGGGTCTCATAGGTCTCGGTCAGGCCGGGGCCGAGCCAGCCCTGCGGCCGCGCTCCGGCAAAGCGTTCGAGCGTGTCGAGGGACTTGCCGATCATCGCCGCCTGGCCTTCGACCTTGTGGATCGGCATCTGTTCCCAGGCATGGCCCATGAACTCCCAGCCGGCCGCCCGGGCCGCGTGCGCGACGCGCGGGTATTCCTCGCAGACCCTGGCGTTGATCGACAAGGTCGGGCGGATCCCGAGCCGGCGGAACAGCTCGAAAAACCGCCACACCCCGACCCGCATGCCGTATTCGTGCCAAGCCCAGTTCGGAACGTCGGGTAGCAGCACCTGCCCGGTCGGCGCCGGCAACACCTGCCGCGCCATCGGCCGCGAGATCGACCAGAATTCGAGATTGACGACCGTCCATACGACGACCCTGGCGCGGTTCGGCAATTCGAGCGGCGGCCGGTCGACGATTGCCGAAAACGTGCTGCGCTTGCGCGGTATCATGTGACCTTCACAGTCTTGCCCTATAAACGACATTTCAATCTTGCGCGATAGAGCGCGCGGGGCAAGCCTCGCGGCAGCGGCGTCAAGCAGCCAGCCGGTACGGGCTAACCTTTGTTGTGCAACGCAGCACTGCAAAGTCGACAATCCCCGCCGGCAATTGCGCGATCCATGCTGCGCCCGTGTTGACAAGCCGGGCTGAATGGGGTGAGAGGGGCATAGCCGATGAGACTTCAGTATTTCCGCGGCAACGTCTTTGTCGCGAACCTGCCGCCGGATTTGACCGAGGACGAATTGGCCGAGGCTTTCGACCCGTATGGGATCGTGTTGAGCGCGTCCATCGCCCGCGACCCGGAGAACGGAAAGCGGCTGCGTTACGGCTTTGTCGACATCGCGACCGAGAAGGCGGCGAAGGTTGCCGTCGAGGCGATGAACGGCGCCGCGCTCGACGGCCACAATCTCGACGTGCGCATTAGCGAGCGCCCGACCAAATCGAAAAAGCCTGCCTCCGGGCGTCCGGCGCCACGCCGTGCCGCGCCGCGGCCGGCGCCACGCCGCGAGGGCGACGGCGACGAGCAGGCGGAGGCGGCGCCGGGCTTCGCGCCGCGCATGCCGCCGCGGCGCCAGCCGACCTTTCAGGTCGAGCGCCGCTCGCTGCCGCGCCGCGTCTAGTCTACGCGCCGACCGCGACGCCCGCCGCGGCCATCGTCTGCATCGCGCGGTCGAGCGAGCCGTCGAGGTCGATGCCGCGGCAGGCATTCGCGGCGAGTGCCACGGCAAAGCCCGCAGCGCGCGCGTCGAGCGCCGAAAACAGCACGCAATAATCGGTCGCGAGCCCGCACAAGGTCAGACGCTCAAAGCCGCGCTCACGCAGATAGGCGGCAAGGCCGGTCGGCGTGCGGCGGTCGTTTTCGCGAAACGCCGAATAGGAATCGACGCCTCGGCGAAAGCCCTTGCGCAGGATCAGCTCGGCGTGCGCGGCGGCGAGCGCCGGGTGAAACGCGGCGCCCGGTGTCCCTTGCACGCAATGCTCGGGCCACAAGGTCTGCGGGCCGTAGGCGGCCTCGATGGTCTCGAACGGCTGCCGGCCGGGATGCGCGCTGGCAAACGACGAATGCCCCGGCGGATGCCAGTCCTGGATCAGGATGACGTGGGCAAATTCGCCTACGAGCCGATTGACGGCCGGGATGATCGCGTCGCCGTCGGGCACGGCAAGTGCGCCGCCAGGGCAGAAGTCATTCTGCACGTCCGTGACGATCAAAGCCTCGCGATGGTCACGCGAACGCCCGTTGGAGCCCATCCCTGCCTCGCCGATCTCTCGCGGTTGACCACAAATACGTTGGGTCGCAGGCCGCCGCTGCAAGCACGCGACGGCGGTCTCGCCCGCCGCTACAAACCGGAGTTGTCCCATTGCACCGGATGTCGCGGTGCCGCGACAGCGGATATTCTGATCGAATGGTTGATGTCAGTGCGTATGAAAAGCCTGGGGTGACGGGTTTCCTGCATCGGCCGCGAGAGGCGGCGGGGCGGGGTTTGGTGCTCACCCACGGCGCCGGCGGCAACTGCAACGGGCCGCTCCTGGTGGCGGCGGCGGACGCCTTTGCGCAAGCCGGGTTTTGCGTGTTGCGCTGCGACCTGCCGTTTCGCCAGCGCCGGCCGACCGGGCCGCCGTCGCCCTCGACCGCCGCCGCCGACCGCGCCGGATTGAGGAGCGCGGCCGAGGCCATGCATGAGCTCGTCGCGGGGCCGGTTTTCCTCGGCGGCCAGTCCTATGGCGGACGGCAGGCCTCGATGCTCGCGGCCGACGAGCCCGCGACCGCGGCCGGCCTGGTGCTGTTTTCCTATCCGTTGCACCCGCCGGGCAGACCCGATCGGCTGCGCGTCGAGCATTTTCCGCGGCTCCGGGTGCGATGCGTGTTCACGCAGGGAACCGCCGACCCGTTTGGCTCGATCGACGAGCTGCGCGCGGCGCTGTCGTTGATCCCGGCATCGACCAGGCTGATTCCAATCGAAGGCGCTGGTCACGACCTCAAGCGCGGGCGCTTCGACCTGGCATCGGTCGTCTCCGCGGTGCTGGATGAAGCCGCACCCTGAGATGGCCGCGGCTGCGGCTGGCTCACGCCTTGCGGCGTCGCGCGGCGGCGGGCGCCTCGGCGGTCGGCTCGGAGGCGGGCTCCTCGCGCGTCTTGCGGCGCTTTGATGCGGCCGGGGCAGCGGGCTCTTTCGCGGCGGCGGGCTTCGCCTCCACGTCGCGCCCGCCTGCCACCGGCAGCAGCAGCGCCCGCTGGCGGCGGTCTGCTGCGGTCCTGCCGCCGCGCCGGCCCGGCGCCGAAGCGGCCGCCGCGCTCTTGCCGCCAGCTCCTTCCTCGCGAGCCAGGCTGCGCTTCAGCGCGTCCATCAGGTTGATGACCTTGGGCGGCTCGGCGATCGCCTCCGCCGTCGCCGTCACCTCTCCCTTGAGCTTGCTCTGCACGAGCTCGTGCAACGCATCCTGATAGCGGTCGTGGAAGCTCGCCGGCTCGAACGCCCCGGCCTTGCGCTCGATGATCGTCGCCGCGAGCGCCACCAGTTCGGGGTCGACCTCACCGTCCTCCTTGTCGCCAAAGTCGGCGGCGCGAACCTCGTCACCGGCGCGCAGGGTCGACATTAACAGCCCGGCGCCGCGCGGCTCGACCAGCACCTGCCGCTCCCGGTTCGCCAACACGATGCGGCCGAGCCCGACCTTGTTCGCGCGCTCCATCGCCTCGCCGATCACACGGAAGGTCTCGGACGCGATCTCGCCGTCCGGGTACACAAAATAGGGCGTGTCGAGATAGAGCGGGTCGACCTCGCCGCGATCCACAAAGCGGTCGAGCTCGATGATCTTCGACGACTCGATATGCAGGTCCTTCAGCTCTTCGTCGCTGATCGTGACATAGCGGTCCCGGTCGAACTCAAAGCCCTTGACGACCTGGTCGCGGCTCAGCTCGTCGCCGGTCTTGGAGTCGACCAGACGCTGCGCAACCCGGTTCCCGGTTTTCGAATTGAGCTGGTTTAGGCGAATTTTCTTCGACTCGGTGGTCGCCGGGCTCAGGTAGACCGGGCAAGTGACAAGAGAAAGACGCAGAAACCCGCTCCAACTCGCGCGCGGCATGTCCATCTCCTATGCTGCGGCGTTACGAATGCACATTATGTGGCGCTGCGCAACGCCGTGCGACAGGTGTTGACGTCGGACGGCTTTTTGACGGACGGGCGGCAATGGCGCTAACCGAGTACCAAAAAAAGCGCGATTTCGCGAAGACGCCCGAGCCGGCGGGCGGCGTCATCCGGCCGAAGGCGTCGCCGGCATTGTCGTTCGTGATCCAGAAGCACGCGGCGCGGCGGCTGCATTACGATTTCCGGCTCGAGCTCGACGGTGTGCTGAAGAGCTGGGCGGTGCCGAAGGGGCCCAGCGCCGACCCCGGCGAAAAGCGGCTCGCGGTGCATGTCGAGGACCATCCGCTTGAGTATGGCGGGTTCGAAGGCGTCATTCCCGAGGGGCAATACGGCGCCGGCGCCTCGATGATTTGGGATCGCGGCAGCTGGACGCCGCTCGATCCCGACCCGCGGGCGGCCTACGCCAAGGGCGCGCTCAAATTCGAGCTCGACGGCGAGAAGCTGCACGGTAAATGGGCATTGGTGCGGATGGGCGGCAAGCACGCCGGCCGCGAGCGGGAGAACTGGCTGTTGATCAAGGAGCGTGACGCGGCCGCGGTGCCCGACAGCCGCGACGCGATCGTCGCCGACAACCCGAAAAGCGCCGCCACCGGGCGAACGATCGACGAGATCGCCGCCGACCGCGACCGGATCTGGGGACCGAACGGGGAGGAGCCGCCGGCGGGGTCTGGTGCGCGCCAGGCGATCGACCTGAACGGGATTACGGGCGCGAAACGTGGCCGGATGCCCGCCGACCCGCGGCCGCTGCTGGCGTGTTCCGCGACGGCGGCGCCGGACGGCCCGGATTGGCTGCACGAGATCAAATACGACGGTTATCGCCTGCTGGCGCGGCTCCGCGACGGGAATGTGCGGTTGTCGACCCGCAACGGCCTCGACTGGACCGCGAAGTTTCCGGCGCTCGCCCGTCGGGTTGCGGAGCTGCGGGTCCACGCCGCGCTGGTCGACGGCGAGCTCGTCCATGTCGAACCCGACGGCACGACCGATTTCGGGCATTTGCAGGACGCGATCGCCAACGAGCGGACCGACACCTTGGTGTTTTATGCCTTCGACCTGATCCACCTCGACGGCTGGGACCTGACCGGCGCCGCGTTGGAAGACCGCAAGACGGCGCTCGCGGTACTGGTGCCGCCATCGGCCGACGGAATTTTGCGCTACAGCGACCACCAGATCGGGCGCGGCCCCGGTTTCTTCCGCCATGCCTGCGGCTATGGGCTCGAGGGCATCGTCGCGAAGCGGCGCGACAGCCCTTACCGCGCCGGCCGCCACGACAGCTGGCTCAAGGTCAAATGCGACAACCGCGACGAGTTTGTCGTGATCGGGTTCAGCGACCCCGCCGGCGGGCGTCAAGGTTTGGGGGCGCTGATCCTCGGCTACTACGATCCTCGGGGGAAATTACATTATGCCGGCCGGGTCGGCACGGGGTTCTCCGACGCCGTGCTGTTGGACCTGCGGGCGCGCCTCGATCGGATCGCGCGGCGCGAACCTCCGGTCAAGGCCTTGCCAAAAGGCGCCGTCGTCAAGGGCGTGCATTGGACCGAGCCCCGGCTCGTCGCCGAGGTTCGCTATGCCGGGTGGACCTCCGACGCGGTGTTGCGCCACGCGGCGTTTCTCGGATTGCGCGAGGACAAGGAAGCCAGGGAGGTCGTGCGCGACATGCCGTTACCGACATTACCGGGGACACCATCGGCGGAGCCGGCGTCGTCGCCCGCCGCGCCGCGCGAGCCGACGCCAATCGCCCGCGACGGCAGCGCCACTTTCGAAGGCGTGCGGCTGACCCACGCCAACCGCGTGCTCTATCCCGACACCGGGATCACCAAGCTCGACCTCGCGCGCTATTACGCCACCGTCGCCGAGTGGGCGCTGCCGCATCTGGCACACCGGCCGCTGAGCCTGGTGCGCGCGCCGGAGGGGGTCGGCGGCGAGCTGTTTTATCAGAAGCATGCCGGCGCCAGCGTGCCGGCGGCGGTGACCCGCGTCGAGATCGACGGCGAGACCCATCTGGCGGTCGAGGATCTGGCCGGGGTGCTGTCGCTCGTGCAGATCGGGGTGCTCGAAATCCATCCCTGGGGTTCGACGCTCGACAAGCTCGAGCAACCCGATCGGATCACGTTTGACCTTGACCCGGACGAGGGGCTGCCGTGGTCGCGGGTGACCGAGGCGGCCATCGAGATCCGCGACGAGCTCGCCGGTCTCGGCCTGCAAAGCTTTGCCAAGACGACCGGCGGCAAGGGGTTGCACGTCGTGGTGCCGCTGACGCCGCGGCTCGACTGGGACGAGATCAAAAAATTCACCAAGGCGGTCGCCGACGGCATGGCCGCCCGCCATCCAGACCGCTACACCGCCAACCAGTTGAAACGGGCGCGCAAGGGCCGCATCTACATCGACTACCTGCGCAATGCGCGCGGGGCGACGGCGGTCGGCGCCTATTCGACGCGGGCCCGGTCTGGCGCGACGGTCTCGACCCCGCTGTCGTGGAGCGAGGTCGAAGCTGGGCTTCGCCCCGAACGTCTGACTGTCGGCGCGGTTCCGACACGGCTGGCCTCGATAGCGTCGGACCCGTGGGCCGAAATCGGCAAGCTGCGCCAGTCGGTCAACGCCGCCGCCCGCCGCAAGCTCGGGCTCTGACGCGGCCCAGGAACCCGAATCCGTGGGCCTTCCGCCCACGGGCTTGTCCCGTGGCGACGGGCATGCGCGTGGTGCTGTCCAAATCGACCATGTCCCAGCGCAGCGGCGCGCGGCAAGACCGATCACCCGGACACCCTGGCTCATCCCACCCCCAATACCCCCACGAATGGCCGTAAATGCGAAAGCAAACCTAAATCTCGCGATCAAAGCCCAAAACCAGGATTGGATCACAGCCTCAAAAGCGGGAGCCCAGGGTGTCCGGCACTGTGTTTGCGGCGCGCCCTGTTCGGACGAGGATCAGGCCTGGATCGCCGCCTCCGCACGGGCCGGGGCGACAAGGGAGACGGGGCAACGAGGAAGGCGGGGCAACGAGGAAGAAAGCACTGGCACGATCCGTCCGGTTCGCACCGCCCGCGGGCGCCTTCTGCCAGGGACCGCCGGGTAAACGGGCGGACGGAAAACGCCGAAACGGCCAACCGCTTCGTCCCGCCGACGCGCAACCCCTCCCCATCCGGCGGGGCAAGGGAGTAGGCTGCGGCCGCAGCCGAGAGACCGAGGAGAGCATGCGGATCGAGATCATTTGCACCGGCGACGAGGTGCTGACCGGCAAGATCGTCAACACCAACTTCAACTACATGAGCCAGAAGCTCGAGGATTTCGGCCTCTCGGTGTCGTGGGGGACGATCGTCGGCGACGACCGCGACGAGTTGCTGGCCGCGTTCCTGATGGCCGGCGAGCGCGCCGACGCGGTCATCGTCAATGGCGGGCTCGGCCCGACCGTCGATGACCTGTCGCAGGAGGTCGCGGCGCGCGCCGCCGGCGTCGACCTCGTGCTCAGCGAGGAATGGCTCGCCCGGATGGAGGATTTTTTCCGCCGCCGCAACCGCGTGATGTCGTCGAACAACCGAAAGCAGGCGATGCTGCCGGCCGGCTCCGAAATGCTCGACAACCCGGTCGGCACGGCCTGCGGCTTTGCGCTCGACATCGGCAAGGCGCGGTTTTTCTTCACTCCCGGGGTGCCGCGCGAGCTGTTCCGCATGCTCGAGGAGCAGATCATCCCGCGGCTCCTGGCGCGCGCCGGCACGCCCGGCGTCATTCACCTGAAACGCTTCCATTCCTACGGGCTCGGCGAATCGCATGTCGACCAGCTGCTCGCCGGGGTCGAGGACCTGGTCGGCGACGGCAGCGTCAAGCTCGGCTTCCGCAGCCATTATCCGCAGATCGAAACCAAGCTGACGGTGCGCGGCGCCGACCGCGACGACGTCGAGCGCAAGCTGGCGCCGGTCGTGGCGGAAGTGCGCCGGCGCCTGGGCAATTTCATCCTTGGCGAGGACGACCAGAAGCTGGAGGCGGTGGTGCTGGCCGAGCTCGCCGCGCGCGACGGCTCGCTGGCGGTGGTCGAGACCTACACCGGCGGCCAGGTCGCCGCCCGCATCGCGCCCCTGCCGGGGGCGGAGAAGGTGTTTCGCCGCGGCGTCGTCGCGCGCGACCCGGCCGAGATTGCCGCGGCACTCGGCCTCGACGGCGGGCTGATCGCGGGCGAGATGAGCCGCGAGGCGGCCGAGGCGGTGGCCCGCGCGATCCGCCGGGAAACGGGCGCGAGCCATGCGTTGGCGGTGCTGGTCGACGTCGACGACGGCCCCGACCGTATCGATTTCGGCGGCAGCATCTATCTCGCGATCGCCGACGGGGACCGGGTCGAATCGCGCCGCTCGCGAATCTATGGCGGGCGCGAATGGGTGCGGCTCGGGGCGGTCGAGCTCGGCCTCGACTGCCTGCGCCGCTACCTGCAGGGCCTTCCGGTCACCGAACGCACCGATTTCGAGCGCTCCGAGCGCAGCTGAGCCCTACCGGGCAGGCGCCCGCCGCGACGGGTGCGCGGGTCACGCCCGGTTCCGCCCGCTTCCGAAAAAACGCGGGGATCCGGGACGCCGGCCACCCCGCGTTTCGGCCGAGGCTCAGGTCTGGCTGAGGCTCAGGTTTGCTTGAAGAACCGGTCGGCGTTGCCCGACAGCAGCTTCTTCTTGGTGTCGCCCTTCAAGCTCTGCCACGCGATGATGTTGTCGACCGAGTTCGGGAACTGGCATTCCGAATGCGGGTAGTCGGAGGCATACATCAGCACGTCGTCGCCAAGGAATTGGCAGACGTAGTTGAACATGTCCTCGCCTTCATGGTGCTCGATGCTGCAGAAGAACCGCCCGCTCTGCATGTACTCGCTGGGCTTCTTCTTCAAATCCGCGGTGCCGCCGACATAGACCGCCTGCTCGTCGAGCCGCCTTGCCCAGAACGGCAGCCAGCCGAACCCGCCTTCGAGCACACCCATGCGCAAGGTCGGGAACCGGTCGTAGAGCCCGCCGCCGATAAACGAGGCGACAAACCGCATCGCGCCCCACGGGTGTGCCGCGGCGCGGCCGATAAAGATGTTCTCCCACAAATCGAGGTAGCCCGGATAGTAGGGCGGGTTCCAGGTAAAGCTGTGATTGGCGATCGGCAGGTCGTGCTCGGCTGCGGCCTCCCAGATCGGGTAGAGGTCGGGGTGGTCGGCCGGCATGTCCTTGGCCAGCAACGGCAGGACCGCGACCGCCCATTTCGACTTGCCCCATTCGCGGATTTCGCGCACCGCCTCGGGCACGACGCGCGAGGAGGCGACGATCAGGCTTTTCAACCGGTCGGGGTGGTCGGCGGTGAAATCGGCCATATGGCGGTGATAAGCGCGGATCATGCCGACTTCGAGCGCCGGGTCGTCGAGCCCGACGACGCTGAGCCACGAGGTCGGGATCAGGAAATGGGTGTCGACGCCTTCGTCGTTCATGTCGGCGACGCGGTTGGCCGCCTGGTCGTCCTGCACGCCGGGCCGCGGCATTTTGGTGCCCCGCCAGCGCGTCTCGCGCCCGGTAAAGGTGTCGGCGGGCGCCTTCTCACCCAAGACCCGGCGGTAGTATTTGGTCCCGACACGATATTGGTGCATGGGGGCGCCACCCTCCACCGCAGGGCCGCTCGGCAGCCGGTATGGTGCGAGCTCCGGCAAGCGCGCGCGGAGGCCCGGATCGACATAGCGGTCGAGCACCTCGGCGCACGGGTTGACATGGGTGTCGGAATCGTAGGCGCGGAAACCGTTTCGCATTTGTCTCTCCTCGTTCGCCGCGCGCCGGCGCGGACCTCCCTCACGGCATCGTGGTCGGCGCATGATAAGACTGGCCGCCCGCGGCTGTCGACCGCGACCGAAACACCGGCTTGCCCGCCGCAAGGAAGACACGGAAGGGGTTTCCGGGGTTATACGGGCGAAATTCCCGGCAGGAGCGCTCAGTTACCGGCACAGCGCGTCCGCAAAAACCGGCATCGCGGGGGCTCAAACGCGTGACGCGGACCCGAATGCGGTCGCGGGCTGCCCACCGCAGAGATAGGCCGCAAGCTCCGCCATGTGCGAAAACACCTGCGAGCAGCCGGCGGCGATCAACTGATCGGCGTGGTCGCCCGGACAATGGCTGCCGCCGCAAAACCCGACGACCGGCATGCCGGCGGCGACCGCGGCGACAACGCCGACGATGCTGTCCTCGACGACCACACAAGCCGCGGCCTGCGCGCCGAGCCGGCGCGCCGCGAGCAGAAACAGGTCGGGCGCCGGCTTGCCGGCCGCGACCTGGATGGCGCTGAACACGTGCGGGTCGAAAAAGCGCAAGAGGCCGGTCAGCGCCAGGCGCTCGCGCACGCGTTGCAGATGGCCGTTGGAGGCGACGCAGCGCCGGGTCGACAGCCTCCCCAGCAATTCCACGACCCCCGGGATCGGCCGCAGCTCATGTTCCAAAACAAGCGCGGTGCGCTCGCGCACCGCCTCGAAAAACCCGTCCGGCAACCCGCGGCCATAGCGGGCCTCGACCGCGGCGGTCAGGGTGTCGCGGTTCTTGCCAAAGCCGAGCAGCAGCGCTTCAGCGGCGGTCGCCGGAAACTCGGCTTCGGTCAGGCACTCGCCCAGCACGCGCGCGAAAATGATTTCGCTGTCGACGAGCACACCGTCGCAATCGAAGATAACAAGATCCGGCACCCGCAGCCTTTCGAGCGCGCCGGCATGTCCGGCGGCGGCCTGTATACCGGGCCGCCCGCCGCCTGGGAAGGTGCGACACCCGCGCCGACGCCGGCTGTCCCCGCCAGCTCCCGTTCAGAACAGGATACCCGTCTCAACCAGAACGCGCGTCTGGCTCGTGCCCGAGCCGCTGCCAAAACCCAGCCCCGAGGAAATGCTGTTTGCCTTGACCCACGATACCTCGCCGCGAGTGAAGAAGTATTTATACTGATAAGTCGGCGTAAACGTCAAAGAAAACGCGCCGCTCCCTGGCCCATACAGCAGGTTGTTCCCTCCTGTCGTCCCGATATACTCCGCCCGGCCGCCAAGATTAAATCCTCCGCCCACGTCATAGTTGACTAGGACGGCGCCGCCCAGGCTGGACGCGCTCGGCCCGTAAAGGCCAAGATTGGTCGGCACGTGGGTCGCCTGGAAATAGGGTTGGATGATCCATGGGTCGGAATTATAGGTGTATATGAGATTATAGATTTCCGAGTTGCTTTGCAGGATCGGAGTTCGAAGATTGTTGTTACGAGTGGTCCCGAGATTGCCGCCGGCCGCGAACTCAAAAGAGTTGGCCGGGTTCAGCGTATATGTGGCAGAGCCGGTAAGCCAATTGTAAACCCCGGAATCGAAGCCGTCGGTAAAGGACAGCGAGAACGCGACCGGACCCCAGGTATAATTGGCCTGGGCACCTTTGCTGACCGCGGGCTCCTGGTTCCACAGTAAGCCGCGTTCGATGTTTATGTTCTCAAAGTCAAACGTATACTCGGCCCCGATCAGGGTCGGCAGCTTACCGGCTTGAACCGAGAAAGTGTCGGTCGGAACAATCTTGACAAAGCCCTGCGGAAACCACCCCCACAAATTCCCCGCCGGCGAATTGGCCCCCCAGGTCGCGAGCGCGGTCGATATGTACGGCAACCCCAACGAGCTGATCGAATAGGCGCCTCCCTGCGCGTAAAACTGGACAAGGCCGTCGGTCTTTTGGACAAAAATCTGGCCGTTGTTCAGATCCCCGATCGAGGCGTTGTTCCCCGGCAACACACCGTGAACGACATTGTTCTGCCACTGGAACAGGCCGCTGCCGATGCCGTCCACATAGATGTCGCCGAGCGGCCCCAGCGTGTATTTGGGCGGCGGCAGCTGGATGGTCAGCGGGCCGGTGATCGACGGCGCGATCAACGGCGAGGTCGGCGCCGCCGGTGCGGGTGCCGGTGCTGCCGCCGCTCCCGGTGGTGCGCCGGCGGGCGGCGCACCAGGCGGCGGCGGGGGCGCGGGCGGCGATGGCGCTGTCGGCAGCTGGGCGAGCTCGTCGGCCCATGCCGCCGGTGCGCCGAGCCCGAGCGCGGCGCAGACGAGTGCGGCGACCGAGATGGTGCTTTTCTTCATCTTGTTCATCTGGACAGAGCCTCTCGATGATCGTTTCGCCTTGAGCGGCCGCGCGGACCCAACCTCAGGTCGTTTCAAGATCGCCGCGACGCAAGCGCCGTACCAATCCGCGGCCGACCCGGCCAAGATCGCGGCGCGGCCAGCAAACTGACTGGTTGCGCTCCACTCTCAAAGATCACCTTCTGCTATTGCCGCTTCGTGGCTGTCAACGGCGATCTATGTCCCTGCCACGACTGACTATTTATTAGGCAACCTGGGCGGTTTTTCAGCGGCCGGGCGACGTGCACGGCTGTCCGCTTCCGCAAAAGCGGTTGCAGGGTAGTTGAAAGCGTCTGCTCTGGGTTGTCATCACTGGGCTTGTCCCGGTGATCCACGCACTTACTGGCCTCGGACCGGGCACGTGGATGGCCCGAACAAGTCCGGCCATGACGACTCCGAGGTGTTAGTATTGTTAATGCCCGGTTTACTTGCATACCTACCTGAACCCACAGCTGTGGGCGACGGATCGGCGTCAGCTCCGCGCCTCAGGCGATCATCTCTCCCGATCTTGGTCGCCGGCCGGATCGCGATTGGCCTACCGCGATTTTATCGATTCGCGGTCAGCCGCGACCGACATACGGCATCTTTGTCGCCATCACGGTCATAAACTGCACGTTCGCCTCGAGCGGTAATGTCGCCATGTAGACGACCGCGCGAGCGACGTGCTCGACATCGATGCGCGGCTCCGCCTCGACCCGGCCGGTCGCCTGCAACCGGCCGCGCGCGGTGTCTTCGTTGCGCGTCGTCGCGGCGTTGCCGATGTCGATCTGGCCGCAGGCGATGTCGCAGTCGCGCCCGTCGAGCGACAGTGAGCGGGTCAGCCCCGTAAGCGCGTGCTTGGTCGCGACATAGGGAGTCGAGTGGCGCCGCGGCACATGCGCCGAGACCGAGCCGTTGTTGATGATCCGCCCGCCGCGCGGGTCCTGCGCCTTCATCATCCGAAAGGCATGCTGGGCGCACAGAAACGAGCCCGTCAGGTTGACCGCGACGACATTCGACCATTGCTCGTAGGTCAGCTCCTCGAACGGAATCCCGCGGGTGCTGATCCCGGCATTGTTGAACAACAGGTCGATGCGGCCACAGCTCTGTTTGACCTGGTCGAACAAGGCCGCGATCTGCGCGGGGTCGGAGACATCGGTCGGCACGACCATCGTGCGCGGCGCCGCCTCCGCGCCGCGCGACGCGGCGCCGCCTGGGGCAGGCTTTGCCAGTGAAGCGGTTTCCTCGATCATCTCGCGGCGGCGGCCGGCCAGCACCACGGTGAACCCGGCTGCGACCAGTGCCAATGCGGAGGCTCGCCCGATGCCGCTCCCGGCCCCGGTGATGACGGCGATCTTGCTCGGCGCTTCCATTTCTCTTGCCCTTTCGCTCTCACAGCCTTTGTGGAATGACCTTGTGGCTCGGTGCCGCCAGCTCGTCCTGCGCCGCGACCAACGCCAGCTCCCCGCCGCCGCGGCGCAGGGTGGCTTCGACAACGCCCCAGATCGCGGCGACAGCCAGCGCCAGCGCCTCCGGCACCGGCCTCCCGTTGAGCAGCCAGCCGAGAAACAGCGCCGCCAGCGCGTCGCCGCAACCGGTCGCCTCGACCGCCAGCCGCGGGGTTTCGGCCACCCATTGGCCTTCTGGTGCTGCGGCGAGCACTGCAACCCGGTCGGTCGCGGGTTCGAGGCTCGTGACAAGGACGATCCGCGGGCCTTTCCGGCGCAGCGCGTCAGCGGCGGCGGCCGCCTCGGCGACGCCCTCGACCCGGGTGCCGCTCAGCCATTCGAGCTCGAAGCGGTTCGGGGTCGCAATGTCGGCCATGGCGAGCGCCTGGTCGCGATACCATTCCGGGACGCCGGCACCGACATACCAGCCCGGCCCGACATCGCCCATAACCGGGTCGCAGCAATAAAGCGCGCGCGGGTTCGCGGCCTTGACGCGGGAAACGATGTCGAGCAGGACCGGCCCGATTTCGGGCTCGCCCAGATAGCCCGACAGCACGGCGTCGCAGCGCGGCAGCAGCCCGAGTTCGGCGATCCCGTTAAACAGCGATGCGATTTCGTTTGGCGGCACCGCGGCGCCGCGCCATTTGCCGTAGCCGGTGTGGTTCGAAAACGCGACGGTGTTGAGCGACCAGGTCTCGATCCCGAGCCGCTGCAACGGGAAGAGGGCGGCACAATTGCCGACATTGCCGCACGCCACCCACGACTGGACCGAGAGAACGATCGGCACGGTCAGCACCGTGCCTCGACGAGGGCGCCGAGATGCGTGAGCCTGAAGGGGCTCGATGCGATCGAGCGGAGGCCGAGGTGCTTGATGTCGGAGAGCCCCTCCCAATCAAACGATTGCATCGGTGACGTCTTTCACGCTCGGGCGATGAAATCGAGTTCTCGAGGTAGGTGCGCCGCCATGACGTGATAAATGAATGTGGGTTTCCGTTCCAACCCTTGTTCTGCAGGAACGGGGTTGCGATGGCCGTAAGGCCGCCTTGCCTGTCGACCAAAGGTGCCGTGCGGCCGAGCCGGCAAACCGCCACCGTTTCTCCGATCCTATCGTAGACCATAGGCGGCTCTTGTGATCTGCCTCCAAATGATCTGCCGTCACCGCGGCAGGGGCGGCACCGGCGCATCCGTGGCGAAGCGGAATATTGTCGTCGAGTGAAAATTCTGGCCCGGCCGCAGCTCGGTGGTCGGAAAGCTCGGCTTGTTGGGGCTGTCGGGAAAATGCTGCGTTTCGAGCGTGAACGCCTCGGTCTGACGATAGGTCGTCCCCGACGACCCGACCACCGACCCGTTCATTCCGTTGCTGGTGTAGACCTGCAGACCCGGCTCGGTGGTGAAACAATCGACGATGCGGCCGGTGCGCGGATCATAGGCGCGCGCGGCAAAAGTCATGCTGTCGCCGGGCCGCTCGTTCAGCACAAAATTGTGATCGTAGCCGTGCGCATAAACCATCTGCTGGAAAGCACTGTGCAGCCGGGCGCCGATCGGCATCATCTCGCGAAAGTCGAGCGGTGTGCCGTCGACTGGTGCGATCTCTCCGGTCGGAATCTGGTCCGCGCCGGTGGGCGTGTAGCGGTCTGCGTTGACCAGCAGCATCTGATCCGCGACCGAACCGGAGCCGTTGCCGGCCAGATTGAAATAGGAGTGGTTGGTGAAATTTATCACCGTGTCCTTGTCGGTGCTCGCGGCGTAATCGATCCGCAGCGCGTTGTCGTTGGTCAGCGTGTAGGTCACATGCGTCGTCAACGTGCCGGGAAAGTTCTGGTCGCCGTCCTTGCTGACATAGCTAAGCGTCGCAGCCACGCCGTTCGGCGCGGGCGCGGCTGTAACGGTCCAGACCTTACGGTCGAGCGCGTTGGGCCCGCCATGCAGCGTGTTTGCGCCGTTGTTGGCGATCAGATGGTAGGTCTGGCCGTTCAGGGTGAACTGCGCCCCGCCGATGCGGTTCGCGTAACGGCCGGTGATCGCGCCGAAATGGCCGGGCAGTGTTTCATATTGCCGCAAGTTTTTGAGACCCAGCACAATGTCGTCGAGCCGGCCGGTGCGGTCGGGCACGTCGATCTCGGTGATGATGCCGCCATAGCTGAGGAAGCGCACGCGCAGGCCGTGGTCGTTGGTCATCGTGAAGATGTCGACCGGCTGCCCGCCCTCAGTCGTGCCGTAGGGCGCGTGGTCGAGCGTGGCGGCGATGGCCGCTGTGCCTATGATCGCGGCTGCCACTGCCACGGCGATCGTCAAGATGCCCGCCTTGGCTGGTCGGGATTTGCCGGCGAGCCGCAAGCACGCGTTGCTCGTGAGCTTTATCATGGCGCTTCATCCCCTCTGCTTTGTAGTTGGCTGGGACACGTTTCTACCGGTGTTCGCACCGCCCCAGATAGCCGACGGCGCCGGGGCGAGGGAATCCGGTAATTGAGACAAGAGCTCGTAGCCGAGACGCGCCTCTCCCGCGAACCCTGCTGTTCCCTCCAAGCTGCTTCGACACGCAAAGATATCGGTCGGCCGCGGGGGCAAGCACCCGGTGGGCCTTTCGGTTGAATCGCTGGTGGCGGCGTCATTCGCCCGGCAACGCACAGCTCCGCATCGGCGGGGGGCGATGCAGCAGGGATGCGGCGGCGCGCCTGGCCGGCTAAGATCAGCCCGCAAATAAATCAACAGATCCGCCATGGGGGAAACGCGATGTTGGCTTGGCTGCGCGATCTGACCTCGCGGGAACGCCGCACAATGCTCGCCTGCTGGGGCGGCTGGACCTTGGACGGCTTCGATCAGCAGCTCTACAGCTACGTCGTGCCCACGGTCATCGCGGTCTGGGGCATGTCGACGGGTGCGGCCGGCACGATCGGCACCGTCACCGTCGTCACCTCGTCGTTCGGCGGCTGGTTCGCCGGCGCGCTCGCCGACCGTTTCGGCCGTGTTCGCATGCTGCAGATCGCGATCCTGTGGTATTCGGTCTTCACCTTCCTTTGCGGCTTTGCCCAGAATTTCGAGCAGCTGTTCATCCTGAGGGGATTGCACGGGCTCGGCTTCGGCGGCGAGTGGGCGACCGGCGCCGTCCTGATGGGCGAGGTCATCCGCGACAAGTATCGCGGCCGCGGCGTTGGTTTTGTGCAGACCGGTGCCGCCGTCGGCCCGGGTCTGGCGGCGCTCGTCTATGCCGGCCTTTATGCCGTTCTACCCGAGGCGATCGCGTGGCGGGCATTGTTCTGGGTCGGCATCTTGCCCGGCCTGTTCGTGCTGTGGATCCGCCGCAGCATTCCCGAATCGGAAGCGTTCGAGGGGCGGGGCGCCGGCACCGCAAAGCCGGGGATCGGCCAGCTGCTGTCGGCGTTTCGCGGGCCGTACCTATGGCTGACGATAAAAGTGTCGCTGATGGTCATGGGGGCGCAGGGCGGCGTGTGGGCGGTCGGGTTCTGGATGCCGACCTATCTGCGCACGGTGCGCCATCTGTCCGCCTCCCATACCGGGCTCTACGTCGCGGTGCTGGCATTGGGATCGCTGATCGGCTTTTTGTGCGGGGCCTATTTTGCCGATGCGATCGGCCGGAAAGCGACGTTCATGACCTCGGCTGTCGCATCGATCGTCATGGTTCTCGTTTACCTTTACGTGCCGGTCGGCAACACCGGTCTGCTGTTTCTCGGGATCCCGCTCAATACCGCGATCCTGATGAAGTTCGCGCCGATGGGCCCGTTCATGACAGAGCTCTACCCGACCGCCATCCGCGGCACCGGCCAGGGCTTTTGCTACAATGCCGGCCGGGCGGTCGGTTCGGTGTTCATGACCGCGATCGGCTTTGCGACAGTGGTCATGCCGCTCGGCACCGCGATCGCGC
>Ga0210390_10001076_pt1 | contig 27190 bp, 25 predicted proteins | sample IncBWH11OmetaG_FD_161050 | JGI IMG/M metagenome (GOLD analysis project Ga0210390, IMG submission 161050) | Forest soil microbial communities from Barre Woods Harvard Forest LTER site, Petersham, Massachusetts, United States - Inc-BW-H-11-O ... | reverse complement strand
CGCCTGCCCCCCAACCTCGCCGCGGCCCGGCGCGCCTGCCCCCCAACCTCGCCGCGGCCCGGCGCGCCTGCCCTCCAACCTCGCCGCGCCCTAACCCGCCCGCGCCTGCGGTTCGCCCAACCCGCCGCGCCCGCGACTCACGTACCCCTAACGCCGCGGTGCCTCTCGAGTCGCCGCTTCCCCAGCGCCGTGCGCCCGTTTAGCCTGGTTTGCCTGAATCTGTACCTTAAACTTAAGCGGGTCGGACCATGATCCCGAAGCTTTTACTATGCTATAGATATGAATTGTTTACGTGAAGAAATTTGTATTCGTGATCATGGTGCCTTTGGGAGCGGGATGTGGAGTCGGCGTGATTTCGGGTCTTAGGAGCGGGTGTCAGGTCCCCTCCCGTAAACAACTCTCGCGCTGGCAGCTTTCGGGTCAGGCATTTCTAGTTAATGATCTTGCCAGGGGAGTGCATACCCGGCCTACGGTATAGCCGCAGTGCCACAGCCAGGACACACGCTGCATGGGGTCATACCTGTCCGGCGAAGCCAACACGCGGCGTGCCCAACGGACAAATATTCTTCGCCATACGCCGAAACAGCTGGGTTGCCGCCAACTCCAGCCATTAACCCCTTCCTGCCAATCTGTCAAGGAACACTTTTATACCGGTGGGGATTTTCGCCAAGTTATCCACAGGCGCATATTTCCGCAGGCACATCCGGATCCCCCAACCGAAGCTTGTTCCATGACACAAAACCTCTCCGCAGGTGTCCGCGCACCCGATGACGACCTCGGCGCGTCGTCACCGGGGGCCGATGACACGGTCGGCAGCCCCGAAGCGATCCGAGCTAAGCAGTCCGATCGCACCCGGCCGACGGCGCAGGCAGCCGCCAAGCGCAAGGCCCAGCGCAGGCCGTCAGCACAGAAGCCGCCACAGCAAAAGTCACACCAGAAGTCGCAGCACAAGTCGCAGCAGGACCAGCCGAGGCAGCAGCAGGCATCGCGCTCCTCGGGCGCCCGTTCGGGTGCGACCGCCTCGCCGTCACCTGGCACCTCGAACGGTGAGCACGCTTGGCCTCAGCGGCGCGTCCGGATCGGGTCGCCCGACGCCCTGCTCGCTGTCGTGCCGTGGCTGCTCGAATTCGAGCCGAGCAACAGCATGGTCGTGGTCGGCACCGAACTACCGCGTGCTCAGGTAAGGATTACGCTGCGCTACGACCTGCCCGATCCGGCTGACGCCAGGGGGGCCGCCGCCATCGCGAGCCACGCGGCGAACGTGCTGGCCGCCCAGGGCATCGACAGCGCGTCCGCGGTTGGCTACGGTCCCGCGCACCTGGTGACGCCGGTGGCCGACGCGCTGCGCGAGGTCGTGCCCCAGGCCGGCGTTGTCGTGACAGAACTGCTCCGGGCGGAAAACAAGCGCTACTGGAGTTACTTGTGTGCGGAGCCGGGCTGCTGCCCGCCGGAAGGCGTGTCATTCGACGTGACCGACCATCCGGCGGCCCAGACGATGGCCGCCGCCGCCTCGGCTCGGGTGCTGTCCAGCCGCGCTGAACTGGCGGCCACCGTCGCGACGGTCGAAGGGGACGTCGCCGAGGCGATGGACCGAGCGACCCGCAAAGCCGAGGAGCAGGTCGCGCAGCTTATCGCGCGGGCGGCGCGCTCTGGCCGCCAGGCGTCCATCCGCCGTCTCATCGCGACCGCTGGCCTGCGCGCGGTCGGAGAAGCGATCAAGCGGTACCGGCGCGGTTCCACCGTCGGACCTGAGACAGCGGCCTGGCTCACCGTCGTGCTCCGCGATCTGCGAGTCAGGGACGACGCGTGGGCGAGAATGCTGCCCGAGCACCGGGTCGCCCACTTGCGCTTGTGGACGGACCTTACCCGGATGGCCCGGCCCGGGTATGTCTGCTCCCCGGCCTCGCTGCTGGCCTTCGTCGCCTGGCAATCAGGCAACGGCGCGCTGGCCAACGTGGCGATCGACCGGGCGCTAGCCGAAGACCCCTATTACTCGATGGCCAGGTTGCTGCGGGAGGCTGTCGATTCGGGCGCTCCGCCTTCGCTGGCGCGACTGCCGATGACCCCGGAGGAGGTCGCTGCCAGCTATGACGAGTTGGAAGCCGACGATGACGAGGACGATCCCGGCAGTCCCGCCGTATAGGTCGGCGAGGACGCGCACGGCGCATCCGACGACAGCCCGGCAAAGGCAGCGAAGACAACGAAGGCAGCGAAGGCCGTGAAGCGCGCGATACCCCGTTACGGGATGGGTAAGAGAGAAGATGGCGCCCGCGTTCGGCGCGGCAACGAAGCCGCGCGGACTGTAACCGGGCGGGGCGCCCCGGCACCCCCGCGACCGCCACACCCCCACGCCGGTCGCGAGGACGGCAGGGCAGCCGCGACCAAGGCTGACCGTCGTGACGGGATACACTGCCTGAGCCGTTCGTCCAGTTCGGCGTGGAGCTTGCCCAGTTTGTACTCCCGTGCTCATTCTTGTCACGACAAGGCACACGACGGACTAGGCCAGCCAAGAAGAAGCGAGGAGGAGCACGTGACCGGCATCTCGGGACTGCCGCCCGCGAAGCTCGCGGCTCACGAGGCGGCGGTGGCGAGGTTGCGCGACGCCTACGCAGCAGTGCCGCCAGGCGTCCCCGTCCGCCTCGCCAAGCCGACGTCCAACCTGTTCCGGTTCCGCGACTCGGGGAGCTCAGCCAACGCGGCCAAGGGAGCAGACAGCCAAGCCATCCGTGAGCTGGACGTCTCTGCGTTCGGGCAGGTTATCCACGTCGACCCGGTGGGCAAGACTGCGGTCGTCGGCGGCATGACCACGTACGAGGACCTGTGCGCCGCCACGCTCCCGCACAACCTCATGCCTCTGGTTGTCCCGCAGCTCAAGACGATCACGCTCGGCGGCGCGGTCACCGGCCTGGGGATCGAGTCGACCTCGTTCCGCGATGGCCTCCCGCACGAGTCCGTGACCGAGATGCAGATTCTCACTGGGGACGGCCGCGTAGTCACGGCGACCGAGGACAACGAGCACCGAGACCTGTTCTTCGGATTCCCGAACTCCTACGGCACCCTCGGCTACTCGCTGGCCCTCACGATCGAGCTCGTACCGGTCAAGCCGTACGCGCACCTGCGGCACTTCGCCTTCAACGACCCGAAGAGCTGCATGGACGCCATCGCCGAGATCGCGGAGTCGGGCAGCTATCGGGGCCATAAGGCGGACTTCCTCGACGGGACCGCGTTCAGCACCAAGGAGCTGTACCTGACGGTCGGCGCGTTCGCTGACAAGAAGCCGCCCTGGCTCAGCGACTACACGGGTCAGCAGATCTACTACAAGTCGCTACGGGAGAGCCGCGAGGACTTCCTGACGATCAAGGACTACATCTGGCGATGGGACACCGACTGGTTCTGGTGCTCACGCCCGTTCGGCGTGCAGAACAAGACCGTCCGCCGCCTCTGGCCGCGCAAGTACCGGCGCAGTAACGTCTACCGCAAGCTCGTCGCGATCGACCAGAAATACGGCCTGACCGCCGCCATGTACGAAAAGCGACACCTCCCGCAACGGGAAATGGTCGTCCAGGACGTGGAGATCCCCGTGGATCGCGGTCAGGAATTCCTCGAGTTCTTCGAGGCGAACGTGGCGATGAGCCCGGTATGGATGTGCCCGCTTCAGCTCCGCGGTCAACGCCGCTGGCCGTTGTACCCGCTGGAGCCAGGGGAGCTGTACGTCAACTTTGGCTTCTGGGGAACGGCGCCGCTCCCGGCCGGCCGGCAAGACGGATATTACAACCGGATGGTGGAAGAAGAGGTCAGCGTGCTCGGCGGGCACAAGTCGCTGTACTCGACCGCGTTCTATTCCGAGGATGAATTCCGCAGCCGGTACAACGGAGCGGTGTACGACCAGCTCAAGGCCGAGTACGACGGTGACGGGAGACTGCTCGGCCTCTACGACAAGTGTGTGCGCGGGCGTTAGGACGGTCGCGAGATTTGGCGGCACAAGGCAAGGCGGAAGGAACTCACATGGCACTGGCTGAGGTATTCGAGGCGATAGCGGGCCCGGATGCTCCGGTTGAATTCGCGGCCTACGACGGGTCGACCGCAGGCATACCCGGCTCGCCGGTGAAGATCACTATCAGGTCGCCGGTCGCCGTCTCGTACCTGGCTCAGGCGCCAGGCGCGCTCGGTCTGGCTCGCGCCTACGTCTCGGGTCACCTCGACGTGGATGGGGACATGTACACCGCGCTGTCCCGCCTGTCCAGGGCGCAGCAGATGGACGTCAGTTGGGCCGACCGCCTGAGGATGCTGCAGGCGCTCGGCGGCCCGAAGCTGCTGCTGCCCCGTATCCCGCCGCCGCCGGAGGAAGTGCGCGTGAACCGTCGGTTCCTCAACGGACGCATGCACTCCAAGGGGCGCGACGCGAGCGCGATCTCGCACCACTACGACGTGTCGAACCGGTTCTATGAGTGGGTGCTTGGCCCGTCCATGGCGTACACGTGCGCCTGCTATCCGACCGCCGACGCCACGCTCGAGGAGGCGCAGGACTACAAGTTCGATCTGGTCGCACGGAAGATCGCGCTGAAACCGGGGATGCGATTGCTCGATGTGGGCTGCGGTTGGGGCGGCATGGTCATGCACGCCGCACGCGAGTTCGGGGTCCAGGCCCTCGGCGTCACGCTGTCCGAGCAGCAGGCACTGTGGGCACAGCAGGCGATCAAGCAGGCGGGACTCGAGGATCTGGCCGAGGTCCGCCACCTAGACTATCGCGACGTGCCTGAGACCGATTTCGACGCGATCAGCTCTATCGGCCTTACCGAGCACATCGGCAAGCACAACCTCACCAGCTATTTCGCCTTCCTGAACAGCAAGCTGAAGGTTGGCGGCCGGCTGCTGAACCACTGCATCACCCGCCCGAACAACTCCGACCCTTCGATCCGCAAGAGCGGTTTCATCAACCGCTACGTCTTCCCGGACGGCGAACTCGAGGGTCCGGGCTACCTGATCGGCCTGATGAACGACAACGGGTTCGAGATCAGGCACGAAGAGAACCTGCGGGAGCACTACGCCAAGACGCTCGCTGCCTGGTGCGCCAACCTGGACGCGCACTGGGACGAGGCGGTCGCCGAGGTGGGCCAGGGCACCGCCCGCGTATGGCGACTGTACATGGCCGGCTCGCAGCTCGGCTTCGACCACAACGTTGTCCAGCTGCACCAGGTGCTCGGCGTGAAACTGCACACCGACGGCTCGGCTGACATGCCGCTGCGCCCCGACTGGGAGCCGGCTCACGCCCGCACGGCCGCATCCGCCTGACCGGCTAAGGCTGGGCGCAGCAAGCAAGACCAGGTCCACGTCCACGCAGGGCGAGGGAGTGCGAGTCGCTGGGCTCCCTCGGGCGTGGCGGCGCTCCGCGGGCCGCGACACCGGGCGGTGACCGGCGGGCTTGGAGTGGAAAGCTCCTGGAGATAACAGCAAGATACGGGCAGGCGGGGCCTCCGCCCGGCCCGGAGTACCGAGGCGGGGAGAGGCGGCACGGTCCGTTCCGGATAATTAAAGGCAGCAACCGGTTATGCGCGCGAGCCAGTGAGCGGCGGGTGAGCGGCGCGGGACTTGCCGAGCAACGGCGAGGTGATCAGGTAGTCGGCGCTCGTCCGGTTGCAGGCGATCGGGATGTTCCACACCACCGCGATCCTGACCAGCGCCTTGACGTCGGAGTCATGGGCCTGCGGGCTCATCGGGTCCCAGAAGAAGATGAGGATGTCCAGCTGCCCGGTTGCGATGAGCGCGCCGATCTGCTGGTCGCCGCCGAGCGGGCCGCTCTGAAAACAGGTGACGGGAAGGTCGAGCTCGTCCGCGAGCAGCCTGCCCGTGGTGCCGGTCGCGAAGAGAATGTGGTCAGCGAGGATGTCGCGGTTGTATTCGGCCCACTCGAGGAGGTCGCCTTTCCTGTCGTCGTGGGCGACCAGGGCGATGCGCTTCGGTTCGGGTGAGGTCGGGTCTGTCATGATCCCAGAATGCCCTGGCAATGTTGCCGGACTGCCACGTCAGCGTTATGGAAACGTGTACGTACTGTGCTGGCTGGCTACTCGGCGAAGGCTCCGGCGGATGCGGTATCCTATGCCCATGCGTCCTGTCCGGCTGCTCCTTACCTAGCCGCGTCGGCTAAATCTATCGTCGACGCGGCTGCCTCTCGTGCGCGGGAGGCCTTTTTTGTTGACAGAGCACGCCTAAGCCGGACCGATCAATGGTGAGGACACGATGACTGCGGTCGAGAACGCCGACGAGGCACAGCGCTACGACCCGCGCGATATCCAGGACAAGTGGCAGGCTCGCTGGGCCGAGACGGACCCGTTCCGGGCCAGCGACGATCCCGCCGACCCGCGAGAGCGGTTTTACCTGCTCGACATGTTCCCGTATCCCTCGGGCGACCTGCACATGGGGCATGGCGAGGCGTACGCGATCGGCGACGCCATGGCCAGGTACTGGTTTCTGCGCGGACGCAACGTGCTGCATCCGATCGGCTGGGACGCCTTCGGGCTGCCGGCCGAGAACGCGGCGATAAGGAACAACACGCACCCGGTCGACTGGACGTACAAGAACATCGAGACTCAGGCGGCGTCGTTCCGGCGATACGCGACGTCGTTCGACTGGTCGCGCCGGCTGCAGACCTGTGACCCTGAGTACTACCACTGGAACCAGTGGATATTCCTGCGCCTCTTCGAGCGCGGGCTGGCCTATCGCAAGGGCGGATACGTCAACTGGTGCCCGAAGGACCAGACGGTGCTGGCCAACGAGCAGGTCATCGCCGGGCACTGCGAGCGGTGCGGCACCGAGGTGGTCCGCCGGGTGCTGACCCAGTGGTACTTCAAGATCACCGAGTACGCCGACCGACTGCTGGACGACGCCACCGCGCTAGAAGGACTGTGGCCGGAACGGGTGCTGACGATGCAGCGGAATTGGATCGGTCGCTCGACCGGGGCATCGGTCGACTTCGCCATCGAGGGGCGCGACGAGCCGGTCACCGTGTACACGACGCGCCCCGATACGCTGTACGGCGCGACGTTCTTCGTGGTCGCCGCGGACTCGGCGCTGGCCGCGGAGCTGTGCGTACCCGCCCAGCGCGCCGAATTCGACGCGTACCTGGAGCAGGTGCGGAAGCTGACCGACATCGAGCGGCAGTCCACCGAGCGCGAGAAGACCGGCGTGTTCCTGGGGGTTTGCGCGATCAACCCGGTGAACGGCGAACGCATCCCGGTCTGGGCGGCGGACTACGTGCTGCCTGACTACGGGACCGGCGCGATCATGGCGGTGCCCGCGCACGACCAGCGCGACCTGGACTTCGCCAGGAAGTTCGGGCTGCCGGTACGGGTGGTGGTGGCCACCGACCTGGCCGATCCCGCTCAGACCGGGATCGCTACGCCGGGTGATGGCGTGCTGGTGAACTCCGGGCCGCTGGACGGGCTGTCCAAGGCCGAGGCGATCTCGCGGATCATCGAGATCCTGTCCGAGCGCGATCTGGGATCGGCTGCCGTGAACTACCGGCTGCGTGACTGGCTGGTGTCCAGGCAGCGGTTCTGGGGCACTCCGATCCCCATCATCCACTGCCCGTCGTGCGGTGAGGTACCCGTTCCCGAAGAGCAGTTGCCAGTTGTGCTGCCTGACCTGCGAGGGGCTGACCTGGCCCCGCGCGGTGTGTCGCCGCTGGCTGCCGCGGCGGGCTGGGTCAACGTCGAGTGCCCGAAGTGCGGTGGCGCGGCGCTGCGGGACACGGACACGATGGACACGTTCGTCGACTCGTCGTGGTACCAGTTCCGGTACTGCTCGCCGCGGTACTCGGAGGGGCCATTCCGGCCGGAGGACACGGCACGGTGGGCTCCGGTCGACCTATACGTAGGCGGAGTCGAGCACGCTATCTTGCACCTGCTGTACGCGCGGTTCTTCACCAAGGTGCTGCACGACATGGGGCTGTTGGACTTCGGTGAGCCGTTTACCAGGCTGATGAACCAGGGCCAGGTGATCAACGGCGGCAAGGCCATGTCCAAGTCGCTGGGCAACGGGGTCGACCTGGGGGAGCAGATCAGCAAGTACGGCGTGGACGCCATCCGGCTGACAATGATCTTCGCCTCACCGCCGCGAGATGACATCGACTGGGCGGACGTGAACCCCGATGCGATGGTCAAGTTTCTGGGCCGGGTGCGGCGCATCACGGCCGACGTGGCGGCTGCCTCCCAGGTAAGCGACACGCCTGAGCAAGGGGACAAAGAGCTGCGCAGGGTCACGCACCGGGTCATCGACGAGGTCACCCGGCAGGTCGAGGGGTACCACCTGAACGTGGCTGTCGCCAGGCTGATGGAACTGGTCAGCGCCACCAGGAAGGCGATCGACTCCGGCCCTGGCGCCGCTGACCCGGCGGTCCGCGAAGCGGCGGAGGCGCTGGCCGTCATGCTGTCGCTGTTCGCCCCCTACACGGCCGAAGAGTGCTGGGAGGCGCTAGGTGGTTCCGCTCGCGTCACCTCGGTGTCGTCGGCGACGTCGGCGGCGCCAGTCGCCTCGGTAGGCAGGGCTACCTGGCCGGCCGCGGACCCGGCTCTCCTGGTTCAGGAGACGGTCACCTGTGTGGTGCAGGTGAACGGGAAGGTCCGCGACCGGCTGGAAGTCTCTCCGGAGATCGCCGAGGACGAGCTACGCGACCTGGCGCTCGTCGCACCGGGGGCGGCTCGCGCCCTGGCTGGACTGGGTGTCCAGCGGGTGGTCGTGCGCCCGCCGAAGCTGGTCAACATCGTCGCCGCGTGACCCGCGGCGCGATGTCCCGCTAGCGGCCCGCCTGGCCTCATACCCGGCGCAGAACCGCCACCACCTTGCCGAGGATGCTGGCGTCGTCGCCGAGAATCGGCGTGTAGGCGGGGTTGTGCGGCATCAGCCATACGTGTCCGTCGCTCTGCTTGAGCGTCTTCACCGTGGCCTCGCCCTCGATCATGGCCGCAACGATCTCACCGTTCTCCGCGTTCTCCTGCTGCCGGATGACCACCCAGTCCCCGTCGGCGATTGCCGCGTTGATCATCGAGTCACCGGCGACCTTCAGCATGAAAAGGGTCCCCTCGCCGACTAGCTGCCTCGGCAGCGGCAAGATGTCCTCGACCTGCTCCTCGGCGAGGATCGGGCCACCGGCCGCAATCCGGCCTACCAGCGGTACATAGGCCGCCTCCTGCGACGGGATGTCCAGGCCGTCGCTGGCGATTTCGGCCTCGTCCTCGCGGTTCTGCTCAGGGCGGACCGCCGGGTGGCCGGGCAGCCGAACCTCCACCGTCCGCGGCCTGCCTACATCGCGGTGCAGGTAGCCCTTACGCTGCAGCGTGGACAGCTGGTAGGAGACGCTCGAGGTGCTCGTCAGCCCCACCGCCTCGCCGATCTCGCGCATCGACGGCGGATAGCCGCGCTTTTGTACCGAATCCCTGATGACTTGCAGCACCTTCCGCTGACGCCAGGTGAGCACGTGGTCTGGGTCCGGCTTGTCCGGCGTTTCAGGGATCACGACGGGCACGCTCCCCTTGGGTTTGCGGCCTGGTCTGCCCTTCGGCCGTACTGGTGCGTCCACGATCCCGGGCACACCTGGTTCTTCAGTGTTTTCCATCGGATGAACCTCCGGAGACGAGTTGTCGCTTACGGGTACGAGCGTAGTCGCTTCGGGCGCTATCACCAAACATCTGTTCGACGTGTCGCAAGAATGTCAGACCCCTGCGGTACAAAGATGGCATGGCGCTGTTCGATCGAACTACTATACGATCGAACAGGTGTGCCATCGAATGAGCGTTTGAGGTGGGAGGCGGACGTGAAGGCGACGGTAGCTGAACGAGTGGACGGGACAAGCGCCATCCTGCGCCACGGCGGGGATAGCGTTGTGTCTCGAACAGCGGCGGCGCGCGCCGTGGCCCCTGGCAGGCGACTGGCGGGGCAGAAAACATGTGCGGCGCGGTCGCAGCGGTCGGCCGCGCTCCGGTTGGTAGCGGCCGACGGGTGCCTGGTACCGCGGCCGTCAACCGCCGAGCAAGCCGACGTATCGCAGCGCGCGGCGGCGGTACCGCGGCAACGGCCGCCGAGGGCGCGGCGGCGGCAACAGAGCCTGGTCGCTGCCCATCCGGCGGGTGACCGCGTCGTCGGCGCCGCACGGACTCCGGTGCGGCTTACCAGGCGCGGGCGGGTCGTCGTGATGGCGGCGGCCACGCTCGCGATCGGTGTGGCGGCCATCGTCGCGGGCGGCGCTGCCCACGCGACGGGTCATTCGGGGGCGCCGGCCGGGCCTGGCAGCGGGGTGACGAGGGTGGAGATCCGGCCGGGAGAGAGCCTGTGGTCGGTGGCGGAAGCGTACGATCCGGACGCCGACACCCGCGTGGTGATCAGTGAGATCCTGCAGCTGAACTCGTTGACCGGCGACCAGGTTCAGCCAGGCCAGGTGCTCTGGGTGCCGCGCGGCTGACCCTGCCGGGGCGTGCCTGGGCGCGCCGGGCATGGAGAAACAGAGGGCGACACGCCGGCGATCGCTCGTGGTCGCTGGCGGTAGCCAGGGATTTCTGTTTCGACAGATGTCTCCGCTTGCCTTGCGCGCGGGTCTCGACTAGCGTATGACCACAACATCTAGTAGTTACATCGTTGTGGTTCTTCTAGAAGTTGTGGATAACCAAGATCGTTTCGGGTATGAGACGTCACATCGGGAGGTGATCGCGTGTACTGTCCGTTCTGCCGCCATTCGGACAGCCGGGTTATCGACAGCAGGGTCGCAGAAGACGGCACGTCGATCCGCCGGCGTAGGTCGTGCCCTGAGTGCGGTCGAAGGTTCACTACACAGGAGTCGGTCATCTTGATGGTGGCCAAGCGCAGCGGCGTGACCGAGCCGTTCACGCGGGACAAGATCGTCAGGGGCGTGCAGCGGGCGTGCCAGGGCCGGCCCGTTGACGAGGACCAGCTCGCCATGCTCGCTCAGCGAGTCGAAGAGACGATCAGGGCCCGGGGCCTGGCGGAAGTGCCATCCCACGAAGTTGGGCTGGCGATCCTCGGACCGCTCCGCGACCTCGACGAGGTGGCGTATCTCAGGTTTGCCTCGGTGTACCGGGGCTTCGAGTCGCTCGACGACTTCGAGAAGGAAATCACCGCGCTGCGGGGCCGGTACGCCGAAGACGCAGACGACGGGGAACACGCAGAACGCGCGGAACGCGCGGAACACGTAGCTGACGGGGCCAACGCCGCGCGCGGCGGACGGCAAGAACGACGTTGACGGCGGATCCGGTGCGGATCCAGGAGAAGGGGGAAAGGGAGCTATGACGGAAACGGTGAGCGGACCGGCGACGCGCAAGGGTCGGCGCAAGGGGCTGAAGATCCGCCGCATCCACACCACCGCGGGCATGCACCCCTATGACCAGGTCACCTGGGAACGGCGCGATGTCGTCATGACCAACTGGCGGGACGGCTCGGTCAACTTCGAGCAGCACGGGGTCGAGTTCCCGGACTTCTGGTCGGTCAACGCCGCCAACATCGTCACCACCAAGTACTTCCGCGGTGCCGTCGGGGCGACGCAGCGCGAATGGTCGCTGAAGCAGTTGGTGAACCGGGTCACGGGCGTCTACACGAGCACCGGCAAGGAGCAGGGTTACTTCGCCTCCGACGAGGACGCGGAGATCTTCGACCACGAGCTCAAGTACGCCCTGATCCACCAGATCTTCGCCTTCAACTCACCGGTCTGGTTCAACGTCGGCACGGCCTCCCCGCAGCAGGTGAGCGCTTGCTTCATCCTCGCGGTCGACGACACGATGGAGTCGATCCTGGAGTGGTACCGCGAAGAAGGCATGATCTTCAAGGGCGGCTCTGGCGCGGGCGTGAACCTGTCCAGGATCCGGTCGAGCAAGGAGCTGCTCAGCTCCGGCGGCACCGCGAGCGGGCCGGTGAGCTTCATGCGGGGCGCGGACGCGAGCGCTGGCACAATCAAGTCCGGCGGCGCCACCCGTAGGGCAGCCAAGATGGTCGTCCTTGACGTGGACCACCCGGACATCAAGGAGTTCATCGAGACCAAGGCCCGCGAGGAGGAGAAGATCCGCGTCCTGCGCGACGCAGGCTTCGACATGGACCTCGGCGGCCAGGACATCGTCAGCGTCCAGTACCAGAACGCGAACAACTCGGTCCGCGTGTCGAACGAGTTCATGCGTGCCGTCGAGGAGGGCAAGAGCTTCGACCTGCTCGCCAGGAGGACCGGCGAAGTCGTCGAGACCGTCGACGCGAAGGAATTGTTCCGCAAGGCGGCGCAGGCCGCGTGGGACTGCGCCGACCCAGGCATCCAGTACGACGACACCATCAACGACTGGCATACCTGCCCGGAGTCCGGGCGCATCACCGCGAGCAACCCGTGCAGCGAATACGTCCACCTGGACAACTCGTCCTGCAACCTGGCGAGCATCAACCTGCTGAAGTTCCTCCGCGAGGACGACACGTTCGACGCCGACCGCCTCGAGCAGATGTCCGAGCTCATCTTCACGGCGATGGACATCTCGATCTGCTTCGCTGACTTCCCGACGGTGAAGATCGGCGAAACCACCCGCGCCTTCCGCCAGCTTGGCATCGGTTATGCCAACCTCGGCGCCCTGCTGATGGCCACCGGCCACGCCTACGACTCCGACGGTGGCCGCGCGATCGCGGCCGCCATCACGAGCCTGATGACCGGCGCTGCCTACCGGCGGTCCGCCGAGCTCGCCAAGGTCGTCGGTCCCTACGACGGTTACGAGCGGAACGCCAGCGCGCACAAGCGGGTCATGCGGATGCACGCCGACGCCAGCACCAGGGTCCGGTCGGTCGGCGGGCTCGACCGCGAGATCCTCACCCTGGCGAACAAGACCTGGGAGGAATGCCTGACCCTCGGCGAGGCCAATGGCTACCGCAACGCCCAGGCGAGCCTGCTGGCGCCCACCGGCACCATAGGCCTCATGATGGACTGTGACACGACGGGCATTGAGCCGGACCTCGCGCTCGTCAAGTTCAAGAAGCTCGTCGGCGGCGGTTCCATGCAGATCGTCAACCAGACGGTTCCCCGCGCCCTGAACAACCTGGGCTATCAGGCCGAGCAAGTTGAGGCCATCACCGAGTACATCGCCGAGCACGGCCACGTGGTCAACGCGCCGGGTCTCAAGCCGGAGCACTACGAAGTGTTCGACTGCGCGATGGGTGAGCGCTCGATCAGCGCGATGGGGCACGTCCGGATGATGGCTGCCGTCCAGCCGATGCTGTCGGGGTCGATTTCGAAGACCGTGAATATGCCCGAGTCGGCGGCGGTCGAGGACGTCGAGAAGATCTACTTCGAGGGCTGGAAGCTCGGCCTGAAGGCGCTGGCCATCTACCGCGACAACTGCAAGGTCGGCCAGCCGCTTTCCGTCTCCAAGAAGCAGGAGAGCCAGGCCCAGGCCACCACGGAAGTAGCGGCGCCGACACCGGCACCAGCTCAGGCACCGGAGCCGCACGAGCAGCGCCCGGTCCGCAGGCGCCTGCCCAAGAAGCGCTCCGCCACCGTCACCAAGTTCAACGTCGCCGGCGCCGAAGGCTACATGACCGCCTCCACCTACCCCGACGACGGCGTCGGCGAGGTGTTCCTCAAGCTGGGCAAGCAGGGTTCCACCCTGGCCGGCGTGATGGACGCGTTCTCGATCGCGATCTCGGTGGGCCTGCAGTACGGGATCCCGCTCGAGTCGTACGTCGCCAAGTTCACCAACACGCGGTTCGAGCCGGCCGGCATGACCGACGACCCGGACGTCCGCATCGCGGGCTCGGTGATGGACTACATCTTCCGCCGCCTCGCGCTCGACCACCTGCCCTACGAGCGGCGCGCCGAGCTGGGCATCCTGTCGGCGGCCGAGCGCGCGGCACAGCTGTCCGGACAGGACCCGGCCACGCTAGGCGATGATCCCGACCCGCTCGAACTGGCCCAGTCGGCCGCTTTGGAGAACATGTCATCTCCTGAACGATTGGTGGCGTCTCCCAACGCGCACGCTGCCGCGGCCCCGTCGTCGCCGCGCACCGCCTCGGCGCCAGGCGCCGCCCAGGCCGGGTCGGCCCAGCCCGGATCCGCGTCGAACGCCGCCCCGCACAGCACCGCCGAGCTCATCGAGGCCCAGCAGGGCCGCACCGCCGACGCCCCGCTGTGCCTCACCTGTGGCACGAAGATGCGCCCGGCCGGCAGCTGCTACGTCTGCGAAGGCTGCGGCTCCACGAGCGGCTGCAGCTGAAAGTGAACTGGTGAGCTCTTGGAGTCTCCAGGTTGCATCTGATGCAACCCGGTTACACCGCGACGTGACCCGCCCATGATGGCTTCTGCGTTTTAAGTGCTGCGGTGGACTTCCCCGGCCCGGCTCATGATTGTATGCGGGCGGCACACCTAGTTGGTATGTTCAATTAGCTTTGTATCAGATGTACCAACTTCGGCTCCGCGCGTGAAAGGAGTCATCGTGGGGGGGAGAGGCAGGCCAAGCAGGGCCAGCGTCTACGAACGGCTTGGCCATGCTCTGGCTGAACTGGACCAGCGTTTCGGGGGACTTCCCAGCCCGAAGGAGGCCGAGTCGATCTGGACCGACATCTGGCATCAGGAGGCGCACCACTCCACCGCGCTGGAAGGTAACACGCTGGTCCTGCGCGAGGTCGAGATGCTTTTGGTCCAGGGCCGGGCCGTGGGCGCGAAGCCCTTGCGGGAGTACAACGAGGTCAAAGGATACGCGGATGCCGCCCGCTGGGTCTACGGGCAAGCGGTGGACCCCGGTGACTGGCATGACGGCCACCTCCTCAACATGAGCGAGGTCCGTCATGTTCACCACTTGGCGATGACCCCCGTCTGGGACGTGGCACCGCATCCGGATGCCACTGATCGCGAGGGACCGGGCAGCTTCCGGGAGCACGACATTCACCCGTTCCCAGGTGGGATGACGCCCCCTACTTGGCCGCTGGTGCCCGCCCAGATGCAGCAGTGGGTGGGGGATGTTTGCGCCACCTCGGAGCGCGTCGGGCGTGGCGAGATCGATCGCTGGCTACCAGAGGAACTGGCGCGACTTCACAACCAGTTTGAGAGAGTGCACCCGTTCATCGACGGAAACGGCCGAACCGGGCGACTCGTCATGAACCTCGTACTGGTCCGGAATGGCTATCCGCCCGTGATCATCTTCAAGAGGCAGCGCAGTGCCTACCTTGCCGCGATGCAGCGTGCCGATGTCGGCGACTACGGGGCGCTGGGAGAACTGATCGCCCGGGCCATGTACGACAACCTCAACCGGTTCATCGTCCCCAACGTCGCCGGTCCTGCCCGCATGGTCCCGCTCACCGCCCTCGCCGACGAGGAGTTCACGCTGATCGCACTGCGCCGGGCAGCGCAGCGAGGAAGGCTCGACGCAGTACAGGGACCTGACGGGATCTGGCGGAGTTCACGCAAGGCCGTGGACGCCTATCGGATAGCTAAGCACCAGCGTCGGCGGGGGAATACTGCACCCTCCGAATAAGTGCACTGCCCCAGTAATTCCGAGCCCCGCTCAAGAGAGAATCGCCAGCTCAGGAGGAGTGCGGCCCGGATAGCCGCGCCCTTCCTGAGTGCCACGCGGACACGGTTTGTTGCATCTAATGCAACAGGTTCTTCGGTGGATGCAGCCACCCGGACCTAAGAGCGCCTCGTTGCGGTGGCTGCCTTTCACGACGCCTACGGCGCTTGACGCGCTCACAGGGATAGTGCCCTCGCAGGTCGTCAGCCAGCTCAGCGCCGTCGACTTCGGCCGTGGCTCGGAGGCACTTTACCGTGACCAGATGCCGGGGCTGCTCACCGAGCTCGCCGACCGGGCCCGCGTTCTGAGCATCACCGCATCATCCGCGATCGAAGGCGTCATCGTCGCCGACGCCGACCGCGCCCAGCGGACCATCGACCGGCGGACGACACCGTGCGCAACCGCAGCGAGCAGGAACCAGTCGGCTACCGCGACTCCCAGGACTACCTGTTCCGTCCCGAATACCACACCTCCCGGATAAGTCCGCTGCCCCGGTACCCTTAGGATCGGCCAATCGGCATGGCGGGCACGCCGGCAATCGCCCATCGTGACCGGGAAACGAGGGGCTGATGGCAGAGCATGACTTCAATTGCCTGATGGCCGGCCTGGACAGCCCGCTCATCGTCGTTACGACGGCCGATGAGCGGGAGCGAGCGGGCTGCCTGGTCGAGTTCCACGGCCAGTCCAGCATTGAGCCGCAGCGGTACTGCGTATGGCTGTCCAAGGCCAACTACACCTACCGGGTGGCGCTGCAGGCCACCCACCTGGTCATTCACTTCCTGACCGCGGACGATCTGCCGCTCGCCGAGCTATTCGGCACCCAGACCGGGGATTCCGTCGACAAGTTCGCCGGCCTTCCGGTGGATTCCGGGCCCGGCGGTGCTCCGGTGCTCCGGCAGTGCCCCAATTGGCTGGCGGTACGCCGCATAGCGCTGCTCGACGAGGGCGGCGACCACGTCTGCCTGACCACCGAGCCGGTCGCCGCGCAGACTGCCCGGCCGTTCCGGCCGCTGCGAATATCCCAGGCCGGCCACCTGAAGGCGGGGCACGGAGCCGAGGAACGGCCCGAGCCGCCCACGGAACGAGCGGCACCAGCCTGACAGAAAAAGCGGAGTCGCTGCCCGCACGCAGGCGCACTGCGCCAGTGTTGAGTACTTGACGCAGCCTTCGGGGTAGGTGCGGGTTGGCTGCAAGGACGTTCAAAACGGCCCGATATGGCCGCAGGACGTGCTTACTCTCCGGGAGTGCGAATAACGCGGGAGCGGATGCCATGGCCGCTGCTCGCGGTACTGGGCGTCCAAACGGCGCTCTCGGTCAGTATGGTTCGGGCGAGGACGGCGTTCGGGGACGAGGCGCTGTACCTGTCGGCCGGGCATCTTGATTGGTCACACTGGTTGCACGGCACCGAGATCCCGGCTTACCAGACCTGGTTTTCCGGCGCTCCGGTTCTCTACCCGCCGATCGGAGCCATCGCCGACAGCCTCGGAGGGCTGACCGCGGCGCGGCTGCTGTCCCTGGTCTTCATGCTCGGCGTGACGTCCTTGGTATGGTCCACGGCGACCCGGTTGCTTGAGGACAAACGCGCCGCCTTCTTCGCCGCCGCGCTCTTCGCCGTGCTAGCGCCAACGTTGCACCTGGGCTCGTATGCGACGTACGACGCTCCGGCGTTGCTGCTCCTGGGCGCAGCGACCTGGTGTGCCGCCGGACTCCGGAGCAGCCAGAAGGCGGCAAGGTGGACAATCGCAGCGGGGATCCTGCTCGCGCTGGCCAACGCGACGAAGTACGCGACGGCCATTTACGACCCTACTGTGGTCTGCGTCGCCATCCTGAACTCGTGGCAGGACGCCGGGTGGAGGGTGGCTCTCCGGCGTGCGGCCTTCCTCGCTGGCGTCACGACAGCTGTCCTGGCCGTGCTACTCGTACTCGGCGGGTACGGCTACCTGACCGGTATCCGCTTGACCACGACCGGGCGCGTCCACGGAACCGATACCCCCTCACTGGTCTTTGCGGATGCTTGGTCGTGGACCGCCGTCGTGGTGGTCCCGGCTGTCGCCGCGGCCGTCGACTGCGCTGTGCGCCGACGGTGGCAGCAGGCGCTGCTCATGGCCGTGCTCGCGCTCTCGGCATTGCTAGCGCCTGCTGACCAGGCACGCATTCAGACCGCGACATCGCTGAACAAGCATGTCGACTTCGGTGCCTGGTTCGCCGCGATCGCGGCAGGCTACGTGCTGAGCAGACTGTCCCGGAGGCGGGTAGTCTTGGCGGTGTCGCTGGCCGCCTTGATCCCCGTTACCTCAGTGGACTTGGCCCAGGCACGCGCCATGATCGACTGGCCGGACGTGGCCGGGCTGGTCAAGACGGTCCGGCCGATGACTAACCACGGCGGGCACTTCCTCGTTGAGACCACCGATATTCTTCAGTACTACCTGCCGAACACGTCGTGGCGGCAGTGGTCGGACACCCAGAACAACAATCCGAAGTACTACCAGCAGGCGATCGCCCGGCACTACTTCTCTGTGGTGGTCCTCAGCTTCAACCAGACGCTGGCGACGGACTACGTGATCGCTCTTGATCTATCTGAGGCCAGCGGGTACCAGCTTGTGGCGAAGGTGCCCTCAGGAAAGACAGTCTTCTACGTGTGGGAGTACCTAGGCCGGGTGTGATAGCCGAGGTAATGCCTTCAGTCTTGCGGCATGTGATAGGTACTGGTCCACGAGCGCGTCTGTGAACTCAGGCGGGACCGGCTGTCCCGTGATCAGCACTCGGTAGTAGACGGGACCCACGAGCTGGTCGAGCGCGACGTCGACATCAATGTCGTCAGGCAGTTCGCCGCGGCCTTGCGCGCGGCGGAAAGGCGCGCGGTCACGGTCGCGCTGCGGCGTCACGAAATCCGCGCGGAAGCGTGCCGCGACCCCCGGATCGTGCTGTGCCTGCCCGGCAAGCGCGCGACAGACTGCGCCGGCATCGGTGTCTGTGAGGAACACGGCCAGCTGCCGCAGGTGGCGACGGAGCTCGCTACCGAAGTCATCGCCGTCGTATGCCGTGAAGTACGCGGCCGCGTCCTCCGCCAGGGCGTCGAAGAGGATGTCCGTCTTGGACGTCCACCAGCGGTAAATCGTCTGCTTAGCGACCCCTGCGCGGGCCGCGATCCCCTCGATGGTGACTCCTGCGAACCCGCGCTCGACGAGAAGATCGTCAGCGGCCTCCAGGATGGCCGTCCGGGCTTCCTCGCTCCGTCCATGCCGGTTGCCGTGGTGTCTGGCAATCACCACCACAGCATAGCGGCGCGAATTGACTAGACGCAACGTTGCGTCTAGTGTGGAGATCATGACGAACTCTCTCGCATCACCCCGGCTGGATATGGTTCTCCGGCGGTTGTTCGCCGCTGCGGCCAAAGACGACGAAATCAGCATGCCCGCCCTGCCGCAGGGCCGTTCCTCCTGGGCGGAGGCGACGGCCGCTGAGCTGTCCGATGCCCGTGAGGACTACTACATTCCAATCTCGGCCGACGCCGGCAACCTGCTGTACGCGCTGACGCGGGCGATCCGCCCGGAAACGGTGGTGGAATTCGGCACCTCGTACGGCATCTCGACCCTGTACCTCGCTGCGGCGGTAACCGACAATGGCACCGGCCAGGTCTTCACGACCGAGCTCAGTATGAAGAAGGTGACGGCGGCACGCGCGAATCTCGACGAAGCCGGTGTCGGGAACGCGGTAACGATCCTGTCCGGCGACGCCCTGGAAACCCTAGCCGACGTGTCAGGACCCATCCAGCTCGCCTTGCTCGACGGCTGGAAGGACCTGTGCCTGCCCGTGCTACGCCTGCTCGAGCCCAAGCTCGCGCCCGGCGCACTCGTTGCCGCTGATGACATCACGCACACAACCATGGCGGATTACCTGGAGTACATCCGCGACCCGGCCAACGGCTACGTCACCGTCGCGTTCCCGGTTGAGGACGGCATGGAGATCAGCTCCTGGACGGGTCGGTGATTCGCCCGGAACGTGCATGACGGACGTCGGGGCGCGCCCTCAGCAGCGGGCCGCCGCAGGTGATGCAAATATGCTTTATGCGCATCACGATTCACATGCCCCCAACCTTGATGCGTGCGGCGAAGGCATGCGCCGCCGAGCACGGTGAGAGTCTTAAGGATCTCGTCAACCGGGCGGGGCGCTGATCGCACGTGCGGCCGCGCCGATGATGCTCATTACCAACGACGATATCGAGGACGCGTTCGATACCGAGGACGTTGAGAAGTTCATCCCAACTGAGCCGTCGCTATAGCAGAACCAGTAAAATCCGGATAGCGGCTAAACATCACGCGGAGGCCATGTGCCACCTTCAGATACGTCCGGCTTCCCGACGTGGTTCATCGTGTTGTTCGTCGTCGTTGCGGTCATCGGTATCGGCAGCGTGATCTGGCGTACCGTGGTTCTTCGCAAGGGTGGCCTTAATCCGTTCGTCGCGAAGGAGCAGCTGGAAGTCCAGCTCAGAAACAAGCTCCGGGAGACCGCCGCGCCGACGCCTGGCCGGCCCGCGAAGACCATCGAAGAGCGCCTAGCCGAGCTTGACGATCTCCACGAGCGTGGCGTGATCACCGCCGAGGAGCGCGCCGCGGGTCGCGCCCAGGTCATCGGCGGCGACTAGGCCCAGCTCACAGCAGCTCTGGGCTAGCGCCCCCGTCCCGCCGCGCTGAGCTGGTGCAGCGTCCAGCCTCGGCCGGTCGCATCGAGCGGACGGGTGAGCCCAGTGAAGATCTCCGCCGCGCGCCGGTAGGACATCCGGGCCTGGCCGGTCGCCCTGTACACGTCAGCGACGGCGACCCGCGCCCGAGCCCGAGCCCGCCGATCGGTGACGAACACCGGTCCCCATGTCCGTCCCGCCAGCAGCCAGCGCAGCACCTGGCTCGTCCCCTCGCGCCATTCGACGCGGGCACCGCCGTACTGCGAGCTGGCCCGCGACCGCACCCGGTGCCGTGACAGGTCCAGTTGGTCGGCGTCGAGCGCCAGCACCTCCGCCGCCGGCGCGCCCGAATCATAGAGGACTCGCCACATCGCGTGCTCCCGCAGGCTCGCTGGCAGCAGGAACAGGGTGTCGACCTGCTCCGCGCTCAGCGGGGCACCGAGGGCGCCAAGGTGACGATGGCGCAGACCGGCAGTCGGATCCGTGCGGACCCACCCTTGCTCCCGCCACCACCCGACGGCGCTGCGCAACGCGGACAACTCACGGTTGGCGGTCCGTGCGTCCGCCATCGCGGCCCGGGCCGACAACGCTCCGGCCAGCCTGGATCTTGTAACCGGATCATCCAGCAGTGCGAGAGGCACGACCGGCGGCACCGCGCCCCGGCGAGGCGGGCCACACGGGATCGGCGCGCCGACCAGTGGCCAGGCCCAGCCCGCGAGGGAGATCTGGTACACCCGGCGGGACGCGCTGCTGAGGGCGGCCAGGTCGAGGTACTGGTCCACCGCGACCGCGTACTCCACTGGCGCTGGCAATTCCATTCCTCCATCATAACCTCTCAGGAATGCGCATTTACTGCGGTAAGAAATCGATCCAACATTCCGTCTATTCTTGGCTTTCCCTGGAATGGTTGGCATAGTAACAGGCATGAGTTCATTCAGGATTGGCTCATTGAATTACCGCAGTAAATTCCGGGACGGAACGCTTAGCATCCTGGCCAGGCGCGACTTTCGCCGGTTCTATATGGGCTATTCGGCCTCACTCCTCGGCACGGCGATGTCGTCGGTAGCGATCGCCTTCGCGGTCCTTGGCGACGGCGGAACGCCGACTGGCCTCGGTGTCGTGTTCGCCGCGAACATCGTCCCCATGATCGCGTTCACGCTGGGCGGCGGCGCGATCGCCGACCGGCTCGGCCGGCGCCCGGTGATGCTTGGCGCCGACGTGGCCCGATGCGCGGCGCAGGGCGTCCTCGCCGTCGCGCTGTACGTGTGGCACCCGCGGTTGTGGCTTTTCGTCGCCGCCGCGCTCGTCGTGGGTACCGGCAACGCGTTCTTCCAGCCCGCACTGTCCGGCCTCCCCGTCCAGCTCGCGCCGCGTGACCGGCTTGGCGACGTCAACGCGCTGATCGCGGTGGCCCAGCCTGCCGCCCAGGTGGCCGGGCCAGCCCTCGCCGGGATCCTGATCGCGGCGACTAGCCCGGCCACGGTGGTCGCGGTCGACGCGGCAAGCTATGCGGTCAGCGCCCTCGCGCTGGCCAGGCTTCGATTTCCCGGCCCAGGACAGCCCCGGTCCCGTTCCTTGCTACGCGATTTGGCCGACGGCTGGGCGGAGTTCAGCGCGCGCTCATGGATCTGGGTGCCGACCGTTCAGTTCGCGCTTTTCAACCTGCTGACCTGGGGGCCGTACCTGGTGCTCGGCCCGGTCCTGGCCCGCGACTACCTCGGCGGTGCGGGCGCATGGGGCGCGATCATGGCCTGTTACGGCGGCGGCGCGATCCTCGGCGGCCTGCTCGCACTGGGCCGCCGTCCCCGCCGTCCCCGCCGGCCCTTGGCGGTCGCCAACCTGGCCACGCTAGGCTTCGCGCTGCCGCCGCTCGCGCTTGCCCTGCACCTGCCCGCCGTCGCCGTAGCGGCGGGAGCCCTGCTCGCCGGGCTGGGCTCGGCTCTTGGCGGCGCACTCGAGGCGACGGTGGAGCAGCGACTGGTGCCCCCGCAGGTCCTTTCCCGCGTCGGGGCGTTCAACATGGTCGGCGCGTTCGCGTTCGGCCCTGTCGCGTTCGCCGCGGCCGGGCCGGTGGCGGCCGCGGTCGGTGCTCGCGCTGTGCTCGGGTTCGGTGCGGCCTGGGCCGTCCTCGGCACGCTGGTCGTGCAAGCCGTGCCCGCTATCCGGAGCGTGACCTGGCAAGACGCCGACCCGCTGACCTTGCGCAAGCCGCGCGACGTAACCTGCCGCCCAGCCCAGCCCAGCCCAGCCCACGAGGAATAGTCCACCCCTTACCGGCAGATCGGCCACGATGTCAGCGGCAGATCGCGCATACGGCTACCGGCAAGCTACTCTTGCCGCCACCGGGCCCGGTTGAACATCTGCCCGTACCTCTGGTTCCCGTACCGGTCGACGTAGACCTGTTGGCTCGGCCCGGCCTGGTCGATGGCGTTGGCGTAGAACACCGGCGGGCCCGACGGCGGCTGCAGCAGCCCGGTCTCGGCGAGGTCCAGGTCGCACCTGATGTAGCCGACGGTGATCATCGCCACCTTGTCCGCTTCGACGAAACGCAGCTTGTTGTGCTGGAACGTCTCGATGAATCGGGTGGCGGACTGATGATTGAGGCTGAGCTCGCGCTGGACCTTCCTGTCGGCCCAGCCGCTACCGCCCACCCAGACCACGATGCCCTCGAAGATGTCCTCTTCTTCCACCGCCAGGACGTGCTCCAGGATGCCGAACTGTTGGCCATCCCTGGTCAGCACCGGAATCCCGAGCGTGGCAGCCTCGTAAGAAATCTGGAACTCGTCGTCGTCCATAGCGCCTCACGCTACAGGTGGCGTGCGCATGCTCCAACCGAGATGCAGGACACGCTCTCAGAAGCAGTCATTGTGCGCTGCCGCCGCCTTCGCACGGCAAGACCACTCCAGTGGTCCAGCGGGATTCGTCGGATAGCAGGAACAGCGCCGCCCGCGCCATATCGTCCGGGTCCGCGATGTAGTTAAGCGGGAAGAACTCCGCCATCGCGGCTCTGGCCTCCTCGGTGGGCATCCACCGGTCGAACATCTCTGACCGAGTTGGGCCCGGGGCGATCGCGTTAACCCGGACACCATGCCTGGCGTAATCAAGTGCGGCGCACTTGACGAGGCCCGCGAGGCCGTGCTTGCTACTCGCGTAATCGGTGTTATTGGGGGAACCCACGAGCCCGCCGATAGAAGAGGTCACGACGATGGACCCCCGCCAGCGTCGAGCATCGCCGGGACCTCGTATTTCATGCATAGGAACGGTCCGCGCAAATTGGTGGCCAGGACGTTGTCGAATGTCGCCGTGTCGATTTCATGGAGCGGCCGCTGCGCACCGCCGGTTCCGGCGTTGTTGAACGCGCCGTCCAGCCGCCCGAACGTCCGCACCACTTCGCCGACCGCATCGTCCACCGATCGCTCGTCCGTGACGTCACACCGCACAGCGACGACCTCGCGACCCGCCGAACGCAGCTCGGCCGCCAGTGAACCGATCCTGTCTGTACGGCGGGAGGCGGCCGCGACCAGGGCGCCTTCAGCCGCGAACCGGCGGACCGCCGCCGCCCCGATGCCGCTCGAGGCTCCGGTGACAAGAATGACCCGATCGGCCAGCCGGCTGCTGGTAAGCGTGAGTGGCTCCGGATGCTGATACGCCATGATCGCTCCCTCGCCATGGTTGACAATGTCAACCTAGTCCCTAAGGTTGACAACGTCAACCTCGATGGGAGGATGGCCTGATGGTGTCGGATACGCGGGAGACGCTGGTTACCGTCGCGGCCCAGTTGCTTGACGAGGGCGGCCCCCAGGCCGTGACGCTCCGCGAAGTAGGGCACCGGGCCGGGGTCTCGCACAACGCGCCCTACAAGCACTTCGCCGATAAGGAGGCCCTCCTCGCGGCCGTCGCTGCCCGCGAACTCGACCGCCGGGGCTCATCGCTCGAGGCGACCATGTCCGCCCGGTTGCCGCCGGCGGAGGCCATCCAGACCGCCATGCGCGGCTACGTCGCCTGGGCGCTTGAATTTCCGCAGCGCTTCAAGCTCGTCTACGGCTCTTGGTCAAAAGGATCGGACGAGCTCGCCGCGGCTGCCGACTCGGCCCGGGCGTCATTGGTGGGCTTGGTCGCCGCGGCTCAGCGTGCCGGTCGGCTTCCAAATGCCGATCCCGAACGGCAGGCGTCGTTGCTGCTCGCGGTCACCCACGGCGCCGTCGATCTCGCCCTGGCCGGGCACCTCTCGCCCACCGGCAAGGGGCACGCGAGCCCCGACGACCTCGCCGCGGACTTGCTCGCCTACCTGCAGACCGCCGCGACCGCGGGCGGCAATGTGAAAGATTGAAGCCTGGCGCCAACCGCCGTTGGTGGCGACCAGAAGGGATCTCCATGTCCAGCGTGAACGCAGGGCCGAACACATGGCCAGACGACCGGCGCATCACCATTCATGACCTGCAGGCCGCCACCGACCGGGGTGAGCGGTGGTCGATGCTCACCAGCTACGACGCCCTCACCGCGGGCATATTCGAGCAGGCGGGGGTCCGCGCGCTGCTTGTCGGCGATACCAGCGCCGAGATGGTGCTGGGTTACCAGGACACGCTGCCGGTGACGCTGGACCAGCTGATCTGGATGGTCCAGGCGGTGGTGCGCGGAACGAGGACCGCGCTGGTGGTAGCCGACCTGCCGTTCGGGAGCTATCAGGCCGGGCCGGATACCGCGCTGGCGAGCGCGGTGCGGCACCTGAAGGAGGGCGGGGCGCAAGCGGTGAAGCTAGAGGGGGGCCGCCGTGTGCTTCCCCAAGTCGAGACGCTCACCGGGGCAGGCATTCCGGTGATGGGGCATCTGGGGCTCACCCCGCAGAGTGTCAACGTGCTCGGCGGGGTTCGCCGGGTGCAAGGCCGCGGCGACGCCGGCGAGGAACTGCTAGCGGACGCGCGGGCGCTTGAGCGGGCCGGCGCGTTCGCGGTCGTGCTCGAATCGGTGCCAGCCGAGCTCGGGCGCAGGGTCTCCGAGGCGCTCCGAGTCCCCACGGTAGGCATCGGCGCCGGCCCGTACTGCGACGCCCAGATCATGGTCTGGCCGGACATGGCCGGGCTGACCGGCGGCCGGGTCCCGCGGTTCGTCAAGCGCTATGCCGACACCCGTGGCGCCCTGCTCGACGCGGCCCGCAGGTACGTCGAGGAGGTCGCGGGCCAGCATTACCCCGACCAGGCGCACAGCTACACGTGATCACCCGAGCGTGTGGTGCAGGAATCCGGCGGCGGCCTGCGCGGCCGCGGTGACGTGGGCCTGCGAGTCGTAGAAGTCGATGTGCTGACTCGCGTCAAGCCAGCGGATCTCTTTTTCGCCGGGCTTACGCTCGTACAGCGCCTGCGCCAGCTCCGGTGAGCAGTAGTCGTCGGTCTTGCCGTGGACGAACCCCCGCGCCACCAGCGCGGCCCCACCCCCGCGCCACCAGCGCGGCCCCACCCCCGCGCCACCAGCGCGGCCCCACCCCCGCGCCACCAGCGCGGCCCCACGCCCGCGCCAGCAGCGCGGCCCCCCGGGCGCACCAGACGAGGCTCCACCGACCTTGTTTCGTATTTAGCTCCTATGCTAAAAAGCGAATATGGAGGAGATCGACGCCGACCAGGAAGCGGGCGTCTTCCGCGCCTTGGCCGACTCCACCCGCCGGCAGATCCTGGAGGAACTCCGCGCCGGGGAGTTGCCTGCCGGGGAGATCGCCGCGCGGTTTCCCATCAGCGGCCCATCGGTCTCACGCCATCTCGGCGTGCTGAAGGCGGCCGGGCTGATTCGCGAGCGGCGGGTGGCCAACAGGATCCTCTACTCCCTTGTCGAGGAACGACTGGCGCTGTGTGTCAGCAGATTCTTGAGCACGGTCTGCCCAGAACAGTTCGTCCTCCGGCAGCGCGCGCACCGAAGCACTAAGGACGGGAGCACGGGATGAAACAACCGTCGGTGTCTGGCGTCGTCGAGCGACGTCTCCTGGTGAATTATCGGGTCGACCCAGAAGTCGCCGCACGTGTCCTGCCGCCACCGCTGCGGCCGCAGCTGGTCGCTGGCTGGGCGGTCGCCGGTATCTGCCTGATCCGCCTCGGGCAGCTGCGCCCTAGTCGAGTGCCTGCGCGGCTTGGGATCCGCAGCGAAAACGCCGCGCATCGCGTGGCCGTCGAATGGGATTGTGCGGAAGGCCCTCCTAAAACTGGTGTGTACATCCCGCGCCGTGACAGCGCGTCGCTGGTCAACGTCATCGCAGGGGGGCGCTTGTTTCCCGGCGAGCACCACCGGGCGGCCTTCGACGTTCATGAGACCGCCCGCGACCTCCATGTGGCCTTCGATAGCGTCGATGGCACGGCCCACATCAGCCTCGACGCCCGCGTGACGCAACGCCTCGAGGGCAGCCTGCTGTTCACCGACGTCCAGCAGGCTTCGGACTTCTTCCGGCACAGCTCGGCGGGATTCTCTCCCGCCCGCGACGGCCGCAAGCTCGACGGCATGGAGCTGCACGCCGATCGCTGGGCCGTGGAACCTGTCGAGGTTCTCGCCGTTCGGTCCAGCTTCTTCGAAGACACGCGCCTTTTCCCCACCGGCAGCGCCACCCTCGACTGCGCCCTCCTGATGCGGGACATCCCAATGACATGGACCGCCCTGCTCCCAATGTTGGCAAGCGCGGCTTTATTCGCGGTTTCCGGCGCTACGCGCCTGAGACTTGCGCCGCATGCCACATAGCGACGCGTCTGGCGCGTCAGGAGGATGGGAGTGTGCCGCGCCTGACTGACCGGAAAATGCTTCACGCCGCGCTGGCCTGCCGCCCCAGCCCACCGCCCCAGATGAATGGCCCGTTCATCTGGGGATGGCCCGGGGATGGGGGCTGTTGCATATTCGGGTTTCCCTGATCTTAGGCGTTATTACTGGCAGAATTGATTTATGGCACACCAGTTCAGGCCGGTTGACCGGGAATCCGGGATGCTTTTGCCCCATAACATGCTCGACT
>Ga0210390_10001075_pt1 | contig 27195 bp, 35 predicted proteins | sample IncBWH11OmetaG_FD_161050 | JGI IMG/M metagenome (GOLD analysis project Ga0210390, IMG submission 161050) | Forest soil microbial communities from Barre Woods Harvard Forest LTER site, Petersham, Massachusetts, United States - Inc-BW-H-11-O ... | reverse complement strand
CATCCCGAGAACCGCCGCAAGGCGCTCTATTTGAACCCGGTACGCATCGAATCGATTCTCGGCATGGAGGACACGGAGGCGCTCGATCTCGTCGCCAGCCTGATGGAGCACGCGATCCAAAAGAAATTCGAATACCGCCACCAGTGGCGTTACGGCGACTTTGTGATCTGGGACAACCGCAGCGTGATCCACAAGGCCAATCCCGATTACGACATGAACGAGCGGCGCTACCTCTACCGCCTGATGCTGAAGGGCGAGACGCCGGTCTGATCGGGGCGACGCCCCGTCGAGCGGGAGGATCGCGGATGAACGGGTTGACCCACCGCACCGTCGAGACCAACGGCATCCGCATGCACGTGGCCGAACAGGGCGAGGGTCCGCTTGTCCTCATGTGCCACGGCTTTCCCGAATCCTGGTATTCGTGGCGCCACCAGCTGCCGGCCCTGGCCGAGGCTGGGTTCCGCGCGGTGGCGCCCGACATGCGCGGCTACGGGCAAACCGACCAGCCGCGGGAGATCGACCAATACACGCTTCTTCATTCGATCGGCGACATGGTAGGGCTGCTCGATGCGCTGGGGGCGGAGGGGGCGGTGATCGCAGGCCACGACTGGGGCGCGCCGCTGGCCTGGGCTGCGGCGGTCCTGCGCCCCGACCGGTTTCGCGGTGTGATCGCGCTGAGCGGGCCCTTCGGCCCCCGCGGCTCGAGCCGCCCAACAACAGTAATGCCGCAAAGCGGCGACACGATCTTTTACCAGCTGTACTTCCAGCGGCCGGGGGTGGCCGAGGCGGAATTCGAGCGCAATGTTCGTTTGACCATTCGCAGCATCCTCTGTTCAATTTCTGGGGATGCGCCGCGTCTCGTCGGCAGCGTGGCGGATCGCAACGCCGTCGGAATGGTTCACCGGGAAGCCGGCTTTCTCGCCAGATGGTCAATCCGGACGCGCTGCCATCCTGGCTCTCCGAAGCCGATGTCGAGTTCTACGCCGCGGAATTTGCGCGCACCGGGTTTCGCGGCGGGCTCAACTGGTACCGCAACATCGACCGCAACTGGGAACTGTTCGGCGCTTTTGCCGGGGCGAAGGTTACCCTTCCGGCGCTCTACATCGCTGGGGAACGCGATGTCGTGCTGGACTTTGCCGGTGTGCGCGAACGCATTCCCAATATGGCGCAATTTGTGCCGCTGCTGTGCGGCACGATCATTTTGCCGGGCTGCGGCCACTGGACCCAGCAGGAGCGCGCCCCCGCGGTCAACGCCGCAATGATCGATTTCCTGCGCGGCCTGTAGAGAATTATATGGAGATTTTCATCCGTCCTTCCCGCGAAGGCGGGAACCCAGGGCTAGCGCGTCCCATCGGCCCTGGACCCTCGCTTTCGCGAGGGCGACGGAGGGGGGATAGAGGAGAGGGAAGATGCGCTGGATACGGTTTGAGACCAACGGCCACGCGGCTTATGGCGTCGTCGACGGAGACACGGTGAATGAGGTCAAGGGCGACCCGTTCGGCGGCTACGATAAGACCGCGACCCGTCACAAATTCTCGTCGGTCAAATTGCTGGTGCCGGTCGAGCCGCGCACCTTCTATTGCGCCGGCCTCAATTACGCCGAGCACGTAATCGAGGCGGCCAGGAAACGCGGCCAGGAGCCCAATCTGCCAAAGGCCGCCGACATCGGCTATCGCGCCAACAACGCGTTGGTGGCACACGGCGAGCCGATCGTGATCCCTACGGACGCGACCGAGCGCTGCCAGTACGAAGGTGAGCTCGTCGCGGTAATCGGCAAGAAGGCCAAGAATCTGAGTGAACAGGACGCGCTCTCTTGCGTCCTCGGCTGGACGATCGGCAACGACTTCAGCGAGCGCACCTGGCAGGCGGGCGACCGCACTCTATGGCGCGCCAAAAACGCCGACACCTTCAAGCCGATGGGGCCGTGGATCGAGACCGATTTCGACCTCGCCGCGGCGCACACGATCATCCGCGTCAACGGCGACGAAAAGATCCGCTTCAAGACCGACCACATGCTGTTCGGCCCCGCGGCCTTTATCAGCCGGATGTCGCAGTATCTGACGCTTTACCCGGGCGACGTCGTGTGGATGGGCACCGAGGGCGCTCCCGAAAACGTCAAGCACGGCGACACGATCGACATCGAGATTGCCGGCATCGGCACCCTGACCAACCCCGTTATGCGCGAGGGGATGTAGCCGCCGGCCCGCTCGCGCGCCGCCGCAGCCATCGGCGCTTCGTCGATCCGGCGGGATCGCTGGACAAGGTCGCGCGGCCTGAGTCACTCTCGACCGATGGACAGGCGAGAGTTCAGCGTGCGCGCGATCCTGGCTGGCGAGGCGCCGAAAGACGCGCCGGTCACCGTCAAAGGCTGGGTGCGCACCCGGCGCGACTCGAAGGCGGGCATCTCGTTTGTGCACCTCTCGGACGGGTCGTTGTTTCATCCGCTGCAGGTCGTGGCGCCGAACACCTTGCCCAATTACACCGGTGAGGTTCTGCGGTTGACGGCCGGTTGCGCGGTGGCGGCGACCGGGACGATCGTGCCGTCGCCGGCGAAAGGGCAGCCCTTCGAAATGCAGGCGAATGCGGTCGAGGTGGTCGGCTGGGTCGACGACCCGGAGACTTATCCGATCCAGCCAAAGCCGCACACCTTGGAGTACCTGCGCGAGGTGGCGCATCTGCGGCCGCGGACCAACGTGATCGGCGCGGCCACGCGCGTGCGCCACACCTTGGCGAAGGCGATCCATAGGTTTTTCGACGAGCACGGGTTTTTCTGGGTCAACACACCGATCATCACCGCCTCCGACGCCGAGGGGGCTGGGGCATTGTTCCGGGTGTCGAGTTTGGACCTCGCCAATCTGCCGCGCACACCAGACGGCAAGGTTGATTTCGGCCAGGATTTCTTTGGCCGCGAGGCGTTCCTGACGGTCTCGGGACAGCTCAACGTCGAGGCGTACTGCCTGGCGTTGACCAAGGTCTACACCTTCGGGCCGACGTTTCGCGCCGAGAACTCGAACACCAGCCGCCACCTCGCCGAGTTCTGGATGATCGAGCCGGAGATCGCCTTCGCCGACCTCTCGGACAATGCGGCATTGGCGGAAGCGCTGTTGAAATACACCTTCGCGGCGTTGCTGAACGAAAGACAGGAGGATCTCGCCTTTTTCGACCAGCGGATCGAGAAGGGGCTGCTGGCAAAACTGGAGGGCATCGTCGGCTCGGAATTCGTGCATATGGATTACGGCGAGGCGATCCAAGTGCTCGAGCGGGCAAACCAGAAGTTCGAGTTCCCGGTCAAATGGGGCATCGACCTGCAGTCGGAGCACGAGCGCTACCTGACCGAGAGCCACGCGAAGAAGCCGGTCGTCGTGATCAACTACCCGAAGGACATCAAGGCGTTCTATATGCGGGTGAACGACGACGGCCGCACCGTCGCGGCGATGGACGTGCTGGCGCCGGGAATCGGCGAGATCATCGGCGGCAGCCAGCGCGAGGAGCGGCTCGACGTTCTCGACGGGCGCATGGCCGAGCGTGGCATCGACAGGGAGCACTACGCCTGGTATCGCGATTTGCGCCGCTACGGTACGGTGCCGCATGCGGGCTTCGGCCTCGGCTTCGAGCGCACCCTCGCCTACGTCACCGGCCTCGCCAATGTGCGCGACGCGATCCCGTTCCCCAGAACCCCCGGCAACGCCCGGTATTGAGGCGACTACTCAGCGCCCGCGTCGCCACGCGTCTGACAGGGTTGCCCAAAATCGGGGCTGATCGTCGTACGTGCATAGCCCAGCCAGAATTGTTATATGCGCGATCGAGGAGGTCGTATGGACGACACGGTTGAGGTGATGATCCCGGTCGATGCCGAGGCTGCGAAGGCGCTGGAGAGTTCAGCCCGGCGCGAAGCGGTCGGCCGCTACCTGAGCGGTTTGCTGAAAGGCGGGCGCGTCCGCGATGTCCTTGCGGGGGCAATCGCCGAGGTCAAGCACGAAGCGCGTGCGCACGGCCTAACGGACGAAGAGATCGACACCGAACTCGATGAATGGCGGGCAGAGCGGCGGGCTTGATCGTCGTCATCGACGCCTCGACCTTTGTCTCCGCTGCCCTTAAGGCGAACAGCCTCCCGGAGCGAGCCCTGTTGCGAGCCGTTGATCCACCCAACCGGCTCATCCTTTCGCAGGAGGTCGAGGACGAATACCGTGAGGTGATCTTCCGCCCGAAGTTCGACCGCTTCGTCTCGGTCGAGCAGCGCCAGCGGATTCTCGACCTCGTCGTCGTTGCGGCTGAGCGGATCAAGCCGACTGAAGCGGTGCGGGAGTGCCGTGATCCAAAGGACGACAAGTACTTGGCGCTGGCTCCCGCCGGCAAGGCTGACGTAATCGTGAGCAGCGATGCCAGTCACTTGCTCTCGATGCATCCGTGGCGCGGGATTGGCATTCTGTCCCCGGCAAATTATCTCGCCTTCCGGTGACCGTACAGTTAGCGGTGCAGTGTACGCTGGCGGCGGGTTTGCCGTCGGGGTTGAGTTCCCGGTCAAGTGGGGCATCGAACTGCAGTCGGAGCATGAGCGTTACCTTGCGAGGACAATCCACGGAATCGTCAGCCGGCGGCGGCGAGGACGGCGCGAAAGCGGCGTGCTGTTTCGGCGAGCCGCGAGTACACGTGATCGGCGAGCCGCTCGTTATAGGTATGAACCGTATAATTACGCAAAACCGTCAGATCGATCCAGAATGGATCGCTGTCGATCACCCCATGCCTGAATGCTAAGCGAAAGCATGTCCGCGGCGAGGTGCACACGGCGTTGTGCTGCTCTTCGAGATACGCCTTCAGGAATTTCCAGCACAATTCGAACGAAATCTCGAACCGCTGGATCGCGGAATCCCGCACGATCGGATTTTTCGGCAGGGCGAGGGCTTCATCCAGCCGCATGATCGCGCGCGCGAAATCCGCTCGCAGCGATTCAGCTTTGGTCACAGGGGGATCCGCTGCCGCGCGACACTGCGAAACGTCTCCGTCGCACGCGCGAAATCGACCACATCGATCGTGTAGAGGGTCGGCGCTTCCTCAAGCTCGTCCTGGATCGCAGCAAGGGCCGCGCCGGGAACAGCAGCCGGTCCTTCGATGCCGATATCGATATCGGAGCGCGCGGTCGCCCGTCCGGTCGCGCGCGAGCCGAATACGAAGACCCGATAGGCGGGATCGGGGAGATGCCGCCGTATCACCTCGGCGGCAAATTTAGCGGCGTCGGCGGGATCGCTGATCGCGCGCATGTGCCCGGCCCTGATCATCGGACATTATATGGGATTGGGCCCATAAGATCATACGGCAACCCCGCCTCGGCAGCGGCATTCGAATAATCCTTCTCCAAAGCCGGCCGCAGCAAGGGATCGAGGCTAAAACAAGGTGCCGTCGCTGACGACCGTGATCGGCGCGCTGCCGTCGGGCCTGCGCTCGAAAGCGATTTCGCGGCCGGCGCCCCAGCTCCCGCCTTCGAGCATGCAGGCGAGCGGGAACTCCGCCGCACTCTTGCCGAGCCGCCGGCGCACTTCGACCGCCAGGCGGTCGAGCGACGCGACGGTCAATGCCCGCCATTCGACCACCGGCTCGCTCGCCGCGTCGAGCGGACGAGCAAGCAGGCTCGGGTCACGCGGCAGGATGACGCGGCAATCGACGAACAACCCGCCGTTGCGGTATTCGGCGAGCCCGGTCAACCCGTCGAGCCCGCCGACGTGCAGCCCCGCGGCTTCGAGCGGTTCGACCAGCGAATAGGCAAGCCACTGCGACAGTTTGTGGAACGGCACGAGCCCGTCGCCGGGTACCGCGCTATGCCGCCCGCAATCGCCGAGCGGGACGTCGGCGATACTGATCCGCGCCGGCCAGATCGGGCCCAGCGCATGCAGCAGGGTGCGCAGGATCTCGGCGGCGGTCAGCACCCCGGTCTGCGCCCGCCAATAATCGTAAAGGTGCCCCAGCCGGGCCGGCGCGCCAAATCGGACCGGATCGGCGGCGCCGACGTCCCCCAATCGGCGCAGCAACGCCGCGCGGCCGTCGAGGCCGGGGAGGTTGTTACCGGGGCCGTGCTGAAACGCGGCGGCGAGGCGCTCCGGTGTGATTCGTTCCAGTGCCGCGGCGTCGGCCCGCCACGGGTTGCCCGGATCGGCGGAAAACAACCCCTGCTGCATTGCCCGCAGGCTCGCCACCGCCAGCCCTTCGGAGCGCTCGAGAACCTGGCCGGTTTCGGCTTCGCGGTAACGCCACCCCGGTCCCGCGCCGGCATCGAGCACTACCGAGACGACCGCGAGGTCGATCCGAGCCCGCGTTTGCCCCGCGAGATCGGCTTTGGCGGCGACCAGTGCCGCGCGGTCGACGCCCCTCGCAGAAAAGTGCCTCCAGCGGCTGTGGTAGGGAACCGCGAGATCGGGATAGCGCCGGCGGGTGATTTCCGCGACGCGAGAGGCCGCCTCGCCGAGGCGGTCCAGGTCGAGCCGGAAGTGCCGGGTATCACCGCGCTCGGCCGCCGCGAACACGATCGCGCAGCGCTCGCGCACCCCGGCGGCGCTGAGCAGCGGCGCCGCCGCAGGCGCGCCGTCATTCGCCGAGGGCACGGCCCTTGACGCTGTGCAATTCCTCGGCGCCCGGGGTGCCGGCCGGGGCAAAATAGCCCGCCGCCTTTTTGGCCTCGATCTCGACCGAGGCGTCGGGCGGCACCAGCCGATCGGGGATCGCGACCTGCTCGACGATTTCGATGCCCTGCGCCTCGAGCGCTGCCCGCTTCATATTCGACATCGACACCCAGCGGTCGATATGGCGCACCCCGAGCCAGTGCAGAACGTCGGGCATCAGTTCCTGAAAGCGCAAATCCTGCACCCCGGCGACGCATTCGGTGCGGCGGAAATAGGTGTCGGCGCGGTCGCCGCCCGGCTGCCGCTTGCGCGCGTTGTAGACGAGAAATTTGGTGACCTCGCCGAGCGCCCGGCCCTCTTTGCGGTTGTAGACGATGATACCGACCCCGCCCTGCTGCGCGGTCGCCACGCACACCTCGATGCCGTGCACGAGGTAGGGCCGGCAGGTGCAGATGTCCGAGCCGAACACGTCCGACCCGTTGCATTCGTCGTGGACGCGGCAGGCGATCACGGTCTCCGGTGCGGCTATCCGCTCGACCTCGCCAAACAGATAGACCGTCGTACCGCCGGCTGGCGGCAGCAATACCTCGATATCGGGGCGGGTGACGAGTTCCGGGAACATGCCGCCGGTTTCCTCGAACAGGCTGCGGCGCAGCTCGGCCTCGGCGACGCCAAAGCGCGCGGCCAGCCCCGGCAGATGCCATACCGGATCGATCGCCGCCTTGGTCACCCGGATCTCGCCATTGTCGAGAAGCACGCGCCCATCGGGCGGCAAGCCGCCGGCGGCGATCAGCTCGCGGATTTCCGGCATCGCGATGCGCGCGGTCGTGACCGCGATCGTCGGGCGCACATCGACGCCATTGCGGATCGTCTCGGCAAAGACCTCGCCGACGAGATGGCCCCACGGGTCGAGCGCGACGATCTTCTTGGGATCGCCCCATTGCGGGCTCGGCGCAATCAAGGCCGCCGGTGCGGTGTCGGTAAGGTCGGGGCGGTGGTCGCGCGCCAGCGCCTTGGTCGCGACCGCGAGCGCGCGATAGATGCCGTAAGCCCCGGAATGGGAGCCGATGGCGTTGCGCCGGCTCGGCTCGGCCGGGCTCGCCACCACCGGCCCGCGATCGGCTGGGTCTGCCGCACCCCAATGCAGCGGGATCGCGCTGTCGCCGCTCCCCGGATGCGAGGTCAGCCGGATGTGGCGTGGTACCAAGTGCTCCATATTACTGTCCGCCGGCGGCAGCCGAAGCTCCATAACCTAGTCACGACATCAGGGTGGCGCAACTCGGCGGCTGTCGGCGACGGCGGCGCAACCGATTGAACCCCGAGCCCGCGCCAGCGTTTAGGTTTAGGGCATACCACCCCATCGTCGCCATGGAGGATTAAAGATGAGATACATATTGCCGGCGGTCCTGGTCTGCTGTCTCGCAGCCGGTTCCGGGATAGCGCCGCACGCTCAGGCGAAAGGTTGCTTAAAGGGTGCTGCCGTCGGCGGTGTTGCCGGGCATTACGCCGGCCATCACGCCGTGCTCGGCGCGGTCTCGGGCTGCGTGATCGGTCACCATATGGCGACCAAAGCGGCCCACGAAAAAGCGATGCAGGAGCAGCACGGCCAGGGCCAGGAGCGGCAGAGCCAGGAGCGGCAGGGTCAGGAGCGACAGGGTCAGGGTGGGGATCCTCAGGACGGTTCGAATTCGGGGCGCTGAACATCATTCACGACAAGGCCGATCGATATCTGATCGTCGGAACGGGCGCCATGTGATTAAGCTTGCCGGATTGGAAATCGGCGGTAGCGGGCTAGCCGGTTATGGACAGGGGCAAGTTTGACGATCCGCAGGTCACCGCCGGCGGCGAGCGGCGGGCGCATGTCGCGCTCAGAGCCCTCGAAACGCTGTGGTTCAACACTGGCACGCTGTGCAACCTGACCTGCGGCCATTGCTATATCGAGTCATCGCCAAAGAACGACCGGCTGGTCTATCTGACCGCGGCGGAGGTCGCCGAATATCTCGACGAGATCGGCGCCGAGGGTCTGCCGACGCGGACGATCGGATTTACCGGCGGCGAGCCGTTTATCAACCCCGACCTGCCGGCGATGCTCGACGACGCGCTGTCCCGCGGCTTTGACGCGTTGGTATTGACCAATGCGATGAAGCCGATGGCCAAATGCAAGCCGGCATTGCGGCGGCTCAACGGGCGATATGGCCATCGGCTGACGATCCGCGTCTCGGTCGATCATTACGGCGCCGCGGTTCACGAGGAGGAGCGCGGCCGGCGCAGCTGGAAGCCGACGATCGACGGGCTTTGCTGGCTCGCGCGCAACGGCTTTTCGCCGCACGTCGCGAGCCGCCGGCTGTCGGGCGAGTCGGAGGCCGAAATCCGCGCCGGCTTCGCCCGGCTGTTCGGCGAGCTCGGCATCGCGATCGACGCCGCCGACCCGGTGCGGCTGATGGTCTTCCCGGAAATGGACGCCGCCGCCGAGGTTCCTGAAATCACCGAGGCGTGCTGGGGCATTCTCGGAAAATCGCCGGAGAGCGTCATGTGCGCCTCCGCGCGGATGGTCGTCAAACGCAAGAGCGCGGCGCGGCCGGCGGTCCTCGCCTGCACATTGCTGCCCTATGACGAGCGCTTCGAACTCGGCCCGACGCTTGCCGCGGCGAGTGGTGCGGTGCCGCTCAATCATCCGCATTGCGCCAAGTTCTGCGTGCTCGGCGGCGGCGCCTGCAGCCGCAGCTAAGACCGGCCGCTGTAAAAAGGGTCTGGAGCCGGGCGCACCGCCGTTCCGCGACGGCCTCGGGGCGCCGGCGCAATTGTCACGTCAGGTTCATGCCGTCCTGCTAGTAAACTGCCGGTAGATCGCTCCGGAGGAAACCAAGGCATGTTTCGATCGTCTCGTTTCGTCCTGCTCTGCGGTTCGGCTCTGCTGGCGAGCGGTTTTGCCGGCGCAGCGCTGGCCGACGGCCAGCAAAACGGCGGCAGCGGCACGCTGGTCGTGAGCCGCGTCCAGTATGTAGCGCCGTCGCCGCTCCCGGCACCGCCCAACACGTTTCCGCAAATCTTCGACAACGCCAACGTCACCGGTATCGAGGGCAATATCTTTCTCGACTATTACAGCACGACCCCCGGCGCGCCGCGGCGCGGGACCTTGCCGCTGACCACAACCGCGGTGGCGCAAGGGCAGCCGGTCGTCACGACGAGCTTCAGCTCAAAATCGGAAGGCTCGCTGCACCTCTCGCTCGACGGGCGGTACCTGACCTATATGGGGTACAACGCCGCGGCGGGTCTCGAAGGGGTGTCGAATTCGGAGACCACCAATCCCGCCGCGCAAATCCCAGGCGGATGCTCGCCCGTCCCGTGCTACGACCGCGCCGTCGCGCTCGTTAAATACAACGGAACGGTAACTGTGACTTCGCAAAACTTTGCCTACAGCGGCGACAACCCGCGCGGCGCCATTTCGCTCGACGGCAACGAGTACTACATGGCCGGCAATTCCGACTCGACCTTGAACAAAACCACGCCGGTCACCGGGCCCGGTTTGACGATCGGGGCCCGTCTCGGCATGCCGGGCTCGCCGCTGTCGATCCAGCTCGGCACCTATGTCGCCGCCGACCGGCCGGACGAGAGCGCAAAGCAGCACGTCAAGGACAACAACTGGCGCGGCATCGGCATCTTCGCCGACGCCAACGGCAAGCAGAACCTCTATGTATCAAAGGGCAGCGGCGGCAATGGCGATGACGGGCTGTTCCAAGTATTGAACGGCAGTTTCCCCGGTGCGACGATCAATGATGTCGTCAACAACGGCACCGGCGCCGGCGTGCCGGCGGGCGGGACGACCAACACGATCGTCCAACTCATCGGCAACTACGCGACCAATCCTGCCACCAACGCGCCCTCGCTGTTGACCCCGTTCGGCTTTTTCTTTGCCAACCCGACGACGCTTTATGTCGCCGACGAAGGCAATTCCACGATCACATTGCCGACCGACACCAGCGCGACCGCGACGACCCTGACCTCCGATCCATTGGCCGGGCTGCAGAAATGGGTGCTGGTGCCGGGCTCGTCGCCGTATTGGCAACTGGCTTATGTGATCAGCGGCGGACTTCAGATCAATCAGCCGCAAAACGTGCCGGGCTATGGGGTTGCGACCTTCACCACCGGGCTGCGCAACCTGACCGGCAAGGTCAACAAGGACGGCACCGTGACGATCTATGCGATCACCGCCCAGACGAGCACGGTTTCCGGCGGCGAACCCGACCCGACCAAGCTCGTCGCCGTGACCGACGAGATCGCCGCGACCCAGCTCCCGGTGGACGACGGCGACGGTTCGGGCAATTGGAGCGGCGGCAAACCGGCGCTCGACCAGTTCGTGACCTTGCAGCAGTCGCGTTCGGGCGAGGTCTTCCGCGGCGTCGCCTTCGCCCCCGCCCCATAACCTGCTCGAATGGCGTCGTGCCGATCACTCCTCGGGAGTGCCGGGGCCGGGCGGGTCGAAGCCTTCGATGCGATGGACGGGAGGTTGTTTCCGGGGAATTTCGCCACCACCGGCTACACCAGCACGTTTCAACCCTATGGTATGGTCTGACGTGGGGCTCTGTATTGGCGCCAACCTTCCGAAAGACGCATAAACCCTAAGGTGTTGGCGGAGGGGGCGGCCACCGGGTTGGGCTGCCGCACCGTGCAAAAGTTTTCCGCGGCCGATACTGGAAGCGTTCCAACTGATCACCTATGCTGTATCCGAACGGTTGCCCAGCGCCCTCGATATTGATCACGCACGCTTTGAACATCCCAAATCGAAGGCAATTTATTTCAGCTTTACGTGCGGTTGACGATGTCGGCGCCGGTTACTCTAGGCATAATCCAGAGGGACCGCCTGCCGCCTTCGGCGCCAGTAACCGTCGTCGCCACACAAAAAGGGCGGGAGAGCCTCCGCGATGAATTGGTGTACCGAACGGCCAGAGACCCGGCAAATAACTGGTGGTCGTGGCACCACGGACCCGATGCACTGAGGGCCGCACGCAGAAAATTTCCAGATGAAGCGAAGGAGGGGGGATTGCTGGCAATAGGCAAGACCTCAACCGCCGAGTGTTGGACGCGAGTCAAGACACGGCTCATAGCCGAGGACGGCCTATAGAAGCACCCGAACCGAACCCGAACCACGCGACTTAGTGCGCGGTGGTGCATATGAGAGTGGTTCACCACGACAGGTGAACTCATGCGCCAGACCCCTCATGCAATCAACGCACTGCGCGCCCGTGCGCTCGCCCTCGGCATCGTCTGGGAGGAACTGCCGCCATTGTTGCGCATCCGCGACATCGTGCGCGGTCGGAAAGGCGCACGCGGCCCGCCCGACATCCTGCCGATATCCGAACGCACCTTCTACAGCCGGCTTGCCGATGGGCTGATCCCGCCGCCGGTCAAATTCGAGAGCGGCATATCGGCATGGCCGCGCGAGGTCATCGTGCGGATCACGTTGGACGGTATCCGGCGCCCCTCGGGGCATGGGCGCAAGCTCACCGGCGCAACAGAAATTCCGGCCGCAACACAACCTTGACCGGCGCCCCGCAGCGGGGACGGCCGGATCAAGGCGACTTAAGGGAAGTTGGAATTACTCTTAAATAGCCGATAAAGCCCCGCTGCGGCAAGCGTCCGGTCTTTTCTTCACGCGAGGAAGAGACATGACAAATCTCGTCACCACCACCAAAAACAACCGCTGGGACCGCGGCGCCGATTTCGGCATAGCCCGGCGCATCGCCAAATTGCGCCGTCGTCGTGACCATAGAACGCGAATTGACCCTGCTCTTGTCGCGTCGCACAGCCGGCGGAGCGGAGCGGATCATGCGGCGCGCCTGCCGCATCGCCAGGCTGCACGGCGAGTTCCACACCGTCGGCAGTGAAATCGTCAATCTCGAATTGCTGTAGCCGAGTTGGTCACGACCGGCGCTCTTCGGAGCGCCGGCTTTTTATTGAGGAGTTGGCGGAGATGGGTACTCGCCTCAGCAACCATGGCGCCGGGAGCCGCAACAAAACACACCGGTCATCGCTCGGCGCCAAGCGGCTGATCGGGCCGCCCGCGAGGGAGCGAAAGCGCAAATTGCCGACAGGAGCCGGCCCAATCCGACCCCGCTGCCAGTGGCCGCGGCATTGGATGGCTGCCACGACCTCGGCCAGGCCGGCCGAGCATTGGGGCAAGCCTTCCCGCAGTGAAGCGAAGCCGAGCGTATCGAGGCGCTGCGCCAATACGTCCGGAACCCTGCAAGTCCAATGGCTCGGCTCGGCCGCCCGCAAGGAACGCCAGAGGCTCGCCCTCCGCAATCGCGCCGAACACACCCTGGATTACGACGGTAATGATGGAGACCACAATGGTTGACGCAGTGGATTTCTTTGCCGGCAAGTATCTGTCCGGCGCCGAGAGAAACCTCGCAAACCTCGCATCTCCCTCCGGTGGGAGATTCGGAGGCTGTTCCTCATGCTCGAATCGCAGCGGCATGAGCCAAGCGGTATCGGGAGCGCCATCCGGCCGGCAATGAGCCGCCTGCTCCTCGCCCATGCTTGACCGCGACCTGCCGAGCGCTCTGGGATTCGCCGCCGCCCCGCTGCAGGTGCTAGGGTTCTCCGCATGTCCGCGAATCGTTCACTCGACGCCGCCGCCTTCGGCTACGATGAGCAGCACGCGCTCGCGGTCGCGCCATTGGCGCCGAGCGCCGAGGACCATGCCCGCGTCATGCGCCTCGCCCGCCGCCTGTTGCCGCTGCCGGACGACCCGCGCCACCTGTCGGCGGCGTTGGAGCTGATGGGCAACATCGTCTTTCGCCTGGCCGAGGCGCGTCCCGGCGTGCCGTTGCAATCGCTCCTCTTGGCCGCCGAGGGGCTGACACTGCTAGCGGTCGCCGAGCTGGCCGCCGATCCGGGGCAGCGGCTGCAATAGACCCGCTGCGATGCGCTTTCGGCATCGCAGCAATTTATAGCCGTTGCCATCGGCATGCCGCCCGTTCAATCATCGGGCATGGCTTGTCTCGACGATATCGCCGCCATCCTCACCCAAATCGAAGAGCACGAGCGCGCGCTCGCCGCGCTCCGCGCCGCTTCGCCGAGCCTCGGCGAACAGCTTGCCCAGGCCTGCGCCGAGGTCGAAGCCGCGGCCAGGCTGTTCCGCGCACAGCCTTGGACGACGCGGGCCGGGATGTTGGGGGCATCCGCCGCGCTCCTCCCCGAGGCGACGCTCGCCTTTGCCGAGGGCGAAGCGCGCCGCCGCGCAGCCGCTGATCCGCGCGAGACGTTCGATGCCGCCACCCGGACGAAACGCACCGCCGCGGCCGAAGGCAAGATCGCCGATCTTGCTGCGACGATCGATCATGACGACCTCCGCACGCTGCGCCGCGCCGCCGCCAAAGCGCATGCCGCCTATCGCGGGCTCGCGGCGCGGCGCGACGAAATCCGATTATCGACGCCGGCCGGCGTGGCCAGGAAAATTCGGCGTGGGAAGGCCAGCTGACCGGGCTGGTCAACAGCCTTGGCCGCGCCATGGCCGATCAGGTGCCGGGCGGCATGCTGGAACGCACTCACGGCTTTGCCGGCGCCCGCTTCTTCGACGCGTTTACCCAGCATCCCGAGCGTCGGGCGGCCTTTATCGGGTTTGCGTCGGAGGCGACGGTGGGGCCGTTGCGCGGCAACCAGGTGGCGTTCCGGGATGTGGTTGTCGAAGAGTACCGCGGGCAAGTCGGCGGCACGCCGTTCATCGAGCCCGATCTGTGTCACTTCATTCCGATCGGCATCGCCGACGCGTTCATCGAGGCCTATGCCCCGGCGGACTATGTGGAAGCGGTCAACGAGGTGGCGTTGCCGCGCTACGCTAAATCGGAGGAAATGCAATTCGGCAAGGGTGTGCTGTTGGAGACTCAGCAGAACGTCTTGCCCTTGTGCACCGTACCGCGCGCCTTGTTCACCTCGCGGGTGACGCCCTACCGGCCGCCGACGGTCACCGTCGAGACCGGAGCAGCGCCAGCACCCGCGACCGCGGCCAGGACGCCCGCCACGCCGGTCGGACGCCGCGCCGCGAATTGATAGCCGCAAGGCGGGCCCGTCGGCACGCGCAAGCTCGCGGACCCCCCCAAAGCAAAGCCGCAATAGGCGGGCGCCGTGCTCAAAACGCCTTGGGCAGCCCGGCTTGCGCCAAGATGCCGTTCGCTGTCGTGGTCTTCTTGATGGTGCGCGGGACGCTGAATGTCCGCCCGGTGACCGGGCTGTACCAGATTTCATGACTGCCTTTGCCTTGGCGCTCGATCCGGCAACCGGCGTCCCGCAGCAGCCGGCTCAGGCGGCGATACACGCGCGGCCATGGCGCTCGGCCATGACCATGATCTCAACGACCTCACCCGGCGGCTCGCTCGTGTTGGCGCGCAGCAAGTCCGGGGCAAGGTCGAGGATCACGTCCACCAGCATGTCGAAGCTTTCGGCCTCGCAAAACAAGCCGGGGATGTCGTCGCCGTCGGTCCACCAGATTTTTGCCGCGGCATCCCAATGGGCGTGCACGGTGTAGGTTGTCGTCATCGATCCCGCTGCCCTTCCTGCGCGTGGGCATTCCTGCCAATCGGTGTGAGAAGCGCGGCAACCCTGGGCAGGGCCGGGGGTTCGGTGATCAGCCTAGCCGCGCTGCGCCAAAGCATAGAACGCAAACGGACGCCGCGCAAAAAGGTACTTCTGTGCCGGGCGATCGACCACGAGGCCAAGAGGGCCGTCTGGACTGTTGGAAGTCGAGTTCGCCCGCACGGCCGGGGTGTCGAAGCAGGCGATCACCAAGGCGCTGCGGCACGGCAAGCTTGCCCGCGATGCCGGCGGCGGCATCGACCCCGAGCACCCGGTCAACGCGGCCTGGCTCGCCCTCATCGCGACGACTTTTCCAGTAACGGCCGGGCGGACACGCACTCCCATGCCGGGCGCCTGCCCGCTGCGGAGCCCGCCAGTGCGGCGAAAGTCGCCCCGCGGCACTCTCCGGCGGACGGAAACAGGCAACGACCCCTCCGCGCCCCTGGATGAAGGCGGCATCGACCTTGCACAACTCGCTGCCGAATTGCGTCTCGACGAACTGCCGCCCCGCCCGGCGCTTGACGAGGAACAGCGCCGGCTACGTATCCCCGGATCGGCGCTGCTCAATCTCGACGGGCTGCTCAACAACGTTGCCAAGTCGATCGCCGACGGCTTCAATCGCGAGGGCGGGATGCTGGTGAAGGTGCTCACCGGGATCGACGACCGGCTGACCGCAATCGAGCGGCGCGTTTGCCGACAACAACAATGCCGAGACTGCGGCGCGGCTCGCGGCACTGGCCGAGGGGCTGGCCGATCTTGTCCGGGTGCTCGCCGCCCGCTTCGACTGCTGATCGCGGTCTTTACGGTTTTACACGCAGCCCTCGGGTTTTTACGATCGCCGGCATGGAGCCGATCGTCGCGGCGCTGGCCGCCGCGTTCAATTCGTTGATTGAGCACGCCTCGCCGGAGCGTCAGGAAGCAATCTTGCGCCGTGCGCTCCTACAGGTCCTCGGCGATCATGACGAGCACCCGGCGTCGCGTCTGCTGGCGTCGCGCTCGCCGTCGATCAGCGCCATCGACAGCGACGACTGGGCCGCGCTCAAACCACAGATACGCGCCGAACTCGACCTCGCCGGGATGAGCCTGGCCGATCTTGCCAGGGATGCCGGGGTCCCGCTGTCAACGGTGCAGAAGACGCTATCGCCGCATGGATTGACGCCGGGGAGGTTGATCGCCGACAAGCTCGCGGCCTGGCTCGATACCCGAGCAGCCGAGATTCCGGACGGCGAGGGCAAGCACGTCGATGCCTAAGCCGGCAACAGCGCCGCGACGGCAAAACCTTTATCCCGAGATAACGGGTCGTCGAAGAACGGTCACGACTCCACCGGGGTATTGCCGGTCTATCGGTTGACCGGGGCGCAACGCGATAAACTGGCGGGATTCGTCTCCTTGACCGAGGAGAGGGAACTGTGCCGCCTTCTCGGCATGACGCCGAACTCATCGGCCAGGCGGTCGCCGGGCGCGAATTGCCGGCCGAGGCGATCGAGCGGATCGCCGCGTTTCTTAACGGCGAGGACCGCTCCTAGACCAGCGACGCGCCGTGGCGTGTTTTTGCATGCCGCCGACCCGGTGGTGCTCGATTGTCTGCGGGCGCTGTCGATCTCGCTGGTGGCGACGGCGAACAACCATGTCGGGGATCTCGGCAGCGGCGGGATCATCGGCGCGTTGCGCGAACTCGATATGCGCGGGATTGCCCATGCCGGCGCCGGCGTAAATTCGGCCGCGGCCGCCGCACCGGTTTACCGGCGCACCGGGAACGGCACCGTGGCGCTGGTGGCGGCGGCGAGCGGTGCGATCCGCGAAGGTGCCGCGGCGACCGCCAGCCGCGCTGGGGTGAACGAATTGCGCCGCGGGGCCGATGGCGCGCTCGACGCCGCCGATCTAGGCCGCATCCTCGGAGCGATCGCCGCGGCGGCCGAACAAGCCGAAATCGTGCTCGCCCGTCACCATAACCATATCCTCGAAGAGGGCGGCCGGCGGACCCCCGAATGGCAGCGACAATTGGCGCGTCGCTCTATCGATGCCGGGGCCTCGCTCTATGTCGGCCACGGCGCGCCGCGGTTGCACGGCATCGAGATTTATCGCGGGGCGCCGATCTTTTACGATCTCGGCAATTTCGTCTTTCAGACCGCGACCGAGGACGGGTTTTACGACGGTGAAGTGTGGCAGAGCGTCATCGCCGAGTGCCGCTTTGCCGGCGGCCGGTTTCGCGACGTGCGTTTGACCCCGGTGCAGCTGAACGACCGCGGCGTCGGCGGGCCCGCGGACCTCAAAACCCGCGGGCGCCCGTCGATCGCGCGCGGTGCCGCGGCGGCATCAATCCTTGGCCGGCTCGCGGAATTATCGCAGGCTTACGGCACCGTCATCGAAAGCGCAGGCGATACCGCGGTGATCCGCGCCGGGTGAGGGCAGAGCTGCGGTTTCGGCCGAGGTGAGCCGAGCGCCGCCCCGGCCTGCTCGGGATCGGGACTCAGGCGCCCCGACCCGCCCGGATTTTTGCTGATCGTCCCCGCGCAAAAGCCGCGCAAAGTGGCGTTTAGAAGCGGTTCCGATCAAATCAAACCATCAACTCGTCACCCCGCGCCAACGGGGTCCAAGGCCTGTCCCTGGCTTGAGCAGGGGGCAGCCGCACGTCGCTTGCCCTGCGGTTCCCGCTTTCGCGGGGATGAGGTTCAATGCGATCGAAAACCGCGCTAGCGCTTTGAGTATTGCGGACGGCGGCGGGCCTTGTGGCGGCCGTATTTCTTGCGCTCGACGACGCGGCTGTCGCGGGTCAGAAAGCCCTGGCTCTTCAGCACCGGGCGCAGGCCGGGCTCGTAAAAGGTCAGCGCCTTGCTGATGCCGTGGCGCACAGCACCAGCCTGGCCGGACAGCCCGCCGCCCACCACCGTGCACATCACGTCGAACTGGCCGAGCCGGTTGGTGGTGACAAAGGGCTGGTTGATGATCATGCGCAATACCGGCCGGGCGAAATAGACCGGGCTGTCGCGGTCATTGACCTTGATCGCCCCGCTGCCGGGCTTGATCCACACCCGCGCCACCGCGTTTTTGCGCTTGCCGGTGGCGTAGGCGCGGCCGAACGCGTCGAGCTTTGGCTGGATGTCGATCGCCGCCGCCGCGGTGGGTGCGGTCGGCGCCGCCGCCGGGGTCCGCGCCGCCTGCATCGCCTGGCGCAGGTTGGCGAGGCCTTGGAAGGTCTGAGCGCGCGGGCCGGATGGTGGGTTGGTCGGTTGATCGTTGTCGGCCATTGGTCACGCCCTCAAATTCTTGCGGTTCATCGCGCCGACATCGAGCAGTGCCGGCTGCTGTGCGGCATGCGGGTGGTTGGGCCCGGCAAAGACGCGGAGGTTCTTCATGATCCGCCGCCCGAGCGGCCCGCGCGGCAGCATGCGCTCGACCGCCTTTTCGACGACCCGCTCGGGGTGACGGCCGGCGAGGATGGCACCCTTGCTGCGTCCTTTGATGCCGCCCGGATAGCCGGTGTGCCAGTAGAAGATGTCGTCCTGGCGCTTGTTGCCGGTCAACCCGACCTTTTCGGCGTTGACGACGACGATGTTGTCACCGCAATCCATATGCGGCGTGAACGACGGCTTGTGCTTGCCGCGCAAGCGCATGGCGAGGACCGAGGCAAGCCGGCCCAGAACCAGCCCGTCGGCGTCGACGAGCAGCCACTTTTTCTCGATATCCGAGGGTTTGGCGGAATAAGTCTTCATTGCTCCGGCCGCAGACGCCGGCGCGCGGATGCATCCCGGCCCGGCAAAGCGGCGGATGTAGGCGATCCGGGGCTCGAGGTCAAGCTGCGCGTCGATCTCGCCCGAGCTCTCGTTGCGCGGCTCGGCCGGCGCGGCTAGTGTGGTACGTCGGTGCCACGCGACGCGGTGCGCCGCTGGAGGGGTGGCCGAGCGGTTGAAGGCGCACGCCTGGAAAGTGTGTAGACGGTGATGAATCGTCTCGCGGGTTCGAATCCCGCCCCCTCCGCCACCCTTACCCTATTTATCACGTGATCGTAATGCGTTAAGGGGGCGGCTGCGGGGCCGCCCCATGCTACGCCCCTACCAGAGGCAGCGCTACCGGGGCCGTTTGCGGGGGGATGAAGAAATCATGTCCGGGTGCTGTCCGCCGCCGCCGCGGTCAGAGGGTGGCGACTGGATCATCGTGCGGCGCGATCCCGCCAGGGCGACCGAGAGCTACTACATGGCCGGGTGCTGGATCGCCGATCAGCGCTTCGGCAAGCGGATCAGGGGCTACGGCAACGCGCTGGCGGTGCTCGATCGCGCGCCCAAGGAGGCGCCCTGCACTTACGGAATCGGCCCGGTGCCCCGCCGGCGCCGAAGGGCGCGGCAGCCTGCGGACGACGCCGAAAACCCAGCGGCAGCAAGGTTTTAACTAACTGACTCCCCCCGCTTGCGGAATTATAACCCATTGTGATTACGATTGACTTCTCGAGCTGACTTGTCGGCGGGCGGGTGAGCTTAAAAGTGCGCGTGCAACAGGATTTGCGTGGCGGTCCAGATCACGCCCGTGAGCGCGACGAAGGCGGCAACCCCGACGCCGATCACCCACTTGATCAGCCGCAGCTCGACCTCGGCGAGGTCCGCCTTGGTCGCGAGGTTTGAGAGATCGAGAGCACGCGCGTCGCCGATCGTCTCGGCGATCGCCTCAGCGACGGGGTCGGTTGCGCCCGCCTCTTTCAGGCGACGAGCGGCGCGGAGAGTGTCAAAGCTCGCGGCCATCGTCCGCGCCTGCCTTGGATCGCGCCGCCGCCAATCCCTGCTCGATCAGCCGGCGGATCGCCTCGGCCTCGGTCTTGATCCGGTGGTCAAAGCGGTAGGCATCGATTGCGCGCGCCATTTCGGGGGTTATGGCGACCAACTTCTTGACAGGAAACAGGATCGGTGGGGCCATATCGCCACTATAGGCGATATCGCCATCATTGACAAGCTGCGGCGATGCCTATATAGTCGATATGCTCAATTGAGCGGCCCCACGCGGATGCGCTAACACCCGCAAGGAGCCTAACCCAGGCAAGGAGTGACCCATGCCCAAGGCTGCGGACAGTTTACAGCAATCTCGCGTCGACGACGACTTCACCCCTGCTGAAATCCGGTTCATCGAGGCGCTGATGGAGGCCCCGCAATACCGCTGGTTGAGGGTCTTCGGCTCGGAGCGAGATCCGGCGCCGATCAGCCGCTGGCGGTTCCGGTGGCGCGTTCTCCGGCTCCCGAAAGCTGATCGCCGCGCCTGCCGCGAGTGGATGGCGGAGAATATTCCGAGCCGACTCGCGCTGATCCGCAGGCGCTGCCGCCAGCGCATCGCTGCCGAGCTATTCGCCTTGTCCGTCGCGGTCGGAGGGTAGGGGCGATGGCCGCCGAAGTTGTGCGATTGGCGCGGGCGCGCCGGGAATATCGCGCGCCCGAAGCCTTCCCGCGGCAGCACGAATTGCTCGATGAAATGAAGAGCCTTGATCACGAAATCCGCGCATTGAAAGCGCGGTATGCAGTGCGCCTGCGCGCCTTTCACCGGGCGGCCGGCATCGCCCCGAGGCGCTCGGGACGGGGAAGACACCAAAGCGCGGCAGACTGATCGCGCCTTGCGGGCCGGGGGCCGGGCGGTTCCCTGACAAGGAACGGCCGCGCGCTGCTGAGGTCCTGTTCTCAGGGCGCCAGGCCGCTTCATTCGCCGCGCCTGGCCCGCAAAACAAACCCGAATTCGCGTTTTACTTCAATCGCCTGTCAAGCATACCTGTCCGGTTGCGGCGGGCTGCCGCGGCGACCAATGCCAACAGGCCGCGGTGCCCTCGCCGGGTGTCACCAGCGGTTGAGTCAGACCAGCCGGCCGTTGCCGGTGCGATGCATCAGCTCGCCGCGCTGCGACGGGCTCAGCAGCCCCCAGGCGGCGACCACGAGCACGATGCGAGGGGCGGCCGCGGCTGCTTGATCAGCCGCGAGACGGTCTGCTCGGTCATTCCGAGCAATGCTGCGATCGTGCGCTGCTTCAGCCCCAGCGCCTTGGCCCGGCGCTTCACCGCGCCCGCACCCACGATCGCCTCTCCATCGCTCGATCTGGTCAATGCATAAAACCGCCTATTGGGCTATTGGGCCGTTAGCCTCCAATGCCACGCGATTTGCCGGGCGCCTCAGCGAGCCTCGGCGCAGGCGTGGCGGCGTCCTGGCCGCGTGACATTCTGAAATGACCGTTGGCAGAATGTCGCGGCGCGCGCGCCGAATCGGTCAAGGTCAAGGTTGCCGTCCTGCCCCGTTTTCTGTTTCCGCGGGATTGCCGCCGTCGATCACCCGCCAGCGGTCACGCACCTGGACGCCCGCACGGGCAGATCGAACGCGTTGAGCATCAGGTCGACGACGCCGGCGCGCGCGCCGCGCCGGCCCGGTTCCTGCTCGGCGACCTGAGCCTGCACGGCGCGCAGCGTTTCGGCGATCTCGGCGCGCGTCAGCAGCCCCTTGCGCTCGAGCACGACGGCGAAGGTAAAGATCACGTCGAGCATGCCGGAGGCGAAGGCGGCGAGCTGATCGCCAGCCAGCTCGATCAGCCTCATGAATTCTGCCGCAAGGCCGAGCCGTTGCGTATCGCCTGGTTGAGCGCCTGCACCAAGACGCTGCCGTTGTTCATGAAGAGCTGCCCCACGCTCTTGACGTCGACGACGCTGATCGGGCCGAGGTTGAAGGTATGGCCACTGCCGGCGCCGCCCGCCGCGGCCGAGCTGCGTACGAAATTCGACAGGTTTTCCGGCAGCACCATCTCGTTTGAGTGCAGTTGCGCCAGCGTGCCGTTGGCGCCGAGCTGCGGCACGGCCCAGCCGCCGGCCGCCGAGGGCACGATGCCGCCGTGCTCGAAGCCGAAGATCGCGCCGAGGCTGCCAAGGCCGAACAACGAGCTTAAAAGGCCGCCGCCGCCGCCCACAGTGGACGATACCGCCGCCCCGGCCCCCGCGCTCAAAAGGCCGCCAGCGCCAGCACCCAAAAGGCCGCCGGTTCCCTGGCCGCCAGTGGCGCCCCCGGAGAAGTTCTGATCGGCGCTCCCGCCCCCCGAAGAGGCCGGCAACGCCGCGGCCAAAGATGCCCTTGAAGAGGCTGTCGAACAGGCCGCTGACCAACCCGCCGCCGCCTGATCCCGAGCCGCCCCCGACGCCGAGCGCATTCTCGAACAGCGATTTGAAGGCCGAGGTCAGCGTGTCCTTGACTTCCGCGACGCCGGCGACAAGGCCGCTGGTCTGCGCGCCGAATTTTACATTGACGTTGCTGTCAGCCATAAATATCCGCGTTAATCAGAGGGAGGACATGCGAGCAAGAACCTTCTGGTTTGGCATCGCGGCCATTTGCCTTACGCTCATCATCGACACGTGGCTGTTCGGCCCCGGCGCCGCCGACAAGGCGATCTCCGTTATCGGGGGCGCGGTTTTGCTGGGGCTCTTGGGCGTCCTCTATTTCATCCCGGCCCTATTGTCGCGCCAGCATTCCCACCGGAACGTTCACACGATATTCGCCGTCAACCTGCTGCTCGGCTGGACTCTTGTCGGCTGGGTCGCGGCGCTCGTTTGGGCGCTCGCCAAGCCGCCCGAAGTGACGATCGCGACCGCGCGGGGGGGGGCGCCTGCCACCCCTTCCCGCACTGTGCCGAGGCGATCCTGCCGGCGGCGGAGCGGACAGCGCCGCGGCCTTTCTCGCCCTGGAAACACGCACGTCGTAGCGGAGGTCTTCTCCGCCCAAACAGCCGTCGCCGAGGGGCAGGGGCAAGCGCCATGCGCCTTTGGTTTTTTCTAAAGGCGCACAATGGCGCGAAGGGAGTGCGCCTTTATCAGGGTGCGCCTATAGGGAATCTTGATGGCGCAATGAGCGCGCCATCAGACTTCCCCCAAAGGCGCACAATGGCGCAAGGCGGGCCGCGGGGATTATCCGGGGTGCCTCAAAACGATCAGACCCAGGCGCGGCTTTCGGGCATCAGGATCGTGATATTCGCGCTCGGCGATCATCTCCTTTTCCCGGATTTTCATACGTCCGGCCGGAACCGTCCACAGGCGGCCTTCCAGATCGATTTCAGCCCAGGTCGCGCCGATGACCTCGCCAGTGCGGGCCGCGGTCAGGATCGACGCGCATGATGGCCCGCCGCGGCGGCGAGACGCTGGTCCACTCGAAGCCAGCGGCTTTGCCGAAGTTCGCACGATGAGGCGCCGCGAGGTGACAGCCGGGACGCGGCGGTGCTGACGGTATCAAGCGCCGTCGCCGGCAAACGGCGCTCCCCCGGGCTTCGGGGTCAGCAGCGGGGGCAACCCACGATTTCGGCAACCCCGATCACGCCGAATACCTCGATCAGCCGGGCGAGCTGGTCGAGCACATCGCGCTGCGCATAGTCCTCGCCGGTTTCCATCAGGATCGCTTCGGCGAGAAAGCCGGGAGAGACCTCTTCCAGCCAACTCGCATATCGCAATATGCATCGAGTTGTGGGCATCGGGGCTGTACCCGTCAGAGTTTCCGTCACCGCTCCCTCTCAGGGTCGGCCTTGGATATAAATAAAGCGTTAACGGGGTCGGAAAGGTGGGACGTAATTTGGACGGAGCTCGCGAAACCTGGCAGCCGATGCCGATTTGGAAGCCCACACTCTTCTGCGAAACTCATTCCTGCGTGGTATCGCTATTACGAAAATGAGGCACGTTTGGCGCCGGGGTTAGCAGCTCATCTGTCTGTAGCGCCGATCGGCGTTCTTCGGGAGCTGCGAGGCCCGCCGTCACGATGCCGTGACCGGGACTTCCATACTGTCGTCCCCTGACAATTTTGACGGCATCGAAACTCTCCGCAGGGCGCATGATGTCTCGCCGCACGGTGCGGCCCGCACGCAAAGTGAGCGATGGTGCGCCTGCCGGTTTGTCTGGTGCGGAGGGTAGACCCGGATGTCCACGTATCGAAATCTCAGCGTCGCCGGTATTACCGGATTGGTGCTGACGCTGAGCCTCGGCATGGCCTCCCCCGTTCGCGCCGGATATGCGGTGGCGCCCGATGTCGTGGTGTTTTGCCCGCCGACATTGCGCCATGCCGTCAGCGATGTGGGTGCGTTGTGGCGGCAGCAGACCGGGGTTCCGGTGCGCATCTTTACGTCGCCGACCGAGGCCTTGCTGCAGCAGATCGCCCATCACGCCCGCGACGACGTTCTGATTGGCGAAGGCGACGGCGAGGCGCGCGCGGCAACCGGGCAAAACCTGGTCCAGCCGGAGACGCTGAGGAAGCTGTGGCGCAACCAGCTCGTCGTCGCGGCACCAGACCCAAATTCTGGGCATGCGGGCAGCAATTCACCGGCCGCCGCGGGCAACTTGGCGGCGCTCGCCGGGCGAGCGCCGATCGCGATTGTCGATCCGTGGGCGGCGACGGCGGGAGCCGAGAGTAAAACGGCGCTGCAATCTCTAGGGCTGTGGCAAGCGGTCAGCAGCAAGTCGTTGGGCGTCGTCGGTACTGCCGACGCCTCGTTTCTGCTGGCGCAGGGCAAGGTGAAATTGGCGATTGTCTATGAGACGGATGTCGCCGCCGATCCGAACTTTTCAATCACAGACAGATTGCCGGCGGCCGGCTATCAACCGATCGTCTATTGGGTCGCGCTGACCGAGCATGCGCTGAGCCCGAATGCCGCCCGATTTGTCGCGTTTCTCGACGAAGCGCCGGCCCGGCAGCGGCTGCGCGCCGATGGATTGGAGGTGTTGCCGTGACCGCTTCCACTCCGATCGAGACGACCTCAGCGCGCGACGCACAGCTCCATCCGGTCGGCCGCCGCATCATGCATTGGGTCAACGCCCTGGCGATTTTGGTCATGATCGGCAGCGGCTGGCGAATTTACAATTACTACCCGGCACTGCCGTGGCATTTCGGCTTCCCGTATTACCTGACCTTGGGTGGCGATTTTACCGTGACCGAGGCGATCAACAACGAAGACGGGTTGGCGAACGCGTTGGCATGGCATTTCGCCGCGATGTGGGTATTGGTGCTAAACTTTCTGGCCTATTTGATCGTCGGCGTTGTTTCCGGGCATTTCCGGCGCGATTTCCTGCCGGTCAGCCCCGGCGCCTTTGCTCGCGACTTTTTCGCGGCATTGCGCGGCCGGCTCGGCCATCAGCTCGGCGAGTACAACGCGGTGCAGAAGGTGTTCTATTGGGGCGTCTTGGCCGCCATTCTGGTGACGATTCTGTCCGGACTCAGCATCTGGAAGCCGGTGCAGCTCAAGGAATTGACCTGGCTGTTCGGAGGCTACGAATTTGCCCGTGTCGTGCATTTTTTCGGCATGGCGGCGATCGTCGGGTTTTTGGTGGTGCATTTGGCGCTGACCGCGCTGGTGCCAAAGACCCTGGTCGCGATGGTGTTCGGTCGCGTCTCGGCGCCGCCGCATCCAAAAAAAGGGGTACTGCGATGACCCGCCTCATCCTCGACCGAAAGGCGACCGTGGCCGGCATCGAGCGCCGCCTGTTTCTTCGGCAATCCCTCAGCCTCGGGGTGCTGAGCATGCTGACCGGCTGCGACATTTCCGATCAGGACGATGTACAAAGCGTGCTCAAGCTGATGTCGCGCTGGAACGACCGGGCGCAGGCCTTTCTGTTCCGCCGCGAGGCGCTGGCGCCGACCTATGGCGAAAGCGATGTCGTGCGCGACTTTCGCTACAACGCCTTCTTTCCCGCTGCCGACGCGCCGAAACTATCCGCCGCCGATTACCGTTTGGAATTGTCGGGTTTGATCGAGGACAAGCGGCCGTGGTCGGTTGAGCGGCTCTACACCCTGCCGCAGCAAAGCCAGATCACTCGCCATGTCTGCGTCGAGGGGTGGAGCATGATCGGCAAGTGGAGCGGCCCGCGGCTCGGCGACTTCCTAAAGCGCGTCGGGGCCGACCTTTCCGCGAAATATGTCGGCTTTCAGTGCGCCGATGGTTATTATGGCAGCATCGACATGCCATCAGCCGTCCATCCGCAAACCATCATGGCCGTAAAATTCGCCGACGAGATCCTCCCCGTCAAATACGGCTATCCGTTCAAGGTGCGGATCCCGACCAAGCTCGGTTTCAAAAATCCGAAGTGGGTGACGACGATCTTTGTCACGAACCGCATGCCCGGCGGGTTTTGGGAGGATCGCGGCTACAATTGGTTCAGCGGATCGTGAAGCGGCTCGACGCCGGGAGCGAGCAAGGCTGCGCCGTCGCGGTCATGGCCAAGGCGCCGCGTCCGGGCGGGGTGAAGACGCGCCTGGTTCCGCCGCTGACGCCCGCGATGGCCTCGGCGCTGAGCGCCGGCTTTGTGCGCGACATGACCGAAAATATCGCGCTCGCCGGCAGCACCGTGCGAATCAGCGGATACGTCGCTTATGCGCCGGCCGGGTCCGAAGCCTTGTTCGACGGGATGCTGGCCGAAGGCACGCGTTTTGTTCTGGCCGATGGCGCCGGTGTCAGCGCATCCGGGGTTCGCGGCTTCGGCCGATGTCTGCTGCACGCGGCGCAATCCTTGTTCAGCAAAGGGCATGACGCGGTCTGCCTGTTAAACTCGGACAGCCCGACGTTGCCGACATCGCTGCTCTCGCAGGCGGCAGCAGCGCTCGCCGCGGATGGCGACCGCGTCGTGCTCGGTCCGGCCGAGGACGGCGGTTATTACGTACTGGGCATGAAGGCGCCGCACCGGCACCTGTTTCAGGAGGTCGCGTGGAGCACGAGCGATGTCGCCGAGCAGACCCGCGAGCGGGCGCGGGCGCTCGGCCTTCCGATTGTCGAACTCGACCCATGGTACGATGTCGACGACGCGCCGGCGCTGCGCCGGCTGTGCCGCGAACTCGCCCTGCCGCGGCGGATCGACGGCCTCGGCCCGTTTCCCGCGCCGGCGACCGCACATTGCATCGAACGGCTGCAAATTCGCGATTTGTTGGCGGTGCCATCGAGGCGGCAAATGGCAACCACCTTGTCGGATCGAAGGAGAGAGTGATGCCGGCAACCGCGCCGATCGCGCCCCGCCGCTACTTCGAGGCAATCGGCGAACAGC
>Ga0210390_10001074_pt1 | contig 27248 bp, 25 predicted proteins | sample IncBWH11OmetaG_FD_161050 | JGI IMG/M metagenome (GOLD analysis project Ga0210390, IMG submission 161050) | Forest soil microbial communities from Barre Woods Harvard Forest LTER site, Petersham, Massachusetts, United States - Inc-BW-H-11-O ... | reverse complement strand
GACGATCGGCGGCCGCCACCATGTCGGCGCCGCGATCGAGGAGCTAAGACGATTGCCGAAGCACCACAATGAGATGAAGGTATCAAAATCATCTCATCTGCCGCGAACCAAAATCCCTGCATTAGTGAGGCATTCCTCGTCGGTAAATGGCCTTATCCTTTGGCCAAACTTCGAATTAAGCGGATCGATGAAGAGGTAATTCGCCAACAAGCACTGAACAACGGCGCCGCTATGCTCATCGTCGGATAACATCGCGTGATGCGGCTCGTCGTCGGGCGTGGCGAATGAAATTTGCTCGCGGCCAACTGTAACAGTGCCGCGAGCGAGGTTGATGCGCGATTTATATTTTGGGGAGTCCACGTAGTTGTAGAGATCAACAAGCGCCACGTGCCGACGCGCCCGAACCACAATGTCTATTCCGTCATTGACAGCAACTATAGCACTGGTCACGGCCTGCCGCTTGGCTGGATCAGGAAAGTGGGCAATAAAACCAGGAAACTGGCCGCGGTCTTGGAGGTTAGCAACGATCACGTTGACCGCTTCGGTGGTGCGTACTGTGTCTATCGCGATTGCTATACTGGACACGATTCTATCGATATAATCCTTCAAGGATTGCCCAGCGAGTACACCGTTGTAAATGTTGGCGTAGGTGTTGTTCCAGATCGCAAAATCATTGGCACCAACGTAAAGGACTACTGTATTAATCCTACCGGCAGCTACTTGTTGGGCGAGGCCGATGGCTTGGCCGGATTTGACAACATCTTCCGCGGTCGCGCCAGTAAGCGCCCAATTGTATTCGTACCCGCTGCGGCGCGTGCCGCTCCAACTGCCCCATGGGCCTATGTCAATGCCGCGATAGCGCTGCAGTTGTTCGACCCAGTTGAGGGTTGTCGAGGCATATTTGCCGCCTCGATTGTTTTCGTCGGCACGGTATTCATCCGAATTGCTATCGCCCATTATGCCCAAATGGACCGGCGCGCCAACCGACGAACCGCCAAATGTGATGATTGTCCAACAGAGCACAAATGGGGCTATGAAAAAGCGGTTGTATGACATCGTTGGTACCGTGGATGGATCGTTTAAGCGCCGGCCAGAATAGCGTGTTTTTGCGGCTCCTTGTGAGAGAGTCCTAAACCAGGAACGCCGATTTCATTCAGGCGCTACCGTAGGTGTCGGTCTCGAATATATGTTCGTGCCAAATTTATCTGCCAAGCTCGAATACATGTGGACCGACTATGCCAATGCGCAAGCGGTCTTCTGGCCCCTCGGTACTGATGGCTTGTTTCGGGCCGAAAGGTGACGTTAGGCCGCGAGTTTTCTGGCTGAATGCTCTGCCGCCCAAGCCCGTGGCATGAGCTCGTCGAGGCGCGAGGCGGGCCACAGATTGAGGAGCTTGGTCAGCACATCGGTGAGGTAGGCTTGCGGCTCGATGCCGGTTAGTTTGCAGGTCTCAATGAGTGAGGCGATGCAGGCCCAGTTCTCCGCTCCATGATCGTGACCGGCGAAGAGTGCGTTCTTGCGATTGAGCACGATGGGGCGGATGCCGCGCTCGACAATGTTGGTGTCGAGCTCGATGCAGCCATCTTCCAGGAAGCGGGTAAGCCCGTCCCAGTGGTTGAGGCCGTAACGGATCTCGTCGGCGATCTTTGCCTTGCCGGAGACGCGCGCAGGCTGCTGCTCAAACCAGGCTTTGAGCGATGCCACCAGCGGCTTGCTCTTGTCCTGGCGCACCTGGCGCCGATCATCTGCGCTCATCCCGCGGATCGTCTTCTCGATCGCATAGAGCGCAGCGATCCGTTCCAGCGCGTCGCTCGCGATCGGCGCATCGCCACCCTTGGCGATGTCGAAGAACCGGCGGCGTAGATGCGTCCAGCAGAAGGCGAGCGTAATGGCCTCGCCGGGGGTGGCGGCAATCTTCTTGTAGGCGGCATAGCCGTCGCATTGCACGATGCCGCGATAGCCCTCGAGCAGCTTGAGCCCGTGGACCGCGCCGCGCCCGGGCGCGTAGCTAAAGGCGATAGCCGGCGGATCGGCCCCGCCCCAGGGTCGGTCGTCCCGGGCGACTGCCCAGAAGTAACCCTGCTTAGTACGGCCGCGACCGGGATCGAGCACGGGTGCGATCGTCTCATCGACCGCGATCTTGGCGGAGGCCAGGATGAACTCGCGCAGGCGAAGATAGACCGGTTTGAGCTCGGCGGCGGCATAGCCCACCCAGAACGCCAGCACGGCCCGCTTGATGTCGATACCCTGGGCGCCCAGCATTTGGGCTTGCCGATAGAGCGGCAAGTGCCAGGCGTATTTGGCAACCAGCACAGAGGCTATCATCGCTTCCGTCTGGTCTAGCAGAGGCTTTTCAGCTTGGGGGCATCGATGCGCAACGCGCTTGGCCGGTTTTTAGCGGCGGCCATTTTCATTGGATTTGCCGTGAATCAATCTGCGACAGGCCGCTGCCGCGGACTTGGGGCTGGTGAGCTCCGGCCCCATCTTGGCCGCAGCGTTTTCGGCGCTAATTCTGTCAAGCAATGGGGCCACAAGCGCAAGCAGCTATCCCTTCGGCGACGAGCCCTACACGCTCGATTGGGGTTATTTCCCCTACTGGGACCACTGGCCCCAGATCCAGTCCGGCTGCTGGAGATGGAATTGGCAGCAATATCAATGGAATGATCATTGCCCTGTTTATGTTGCTCCCAAGGCCTATATGCATCCCCGCGCGCATCGCGCGGCTTTGAGAACAAAGGGCTGAGCGCCGCACACTAGCGGAATCCGAGCTCTCACGGATTTCGCCCATCAAGCTTCAAGGTGGGATCGGATCAGCCGGTCGTCTTGACGCGCGTGAACGTTCCGCGGCTAAAGGCGACGCTAGGTGCAAGAATCAAATCGGGGGCTGAGGCTGGTGATCGACTGAATTGCATGCCTTAAACAGCAACTAGAAAACGACTTCGCTGGACGTATTGCAACCAGTCGCCCTTTACGTGCTGCTTGCCGAACGTCACCATATCCTGGCGCCGGTGAACAGGAGCAGGCCCAGCGCCAACCGCGCTCTACTGGATCTAACCGAGCGAAGCGAACGGAGACGATGCGCGAGCCAACCGCCGCAAGCATGAAGTTCGTATGCATTAAGTCTTTGTTTTCCTGGCGCTCGGTGCGGTGGCCGCGGTCGGTTTTCCCGTCTGCTGGTTTGCCCTACCGAAAACGCGCGCCGATGGGCATATAGCCCGGTCGGGGGCAGACGGCGCTGACGCTCTCGGCTATCGCTGCCTTATGATTTTCAACCCGCTATGGAGCCAAAGCGACGATGTCGCCGCACGAAGCAATCCCGTCCTTTAGCGTCGTGGTCCTGGCCACCGCCGGCGTCATCATCAGACCTTTTCGTCTTCCGGAAGCGGCTGGGCGCTCGCGGGCGCGGTCGCGTTGTTGTTGTTCGGATTGTTGCCCCTTGACGATGCGGTAAGGGGTGTCGCCAAGGGAATCGACGTCTATCTGTTCCTGATCGGCATGATGTTGATTGCAGAACTCGCGCAACGCGAGGGTCTGTTCGATTATCTCGCGGCCTTTGCGGTCGAGCATGCGCGCGGCTCTCCACAGCGGCTGTTTCTGCTGGTCTACGCGGTGGGTATCCTCGTCACAGTGTTCCTGTCGAATGACGCCACCGCCATTGTGCTGACACCTGCGGTCTATGCGGCAACGCGGGCCGCCGGCGCAAAGCCCCTGCCCTATCTTTTCGTTTGCGCGTTTATTGCGAACGCGGCGAGCTTCGTGCTGCCCATCTCCAATCCTGCGAACCTCGTGGTGTTCGGCGACCGCATGCCGCATCTGGGGGAATGGTTGCGCCAGTTCGCCTTGCCATCACTCGCCGCCATTCTCGCGACCTTTATCGTGCTCCGGCTGACTCAGCATCGCGCGCTCAAGGAGGAGAGGATTGAAGCCAGCGTCCCCACCCCGCATTTGAGCCACGGCGGCAAGCTTGCCGCGATCGGAATTGCGGCCATCGGCGCGGTGCTGGTAACGGCTTCCGCACTCGACATTCGGCTCGGCTTGCCCACCTTCATCTGCGGCCTGATCACGACGGCGACGGTGCTTGCGCTCAGCCGCCAGTCGCCTTGGCCCGTCCTGAAAGGAGTTTCGTGGAGCGTGATTCCCCTGGTGGCGGGGCTGTTCGTGATGGTGGAAGCGCTGGTGCGAACCGGCGTGATCGGCCATCTCAGTGTCCTGCTGCGCGACGCCGTCGCGCAATCGCCGGCACGGACCGCGTGGGGCGCAGGCCTCATCACGTCGATTGCCGACAACATCGCCAACAACCTGCCCGTCGGTCTTGTTGCCGGCTCGGTTGCGGCCCAGAATCATCTTCCTCCACAGGTCGTAGGCGCCATGCTGATCGGCGTCGATCTCGGACCGAATTTGTCGGTTACCGGTTCCCTCGCGACCATCCTGTGGCTCGTGGCGTTGCGACGCCAGAAAATCGAGGTAACCGCCTGGCGCTTCCTGCAGATCGGTGCGTTGGTGAGCCCGCCGGCACTTGTCGCCGCGCTCGCGGCTTTGATCTGGTGAGTAGAGCCAATCTCAAGATGCCATCGCAATACTAGTTTCCGGAGGGGCGGATCGTCGGGTCTATGCTGCCGACCCTCGAAGGATCCCAAATGCTCTCGGGGACCCAGCCGTCGCCGTAATAGAAAGGCAGCACCTGATGGTAGACGCGGGCTCCGCGATAGACCCTTGGGGCGTAGGCTGGGCCATAGCCGTAGGCTGGCCCGTAATAGCTCGGCCCGTACCCGCGATCATATTGCGCGGATGCCGGGCCCGTGAGGGCTGCGGTAACGATAGCCATCGCGCTGAGTGTTTTGATGTTCATCGGATTACTCCGTTAACCTGGCGAGACCTTCCTGGGGCGTTCCCTTTGCAAAACCCGGCTCTATGAAAGGCGTTCCTGCATTCAAGTGAACGTGAGGCTTGCAAGTGAACGTTAGGCTTGCGTGCCTATCGGCCTCCTCGCGGTTCCTGCTGCATCTTACCTAATGTTCATTTTCATTTTTTGAAGATCGGGCGTTGTCTTGTGGCAAGGGCGACGGCGCAGCTTTGCGGTTGAATTCAACGCAGGAGAACACGATGCGACGTTGCTTCATCTTTGCCATCATGCTCCTCGGCACCACGACAGCCCACGCTCAAACCGGTGCGCCCGTGGGTGGAGTGACCGCCGATCCACTCAGCGTACCGACATTGGCATTGCCGCCGGTGTCATCGCCTTCGTCAAGATCGGCATCCGGCACTACATCGGGATCGACAACGACGAATGGATCGGCGGTCGGAGGCACGGGAGCAATAAGCGCGCCTGCGTCGACGAACCCTCAGTCACCGCTGATATTGCCCGGTGAGATACCGGACACCTCCACGCAGGCGGCGAGCACCACCGCGACAGCGCCCGGCGCTTCCTCACCCATGTGCCCGCCTCCGGTCCCCTCATCCGACGGGGGCTCTGCAAACCTGAGCGAGATCGCCGGCGTGCCGATTAATGGATGCTGAGTTACTTGCGGTGACGCCTTGGGCATTGACGCGTTCATTCCATATCGATGGCATTCGAAATACGCCCGTTCTCATCGAGAAATAGGCCGATAATGCCGCATAGCGCCGATCCTCAGCTCCCGAAAATGACGGACCATTTCACTCCTCGCGCGGTGTGTCAGCCAACGATGTGTCAACCACCGATCGGAGCATGGGCGGATTGGCGCCCTTCAGGAAATTAAGTACAGCAAAAAACGGCCCCGGCCGCCCAGGGAGAGCACCGGAGCCGTCAGTCTCCCCCCAGGGACGAGGCATCTTTGTTCCGAGGAGGAGGCCCCAATATACGTCAGGCGACATGCGCTTGCTGAGGGCAAATGAACTAGTCTGAATTCTCTAAAGGCCCCCAGTGCGCCTGGCGCAATTCAAAATTTGGTGGAAGCCGCCAGAGACGATGGGCGTTAATCGAGAAGCCAGATGATCGCCGCGGCAAGCGGGAGGCCGATACCCAACGACCAGCCAATGATTAACGCAACCGCCAAAACCAAACCTACCCCGGCCCGCAACTCATGCCATGACATGCCGCTGCTCCCTCAAGCCCGCGATCCGCGAATCAGCCAACGAGGCAAATTGTAACAGGTTGAAGTAGTCGGCTTAATGCCTGAACGACTCAATGCCGGTTGGCATCCATAAATTGGATAGCCGACTCCGATATCTCGCCGTACTCAACGACGCGGCGGCGCAATTCGTCGGCAATATCGACGGTTACATCCCGGCACCAGCCTTCAGCGGTATTGAAGGCGACGATGCGGACCGGGTTGCTGAACTCGCCCTCTACCAGATCACGGATCAGCGTCTCACGATCAGTGGCGTCTTCGTCAGTCTCGCGCCACGATCTGCCGAGACGGCCAAAATCCTCCAGCACGAGGTAAGTATCCTGTTCTGGCCCATGATGGGGCGCGATGGATGGCGAGGTATGCATTACTAAATCCTCCGAAACCAGCCGGCATGATCAATCATCATTCTCCTGTCCGGCAGACCGCCTAACGCAAGACAGTCCAGACCGAGGTCTTCGCCAAGAGCGGCCTGCGATACCGTTCAGGAACCGAAACCTGGGCAGTCGCAACACCAAGCGGTGACTCGATAAAGGTTCCAGTCCACGCCAACACCTGGATCACCCGGCTAATCGCTTGATGCTTGCGCATGTCTCCGCCTGTGTGATCGCTTGAAGGCGAGAGCTGCAAAACAGCCCCGGCCTGCGCTGCACCGGGGCCTCAGTGGTACAAGAATGAGTACTGTAGACTTAGCTTGTTCGGTAGCAGTGTTCCCGGTGCGTCTATCACGAGCGCAAAGGGAAGTGGTTCGGCGGCGTTAGTGGGACCCTCGCTAGCGGTTCGTTCTCGACATTCTCTGGCAATACTGTTCGCAGCTTTGCGCGATAGTTGATTTCTGGCATGTCGCCATGCACTTATCCATTGAAAAGCCGCTCTTTTGGGAAGTGCCTTGAGCCGATGCCGGCGTGACGCTGGCGATTCCCAGCGCAAGCATTGCGACGATGAATGCCGGAATCCGATGCATTGAATCCCCCATGAGTGAACGGCTCATAAGCGTCTAATTTCGCCCATCTCCCCACCGTTAAGTCAACGCGACAATTTGGTCCACCAACAGCCGACCATCGTGGCAGATTTCCCGTCCCAAGCGAACATCAGCGCCTCGCTTGCCGCAGGCTGAGCAAATAAACTGGGCTCGAGATGAGACAATCGAACATCATCGGGTCATTGGTCAGCGCTGATCGCGTTGTGATGGCTACAGCGATTATCCGCGCAATAGACCAGGATCCCGCGTACACCGGAGCTGCGCATCTTCAGCGAAGGTGGTCTTTTGTGCGCGGGCTGACATGCCCCATGATTGCGCCGATCAACCCCAGAGCGAAGCCGCTGGGGATTGATGCCGAAATTTGGATAGACGCCAATGTTCGAAAGTCGGCGGCCAGTGGGAATGCTCAATTTCTGCGCTGGGCCTAACCTCAGTTACAGGCAAGGCTTAAGCCACGATTGAAGCTGATGCGTGCCATACACAGCGCGCAATTCTCAGAAATCGCGCCACTCAATCAGATTACAGCGCAGGCGCCGCCGGTCGATCTCTATCCGCAAACGCTCTGCCTGTTGCCTGGCGGCTTCGCCTGCAAAGCGATAGCGATTTCCCGTGGCCAGATCCGCAGCGACCTGTTGCCGGATATCTTCATAGAAACGCAAAATGCTTTCGTCAGATAAAAATTCAATGCCCATGGTACGGCCCAGCTCCGCCTAATTTGCAAAAGAGCAGGATACGCCGAGGCATGCCGCTCCGTCGCCAATCCGTCGCCACTGGCTTGTGGACGGCCGGTGCAAACTTTCAGCAGGACAACGCCGGCGGTACTTCAGTCCCCGCGTGGCAAGGGCAGAATGGTGGTGATGGATGCCAAGGGGCGTGGTAGCTGATCACACCTACAGCCCTAATTTAAATTCTGCAGATTGCGCGCTATAAAAGCGTGGGCGAAACTAAGTCAAACTGCTGGGAGGAAATCGATGAAGCAGAGCCGTATGAAAATTTTAGCCGAGACAGGCAAGCTTTCATGCTTTGCCGTGTTTTTGCTGTGCGCGGGCAGTGTGCAGGCCGGCGAACCGCAATACAAGGTCGACGCTTCCACGTTCCAATGCATCACCAAGATGACGCCGGTAAAGCACTTCTTTGTCGACAATCTGGCCGGCAATCTGGCAGGCACCGTCGATGTGGCCCGAGCGGGAAAGGGCCAATTTCCCGAGGGAACCTTGCTGCAGCTAATCCCTAACGAGGCCATGATCAAACAACAGAAGGGATTCAGCCCGGGGACGAACGATTGGGAGTTCTTCGCCCTCGAAACCGACAAGAACGGCACGAAAATTGTCAGCCGCGGAGCGGAGGAAGTTAACAACTTCCTGGGACTCAATTGCTTCGAATGCCACAAGGCGGCGCGGACGGAATTTGACCTCGTCTGCGAGCAAGATCATGGCTGTGCTCCGTTGCCGCTCTCACGCCAAATGTTCCACGCCATCCAGCACACCGATCTGCGTTGCCCGCCGGAGCAGCTCAGCGCCGAGGACGCCGCCGCGCTGAAAGAACTTGGGCCGGTGATAGACCAGCTCAAGAACGAGGCCGCCGCGAACAAGAAATGACGCTTTTGACGTTGGCTCAAAATCAGGCGTGGGGCTTCGGTCCCGCGCCCATGCTCGTTCTCCAGCGCTACCAGTATCGTCTTTCCGCGACTTATTGCCCGCAATAGCGCTCGCACCGTTTCTTCCCGGATGCCTACGTCAGCCTTCGCAATTGAGGGGCGCTCGACGACTTGAGGCGCATCGGGGAAGATTGACTGCGGAACTTAAATCTCTCCCAGGCCCCTTGTGACGCGAGCGTGTTGATCGCGCGGTTAGATAACGAAATCACCATCATCGATGGCGGGCCTTTCGCGGCTGAATACGGCGGCGGCCTCGCCGATTTAAGGCGCGGGCTTCACGCCAAGCGAGAGATAATTCGGCAGTGTTGCAGCCGCGCCCGTTCTCAGAATCGTCCGTTGTTGCCATCATCGATTCCAACCGCCGATCTTGGACGGACGAGCACTATATGGAGCAAGTAATTCAATGGTTGGTCAACGCAGGCCTGCCGCGCTGTGAGCGAAATCCATCCAGAACCAGCTGAAAAGGACATCGCTGCTGAGGCAATCGACCTTGTGTTGCACGAGGTGGAGGCCGCGCGACGTGACCTCCGCATGACCCGCTTCCGTCTCCAGCAGGCGGAAGCCCTTCGTAGGTTTGATCGAGCCAAAGTTAGCGTTGCTGGTCTGGTGCAGCCCCGGAACCGCAAGAAGAGCACTCGCCGCGTATCTAAGCGTCCCGCCGGCAAGCGCCGTTAACTTCCAATCGAAGTCCGGCCGAACGCCTTGGACTGCCACAAGCCGTGGAGTGAAACGCGCGACCTGCGGACAAGCGGTGCAGATCTGCAACACACGATGATGAGCGCGGAGCCTCAAGGCTCGCAACGGACGCCGGCTGGTCCCGTGCTCTGCTTTTCCCTGGAACCGCTGACTATCGCTGCGCCGGCAAATTGCGCCGACGAATGCGACGTCGAATCCGCTCGCGCGTCTTAACGAGTGTCCGCAGTGCGATACGCAACTTTGATCTGCTGCTCGCCATTGCCACCCCTCTAACTGGCGTACCCCAGCTTTATCTCGGGATTGGAACGATTCCGATAGTGTGTGGCGGCAACAGGGCGAGCTTTTGTTCTCGTTGAGTCAAAAAAATACGCCGTCGGGCTCGAAATGTCTTGTGCCGGCGGCGCCCTGCTACCGGACCCTGCGGTCCCCAGCGTCACCAGATCTAGCAGGACCTACGCCATGAAAGTATGAACCGGCACACCAAGCGAGAGATAAATTCGACAGTGTTGCAGCCACGCATGTTCTAAGAATCGCCCGTTGTTGCCATCATCGATCCCAACCAGTTCACTCCAGCGCACTGGCCAGGCTCGGCACGCTGCGGCGGTGGGCGGTGTGCCGAGCCGCCGAACACGGGCTTACCATCAGCCAAATCCTCAGGTTCCCCGATATCGTTTCGCGGCCGATGCCAAACGATGGCATGCCCGAGGATGCTGCCGCTGGCAGCGAAGGAGGATGGGAGGACGATTGCCAAGATGCCACGGCGGCACGTTCCCGAAATGACGGGAGATCAAGGTGCGCACGTCCAGGGCTAGTCGCGCCAGCCATGGCTGCGCTGATCGCTGACGACGAGACGTTCCCGATCTACGAGACTCCCACCGACGCGCGCCGCTGGTGGATCGCTCAGACCCGCAGATTTCCCCGTGGGTTTTCGCGGCTTGGATGCGGTAGCACGATTGTCGCCTCTGCCATGGCGTATCTGCGGCGAATGGACTTTGGTGCAAGCCCCTTGGCATGCGCCAGCAACGTGGGACGTGCGCAAAGGTCAGCAGCTAGCCCGATCTTGATCTATCGCTAGGGAACTAGTCCTGCGCTCACGCTCGTCTGATCTGCCGCCGCGTCAAATTCCACGGCGAGCCTAAGCCAATCTTCGGCAATCAATAGCCAAGCATCGCGATCTTCCGGCGTTCGAGCATGAGTAGCCCGGTCAAGGCACTCCTTGGCTAACTGGCGATATCGGTGGGCAGACATACAAACCTCAAAAATCACTATGCAGAAAAAATAGTGGGCGAGAGGGTCAAAACTCCCTCGCCAAAGTTCACGCCGCGACATTCGTCGCTTCCCATGGTCTTCCCGACGGCAATGCTAGGGAAGATTTGACACTCAAAACCATCTAAGTTTGATCTAACTGGTCGGAGCGGCGAGATTTGAACTCGCGACCCCTAGTCTCCCAGACTAGTGCGCTAACCGGGCTGCGCCACGCTCCGTTGCCGTTCCCTTAGCTTCGATCAGGCCGGCGCGCAAGACAGGCGATGGGCCACACGCGGCAGCCCCCAGCGGGTCGACGATCCGGTTCGGACCCCTCAACCGTCCTTGAGCACCGCATCGAGCATTTGCCGGCAGGCGATCAGATCCTCCAGCACGGCCTTGAGGCGTACCGCGTCAAATGCGGGTGACAGTTCGACCACGCCCGGGATCGCGTCTTCGTCAAAATCCTCGCCATCAGCCTCGAGGTTTCGGGCACGGCGGGCCAGGCGGGGAACCCCGCTCTCCTCGGCGCTTTCATAATCATCGTCATCGAGATCGGCTGGAGTCGCCGCGTCGTCATCCTCGAGGATGCTTTGCCCGATGACCTCTTCGATTGCGCCGAACGAGGCTACTGCGGACGCATCCGCCAGCCGCTGCACCGAGGCGATGCCGTGTTCTTTAAGAATGCGCTGCACGCCGCGAATGGTGTAACCCTCGCCGTAGAGCAGACGGCGGATGCCCCGCAAAAGATCGATATCATCGGGGCGATAATAGCGGCGTCCGCCGCTCCGCTTCATCGGTTTGATCTGAGAAAACCGCGTCTCCCAGAAACGCAGCACGTGCTGGGGAATATCGAGGTCTTCGGCGACCTCGCTGATGGTTCGGAACGCATCCGGCGCCTTGTCCAAACGCTCCCCTCCTCTTTCGCTCGCTCCGGTGAAAGGACCGAACTGTCCGCCCTAACCTTCGCCGTTGCCGGTTTTGTGGCCATTGATTCGCTGTTTCAGGATGGCCGATGGTTTGAACACCATCACGCGACGCGGCGAGATCGGCACCTCGGTGCCGGTCTTCGGATTGCGGCCGATCCGCTGTCCCTTCTTGCGAACCATGAACGAGCCGAATGAAGAGAGCTTCACCGTCTCGCCCTTCTCAAGGCAATCGGTAATCTCCTTCAATACAAGCTCGACAAACGCAGATGATTCCGTGCGCGATAAGCCCACCTTCTGGTAGACGGCTTCGCACAGATCGACACGTGTGACGGTTTTTCCGGTTCCACTCATCGCCTGCCCCTCACGGCGAACAAGATCAATTCGTATCTGAAATTAAGAGCTTAACCACCGACGGTCAACAGCGCACATCAATGCATTAGCATGAAAGAAGGCAGGTAAACTATATCCAATTTTAAGCACCCGCTCACCAGCGCACCAGCGCCGAACCCCATGTGAAACCGCCTCCCATGGCTTCGAACAGGACCAGATCCCCCTTCTTCACGCGTCCGTCCGCGACCGCAACGCACAGCGCCAGCGGAATCGAGGCGGCGGAGGTGTTGCCGTGCTGATCCACTGTGAGCACGACTTTCTGCGGCGCAATATGCAGCTTATGGGCCGAAGCATCGATGATTCGCTTGTTGGCCTGGTGGGGTATGAACCAGTCGAGGTCGTCTGCGCTCGTGCCCGTGGCCTCGAAGGCATCGACGATCACGTCGGTGATCATGCCCACCGCGTGCTTGAACACTTCACGGCCCTCCATGCGCAGGTAACCCACCGTGCGCGTCGAGGATGGGCCGCCGTCGACATAGAGCTTCGATTTGTGCCGCCCGTCGGAGCGCAAATGGGTGGTCAAAACGCCACGATCTGAGGACAGCCCCGGCTGCGGCTGGGCCTCGAGCACGACGGCGCCCGCGCCGTCACCGAACAGCACGCAGGTGCCGCGGTCGCTCCAGTCAAGAATGCGTGAGAACGTCTCCGCGCCGATCACCAGCGCGCGCTTGAACGAGCCGGTACGCAGGAAATTATCAGCGGTGGCGAGCGCGAAGACAAATCCCGAGCAGACCGCTTGCAGATCGAACGCTGCGCCGTGGTGAATCCCAAGTCCGTCCTGGACCGTTACCGCCGTCGCCGGGAAGGTGCTGTCGGGCGTCGAGGTCGCCAGCACAATGAGATCAATCGACTGTGCATCCACTTTCGCATCCGCGAGCGCCGATCGCGCGGCATGAATCGCAAGGTGCGAGGTGAATTCGCCCTCGGCAGCAATATGGCGCTGGCGAATGCCGGTGCGCTGCACGATCCACTCGTCGTAAGTGTCTATGCGCTGTGCCAGTTCAGCATTGGTCAGGATCCGCTCCGGCAAATAAGCGCCGCAGCCGAGCACGACCGAGCGTAGTGCAGTCACGAGACAGCCTCCTGAGCGGTCGGCGCTTGGGCAAGCGCGCTGCCGTCGCGGTTGAGCATCTGAATGATCTTGTTGATGAGGTCGTAGCGGACCATCTCATAGCCAACATCGACGGCGTAGGCAAAGCCTTCGGCGTCGGTTCCGCCGTGGCTTTTGACGACCACGCCTTTGAGACCGAGCATCACGCCGCCGTTGGATTTGTTGGGATCGAGCTTGTCGCGCAGCGCCTTGAAAGCATTTTTGGCGAGCAAATAACCGATTTTGGAGATAAGGCTGCGCGAGAGCGCGCCGCGCAGGAATTCGTTAATCTGGCGCGCGGTGCCCTCGGCCGCTTTCAAGGCGATATTGCCGCTGAAGCCTTCGGCGACGATGACGTCGGCGGCGCCCTGGCCGATCCCATCGCCTTCGACGAAACCGACATATTCGAGCTGGGGCAGATTCATCGCGCGCAACAGTTCGGCGGCTTCCCGAATTTCCTCGCGTCCTTTGATTTCCTCGACCCCGATATTGAGCAGGCCGACGGTCGGCCTCTCGAGATTGAACAGCACGCTCGCCATGGCGCTGCCGAGCACCGCCAGCGTCACCAGATGCCGCGCATCCCCTCCGATGGTCGCACCGAGGTCAAGCACGACCGAGTCGCCGCGCATCGTGGGCCAAACGGCGGCGATCGCCGGACTGTCGACGCCGGGCAGCGTGCGCAGGCAGAACCGCGCCATCGCCATCAGGGCGCCTGTGTTGCCGGCGGAAACCGCGACATCGGCCTCGCCTTTTTTCACGGATTCGATCGCAAGCCACATCGAGGAGGCGCGCGCGCCGATCTTGCGGCCACGGCGCAACGCCTGGCTCGGCTTGTCGTGCATGCTCACGGCAACATCGGTATGAATAATGCGGGCTACCTTCTTCAATCCGGCATGATGCGCCAGTTGCGGCTCGATGACTGCACGATCGCCGAACAGCAGGAATTCGGCGTCAGGATGTCGTGTCAAAAAAATCGCGGCGCCGGGAATGACGACGGATGCGCCGACGTCGCCACCCATGGCGTCAAGCGCGATTCGAACCTTTTGAGGCATGAACGTCCCGGAAACCTACTCTCTTGCGGGCTTAAAATATTGGGCCGCGGAAATCGCCGCGGTTTGCGGCAATCGGCCAAGCGCCACGCTGTACCCCGGCCGGGCCGCGACAATAGCGTTTCCCCGTCCCGACACAACCTCTTCACCATGTCCTTTTACGGGCCGATCGGCGCCGGGGCAGAACCGGAATATGTGAATAAAACCAAATAATTCAACACACTAATGGAGATTTCGAACGAGCCCCCGAAATCGGGTCCGCGGCGCAGGGTCCTTTGCGCGAACTAGCCGTCCTTGCCGCGGTCGGGCGTCTTGGGCTGTTTCCCGGAGCCCGGTGGGTTGGAATCACCGCGCAGCGCCTTGAGCGCCGCAAACGGGTGATCCTCGGGATCGGCGGCCTCCACATGCGGTTCAAAAACCGCGCCGGGCTTGCGCGGGTACGGATCCACCGCAAGGAACAACGCGTCGGTGGCGAGCCGGCCAAGATCGATCACGCCATTGATGATCGGCTCCGGCGGATCCGGAATTTCGGTATCGCTCTCGGCAGCCTCCTCGACCAGATCGGAGAGCTGAGAAATCTGCTCAGGCGGAGCGAACATTAAATCAATGTCTTCGTCGATTTCGCTCTCTATCGGATCGAGCGTGACCACGCAGGTCTGGCCAATCCGTGCCCGCACCCGGCCCGTCACATGGACGCGATCGCCACGCTTGAGCATCAGATCGAGCGAGGCGCTCGCCGACAAAACATTGCGCAAACCTGCGACCTCGGCCATCGCCTCTCGCTCGGCTCGATCAGCCTCGAATTCGCTGTGCAAGCCGGTGTCCGGTATTTGCGCGACCGTGACAGGGACGCTCCAGGGATCTTTCGTGTTCATCCTTCCAGCCGTTTCTGCCCGTCGCTCTCATTGCCCGACTGCACCGGGCAGGGAAACTTCCAGGCCGCGCCAAAGATCGTTGCCTCGTCGAGATTGGTCAAACCTTCAATCGCACTTTCGACATAAGTGGCAAGCCGTCGGGCGTTTTCCATGCCCTCTCCGTCGAGGATATTCCTGCACAAGGCCTGCGCGAGCGGTTCCTTGGTCGATGCAAAAGCCACGTCGTAGGCCGCGCAGCGCCCGTAGAAGGCTTCTCCGAAGCTCCGCATTCTCCTGGGAACCGCGAGATCGCCGACGCCCATCTCTCGCAGATTGGCATCCATGTCCTCGCAAAACCGGTCAAAGAGCGCCTGAGAGATGGTCGTACCGCTGCCGGTGGTCCTCAACCGCCGCAAAATCATCCATAAATGCAGCACCAGGACATCGAAACGACCATTAACTGTGTCCGGTACACCCAGATCCCGGTAGAACGACGGTTCTCGCGCTTGCGTCACGATCATGCCATAGATGGCCTCAATGGTGCCGTGCAGGGGCGTCCGGGATTTCCTGAAGTGATTGAAGGGCCAAAGCATTGTGGGTTCCGCAAGCGAGCCCTCCGGGCCCGCTTCTATTGCAATCGTACGTCGCGCCCGGTACGTCAACGCGTCGGGTGACGCAAGGGGATGGGACCGTTTCCGGCATGATCGAACCCAGTCATACGTGTTCTCGGCTTGGCCCTGCGGCCACCTGGCGCCGCCTGCGAATGGTCGCGGCGATCACCTTGGCGTGTGCCGTGCTGAGCGGCTGCGGCGAGCAGTTCCAGAAAGGCTACGTCCTGGCACCGGGCGCGCTTGAGCAAATACCGATCGGGGCGAGCCAGGATCAGGTGCTCATCGTGATGGGGACACCCTCCACGGTCGCAACCCTCAACGGCGAGGTTTTCTATTACATTTCCCAGCGCTCCGAACGGCCGATCGCGTTCATGAACGACAAGATCGTCGACCAGCGTGTCATCGCGATCTATTTCGACAAGAAGCGCCAGGTGCGACGGATCGCCAACTATGGACTGAAGGACGGCGCGATCTTCGACTTCATCAGCCGCACGACACCGACCTCGGGCCAGGAAATCAACTATGTGGCACCATTGTTCAAGGCCCTCAACATCGGCCAGGGTCAATGAGGTAAATTCAAGCTTCTCGCAGCGGGGTTGATCCGCCCGTCGCCCCACTGTCCTCGTCGTCCTCGTCCTCGTTTAATAAAACCCCGCGGGCTTGCGTCCCGCGGGGTTTTTGTCATGCATTTGAATCCGTTCAGTGCGCGAGGACGGCCAGCAGCAGCAGCGCAACGATGTTGGTGATCTTGATCATGGGGTTCACGGCCGGACCAGCCGTGTCCTTGTAGGGATCGCCGACGGTATCGCCCGTCACGGCCGCCTTGTGGGCATCCGACCCCTTGCCGCCGTAATGACCGTCCTCGATGTACTTTTTCGCGTTATCCCAGGCGCCGCCGCCCGAGGTCATCGAGATCGCGACGAACAGGCCGGTCACGATCACGCCTAACAGCATCGCGCCGACCGCAGAGAATGCCGCCGACTTGCCAGCCGCGCCGCCGCCCGCAATCCAGTAGATCACAAAATAGACGACGATCGGTGACAGCACGGGCAGCAATGAGGGAACGATCATTTCCTTGATCGCCGCCTTGGTCAGGAGGTCGACGGCCTTGCCGTAATCCGGCTTGTCGGTGCCCTGCATGATGCCGGGCTTGTCGCGGAACTGACGGCGCACTTCCTCGACGATCGCACCAGCCGCGCGGCCGACCGCGGTCATGCCGAGCGCGCCGAACAGATAAGGCAACAACCCGCCGAACAACAGACCCACGACGACGTAGGGGTTGTTCAGCGAGAAATCCGGATTGACCCCGTTGAAGTAGGCGTTGCCGGCCCCTCCCCCGATGAAGAATTTGAGGTCCTGGTTATAGGCAGCAAACAAAACCAGCGCGCCAAGACCGGCGGAGCCGATCGCATAACCCTTGGTCACCGCTTTGGTGGTGTTGCCGACCGCGTCAAGCGCATCCGTTGCCTTGCGGACCTCCTTCGGCAAGCCGGCCATTTCGGCGATGCCGCCGGCATTGTCGGTGACCGGGCCGAAGGCGTCGAGCGCGACGATCATGCCGGCCAGCGCCAGCATCGTCGTGGTCGCGATCGCAATCCCGAACAGGCCACAAAGGCTGTAGGTGACGAGAATGCCGGCGATGATGACGATCGCGGGCATGGCCGTTGCTTCCATCGAGATCGCCAGCCCCTGGATCACGTTGGTGCCGTGACCGGTGACGGAAGCCGCTGCGATCGACTTGACCGGGCGAAAGTCGGTGCCGGTGTAGTATTCGGTGATCCAGATGATCAGGCCGGTGACGACAAGGCCGACGATGCCACATTCAAACAGCGCCATGCCGGTGTACTCGACGCCGGGGAGCTTGCCGAACCCGATCAGCCAGTAGATGACGCCAGCGACGCCCGCGAGCGAGAATACGCCGGTCGCGATCAGCCCTTTGTAAAGTGCGCCCATGATCGACTGGTTGGCGCCGAGCTTGACGAAAAAGGTGCCGATGATCGAGGTGATGATGCAGATGCCGCCGATCGCGAGCGGCAGCGTCATCATGTTCAGCAGAACCGGCGTCTTGGCAAAGAAGATCGCCGCCAGCACCATGGTGGCGACCGTGGTCACCGCGTAGGTTTCGAACAGGTCGGCGGCCATGCCGGCGCAGTCGCCGACATTGTCACCGACGTTGTCGGCAATGGTGGCAGGGTTGCGCGGATCGTCCTCGGGGATTCCGGCCTCGACCTTGCCGACGAGATCGCCGCCGACGTCAGCACCCTTGGTGAAGATGCCGCCACCGAGACGGGCGAAGATCGAAATCAGCGAAGCGCCGAAACCCAGCGCCACCAGCGCATCGACCACGGTGCGGCTGTCCGGTGCAAGGTGCCGCGAGAAGGTGAGGAAGCCGAAATAAAGCGTCACGCCCAGCAAGGCGAGACCGGCAACCAGAAGGCCGGTGATAGCGCCCGCCTTGAAGGCGAGTTCAAGCCCGCCAGCAAGCGAGGTGGTCGCGGCCTGCGCGGTGCGCACGTTGGCGCGCACCGAGACGTTCATGCCGATGAAGCCGGCCGCGCCCGACAGTACCGCGCCGATGGCGTATCCGACCGCGACCAGCGTGCCGAGGAAGTAGACGAGCAGCGCGAAGATGACGATTCCCACCATCGCGATCGTCAGATACTGGCGACGGAGATAGGCCTGCGCGCCCTCGCGCACGGCACTCGCAATCTCCTGCATGCGCGGACTGCCGGCATCCGATTTCAAAACGGACGAAGTCGCCCAGATGGCGTAGACGATGGAAAGCGCTCCACAGAGCACAATCAACCATAATGCTGTCATTGAATTTGCCTCGGATCTATCTTGATGCCCACCTGACGCCATTCGCCGCGGGAGGCGGCGGGCGCATAAAAAGAAAGGCCTGCCCTGCCCAACAAGGCGGCCTCAAATCGGGCCGGACCATGCCAAAATCGTATCCCCGGCGCAACGTCATGCAGCGTTAAAACGACCGATTTCGGCAGGTATTTGCGCGCGAGCCGGCCGTTTTCGGTAAAATCCTAGAAATGGCTGTAGGCGAGATGGGCCAGCGGGACGTCCCGGCCCTGCGCGTCCAGAAATTTCGGCTCCGATGCCCCGGAAATCACGATCCCGATCGAACTCACCGCCACTCCGGCAAGCCCGGCGGCTTCCGCGAAGGCATCGAAGCGGCTTTCCGGTATGGCGCACAAGATCTCATAGTCGTCGCCGCCCGAGACAAGGGCCTCGATGCCGACGGCGCGGCGCGCGAGCACTGCGGCTGCAGCCGCCGACAGGGGGATGCTCGCGACATCGATGGCGGCTGAAACGCCAGATGCGGCACAGAGCTTGGCGAGATCGCCGGCAAGACCATCGGACACGTCGATCGCAGCGCTGGCATGATCGCGGACCGCCTTTGCGAGGGAGTTGCGCGGTTGGGGAACCCGATAGCGCCCAACCAGCATTTCCCTGGCACCGGCATTGTCCGCCAGGACCGACGCCGCCGCGCCGCCCCTGATGATGTCGAGGCCAAGCGCGGCATCGCCGATCGTTCCCGTCACAGCGATGCGATCGCCGGGTCTGGCACCGCTGCGGTGGACGATGCTGCCAGGCGGCACATGCCCGAACGCCGAGATCGAAACCATGATCGGACCTGGCGTCGAGACCGTCTCGCCGCCGAGCAGCGGACAGCCATATTGCCTGGCGTCCTCGCCGAGCCCGCGCGCGAAAGGCGTGAGCCAGGCCTCGTCGGCCTCGCGCAATGCCAGTGTCAGCAGAAAACCCGCAGGCGCTGCGCCCTTGGCGGCGAGGTCGGACAAATTCCTTCGCAGCGCTTTGCGCGCGACCGCCTCCGGTGGATCATCGGAGAGAAAATGCACGCCTTCCACGATCGCATCGGTCTTCAACACGAGATCGTCGCGTGACGGTTTGAGGATCGCTGCATCGTCGAGCAGGCCGAATGCCCCCGGGTCGGTCGCGAGCGGCTTGAAATACCGCGCGATCAACGCGTCCTCACCGGATGGACCTGCGCCGGGAGCGGTCATATTCAGCCACCGGCCCGTGCGAACTCATCGGCGCGGAACCGTCGCGCGATCTGATCGAGCACCGCATTCACCATGCCCGTCTCCTCGGTTTCGACAAAGGCGTGGGCGACGTCGACATATTCCGAGACCACGACGCGGCCCGGCACGTCCTTGCGACGTTCCAGTTCATAGGCGCCGGCGCGCAACACCGCGCGCAGGATGGCATCGATCCGCTTAAGCGGCCAGCCTCGCGACAGCGCGTCGTCGATCAAGGGATCGAGGTTCGCCTGATCGCGCACCACGCCCGAGACGATGTCGCGGAAGAAGGCAGCTTCCGCCGGCAGATATTTCTCCCCTTCGACCTCGCCGCCGAGCCAATGACTTTCGAACTCGGCGAAAATGTCGTTGATGCCCGCGCCGGCAATATCCATCTGGTAGAGCGCCTGCACGGCGGCAAGACGCGCGGCACCGCGCCGGTTGGCTTTCCTTTCCGCCCCCTTTTTAGGCTTTCTTGCCGGTTTCTTGTCTTCCGCCATGATCAGGCCCGCGCCAGGGTGCGTTTGATCCGCAACATCGCGATAGCTGCGCGCGCGGCGTCGCCGCCCTTGTCGAGTTCGCTTGCGCGCGCGCGAGCCCATGCCTGCGCTTCGGTATTGACCGTGATGATGCCGTTACCCAGCGGTATCCTTCGCGCCACCGCCAGATCCATCAGGCTGCGCGAGGATTCCATCGATACGATTTCAAAATGGATGGTTTCACCCCTGATGACACAACCCAGCGCGACCACCAGGTCGAACGGTTTGCCTTTGCTCTCGCCCGCATCGAGCGCGATCGCGATCGCGGCCGGGATTTCCAGCGCGCCCGGCACGGTAATTACCTCATGCGTGACGCCGGCCGCCTTCAGTTCGGCAACCGCGCCTTCGAGCAGCTCGTCCTGAATGTCGTCATAGAAGCGCGCCTCGACGATCAGCGCGCGCGCGCCGGAAATGTCGATACTCTCGTTTGATGGTGCGCGCCGCGGCTCTGCCATCCTTCAATCCACCGGTTTTCGTCATTCCGGGATGGTCCGAAGGACCGGACCCGGAATCTCGAGATTCTCTGATGTGCAACTGCACATCATACTTCGATGCTAACGCATCGCCCCGGAATGACGGCTACGCCGTCACTTCATTTCCGTCAATCGCGCCGCATAGCGGGCCATGAGATCAATCTCGATATTAACCTCACTGCCCGCGCGCCAGGACGACAACGTAGTAACATTTAACGTATGTGGGATGATCAGCACCGAAAAGGCGAGGTCATCGACCGTATTCACCGTCAGCGACACGCCATCGAGCGTCACTGAACCCTTTGGCGCGATGAAACGCGCGAGCTCGCGCTTGGTGCGCAGGTCGAACCGGGCCATGTCGGGCAGATCGTCACGCGCAAGGATCGTGGCGATCCCGTCCGCATGCCCCGCGACAATGTGGCCACCGAGTTCGTCGCCGATTTTCAAGGCGCGTTCCAAGTTGAGTTTCGTGCCGAGGGTCCAGTGTCTTGCGGTCGTCATGCGAAGCGTTTCGGCAGCGGCATCGACGTCGAACCAGGTTTTGCCGCCCTCGACGCCCGATGCGACCACGGTGAGGCAGACGCCGTTGCAGGCGATCGAGGCGCCGTCTGCGATGGTGGAGCGGTCGTAATGGCAGCCGACGCGAAGCCGGTGCAGCTGGCCTTGCGCGGTTGGCGTCAGGCTTTTGACCTCGCCGATGTCGGTGACGATCCCGGTGAACATCAGACGCGCTCGTACACGGTGAGAATATCCTGATCGAGGTTCTCGCTAGCACGAATGCGAAGGCCCGGCGACTGCGTCAGCGAGGTGAGCGGCAGGCCTTCCAGCGCCGCGACACCGTCACCACCGATATTGTCCGGACCCCGCAGCAGCCAGAATTCGTCGACAAGGCCTGCCGAGACAAAGGCGGAGGCAATGCGCGCGCCTCCTTCGACCAAAAGCCGCGTAATGCCCTTTCCGGCGAGCGCGTGCAGCACGGCCTGCAGATCCAGCCCGGACCGCGGCATGGCCGTGGTCTCGAGGCGGATCACCTCGGCCCCGGCCGCGCCCAGCATCGTGGCGGCGGGCGCCTCGGCAAGGTCTGAAGTCATCACCCACAAGGGCGTGGCGCGGGCCGAACGAACCAGGCGGCTATTGCCCTGCATCCGCAAGGCGCGATCGAGCACCACCCGCACCGGGGAGCGTGCCTCCATACCGGGAAGGCGGCAGGTCAACAGCGGGTCGTCGGCGAGCACGGTTCCGATCCCGACCAGGATCGCATCGCTCTGAGCGCGCAAAAGGTGCATGCGCGCTTTTGCGGCCTCGCCCGTGATCGTGACTCGCTTGCGTTCCGCGCCGGCAATCTTGTCATCGCGTGAGACCGCGAGCTTGAGCATCACATGCGGGCGGTGATCGCGGACGCGGGCGAAATGCCCGGCGTGGTCGCGCGCCGCCTCAAGCGCACAAAGCCCGACATCGACCATAATCCCGGCGGCACGCAGCCTCGCGTGCCCCTGGCCGGCAACTTCCGGATTTGGATCCTCGATGGCTGAGACCACGCGCTTGATGCCTGCGGCGATGACGGCGTCGGTACAGGGCGGCGATTTGCCGACATGCGAACAGGGCTCCAAGGTAACGTAGAGCGTCGCTCCGCGCGCGGCCTCGCCGGCTTGCGCAAGCGCCACGGGCTCGGCGTGGGGACGGCCGCCCGGTTGCGTCCAGCCGCGCCCGACAATGATGCCGTCATTGACGACCACAGCACCGACGGCGGGATTGGGCCAGGTGCGGCCCTGCCCGCGCCGGCCGAGCGTCAGGGCGAGCTGCATGAAGCGCTGATCGGCAGCCTTCGTTTCCCTGGTTTTTTGCGCGAGCTGCTCTTCCAAAATACGGAAGATCATTTGCGTAACAAGGTGATCCGCGCGTCCTCGTCGCCGGAAAGCTCGCCGAGCACCGCTTCGAAATCCTTGGCTTCGCGGAAATTGCGGTAGACCGAGGCGAAGCGCACATAGGCGACGTCGTCGACCTGGCGCAGATGCTCCATCACAATCTCGCCGATCGCTTCCGAGGATATCTCGGCCTCGCCGCCGCTTTCCAGTTCGCGCACGATTGCGGAAACCATCTTCTCGACCCGCTCCGGATCGACCGGCCGCTTGCGCAAGGAGATTTGCAGCGAGCGCACCAGCTTGTCGCGGTCGAACGGCACCCTGCGGCCGTTGCGCTTGATGACCGTCAATTCGCGCAGCTGCACCCGCTCGAAAGTCGTGAAACGGAAATTGCAGGCAATACACACCCTCCGCCGCCGGATCACGGCGGAATCCTCGGTCGGCCGTGAGTCTTTCACTTGCGTATCGAGACTGTTGCAGCTGGGGCAACGCATTCGGAAGCGACCCTTATTGGTAGATCGGGAAACGATCGGTGAGCGAGCGCGCCCGCTCCTTGATGGCGGCTTCCGCTTTGGGCGCCGTGCCGTCCTCGGACTGGGCAACCGCATTCAGCACTTCGGCGATCATGCCGCCGACCTGCTTGAATTCGGCGACACCGAAGCCGCGCGTGGTGGCAGCCGGCGTGCCCAGACGCAAGCCGGAGGTGACGAACGGCTTTTCCGGATCGAAGGGGATGCCGTTTTTGTTGCAGGTGATGGCTGCGCGCACCAGCGCCTTTTCCGAAATGTTGCCTTTCAATCCCTTGGGCCTGAGATCGACCAGCATCAGGTGGTTATCGGTGCCGCCCGAAACGATGTCGAGGCCCTCGGCCCGCAGGCTTTCGGCCAGCGCCCTCGCGTTCTCGACCACGTTCCTTGCATAGATCTTGAAGTCCGGGCGCAGCGCTTCGGCAAACGCCACCGCTTTGGCCGCGATCACATGCATCAACGGGCCGCCCTGCAGGCCGGGGAAGATCGCCGAATTGAACTTCTTGGCCAGCGCCTCGTCGTTGCACAGGATCAGGCCGCCGCGCGGGCCGCGCAGCGATTTGTGCGTGGTGGTCGTGGTGACATGCGCATGCGGTACGGGCGAAGCGTGGACGCCACCGGCCACCAGGCCTGCGAAATGCGCCATGTCGACCATCAGGTAGGCGCCGATAGAGTCGGCAATTTCGCGGAAACGCTTGAAATCCCATGGGCGGGAATAGGCCGATCCGCCGGCGATGATCAGTTTTGGCCGAACCTGTTCGGCTTGTCGTGCAACCGCCTCCATGTCGATGATCTGGTCCTCGCGGCGCACGGTGTAGTGCTGTGCCTTGAACCATTTGCCGGACATGTTGACCGGCGAACCGTGGGTGAGATGACCACCGGCGGCGAGATCGAGGCCCATGAAGGTATCACCGGGCTGCAGCAGCGCCAGGAACACGGCCTGGTTCATCTGGCTGCCGGAATTGGCCTGCACGTTGGCGAAGTTCGCGCCGAACAATTTCTTGGCGCGCTCGATTGCAAGGCTCTCCACCACGTCGACCCATTCGCAGCCGCCGTAGTAGCGATTGCCGGGATAGCCTTCGGCATATTTGTTGGTCAGCACCGAACCTTGGGCTTCCAGCACCGCGCGGCTGACGATGTTTTCCGAGGCGATCAACTCGATCTCGTGGCGCTGACGACCGAGCTCGCCGGAAATGGCGGCGGCGATATCAGGGTCGGCCTCCGCCAGTCGGGCGGTGAAGAACGAGTCGGGCGCGGAAGCGGTCTTTGCGCCGGCCTTGGTAGAAATGGAAGAAGAGCTCATGGGCGAAAAATCTCCACCGCCGCAACCGGATAGCGGGTTGGCGGGCGGTCAAACGCAGCGGTCAAAGAGTGCTCGCGGGATACCATATTGACCGGAATTGGCCAAGCACTTGCGGTAGGAGTCTGATATTTATGCATTATGAGACAAAGCGCTGAAATTGCCAATTATCATATTGATATATAATAGTTCTTTGTAAACAGACGCTCCAAGAAAACCAACGGGTAAGCATTGGGTAAGCAGCCTCGCCAGAAATAACCCACTAAATATTAACCGGGCCGGCGGGCGTTCTAACCAAAAGAGCCCGCCAACTCTGAGGCGGCCTCTATGGCAACCCGGCGGCTGTTGGCTAAGGGCTAGGAGCTGCCTTCGCTAGGACCCTTCGGGGAAATGGCGTCAAGCTCGGCGCGCATCGCGTCCATATCGGCGAGCAATTTTTCAAATTTTGACCGCAGAGGCTTCGTCGCGTCTTCATCTGACTTGCTCAGATATTCCTGAAGAGCTTCCACGGCATCAGAAAGGGCGTCTGCAATTCCCATGTGTCTATCCTTTGAGAGGTGGAAACCCGCCGGGATGAGGCGGCGGCTCTCTGTGGCAGTAAGCGGATTGAAGCGCTGGAGCGACGCGAGCGGCGTTCGAACGGATTGACGAATGGAAGGAATGATTTGCGAGATCGCCGGACCCCGCCTTTGCTGGTCCCGAGAAGACGAGCTTCTCGGATGGGTGCCTAGATAATGCCACGAACTCGAACGAGGCTCTTGCTGTTTCGCGCAGCGCGCGAAACGATCAACTCGGTTTGCTCGGGCCAGGGTGGGACATGAAGTTCGTAACGAGTTTGGTTGCCGCAGTTCTCTTGCTTGCGGGTGCCGGCGTAAGCCATGCGGAAGTCCGAATTAGTGGTGATCACGGCGGACAGATCGGCCGTTATTTAGATCGCTACCAACATTTGCGAGCCTCAGGCCAAACAATAATCATCGATGGCCTTTGCGCCTCGGCCTGTACAATTATCCTCGCCACGATCCCTCACGACAAAATCTGTGTAACTCCAAACGCCAACCTCGGTTTTCACGCAACGTGGGATTTGGGAGCCAACGGACGTGCCACTGCGAACCCGGAAGCAACCCGGACACTTTATTCCATGTACCCATCGCAGGTCCGACACTGGATCGCTAGTCAAGGCGGCCTGACTCAACGCATGATCTTTCTGCGAGGCAGGCAGCTGGAGGCCATGTATCACCCCTGCCACTGAAGCGGATTTAGCCGCTCGTGTTGGTTGGTTGCCGGCCCTCGATAGCCCGTGCAGCAAGACACCAAGCTCGAATTGTTCATTAACGCAAAATCGGCGAAGGCGCTTGGCATCAAAGTTCCGCTCCCCCTGTCCGGTCGCGCAGACGAGGTGATCGAGTGAAGAAAGTTATTTCCGGTTATGGTCGATTTTGTTGAAAAAGTCTGCGGTTGCGCTGGGTGAAATTCGCTGATTCAGTCGTCGAGAGGGGACTGAATCATGATGGGGCATCAGAAGGTTGAGCAGGCTGCTTTGTTCTATGAGTTCTCGCTTGAGCGGCACGTTCCGACCAATCATCTGTTGCGGTCGATCGATAGGTTTGTGGAGCTCGGCGAGCTAAGGCGTGAGTTATCCGCATTTTACAGCACGATCGGGCGTCCCTCGATTGCTCCCGAATTGATGATCCGGATGCTACTGGTCGGATACTGTTTCGGCATCCGATCCGAGCGGCGCTGGTGCGAAGAGGTCCACCTGAACCTGGCGTATCGCTGGTTTTGCCGCCTTGGGCTTGATGGCGACGTCCCCGACCATTCGACCTTCTCGAAAAACCGTCATGGTCGTTTCCGAGAGAGCGATCTGCTGCGACGGCTGTTTGAAACCATCTTGCGCCGCTGCATCGACCAAGGACTGGTTGGCGGAGAAAGTTTTGCGGTCGATGCCAGCCTGATCAAGGCAGACGCGAACCGGCAGAACGGCATCGAAGGCGAGAAGGGATTGCCCCCCGAAGCTGCGGGCCGTGCCATCGATGAGTATCTGGCCGTCCTGGACGATGCAGCGTTTGGAGCAGCGACCGAGATCGTTCCCAAGTTCATCTCTCCGGCCGATCCAGCAGCCCGCTGGACTGGCGCCCACGGCGGACAGGCGTTCTTTGCTTACTCCACGAACTACCTGATCGATGTTGAGAATGCGATCATTGTCGACGTCGAACCGACCGCGGCGATCCGGCAGGCGGAAGTTCTCGCGGCCAAGCGGATGATCGAGCGAACCGCCAAGAACTTCGCTCTCCGCCCGTCGAGGTTACTTGGTGACAGTGCCTATGGTTCGGCCGAGATGCTGGGCTGGCTGGTCGATGAACGAGGGATCGAGCCGCATGTGACCGTGTTCGACAAATCGGCGCGCAAGGACGGCAGCTTCTCGCGCGAGGACTTTAGCTATGATCAGGCCAATGACGTTTATATCTGCCCTGGCGGCAAGACCCTGACCACGACAGGCACGCGCGTGAATGACGGCGATACCTTGCTCTATCGAGCAAGCAAAGCTGACTGCGACGCTTGTGCCTTGAGATCACGGTGCTGTCCGAACACGCCCGCTCGAAAAGTGCCGCGCTCGATCCATGAGCACGCCCGTGATATGGCACGCGAGATTGGCAAGTCCTGGGAAGGTCGAGTATCGCGACGGCTGCGCAAGAAGATCGAAATGCTGTTCGCTCACCTAAAACGCATTCTCAAACTGGATCGACTGCGATTAAGAGGACCAAATGGTGCCCATGACGAGTTCCTCCTCGCAGCAACTGCCCAGAACCTCCGGAAGCTGGCCAAATTGATACCAATCCCGAGCCCGCAGCCGGCCTAAAAAAGCTGGCAACCTTAAAGGCCAACCC
>Ga0210390_10001071_pt1 | contig 27400 bp, 18 predicted proteins | sample IncBWH11OmetaG_FD_161050 | JGI IMG/M metagenome (GOLD analysis project Ga0210390, IMG submission 161050) | Forest soil microbial communities from Barre Woods Harvard Forest LTER site, Petersham, Massachusetts, United States - Inc-BW-H-11-O ... | reverse complement strand
CTATCCGCAGGAAGGCGGCATGTACATCTGGGCGAAGCGCGCGTTCGGAGAATTTCCCGGCTTCATGACTGGCTGGACTTATTGGGCCAGCAATCTTCCCTATTATCCGGCCGTGCTTTATTTCGCCGCCAGCAACGCGCTATATATAGGACCGGCTAGCTGGCAATCTCTCGCGAACAACAAAACATATTTCCTGTTGTTTGCACTGTCGGGTTTGGCTCTCGGCACATTTCTGAACGTCATCGGACTTTCTGTAGGGAAATGGCTGCACAATCTTGGCGCCATCGGAACCTGGCTGCCGATCGCGATACTTTTCGCCATCGCTGCGACCGCATGGAACCGGTTTGGCTCCGCTACAAAATTCACGACCGCCAGCATGACTCCGCACATGCATTTCCGCGACGTGCTGTTCATGGCCACGATTGTGTTCGCGCTCGGCGGGTCGGAATCTGCTTCGTTTCTGGGTGACGAGGTAAAAGACGCGCGCCGAAATCTTCCGCGCGGATTGCTTGCCGGCGGCGCGTTTGTCACCAGCGGCTACATTCTCGGCACTGTCGCAGTGTTGATCGCATTGCCGGCCAGCCAAGTGAGCGGATTGCAGGGCATCATGCAGGCAATTTCCCAATCCGCGGAGCGCGTGGGTTTTTCCGGCATTGGACCGCTTGCGGCACTGCTGATCACCGTCAGCAACCTGGGAGCGCTCGGTGCGTGGCTGGCGGTTTCGGCGCGACTTCCGTTCGTCGCAGGGATCGATCGGTATTTGCCTTCGGCCTTCGCGCGAGTGCATCCGAAATGGGGCACGCCTTACGTGGCGCTGTTGGTGCAAGCAGCTTGCGGCGTGATTTTTATTGTGCTGGGCCAAGCTGGCACAAGCGTGTATGGCGCTTACGAAGTTCTCGTGAGCATGGGGATCATCACTTACTTCATTCCGTATCTGTTTGTGTTTGCGTCGCTGATTCGTTTACAGCGTGAGCCAGCTGGCATTGAAGTGATGCGTATACCCGGCGGACGGCCTGCGGCGCTTGCGCTCGGCGTGCTGGGATTTACCGCTACGCTGGTTACCATCGCGTTCTCGGTAATTCCGGCGGACGACGAGCCACACAAAGTTTTGGCCGTCGTGAAAATTGTGGGTCTCACGGCGCTATTGCTCGCGTTGGGAGTTTTTGCATTCGCCTGGGGAAAATCGCACGCCGCAAAAAATCCTGCGTGATCTTGCATGCTGCATCCCGTATCCAGCTTGCAGAAAAATGTCAGGCAAAAATTCGCCGGCGCACGCTTAGCCGCCGGTTGCCTTGCCCGCCGGATCATGCCAGCCACCGATTCCTGCCGCTAGGTGATTGGCCTCGACGGGTCCCCAGGTTCCAGGCTGATAGGGCTGGATCGGAACAATGTCGCCCAAAATGGGCTCGACAATCGCCCATGCCGCTTCCACTGCGTCCTGCCGCACGAATAGCAGCGAATCGCCTTTCATCGCGTCGGTGAGCAGCCGCTCATAGGCTTCCATCTCGCCCGTTTCCTCAGACGAGACCGCCGAGAGCTCCGTCTCCATCGTCTGCAGTCTGGGCCCCGGACGTTTCACCCGCGCACCGAGGCTCAATGACAAATCGGGTCCCAGCCGGAAGCGAAAATAATTCGATCCCGGCGGCAATTTCGTAAGCGGCGGCTGGCGCAGCTTCACGAAAACCTCCGTAGCCGTCACCGCCAGACATTTTCCAGCGCGAATCAGGAACGGCACGCCGGCCCAGCGCCAGGAATCGACTTCCAGGCAAACCGCCGCGTACGTTTCCACTTCAGAATTCGGCGCGACTCCGGGTTCCTGGTGATAGCCCGTAAATTGACCGCGCACCAGGTTGGTCGGATTGATCGGCGGGATCATGCGGAAAATTTTCACTTGTTCGTCGCGCAACGACTCCGGATACATGCTGGTGGGGGGCTCCATCGCTAGAAAGCCCACCACTTGGAGCAGGTGATTTTGGATCACGTCGCGGATGGCGCCGGTCTCGTCGTAAAACTTTCCGCGCCCCTGCACGCCGAAAGATTCCGCCATGGTGATTTCCACGCTGTGAATGTAGTTGCGATTCCAGATCGGCTCCAGAAAAGCATTGGCGAAGCGGAACAACAATAAATTCTCCACCGCTTCTTTGCCCAGGTAGTGGTCAATGCGGAAAATTCCGGATTCGGGGAACACGGATTGCAGAATCGCGTTCAGGCGCTGCGCGGATGCCAAATCGTGCCCAAACGGTTTTTCGATGATGACCCGCGCATTCGTGGCGCAGCCGGATTTTCCCAACGCCTCGACCACGGTGGCGAACAGGCTAGGTGGAATGGCCAAGTAGTGCGTGGGGTGCTCGGCGCCATTGAGCGCCGTGTGCAGCTGCTCGAAAGTCTTCGGGTCCTGATAGTCGCCATCAATATATTTCAGCAGGCTGACCAATTTCGCGAACGCCCCTTCGTCCACGCCGCCGCCGAAGGTGGCGATGCCGTCGCGCGCGCGCTCGCGAAGCTGCTCGATGCTCCAGCCCGCCTTAGCCACGCCAATCACCGGCACATTCAGGTTTCCGCGTTTGATCATGGACTGCAACGCCGGAAATATTTTCTTGTGCGCCAGATCGCCGGTCGCGCCGAAAAATACCAGCGCATCGGAAGGCACTTTTGGCCCAGATATGGTGCTCTTCACGTCTAGATTTGCGGTCGTGGTGTCAGCCATCTCTCATCCTTATGATTTCTTTTCGTGGTGCCCACCGAATTCGAAGCGCATGGCGGAAAGCAGCTTGTTAGCGAAATCCGATTCGCCGCGCGAAGTGAAGCGTTCGAATAGCGCGCTGGTGAGAACCGGGGCGGGAGTCCCTTCTTCAATCGCCGCCTGAATCGTCCAGCGGCCTTCGCCGGAATCCGATACGCGGCCGGAAAAATCGTCTAGCGCGGGAGACTTGAGCAGCGCAATCGCCGTCAAGTCCAGCAGCCAAGATGCGATCACGCTGCCGCGCCGCCAGACCTCCGTCACATCCGGCAGATTAATGTCGTACATATAATGTTCGGGCGAGCGCAGCGGCGTGGTCTCCGCATCCTGCGTCTGCTTTACTTTTCCCACGTTGGCGTGATGCAGGATATTCAGGCCCTCGGCGTAAGCGGCCATCACGCCGTATTCGATTCCATTGTGCACCATCTTCACGAAGTGGCCGGCGCCGGAAGGCCCGCAGTGCAGATAGCCCTCTTCCGCTGTGCCGGGAACTTTGTCACGGCCCGGGGTACGCGCGATATCGCCGCGTCCGGGAGCCAGCGATTTGAAGATCGGATCGAGCCGCTGCACGGTCGCCTGCTCTCCGCCGATCATCATGCAATAGCCGCGCTCCAGGCCCCAGACGCCGCCGCTGGTGCCAACGTCCACGTAATGAATTTCCTTCGGTGCGAGTTCCTTGGCGCGGCGGATGTCGTCAATGTAATAGGAATTCCCGCCATCAATAATAATATCGTCTTTCTGCAGCTTGGGCAGGAGTTGCCGGAGCGTGTCATCAACCACCGCCGCGGGCACCATCAGCCAGATCGCGCGCGGCTGTTTCAGCTTCGTAATGAAATCGTCCAGCGAATTTCCGCCGGTCGCGCCTTCTTTTGCCAGTGCCTGAACGCTTGCCGGCGTCATGTCAAACACCACACATTCATGTCCGGCCTTCATCAGCCGCCGGACCATGTTCGCGCCCATCCGCCCCAGCCCAATCATTCCCAATTGCATATTCGAACTCCTCTCGTACGATATGATTCCCGGCCCCGCGTTAACGTCGCACGGTGGCCAAAGAAATTGGCCTGTGCAGGCATTCTAATCTCGCGTCCCGCACCCTGAAAATCATCGCGTTTATTAAGCCACATTTCTTCGCCCGCGCATAACCCGATTCTCTGCGCGTCGTGTACTGCGGGTCCCCCCATTAGCGCACCGTCATATCTCTGGGAAGTTACGCTTTCAACATAGCGATATGACGCCGCCGCGAAGCGCCTGCGCAATGGCAGTAAACTGTGCGCTTACACCGCATGGCGAGAACTTGCACGCCGTCCTGCTTGGATTGAACTTGAGTGCAGCGCGTGCGGCGCGCGTGCAAAGCGCAGTGAACAGAATTTCGGAGTTCTCAGCTTGAGCGTCACAGTTGAACCGATCGCCGCTCCACTTTCCGCGCCGCCCGCGCCGGCCCCTGGATCTTCGGGCTCATGGATCTACGGTCCCTGGCTCGACCTTCTCATAGGATGCGGCGCGTGGTCAGCCCCGCTGCTGGCGGTGGCGCTGCTGATGACTCCGGCTCACACGCACGCATGGGCCATGACATTTTATCTGCTGGCAATCGTCTTCAACTACCCGCATTTCATGGCTACGATTTACCGGGCGTATCACACGCGCGCGGATTTCGAAAAATATAAATTCGTCACGCTGCACGTGACGCTGCTGCTGGTGCTCACCGGCATCGTGATGCACGCCTCGCCGCGATTTTTCCCTTGGCTGTTCACGCTCTATATTTGCTGGAGCCCCTGGCACTACTCCGGACAGAATTACGGACTTTTAATGATGTTCGCGCGACGCGCTGGCGCGGAAATTAGTGCCGGGGAAAGGCGCTGGCTGCGTGGCGCGTTTGTGGCGTCGTACTTGATGCTGCTGGCGAGCTTTGAAACCGGTGGCTCGACGGATCCGCTGATTCTTTCCCTCGGCCTGCCCGCAAGAATCACGTTTCCTCTGCGTCTGGCCTTCGGTGTCGCCTTCGCGACTTTCACATTCCTGGGATTCCGACGCTTAATTCGCGCGATGGGCGCGCGCCAGTTGGTTGCGCCACTCACCCTGGCCTTCACGCAATTCCTGTGGTTCGTGCTGCCCACGCTGCTCGAATTGAATTCAGTTTCACAGGTGCCGCAGACGCGCTACAGCAGCGGAATTCTCGCCGTTCTACATTCGGCGCAGTACATTTGGATCACGAGTTATTATCAACGCCGCGAAGCGCGCGCAGCAGGGCAGAAGAATTGGCACATCGCCGCGTATTTCGCCACGCTCGTCGCCGGGGGAATCGCGCTGTTCATCCCCGGACCGTGGCTGGTGAGCTATCTGTTCCATTACGATTTCACCACCAGTTTCCTGATTTTCGTTTCGCTCGTGAATATTCATCATTTCATTCTGGATGCAAAATTGTGGAAGCTCCGCGACAACCGAGTTGCCGCGCTGCTCGTTGATCAGAGCGGCAAGGCGTCGGCTCCGGTAGCTGATGGCGCATCGCGTCCTTCGAGCTCTGCTCGTGCTTTCGCCTTGGGAGTTCTTTCTGCTCCGCCGTTCCGAATTTCGCTCGCCGTGCTGCTGTTCCTCTGGGGCGGGTTCGACCAATTCCATTTCGCGCTGCGCACTGCTGAAGGAAATCTTCCGGCGCTGCTACGCGCCGCGCAAATCAATCCGTATGACAGCCTTGTCGAAGAGCGCATCGCCCGCGCCCAAACACAGCAGGGGCTGAGCGACCAGGCTGTGGCGGCGCTCAATCGCGCCGTAGTGCTTAATCCCAGTAACATCACGCTGCAGCAAGCCGCCGCGCGCGCGCTTATCGCCGATGGCCGTTACTCCGAGGCCTACGCCCATTATCAGAAAATGCTGGAACGCTTCCCGCGCGATTCGGACGCGCTGACCAACGATGGCTTGCTTGCCGCACGCCTGGGACATCCCGAAGAAGCGATAGATTCATGGGAAAAATCGGTGGACGTAAACCCCGGTCAACCGAACGCACAGCTATATCTGGCGGAGGCTTACGACCAGCGAGGTGAGCCGGTCGCCGCCGCGCGCCACTGGAATTTATTTCTGCAATACGCCGCCGCGAATCCGCAGGTCGCGCCGGACGCTCCTGCTTTCAGCCGTGCACAAATCCTCGCCGGGACCATTCAATTGGCGGATGATGAATCGCGCATCAATCGGTCTGCTGCGGCGCTCGCGCGCTATGACGCCGCGATCGCGCAGGCGCAGCAGGCCGGTGACGCGAAACTGGAAAGCCTGGCGCTCGTGCATCGCGCGGATTTGCAGGCCAGGAATGGTGATGCCTCCGCGGCAGCGCAATCGTATCAGCGCGGTCTGGCGCTCGACGCACAGGCCGGCGACGCGCAAGCCGCGGCGCTGGATTGGTTCAACTACGGCCAATTTCTGCGCAGCCACAATGCGCCGGGCGAATTGGCTTTTGCTGCTTTCCTGCACGCGGAAAATCTGTTGAATGGTGCGTCCGGCTCGGAGCTGGCCACCGTGCGAACCGCGCGTCGCCAGGTGGAAAGTAAGCTGGGCGCAAGAGCCGCGAGCGTAGCGCAAAAGGATCTGGCCGCGCAGCTGCAGCGCGCGGTGAATTTTGTGCCGGCCGCGAGTTGAAATAACCGCGCCTGCATCGGCTGCAACCGTGTAGAATCCGCAGACCCATGACGATCCCCGCCGAACGCCAGGACACATGCTTGATGCGCGAAATGTTTGACAAAATCGCGCCCAAGTACGATTTCATCACGCGCGTCATTTCCTATGGGATGGACGGCCGCTGGAAACGCCTCGGCGTGTTGCGCGCGTCGCTGCCGGAAAACGCCCTGGTTCTTGATCTGGCGTCGGGCACCGGCGATTTTTCCCGGCTGGTGCGCGAGCGTTTGCCGGCGGCGCGTTCCGTCGCCGTGGACCTTTCCGAGGGAATGTTGCGCGTCGGGAAGCGAAATGGTCTGGAGGAAGCTGTTTGCGCGGACGCCACTGCATTGCCATTTGCCTCGGCGTCCTTTGATTGCGTTTTTATCGGCTACGGCTTGCGAAATTTTCCGAATCTTGCTGTCGCGGTCCGCGAAATCGAACGCATTACGCGACCGGGCGGCGTGATGGTCAGCCTCGACTTTTTTCTTCCGACGAATCGGGTGTTCCGGCAGCTGTACTTGGGATTTTTGTATGTGCAGGGCGCGTTTTGGGGCATGTTGCTGCACGGGAAACTGCGCACTTACACTTACATCCCGGATTCGATCCGCAGCTTCGTCTCGGTCAAAGAATACTCCTCGTTGCTGCAGCGCACGGGGTACCACCGCGTCGATGCTCGCGAGTTTATTTTCGGTGGGATCGGATTGCTGTGGGCCGTGAAACGTTAGATTGTGCGACGTGCGGATTTACGCGCATCTACCAAACGTCGACTCGCTCAGTTTTCCAGCCGGAAGCGCGTTGAAGCCAGCTGATACAGCCGCCGCCATAGCAGCCGGTTGATCGTCACCACCATCGCCGCCATCAAAATCGTCGCCGCCAGTAGGACCCGAGTATTTCCAGTGTCGGTGGCGTTGCTGATCACCGCTCCCAGGCCCGTGGTCAAATATGTGTGCCCGCGAAATTTGAAATATTCCGCTACGATGCTAGCGTTCCATGCGCCGCCTGAGGCGGTTACAAATCCTGTGATCAAAAACGGAAAAATTCCCGGCAATAAAAGCTCGCGCCAGCGCTCCGTGCGGCCAAAGCGAAAGACGGAGCATACTTCCTTCAAGTCGGTGGGAATGGCGATGGCCCCGGCGATCACGTTGAACAGGATGTACCACTGCGTTCCCAGCAGCAGCAACATGATCGAGCCAATTCCCAGCCCACCGCCGGCGCGAATCAGCACCAGCAAAATGATCGGAAAGAGCGCCGTCGCCGGCACTGACGCCGCCACTTGCGCGATCGGCTGCGCGATGGCCGAAAGCTTGGGCTTAAGGCCGATCAGGATCCCCACCGGAATAGTCCACAGCGCTGCGAGAAATAAAGTGAACGCGACGCGGAGGAATGTCGCGCCGGCGCCCAGAAATATGCTGCGCAACTCCTCGCGCGTCAGGTGCGTCAGCAGCATCACCATATTCACGGATGCGAACACGATCGCCACGAGCAGCGCGGCCAGCGACAGTCGCGTGAGCCACTGAAAAACGCCGCGGGTTGCGCTTCGCGGGCCTTCCGTCGCATGGCTGCGCGCAAAATGCAGGCTCAGGAACTCGCGCGCAGGCGCTACCGTGAGCCGCGAGAAGAACGGCAAAATTCTGGAGCTGCGCAGCAAATCCAGAACCGCCGAACTCGGTGCATCCGTGGATTCCACTTGCTCGAATTTGAATTTTTCGGCCCACGCGATCACCGGCCGCCACACGAGCTGATCAATTACTACGATGATTCCGATCATCACTCCCATGCCCCACCAGATCGCGCGAGTGTTTCCGGCGTTCGCGGCGGTCTGCAGGTAGGAACCCAGGCCCGGCAGGCGCAAATCGCGATCACCGAGCGTGAACATTTCGCAGGCCATCAGAAAAAACCAACCGCCCGCAACTGACATCATCGAATTCCACACCAACCCGATAATCGAATAGGGCAGTTCCATCTGCGTAAATCGTTGCCACCAGCTCCAGCGATAAATCTCCGCCACCTCGCGCATCTCGCGCGGAATGCTCTTCAGCGACGAATAGAAACTGAACGTCATGTTCCAGACTTGCCCGGTAAATATCAGCAGGATGGAGCCCAGCTCGACGCCCAGTTGTTTTGTGGGAAAAAGCGCCACCATCGCTACCATCACTCCGGGAAGAAAACTGAGCACTGGAATGGACTGCAGCGTATCCAGGAGCGGCACCATGAACTTCTCCGCGCGCGTGTTATAGGCCGCGATGTATCCATATACGAGCGTGAATGTCAGGCTCACCACGTACGCGGCCGCGATGCGCAGCACCGAAAACATCGCATATCGCGGCAGCGCGCTCGGCTCCAGGTGAATTTCCATGGGCGCGCCGACCGGGCTGAGCCAGTAACGCGTCATGGAAAGCACTGCGTAGAAAAACGCCAGCGCCGCGAGAAGAATCGGGAGATCGCGGAACAGCGAAGGCACGGTGGACGGAATTGTTCCCCAAGTCAGCGTGCGGGTGGAAGTTTTCTGCGTTTCGTCGGCCATCAGTGCAGGGAAGCGCTTTCCGGGGAATTTTCGCCGTGATGCTCCGGAGAATGCAGATGCACGGTGTCGTCTTCGGCGTCGTAGGTGAAGAGCTCGGCGTAACGGCCCCAGTTCAGCGCGGTTTCGATCTGTTGTTCCACTTCTACCTGCGCGAAGCGTTCATCGAGCAAGTCGCGGAAAAATTCCACCGGCATGGTGTGATTCGATTTCTTCTGGAGAGTGGACTGAATCTGTTGCAGGAGCGAAACGTGCGCCAGCACCGCCTCGCGAAACAATATTTTTCGCGTCGGTATGTCCGCCTGCGCGTAAGCGCGGCCCTTCTCCGTGATGCGCACGTCGCCTTCATGCACGGTCGCGAAGCCTAGCAGAGTGGCCGCATCCAGAATCGGCAGCAGGTCGTCCACCTCGAGGAGCAGTTCCTCGGCGATGTGGTACATGTCTTCCTCGCCGCCACGATCATCCAGCAGCTCCAGCAGACCAGCGATCCCGCCCGGCCGCGAGTGAGGCAGCATTTGGGCGGCGGCTTTTTCCTTGTGCTCGGCTTTCGAAGGCGGCGCGAGCTCCAGCTGCGGCTGCGTCATTACTTTGTAGATGTAGTCCACGTAGAGAACGAACGCCGCGGACTTGCGGTCGCGCGGATGTTGCAGCGGCACGCGAAAATCCGCGCGTATTTTCGCCGGATTGCGCCCCAGCACGATGATGCGATCCGCCAGCAGTACCGCTTCTTCGATATTGTGCGTGACGATAAAAATACTTCGTGTGGGAACTTTCTTCGCCAGCCACAGCTCCAGCAGCTCGCCGCGTAGATTTTCCGCGGTGAGCACGTCGAGTGCGGAGAAAGGCTCATCCATGAACAAAATTTCCGGCTCCACCGCCAGCGCTCGCGCAAAGCCAACTCGCTGTTTCATGCCCCCCGATAATTCCTTGGGATATGCGGATTCAAAGCCGTGCAATCCGACGGAAGCGAGCGCCCGCAGAGCCTTGCGGTGCCGTTCGAAGTGCGTGATGCCTCGCGCGAGCAAGGGAGCTTCCACATTTTCCAGCACCGTGAGCCACGGAAAAAGCGCGAAGCTCTGAAACACGATCGCCACGTTTGGCCGACACCCGCTCATCGGCTGGCCGTGCCACAAGACTTCTCCCGCCGAAGGCGCCGCTAGCCCGGAAAGAATTCGCAGCAGTGTGGATTTTCCCGAACCAGAAGGACCCAGCAGAGCGATGATCGTATTCGGCTCGACGGAAAAATCCACCGGAGCAATCACTTGAATTTGCCGTCCGTCGGGCTGCTGGTAGCTTTTTTCGATTTGCCGCGCCTGGATGATCGGCTCGGTGTCCACGGCCGGCGGTACAAACTCCGTCGTCACTTCGCCGATTTCGGCGCCGGGCACTGCACAGTACGCCGCACCCGTGCCTGCTTCGGCCAGCTCGTCCATCAGGCACTGCCAGGCTTCTTCCGGCAGCGCGTCAAGAAAATGATTGCGCTCGCCCGGCGTCATCGCTTCGACCACCGCGCGCATTTCCTGCGAGGGCAGCGAATGGAGCAACACGTAGGCGTGGTAATACGGCAAGTGCACGATCAGCGAAGCCGCCAGCTCCATCGGCATCGCGTGAAACAGCGCGCGCTGCTCGTCGTACGGCGCGCTGAGAAAAAAATCCGCGGCCGAGGTGGGATCAGCTTTACGCAGCAGCTCGACCGCCGGACCCCACTGCCTTTGCGCCAGCAGGTTCCGCAGCTTCTGTGTTTCCTGATTGTTCATTTGCGCACGCAAGAGCCTACTACGATTTCACGAAGACTGCGAAGCCTTGAGAATGTCTTCCGCGCGGCCATGTTACAGAATTGTGACAGCCGCAAAGCGATTCCCGCATCGCTGAAAGTTTCCATCGCAGCTATTTTGTGGATTGCAATCCTTCGCACTCTCGTCACTCGCACACGCCGACTCCACCCAACTGCGATTGACCGAGCCTGTACCGTTCCGGCCCGCACGGTTCGCACTGGAACCAACCGCAGCTAACATCAATTGCCCCGGTCGTCTCTTTCGCCGTGAGCTTCCCCCGACTGCAACAGACCGAACGCAGTTACGAAGACACGCTGGAAGCTCTCGGCGCGGCCATTGATCTTCGCGATAGTTCTACAGCCGGACATTCGCGCCGCGTGTTTCTCTACTCCATGGAGCTCGCTAAATCCATCGGCGGACTGGAACAAGGAATTAGAAGCATCGCGATGGGCGCGTGGCTACACGACATCGGCGAGCTGGCGATTCCTGACTGCGTGCTGCTCAAGCCTGGTCCGCTCGCGGATTCCGAATGGGAGATCATGCGGCGTCACGCCAGAATCGGCTACGAACTGGTGAAGAGTATTTCCTCTTTCTTGCTGGAGCTGCGGAAATTCTGCTGACGCACCACGAGCGCTTCGACGGCTCGGGTTATCCACAGAAAATGAAGTGGGACGAAATTCCGTTCGGCGCGAGAATATTTGCCGTCGCGGATGCGCTCGATGCGATGACTTCTGATCGGCCGTATCGCGCCGCGCTTCCGCTGCAGGCGGCGCGGGACGTGATCGAGCGCAGTTCAGGGGCGCTGTTCGATCCGCTGGCCGCCGCAGCGTTTCTGCGCGTCCCGAGCGGCACTTGGGAAACCATCGCCAGACAAACTGTGACTGTCCAGGCCAGCTCTGTGTTGGCCGCCGAAAAGATCGCGACTCCCGTTACCTAGCCGGATCTCCGCGTTTCTTCCGCAAACTCAAAACTTTCGCGACCATTCCTTGGGCCAGCGCTCCACGACCACCTTCTTATCCGTGTAAAATTCCACTGCGTCGCGCCCTTGCCCGTGCAACACTCCCAGAAAACTGTCGCGCCAGCCGCTGAACGGGAAATAAGCCATGGGCGCGGCCACTCCGATGTTAATTCCGATGTTACCCGCCGGCACTTCGTAGCGGAATTTTCTAGCCGCGGCGCCGCTGCTGGTGAAAATCGAAGCCATATTTCCGAACGGACTGCGCGCAAGCGTTTCGATGCCTTCTTCCAGCGTGTTGGCGTGCACCAGGCTCAGCACTGGTCCAAAGATTTCCGTCGTCGAAAGCGCGCTGGCAGCCGGCACGCCATCCAGCAACGTCGGCTTCAGAAAATTGCCGCCCGACGCTGACGACGTCGTGCCGTTTCCGGAGCGGCCATCGAGCAGGACCTTGGCGCCATCGCTCACTCCCGCGGAGATCAGTCCCTCGATCCTTTTCTTGCTCTCCGCGGTGATCACTGGACCCATCTGCACATCTTTATCCAGGCCATTGCCGACGCGGATCGCATCCGCGACCTTGGCGATTTTCCGCGTGAACTCATTGCGCGCATCGCCGACCGTCACGGCGACGGAAACGGCCAGGCAGCGCTGCCCGGCGCAACCAAACGCGCTGTCGCTCACGATGCGCGTCGTCGTTTCCAGGTCCGCGTCAGGCAAAATCAGCACGTGATTTTTCGCGCCGCCTTGGCACTGCACTCTTTTTCCGAATTGTGCCGCCTGCGCGTAGACATATTTCGCCACTGGTGACGAACCCACAAAGCTGATCGCCCGCACCTCCGGATGCTCGAGCAGCGCGTCTACTGCCGTTTTGTCGCCATGGATCAAGTTCAGGACTCCGGGTGGCAATTTCAGCCCTTCCATCAGCTCGAAGGTGCGTTGCATCGTCAGCGGAACTCTTTCCGACACTTTCAAAATGAATGTGTTGCCACAAGCGATCGCGTACGGCAGAAACCAGAAGGGAATCATCGCGGGAAAATTGAATGGCGTGATCGCCGCGGTCACTCCGAGCGGCTGCCGAATCATCATCTCGTCAATGCCGGACGCCACGTCTTCCAGATTGTACCCCTGCATCAAGGTGGGGATCCCGCAGGCCACTTCCACGTTTTCGATCGCGCGTCGCAATTCCGCGCGCGATTCGCCCAGCGTCTTCCCGTTTTCCTGCGTGCAGATTTGCGCCAGCTCCTCCACGTGCTCTTCCAGCAGTTGCTTCAAGTTGAACAAATACTGGATGCGGTCTTCCGGAGGCGTGCGGCGCCACGCCGGATAAGCGGCAGCGGCAGCCGCGACTGCGGCGTTCACATCTTCCTTCGAAGCGATCGGCGCCCGCGCCAAGGTTTCTGCCGTCGCTGGGTTCATCACATCGCGGTAGGCCGCGGATTTGCCACCGTGCCATTCTCCCCCGTAGTAATGAGTCAGTTCGCGGACGCTGGCCATGTCGTATATACCTCTCTCGCTGAACGCCCATCCTAAATAATGCTCACAATTGACAACCGGGCGTACCTTTGCCATAGTCTCAAAGCGGTTAGACAAATACAATGCCCGAGGGGCAAATCCGGTGGCTGCGCATAGCGGAGGAGAGAACTTGAGCGAGACTAGCTTTCTCGTCCATTCCGTCAACTTGCCCGAGCGTTCCGCGGGTGAGCTGCTTTCGTTGCCTCGCCAGCAAGCCGGATGGGAATGGATGAGCCTCTTCGTACACCGTTTGCAGCCGGGCGACGTCTTTCGCGCACGCACCGATCACGAAGAAGCCGCCTTTGTTTTGCTCGGCGGCATTTGCCAGCTGGATTGGGGGCAAGGGCCCACGCGGATTGGAAAGCGCAAAAACGTGTTTGACGGTTTGCCGTACGCGCTCTATCTGCCATCCGGAAACCAGGCGGTTTTCACTGCGGAAACTGTTTGCGAGATCGCGGAATGTCGCGCACCGTCCGAAGCCCGCCTGCAGCCGAAACTGATCACGCCCAGCGATGTTGTCAGCAGCCTGCGCGGCGGCGGGAATGCTTCGCGGCAGATTGTGGACATCATCACTCCCGCTTTTCCTGCTGATAAGCTGATGGTAATTGAAGTTTATACGCCCGGCGGCAATTGGTCGAGCTGGCCTCCACACAAGCACGACGTGCACAATCCGCCCGGCGAAGTGGATCTTGACGAAATTTATTACTACCGCGTGCGCCAACCGGATGGATTTGCCATGCAGCAGCTTTATTCTGGCAAGCACGGCGCCGATCAAACTCTGAAAGTCAAAGACGGTGATACCGTGCTGGTGCACAGCGGCTATCATCCGGTGGTCGCCGGGCCCGGCTACGATGTTTACTACCTGAATTTTCTCGCAGGCTCGGCCCGAGCCTTGGCCGTCACTGAAGATCCCCAACATGTCTGGATCCGTTCCACCTGGAACGACACCGACCCGCGGCTGCCCCTCGTGAGGGAATAGTCGCGCCGGAAAAGGAAACCCAAGCGGATGTCCTGCGGCCGGAAGGATGGCGAGCCCTCACACCAAGCGCGAGAGATTCCGCGGGCGCGGCCATTTTCTCAGGGGCCCGTTGCGCAATTAAATTATTATAATCGCTTAGAATACTATCGGTCGATTCGCTTTCGGTACGCCGCGGTGCGCTCCGTTCGTCGTTTGCTTGCGCCGCCAACGCATCCGTCCACGCGCCTCGTCCTCGCCACGCCCAGCCGGCTAACGAAACCTCGGGCTTTCCTTTCTCTGATGCAAGGACGACAATCGTGCCATCAGAAACTCCGGGGCGTCACACCATTCAGAAGGGATATCGCCTAATGACGGTACGTCTCACCGCGGCGCAAGCTACTATCGCGTATCTGAAGAATCAATACTCCGAACGCGACGGCCAGCAATTCCGTTTTTTTGCAGGCTGCTTGGGAATTTTCGGCCACGGCAATGTCGCCGGCATCGGCCAGGCGCTCGAACAAGATACGGGATTGCGCTACTACCTCTTCCGCAACGAACAAGCCATGGTCCACGCCGCCTCCGCTTTTGCGAAGACGAGTTTCCGCATGCGTGCGCTGGTTTGCACATCTTCTATAGGACCGGGTGCCACGAACATGATCACCGGCGCGGCGACCGCTACCATAAATCGCCTGCCCGTGTTGTTGCTGCCGGGCGATATTTTTGTGCGACGCAATGTCGCGCCCGTGTTGCAGCAGCTTGAATCGCCGTCCACCCAAGATATTTCCGTAAACGATTGTTTCAAGCCGGTTTCGCGTTACTGGGATCGGATCGAACGTCCCGAACAATTGTTGACCTCGCTGCCCGAAGCCATGCGTGTCCTGACCTCTCCCGCAGAAACCGGTGCCGTAACCATCGCATTCCCGCAGGACGTCCAGGCCGAAGCCTTCGATTTTCCCGAAAAGTTTTTCGCGCAAAAAGTTTGGCTGATCCCCCGCAACCGCTGCGACCATGACCTCCTGCAGCGCGCCGCCGAATGGATTCGTGCTGCGAAGAAGCCTCTAATCGTCGCCGGAGGTGGGGTGCTCTATTCGCAAGCCCCGGCGGCCCTCGCGCAGTTTGCGGTAGCGACGGGCATCCCGGTCTGCGAAACGCAAGCCGGCAAAGGTTCTCTGCTTTACGACCATCCACAGCAGCTCGGCGCCGTGGGAGTTACAGGCACGCCTGGCGCCAACATTGCGGCGCGCGAGGCGGATTTGATCCTCGGCATCGGCACGCGTTACAGCGATTTCACCAGCGCGTCAAAAACCGCGTTCCAGAATCCTGCCGTGCGCTTCATCAATATTAATGTCGCGGAATTCGACGCCTACAAACACGCCGCCTTGCCGCTCACTGGCGACGCGCGCCTTACCATTACAGAATTGCAGCAAGCTCTTGGCAATTTCTCCGTCGAAGAGACTTATCGCACCAAGATCAACGAATTCCGCGCGCGCTGGGAAAATGAAGTAGACCGCATCTATGGGATTCACCAGCCGCCGCCCATCACGCAGGGCGAAGTCATCGGCATCGTAAATAATTTTACGAAGCCGTCGGACATCGTCGTCTGTGCGGCCGGCAGCCTGCCCGGAGACTTGCACAAACTCTGGCGCACTCGCCAACCGGGCGGCTATCACATGGAATACGGTTTTTCCTGCATGGGCTACGAAATTGCCGGCGGCCTGGGCGCAAAAATGGCCGACCCGGCGCGCGAAGTGTACGTGCTCATCGGCGACGGCTCCTACCTGATGCTGGCGCAGGAAATCGTTACCTCTATTCAGGAAGGTTTCAAAATTAATATCGTGCTTCTCGATAATCACGGCTTCTCCAGCATCGGCGGGCTCAGCCGCGCTTGTGGCAACGAAGGCATGGGCACAAATTATCGTTATCGTCGCACCGATAAAAATAATGACAAATACGATGGCGATCCGCTTCCTGTGGATTTCGCCGCGAACGCGGCCAGCCTGGGTGCCTGGATCGCGCGCGCGCAGACCGCGGACGAGTTGAAAGCTGCCTTGACGACCGCTCGCGAACAGCGCTGCACTTCAGTAGTAGTCGTCGAAACTTCTTACGACGAAAGAGTTCCGGGCTACGAATCCTGGTGGGACGTACCGATCGCCGAAGTTTCCGAACGCGACGCAGTGAAGGCCGCGCGACGCGACTACGAAGAAGCGCGCAAGAAAGAGCGTTTTTTCTTTTAGCTTTCACTTAACGCAAAGTTCAGCCGTGTTCGCACGTGTATTGCCGTTGCAATCGTTTCCTTTGAGACTCGGGGCCCAGAGAGGCAAGGGTGCAAACATCGGAAGGCGCAACGCCGCGCGCAACGCCCGGGAAACCTCATCTCAAGCGCGCGTTGGGCCTGTGGGACTTGATCTACTACGGCATCATTCTCACTTCGCCCATCGCTGCGGTGCCGCTTTTCGGAGAAGGCCAGGTTCTCTCGCATGGCCACACCGTCGCGACGCTCATGCTCGCGATGGTCGCGATGTCCGTCACCGCCATCAGCTTCGGCCGCATGGCCAGCGTCTACCCTTCCGCTGGCTCGGTGTACACCTATATCAGCCGCGAACTGAATCCGCACTTCGGATTTGTCGTCGGCTGGGCCATGTTTCTGGAATATCTCTTTCAGCCGATCCAAAACGCGCTCTACGCCGCGCTCGCCATTCAACGCATGACGCCGCGCGTTCCCTTCGCCATTTTGGCGGCTGTCACTGTCGGCTTAATCACGATCCTCACGGTGCAGGGAATTAAATTCACCGCGCGCACCAACGAAGTCCTGCTCGGCTTCATGTTGCTGGTCACCACCGTTTTCCTGGTCGAATCGTTCCGCTTCATCGTGCTGCACCAGCACTTCACCGGGCTGTTCTCAATGCATCCGATTTACAATCCGGCCACATTCAATTTGCGCGCAGTCGCCGCAGGCACATCGCTTGCCGCGCTCGTGTTCATTGGCTTCGATGGCGTCTCGATCCTTGCGGAAGAGGTTCACAATCCCAAACGCAACGTGCTGCTAGCCACCGTGCTGGTAGTAATTTTCACCGGGCTTTTCAGCGGGCTGCAGGTCTATCTCGCGCAGCGCGTGTGGCCGGACTACACCACGCTGCAAAATCCGGAAACCGCGTTCATGGACGTCGCGCGCATGGCCAGCGGTCCCGCATTATTTGCCGCTTACGGCGTGATGCTGCTCGTTTCCAGTATTGCGTGCGGGCTTGCCGGGCACGTGGGCGCGTCGCGCTTACTCTACAGCATGGGTCGCGATGATGTTCTACCCAAAAAAATCTTCGGCTACCTCAGTCCAAAGAAAAGCAATCCCGTTTATAACGTCTGGATCGTCGGCGTGCTCGCCTACATCGGCGTGATCACCATCCCGTGGGAACACGCCGCGGAAATCGTCACTTTCGGCGCGCTACTTGCCTTCATGGGCGTAAATCTCGCGGCGTTCCGCCATTTCTGGTATTCGCGCGAAGCTATAGGCCATCGAAGCTTCTTCGTGGACGCCTTCGTTCCGGGCTTCGGCTTTGTTTTTTGTTTTCTATTGCTCATCAGCCTGCAAACCTGGACGAAATACGCCGGCCTGGCGTGGCTAGGAGTGGGGATTCTCTACGGAGGTTACAAAACGAAAGGATTCACACGCAGACCCAAGATAATTGACTTCAGCGAAACGTAATCTGTGCGCACGACGAAAAAAGCAAACGCCACGACAAGCACTATTACCGCAAGTCCCGAACCAACGCGCTGTTTGCTTTTCCAGGCTCGCGCTCCAAAGGCTGTCCGCGTGAAACGTGCAGCGCAAACCCGCACGATTCGCGAATGCGTAATTCCGGCGGTAGCTTTGTCACGACCCCCTTGCTGCGATCTCCCCCAATTCGCCGGATCAGCAGTTCCGCCGCCTCGATTCCCAGTTGGTGTTTGGGCAATTCCACCGTCGTTAGCCGCGGCCGGAAAACGCCGAGCCACGGATAATCGTCAAAACTTACGAGGCCAAAATCCTCCGGGCACCGCAAGCCCATTTCTTCAGCGGCTTTCAGCAATCCCACGGTCATCAAATGGTTCGCCACATAAATTCCGTCGGGCCGGTGCGAAAGCAACGCATGCCCCGCGCGAAATCCGGACTCGATCCGGTAATCTCCTTCGATGTCCAACTCGGGCTCGTAAGGCAGCCCTTCCGCTTTCAACGCATCGCGAAAACCTTCCCAGCGCGCTTGTGCATTGCTCACCTTCCGCGGGCCGCCGATCAATCCGATGCGCCGCCTCCCCGAGCGCGCTAGGTGGGACACTGCTTCGTACGCGCCCCGATAATCGTCAGTAATCACGGCGTCTTTGGTCAGCTTAGGATACGTGCGCATCACCAGCACAAAAGGGATGTTCACTTCCTTAATCATCTGCCGCAGCGACGGACGAAAATCCTCCGCGGCTTTGGTCAGCAGGATGCCATCGACGCGCTTCGATAGCAGAAGCTCGACGGATTTTTCTTCCTTCGCGAGTGTGTCGTCGCTGTTACACAACAGCAAATTGTACCCGTGACGCTGCGCCGCGTCCTCCGCGCCGCGAACCACCATCGGGAAAAACGGATTGGCGATATCCGGTACGATCATTCCGATGGTGTGCGTTCGCTGGTTGGCCAGGCTTCGCGCAATTAGGTTTGGCCGGTAATTCAGTTTGCGGATCGCCGCTTCCACGCGCTTGCGCAGCTTCTCGCCCACGTGGCTCTTGTGATTCACCACCGCGGAAACCGTGAAGACGGAGACGCGCGACAATTTCGCAACATCATAAATGCTCGCGGTCTTGCCCGGCTTTTTGCGTCCCGCTTTTTTTACCACGCCCATCCGTACCAGCCTTGTACTGAAAAGTAAAGCGCCCGCATCTGCCTTATCTGCAAACCGGCTTCGGCCGCTGTAAGCCCGTCAGTAGTTTATGACAAGCGGCCGCTGTCTTCTCGCCGAGTTATAGATTGACTCAAGAATCACCATATCACGATGTCCCTGCACGCCATCGCTTTCCACCGGCCGCCCGTTCTGAATTGCCGAAGCCAACTCGTTCAGCTCCAGTCCAAACTCATCAATGATTGGGAACGTCCGGTCGATCGCGCGCTTGCCAATCTTTCCAGTGAGCCGCCGCACCTCATCGAACGGAAATGCAGGAGTTAGCGACGCCCATCCCTTCGTCCCCTGCACGTATATAAAGGATGACAAAACCGCGCCATACGACGCACTGCCTTGCACCACCAGCCCGCTTGGGAATTGCATGCGAAACGAAATCCCTTCCTCGACGTCCCAAAATGTCACCGTGTCGCGCGCCCAGCTCTGCGCGCTTACTTCCGTCGGGTCCTCCTCCACCAGCCAGCGCGTGGTGTTCACGCAGTACACGCCCAAATCCATTAGCGGGCCTCCGCCCGCCAGATTTGAATCCACTAGCCACGGTAGCGATTTGCCCGGCGAATATAATTCACTGAACGCGGTGTGGATCACGTCAATCCGGCCCAGTTCGCCGCTCTGAATCAATTGCTTCAGGCAGAGACTGCTCGGCTCGAAATATTTCCGGTACGCGGTCATCAGCAGCACGCGATTTCGCCGGCAGGCGTCCACCATGCGCGCGGCCTGCTCCGCCGTCGCAGCAAGTGGCTTCTCGCACAACACGTGTTTGCCGGCCTGCGCTGCCTGCACGGTGAAAGATTCATGCAGCCCGTTCGGAGTGGCCACAAAAACTGCTGCGACTTCAGGATTCGCGAGGCCCGCCACGTACTCGTCGTTGCTGTAGTAAGCGCTGGCTTTGAATTTGCGCGCTACTCGCGCGGCCTTGTCCTTATCCCGGCTGACAACTGCGACCAGTTTTGCGTACTTGGACTTCGCGAAGCTCGGCAGCACAAATCCCTGCGCGATGGTACCCAGGCCTACCACTGCGAATCCTACTTTTTTCGCCACACCCATGGATTAGACTTCTCCCAGGAACTTGCAGCATCGGTGCTGAACGTTTTTGAATTTGTAGCGGCGCACTCCACTGCGCCATTTACGACGCGGCAGCCGCCGATGCCTGGCTCTTGAGTCGCGCCACGTCTAACTCTCGCGGTCCGCGCGTCCCAACCTTTGATTTCGAATTGCCTTGTGATCCAGGCCGCGCAATTCTTCGCTCGCGCCCAGCACTTTCTCAATCGCATCTGCTATCGAATCCACATCCGCTATGCTTCCCACAAACAATTGGTGCGGGAACCACACTGCTTCGTGGTAAGCCGCGCGATCCGCCACCGGGCATGAATACATATTCCGCAGATCAAGCGGCTTCTCGCGCCCCCAACTCAGAGCAGGGAAGTCCTCCGCCTTCAAAGGGAACAACGAGCTTTTGTAAACCGGCTCGTAGAACAGGCCATCGCAGGGAATGCCCTCCAGCTGCAGCGCACCGACAAACGCGGCGCGCGGAATGTCGTTCGCCTTATCCGCAAAATACTTGAACATGAAGCCGTAGGGCGCGAGGCGCGTAATCCGTGGCTCGGGCTTCAGCAGTTTGATCGCAGCAGTATTCTGCAATCGCGATTCGAAATGCTTTACGTTCTTTTCGCGCGTAGCCGCTTGCTGTGGCAGGCGCTCCAGTTGCGGGCCCAGTACCGCAGCCTGTAGCTCGCTCAGCCGGTGATTGAATCCGATGATGCGGTGATGATATTGGTCCGTCAGGCTGGCGCGGCCGGCGTTGATGTAACTTTGCACGAGCTCCATGTATTCCAGCGTGTTGGTGATCACTGCTCCACCTTCACCGGAGGTGATCAGTTTGCTCGATTGGAAACTGAACGCCCCCAAATCTCCCATCGAGCCCGCGCCTTGCCCCTTCCACATCGCACCATGCGCGTGTGCGCAATCTTCGATCACTTTGAGATTATGTTTTTTCGCGATGCGCAATATTTCGTCCATGTCCGCGAAACGCATTCCCAGGTGCACGGGCAGAATCGCCTTGGTCTTCGGCGTGATGGCTTTCTCGATGAGTTTCGTGTCCAGACAATAGGTTTCTGGATCCACGTCCACGAATACCGGCACGGCGTTGAGCAGCAGCACCGGGCCCACGGTTCCTTCCCACGTGTACGCCGGCACGATTACTTCGTCGCCAGGGCGAATCTGAATCGCTTTCAGGCACGCCTCGATAGCCACCGTCCCGGTGCTCACGCATTGCCCATATTTCGCGGTCTGGAACGCGGCGAATTTCTTCGCGAACGCATCTGCGTACTTTCCGGGGAACGGCTGACCGCCCCATTTCAAGCTGGTGAATGCGTCCTCCAGCGCGGTAAATTCCTCCTTCGTGGCGACGGGCCACGGAGTGAAAGGTGTCTTGCGTACGGGTTCACCGCCGGTAATCGCGAGTTTTCCCACGTGCCAGTCTCCTATTCAAAAATTGGCCTTAGCTAAGGTCTTATGCGTTCGCGAATCCGCGTCCGCCATCGCGCGGCGTCACGCCCCTTCGGGATTCGGAATCAGAATATCGCGCACCACCGCGTCCAAATCGTGGCACGCGGTGATGAACTGCCGCAGAGTGCGCCGCGTGGGCGCGAAAGAATCGAATTCCTCGATCGTCAACCCGCCCTCGGTACTCGCGCGGCGGAAATCCGCGAATTTCCTGGAAAGTTCCTCCACAATCTCCGTGCGCACCGGCTCATCAATTCGTGAACGCACCTCGATGTCGCTGGCATTGAATCGCATTTGCCAAAGACACGGCGGCGAAATCACCATGTCGCCACCTATGAATTCGCTCCAATGCATGTGATTGCGAAACGCCGCCGAAAGCAGACGGATGCGATAGCCGCGCTCCTTGAAAATCCGGTACGTCTTCTTCAGTACCGCGACTCCCGCCCATTCCAAATATCCCGGGTCAATCGAAATATTTTCTTTTTCCATCACGATCTTCAGCCAGTCGTCCAGGCGTCCCACCATCAACGTGCACACCGGTCCCATGCTCGCGATTTCCTTACCTTCCTTCGCCCGCCGCTGCAGGCCGCGCTCCACCGCTTCGGCGACAGCTATGCACTGCGGCAATGTGAACGACACGGTCGCGTTGATGCTCACTCCACGGTAGATGGCTTCTTCGATCGCCGGAATCCCCGCGCGGGTCACCGGAATCTTTACGATCATGTTCGGTGCGAGCTGGCTGAATTCCACCGCCTGCTTCACAATTGCCTGGCTGTCACGAAATAAGCGCGGGTCAGTCTGAATTGAAAGCCGGCCGTTCTTGCCGTGCTGCGCATCGAAGATCGGCTTCAACAGCGCCGCCGCGCGGATGGAAATTTCGCGCACCAGTTGCCACGCGATCTCATCTTCAGTCGCCGTGGGATGCTCTTTGATCAATTCCTGGATGCGCCCTTTCCAGAAATTCATCTCTTTTTTCAGAACGCCTACGACAATCACCGGATTGCACGTCGCGCCCACCGCGCCATGCTCGATCGAATATGTCAGCTCTTCGATGGAAGCGGAATCGTTCCACAGGCAGGTGGAAGTTGTCTGCGTCATTTTGTGCAGTGGGCTTTTGTAAACAGTTTCAGTGGCGCGCGTCATGTTTTCCGTCCATCAACGGCGGCGTCCCGCCGGGTCTTTTTCCATTTGCAGCTTTGCAAAATATTGTCCGCGCAGATTCGCTCTACGTCACGATGCGGCCCGAACGTCAGAAAGTGCCACGTCGATCGGTTTGGCCTGTAAATAAGATTTTTCGGCCGCCACCGCGATGGCCAGTGCCTTCAATCCGTCGTCACCCGTCACGCGCGGCGCAAGGTCGTGCAGCATGTTGTGCACAAAATCCCGCACCTCGGCAAGATAAGCATCCGTAAATCTCGTCAGAAAATGATCGGCAAGGCTGCGCTCGCCGCCTCGCGCACTGAGAAAAACGGCTGGAGCTTGTTGCAAGCTGCCGACAAAGACCGAGCCCTTCGATCCGACAATTTCCGTGCGCACGTCGTATCCGTAAACCGCCTGCGCATACGATTCCACGTTGCCAATCGCGCCGCGCCGGTACGTCAGGTTCACGACGCTAGCCACTAGGTCTCCATGTGTCGCCAACTCTGGGCGGATCGTCGTCGTCGTGTACGCGTGCACGGCGGTCACTTCGTCCTGCATCAGCCAGCGCGCCAAATCGAAATCGTGAATTGTATTGGTGTAGAAGAGCATTCCGTTGATGCGCGACTCGTATGCCGCAATAGGAGCCCATTCCTTATCGCGCCCCAGCGATTTGAAAATTACCGGAACTCCGATTTCTCCGGCTTCGATTCGCTTCATCGCTGCGGCATAGGCAGGGTCGTAGCGCCGCATGAATCCCACCTGCAATCGCCGTCCCGCTTTCGCCACCGCATCAATTGCCGCGCGCGCATCCGCAAGATTCAGCGCTAGCGGCTTCTCGCACAGCACGTCTTTCCCCGCGCGCACGGCCGTCTCCACGGCCTTCGCATGAAACTTGTCCGGCGTGGCGATCAGCACCGCGTCCAGATCCTTGCGCTCCAGCATCGCTTCCAAACTGCTGTACCAGTTTTCGATCTCGAGTTCTTCCGCCACCATTCGCGCGCGCTCTGCCGAAGCGTCTGCAATCGCCACCAGCCGCGCCTCCGGGACCAGCCGGCGCAGATTCTCCGCGTGGCGTTTCCCCATTTCCCCGACGCCCAGCACTCCCACGCCCAGCTTCCGCATTCACACTTCTCCCTAGGATCTTATAAACTGTCCCCTCAACACCGGAGCCGGAATTGCGGGCTCCGGCCGAAAATCATGCCGGGATTTCCGCTTCTAACGCGCGCCCGCCGCGACCCCTAAATCGTTCACAACACCGCGCAAATATTTCAAACTCGCTGCCACGTTCTGCGCCGGAGGAATCGGCGTGGCGCCGAATGTCACGTCCTGCTCCACTACCGACCATCCCGAATATCCGTTCTTCACGAGCGTGCGGAAAAACGCAGGAAAATCGATGTTGCCCTGTCCAATCACCGTAAAAACTTTGTGCTCGATGGCCTCTTCAAAAGTCCACTTGTTGCGCCGCGCTTCTTCCAGCACCTTCGTATTGCAATCCTTGATGTGCACAAAGTGCAGCTTGCTCTTATATTTCTCCGCCTCTTTCACCGAATCGCCATAGCCATAAACGCAATGCCCCGTGTCCAGGCACAGCCCGACATTCGTGTGCGACGTTGCGTCGTAAAATCGCTCGCACTCTTCCGGCGTCTCCACGTAAGTGGCCACATGCGGATGAAATACCAGATCCAAACCGAACTCGTTCGCCACTTGCTCAGCGTCCGCCACGATTTTCCCGATGTGCTTCCACTGCTCCGCGCTCAATGTAGGGCAGTCTTTGTCGTAAGCACGCCCCGAAAACGCATTGCGCTCCGGCGACTGGTCATCCGCAATCACCAGAAACGGCGCCTTCAATGTCGCCAGCAAAGTGCCCACCTTGCGGATTCTTTCCATCACCGCCAGGCTGGCCGCGGGATCCGTCATTTTCACCGGCACGAACGAAGCCAGCAGCTTCAGCTTGCGCTTTTCGAGTTGCGGCTGAAGAATTTTCGGATCGGTGGGGAAAAATCCGTAGGGCCCCAGCTCCGATCCGGTGTAACCAGCTTCCACCATTTCATCCAGCATCTTTTCGTAAGATTGCTCCCACGACGGCCCGGGATAATCCAGAACTCCCCAGCTATCAGGTGCTGAAGCAAATAGAAATCGTTCGCTGATCGCGCTCATGCTTTCCTCTTTCTCGAAAGTTTGAATTTCGTTGAAAAATCTTCTGCGGCCATCGAGTCACGGCTAGGACGAACGTGAAAACCTCCGTAAATCGCGGCCGCTTGGGTGATGCGTGCCAGTTCATTCGTACTGAATAGAAAAAGTGAAGTGCTGTGTTTTCTGCTAGTTGCAAAATTCGTGACTGCGGAAAACCGTTCATTTGTATTGAATAGAAATTGGTGGTTTGGGGGCGTTTTGGCCGGGGGACGTCCAGCCCAGAGGTTCGGGGTGACGGCGCTGGATCGGCGGCTGGTGGTGTGCGAAATTTTCACAGATTCATCATCCTCTTACGGCGCGCGAAATGCAAAACGTTGTGTGTGTACCGGAAGCTCCCGCTGTGCGCTCGCCACCGAACGCTATCGCCACGGCTCCAGCACGACTTTCATTGACTCCGCTTCCACCGATTTTTTCATCGCCACATCCACATCCCGCAACCCGTAGCGATGGGTGACAAATTCCTGCAACGGATAATTCTTCAGGTAGCGCGCCATCTGCCGCATGCCCGGCCCGTAAGCCGCAGGCTCTTCGCCGCCCACGCCCAGGATCCGCGCATTTTTCGCGCAAATATGACGGTGGGGACTAATCGGCACCTCGCCCAAATCCGAAAAATTCCCGGCCTCCACCAGCAATCCCCCGACGCGCAACAGTTCCAGCGCCTCCGGGACGGCTTCGGGCACACCGGCACATTCAATCACCATGTCCGCGCCGCGACCATGCGTCAAATCTTTCACCATGCGCATGCGCTTGTCCTTCGACATGGTTCCGACATTCACCGCGAAGTCCGCGCCCAGCCGCTTCGCGAAATTCAAGCGGAACTCCGATTTATCCACCGCGATAATCGTCCCCGCGCCCAGCATGCGCGCCTTCATCATAAAACACATCCCCAAAGGACCCACGCCGAGTACCACTACCGTATCGTCGAAGCGAAATGACTCGTTCGGAAACGCGGACATCTGTTTTGCGCGGTCCAGGCCCACCGACACGGCGAAAATCTCCGTCAGCACCGCCACTTCCGACGGCAAATCGTCCGGCACTTTCACCAGAAAGCTGCCCGGCAGGACATACATGTACTGCGACCATCCGCCAAACAGATGCGGCGGATTTTTCGCGCTCAGGTTGTTGCCATAATCCGTGGTGTTCTCGCAGCAGTAGTAAGGAAAATCGTGACGGCAGTAGTAACATTCGCCGCACGCCACATTCGCGCCGACGACCACGCGATCTCCCTCGCGCAGCGCCACGCCCTCGAAGTCCGTGAACTTCCCATCGCCGCCAATCGCCGCAATCGTTCCGACGTTCTCGTGTCCCTGAATAATCGGAAATTCCAGCTGGCGGCCGCCGTACTGCGCGGTGTAACCCTGAAAAGTATGCTTGTCCGTTCCGCAAATTCCGGACATTTCCATGCGAATCAGCACACAACCAGCAGCAGGTTCCGGCAGAGGATATTCGCGTATCTCGTACTTCCCGGGTTTCACTAATGTCGCTGCAAGAACGCCTGGGGCCGGCATAAGTGTGTACTCTTTGTGGTCCCCGCATTCCCGCGCGGACGCTCGTCTACTTCCGAACAAGGCCGGACCCATGCGATCCGTCCGGCCTGCACAGAGTGCCGTCTTTCGATCTGCGTTTTCGTCAGTTCCGTCTAGAAATTCAGCTTCAAAGAAAGCTGCCCGACGCGAGCCGGCAGAGTTCCAGGAACTTGGCCGAACGACTGTGTCCCGCCCCCGGTGAAATTGACGATCCCGCTCGGTGTTAAGAACTGCGTGTGATTGAAAATGTTAAAAAATTCAGCCCGGAACTGCAGATCGAATCGTTCCGTGATCTTCGTGTCTTTGAGCAGTGCAAAATCCCATTGATTAATTCCCGGTCCGTGGAAAAACCGCCGCCGGGCATCGCCCTCTGTGCCTAAAGCCGATGGCCCAAACGACGACGTCGAGAAGTATAGGCCGCCCGTATTTCGCGGGTTCATTTTCACAACCGGCGCAATCTGATTGGGCGTGTCCACGGGCAAAGTAATCGGTCCGCCGAAGCTAGTGCCGAGTAACGATTGGTCGTCCGTTTCGACCAGCGTGACAGGCAGCCCGGTGGCAAATTTCGTAATTCCGCTGATAGCCCATCCGTGTGTCAGCTGTGTCGGGCCGCCCAACTTATCAATCGGCAGCGTGTAGTTGTAGCTCGCCACGAAATTGTTCGTGCTGTCAAAAGCGGAAAGCCCGCGGCTCAGCCGGTGGTTAATAGGATTGATCTGCTCGCCATACCCTGAGGAATCGTCGAACGATTTGCTGAGGGTATAACCGATCAGGGTCTGCAGACGTCCGGTCGTGTGTTTGTAGCTAACTTGCAGGGAATTGTAAGAAGAAGATCCCGCAGTGATGAAATACGAATCGTTGCCGAACGGAACGATCGGCGTACCGCCTGGAAGCGTTGTACCGGGGAAATTCAATCGCGTGCCAGGCTGAAAGCCACCGCCCGGGAGAGCATAAACGAGATTTTCGTTCCCGGGGCCGCATGTGGTATTCGTCGTTCCCACCGCAATCGCGCGCTGGGCT
>Ga0210390_10001069_pt1 | contig 27403 bp, 35 predicted proteins | sample IncBWH11OmetaG_FD_161050 | JGI IMG/M metagenome (GOLD analysis project Ga0210390, IMG submission 161050) | Forest soil microbial communities from Barre Woods Harvard Forest LTER site, Petersham, Massachusetts, United States - Inc-BW-H-11-O ... | reverse complement strand
TCGGCAGGCAAAAGACAGCTCTTTGATTCGGCATGCCACCGAAATCAGATTGCGCGCGGAGCGAAGGGCGGGAGAATTGCTGGCCAAGATTCCGAAGGCGAAGGGCGGCCAGCCCTATCAGAATCCTACCCCCTCTCGACCGCAAGCGGTAGGCGCTGAGGTCGCCAAGCCAATGACGCTGGCCGAGATGGGCGTGACAGACACGCAATCGGTCAAATGGCAACGCCTCGCCGCTCTCTCCGAGGACAAGTTCGAGACCCGTGTGGAGCACGCGAAGGCGCGCGTAACGGATATGACGACGAGTTCGCCGAGCTATTCCAAGGCGATCTTCACTGGCGAAAACGAGTGGTATACGCCCGCCGAATACGTCGAGAGAGCGCGCGAAGTTCTTGGCGCTATCGATCTCGACCCGGCTTCAAACGAAATCGCGCAAGAATGGATCAAGGCTAGCAAGTTTTTCACCGTCGCGGATGACGGCCTGGCGCGAGAATGGTTCGGAAGAGTCTGGCTAAACCCCCCCTACGCTCGTGCGACGATGGAGCCTTTCGTTGAAAAGCTTCAATCCGAGTACCAATCCGGACGCGTCACAGAAGCCGTAATGGTGACCCACAATTATACCGACACAGGATGGTTTCACACTGCCGCCGTTTCGGCTTCGGCTATTTGTTTGCTTCGCGGGCGGGTTAGATTCGTGGCCCCGTCTGGCGAGGAATGCTCTCCGACGCAGGGCCAAGTATTCTTCTATTTCGGCGCGGATTCGCGAAAGTTTCGAGAATCGTTCTCGCAGATCGGTTTGATTGTGAGGCCGGAATGAGTTCGCTGCATGATCGCGAGGAATTCAAGCGCGGCAGGATTGGCGAGCGGATCGTTGCGCTCATCATGCGTAGCTGCGGATATTTCGTGATTCCGTCCTACGACTACGGCGGTTCTGACGGCAACAAATCTCCGAAGATGCAGGGGCCGAAGCTGGCGCTCGTGATCCCCGATTTAGACGTTGTCCGCGGCGGAAAACGGCACTGGGTTGAGGTCAAGACAAAAGACCACGCCGACTTCACACGCATGACGGATCAGTTGGAACATGGCATCGACCTTCGCCATTTCGAACATTATCAACGCGTCGAATCCGAAAGCGGTTGCGACGTAGTCGTGTCCGTATTTGAGGAATCCACTGGCGACGTATTGGCGTCGACGCTTCGTCGGATAGCCAAGGCTGGACGCTTGTCCCCCCGCTTCAATTGCGGGCGCGGCGGTTATTTCTGGCCTCGATCTGTGATGACGCAAATTGCGTCGGTGAGCCATAGCGGCGCCGTTTACGATATCTGCGTCCTGGCGAGACTTGCCGCAAACCCTGGCTTTAGATGGATTCCGATAAGAGAAGATTTTGAGGGCCTGAAATTTCGAGTCACCGATCGCCCGCAAGCTTCGCTGGTGGCATCGTGACCGCCCTCCCCCGCATCGCCGCGATCCAGCGCCTGGCCTACTACAACGAGATTGATCCGTTCGCCGCGCAGTGGCTTCGCAACCTCATTGCGAAGGGACTGATAGCTGATGGCGACGTGGACGAACGGAGCATCCTAGATGTGCGAGCAGCCGACCTTGTGGGATATTCCCAATGTCACTTCTTCGCCGGGATTGGCGGATGGCCCTACGCGCTCCGTCTCTCTGGTTGGCCCGACGAAGCTCACGCCTGGACCGGATCATGTCCTTGTCAGCCGCTTTCGGTCGCTGGACAGCGAAAAGGCCATGTCGACGAACGTCACGTCTGGCCCGCTTTTTTCGGCCTCATCGCAGAGCGCAGACCTTCAATCGTCTTTGGAGAGCAGGTTGCGAGCAAGGACGGACGTGAATGGCTCGCCGGAGTACGTGCTGACTTGGAAGACGTGGGATATGCCTGCGGGGCTTCCGATCTGTGCGCTGCGGGCGTCGGCGCGCCACACCAGCGGGCACGAATTTATTGGCTGGCCGACGCCCACAGTTCCCAACGGAGGGCGTTCGCCGAAGGGCGGAATGTCGTTAACGGGGCTGACGGAGGACGGCAAGAAACGGCAGGTGGACACGCAGTTCATAGTCAGAATGGTTCTACGAGGCTGGCCGACGCCGGACACGATGGACGGCCCGCATGGGGCTCGGGGTGTCAGCAGCAATCCGAAACATCAGTCTGCCAAGAGCGTCGATGCGATCGTGAAAGGATGGGCGACGCCCCAAGCGAACGATTGGAAAGGGCCAAACAATTCTGGGATGAATACGACATCTGCGCACGGCCTGGCGACACAAGCGGGAGGCGCGTTAAACCCGGAGTTCGTTTGCTGGCTGATGGGGTTCCCAACCGAATGGGACGCCTGCGCGCCTATGGCAACGCGATCGTCCCGCAAGTTGCAGCGCAATTCGTGAGCGCATGGGTTGAAACGCGACGGGAGGCCGCATGAAAGCGATGTGCAAGCACTGGGGATGCCAAGAGCCGGGTAAGTGGCCCTGCACATGCTCTGCCCACTGTGTGAGCGAGCGCCCTCGTCACCGATGGGGCGATCCCTCGCGCCCAAGCAACCTTAGAACAACTAGAGTATGCACGCGCTGCGGCCTCGTCCGCGTGACCCGCCACGACGGCGGCCTGGGCGCGATCCCCTGGACCGAGTTCTACGAGCCGAGCGGCCTGCTAGTCGAGGTTGCGTCGGGGCGGACGCCGGCTTGCGAGCCGGTCGAGGCGGGGGTGGCATGATGGGATTCGTCAACTTCGATTATCTATCTCTCGATCAGCAAGCGGAAGCCAAATCTCGGCGGCCAAAATGGCCTGCGTCTGAATTTCCTCGTTTCAAATTCTGGGTTCGCGCTGATGGCCATGTTTCAGAAAAGCCCGGCCATCATGAACTCACGGCGGCGGAAACCAAGCGGATGATGCTGGCGTTGGGAGAGCCTCTCGACCCTCCTGGCAAGGGAAGCCTTCGCGAGTGGAAACCGGGCGTGACGTTCTCGCTCGACGCGCCTCCAAAGGCAAAGGTGCGCGCGTGAAACATCTCCCCAGCAAGACATGCGCCACCTGCAAACAGGCAAAGCCGCTCGAATGTTTCGGCCAGTCGTCGCATTTCAGCGACGGGTTGAAGACGCTCTGCCGTGGTTGCACGGGCGACTATTACCGGGCGTGGAAGGCTCGGCGCGTTGCCGCGCATGCGGGGTGGCTCGCGGAGAAGGGGCTGGCTTGGCGGGCTCCTGGGGTGGCGTCAAGAGCCCCAAGTCGATTTTTACGACCTACAAGTAGGGAGCAAAAATCGACATGAGCTTCGTCTCGATCAAGCAAGCGCCGGCCGATCCGCGGCCGATGCCGGCAAGCGTCTCGTGGCAACCGATCGCAACCGCCGCGCGCGAGCCGTACAAGCCGATCGACCTATGGGTCGTTCCAGGCAAGCCGTTTGGTAGGATGGACCGTGGTAAGCCACGCCGTATCGCGAACGCGCACTCTAGCGGCAATGGCAAATATTGGCTCGAAAAAGGCCGGTACATCGAGGGACGCACGTTTTACGATGACGAAGGCGAAGAGTGCTTCGACCCCGACGACCGTGGACCGGATGCGACGATTGTGACGCATTGGATGCCGGTTCCTGAGCGGCCGATGCCGGCGAGTGCGGATGCGGAGGGGGCGACGTAATGCCGCTGTTCCCTCTCAGGCCGCTTCAAGAGCACGCGATGGGACTTCTCCGCGCGTCGCTCCGATCAGGACACAAGCGCCCCGTCATCCAGGCCCCCACGGGGTTCGGAAAAACTGTTTTAGCCGCGCACATCATCACAAGCGCGCTAGCGAAGCGCAACAGAGTGGCCGTGTGCGTGCCGATGGTTTCACTCATAGATCAGACGTTCGAACGATTCTCACAGAACGGGATCAATCCCGGCGACATGGGGGTAACTCAATCTGACCATCCATGGCGAAGACCACACGCGCCAATTCAGATTTGCAGCATCCAGACGATCGCGAGGCGAGGGTTTCCTGATGTTTCGTTCGTTATCGTCGACGAAGCGCATTTGAGGTTCGAAGCTATCGATCGTTGGATGACTGAATGCCCGGATAAAATCTTTGTAGCTTTGAGCGCAACGCCTTGGTCGAGGGGAATGGGAGACTTTTGGGATGATTTGATTATACCCACATCGATTGCTGAACTGATTGAACTTGGAGACCTTTCGAAATTCCGGGTATTTGCTCCCACACATCCTGATCTATCTGGCGTCAAGATCATCGCCGGCGACTATCACGAAGGCCAGCTTAGCGAGAAAATGTCCGGCGCGAAGATCGTCGCGGACGTGGTCACGACCTGGCTCGACAAGGGTGACGACCAGCCGACGCTGTGCTTTGCGGTGGATAGAGGCCACGCGCAGGCGCTTCACGAGCAGTTCGCGTCTGTGGGCGTGACGTCGGCTTATGTCGACGCCAACACGGATCGCGAGGAGCGGGCGCGCATCATCGGCCAATTCCAGGCCGGCGAGGTCAAAGTGATTTGCTCGATCGGCACAATGACAACGGGCGTCGACGTCGATTGCCGCTGCATCATCATGGCGCGACCGACGAAGAGCGAAATCCTGTTTGTGCAGTGCATCGGACGTGGATTGAGGCCGGCGGCTGGGAAAGAGTTATGCACGATTTTGGACCATAGCGACAACCATCTTCGTCTCGGAATGGTGACGGATATTCATCACGACACGCTGCGCACGTCGAATGGCGACGCCGAACGGAAAGAGAAGCGCGAGGCGGAGCGCGAGACGCCGAAGCCGTTCGAATGCCCGAAGTGCACGCGCCTGATCCCGTACAAATCGCTGACGTGCGAGGGCTGCGGCTGGGTCTCGCGGCGTCCGAACAAGGTTCAGGTGCAGGACGGCGAGTTGCGCGAACTCGGAGCCAGCGGGCCCCGGATGAAGCGCGAACCGGCGCTGGCGCGGCTGGCGCGGGAAGGCGAGCAGGCGATTTATTCGCAGTTGCTCGGGATGCAGGGGACGAAGAAAGACGGGTGGGTCGGATTCAAGTTCGAGAAAATTTTTGGGCACAAACGGACGCGAAATTTGCTGCGCGAGGCGATTGCGCCGTCCAACGCGCTGATGTCCTGGGTAAGAAGCGAAAATATCGCGTGGGCCCGTAGCCGCGACAATCAGATCGAGGGGTATGCCAATGCTGCGGAGTGATGAACAGCGAGCGGTCGAAATCGACTACACCAATTGGCGTGGCGAGCGCTCGATGCGGAGAATTGTCCCCATGCGCTTCGATTTCATTTCGACCGAATGGCATCCCGAGGAGCAATGGATTTGCTGGGCGCAGGACGGCAAAGACGGCGCTGTCAAGGCGTTCGCAATGGCCGGCGTGCATAGCTGGAAGAGGTCGGCATGACCGACACAGCCATTGCCACGCGCCCCAACCCCGCCGCCGTCCGCGAGGCGCTGCAATGGGGCTATCGCAACGCGCTCACCGAATATGGCGAACTGCTCGAAAGCCTCGGCAGGAGCCTCCAGGAGGCTGGTTGGCGCGGCAGCGACGCGATGGCGAAGGTTTATGCCGCCCAGGCTCGTTTGGTGGTTATCGACGCCATCGGGGCCGTGAAGGAGTTGGAGAAGGTCAATGCGGGATGACGCAGCCGTGGATGAAATTCTCAATGTCGGACTGGTGCGGCGACCGCGCCCTTCATAGCTGTTCTCTTGCGGCCCGCGGATTGTGGATGGAAATGCTGGCGATCATGAGTGAGGCCACGCCGAGAGGTTCGCTACTGATCAACGGTAGGCAGGTTGACATGCGATCCCTTGCAAACTGCGCGGCCGCAGACCGCAAAGAGACAGAGCGACTTTTCCGCGAGTTAGACGAATCTGGAGTTTTCAGCCGGGATGAAGACGGAACGATATTCAGCCGACGAATGAGGCGAGACGAAGAGAAGGCTGAACTCAATCGCACAAGGGGCGCTGATGGCGGCAATCCAGACATTCGCCGCGGCACAGTCCCTAAGGATAAGCGCGTCCGCCCTTTCCGCCGGTCGGACGCGCCGGAGAAGACAAGGCGGATTTTCGATCGAGAGCGTGGCTCATGTCACTGGTGTGGAGCCGCGCTGATGTTCCGATGGAGCGGACAGGGAGATATGCCGGCAAACGTATTCCACGTCGACCACGTCATTGCTGTTTGCGACGGCGGTACAAATGACGAAGCGAACCTCGTTGCCGCATGCGCAGCCTGCAACCACAAACGGGCTCGCGACACTAAGCCAAGGTTAGTGTCGGAGCACGATCCGACAGCAATGCCGACGTTAATGTCGGATTACATTCCGACGTTAAAGCAAAGAAGCTAGAAGCTAGAACTAACCTTCAAGGGTAGTTGCACCGGCTCAGTAGGTAAGAGGCTACCAATAGACGTAACTCACTGGTTAGTGGTGTGTAGTAACCCCCGCGAGAGTAAGTCTACGGAAATGGTATAAACATGTACTGCTGTGAAATCACATTCAACGCCGCGCACCTGATGAAATTCGATTGGGAGTTAGAAAGCTGATGCTCGCCCTCGAGGCCGCCCGTCCCCGCGTCTCCGTCGACCGCACTGCGGCGCGCCTGTGGTACACGCTGTCGGTGATCCCGCAATCGCAAGCCCGCGTCTGCCAGCGAGCCAAGGAACTCGGCATCGAAACCTACGCGCCGATGAGCCGCACGCCGCCCGTGGTTCGCAAGTTCGGGCGCAAGCGGGTCACGGAAGCTGAAGTGCGGCCGCTGATGCCAGGTTACGTGTTCGTGTCGCTGTCGGCATTCGAACCGCGGTTCTACCTCTTCCAGGGCCATAAGGAGGCCCAGGAAGCCATACGAGGGGCTATCATGCTACTCAGTGGCCCGGAAGGTCCGATGGCCGTCAGCGAGGCTGTAATCGAAGATATGCGCCTACGGGAGAGGAATGGTGAATTCGATTTGACCGGCAAGACGGACGACGGGAAGGGGTTTGTCGCGAAATGGGTCCGCGTCGGCGCTTGGATTGAACTCGTCGATGGGCCTTTCGCGCTAAACTTCGGAAAAATTGTGGAAGTTCTCAGTGCCGCGCTGGTAATCGTGGAAGTGCAGAGCTTCGGACGACAAACCCGTATGACGGTTCCCTTGGACTGGGTTCGGCTGGCGAGAAGCGAGGATCACGGCATCTTGATTTCCAAAAAAAAGCAGTCTATGAGGCCGTCTTGGGCCAGAAGAGGCTCGGTTTGAAAATCTGTCTAACGCCTTGGGCGCAAGACGCCCTGGGACACCCTTAGCCACCGGCGGGGACGCGCCGCGCATTGGAATTCGGCGCGCGGTTTACCGAGGTCCGATCTGGCGCAAGCGGGTCGGATCGAGCCGAACGGTAACGTCGGCTCGTACGCGCGCCGAGCCTCCCCACAATTCACAAAAGTAGTAACGAAGGAAGACCGATGTGCCTGCCGGAGCAAAACCGGGCGAGCGCCGAGGCGGCCGTGCCAAGGGCGTCAAGAACCACGCCAGCATAGCGCGTGAAGCTGCGGTCAAGGCCAGCGGAATCACGCCGCTCGAGTTTCTCCTTGCCGACATGCGCAATCCAAAACTGAAACGTTCTGAGCGCCGTCAATGCGCACGCGACGCCGCGCCCTACGTGCATCCGAAACTCGCCGCAATCGAACACACCGGCAAGGAAGGCGGCGCGCCTATAAAGGTCGAGATGCCCACCGACGACCGCCTCAAGGCCGCGCTGGCGCTGTTGCTGGCGAAGGGCTCGTCCGAATAGTCCCCGCGCAATTCCGCGCGCTGATAGCCCACCGCAACCGAGGTTCCCCATGAAACGCCTACACGCCTTCGCCGCGGCCGGCATTGCCGCGCTTCTCGCCGCTTCCCTCGCGCTCGCCGCGACCACCGGCGGCCTATGGTCGACCCTTCCAACTGTTCCGATGACCCAGGGCCTCACCGGCAATGAGCTATCCCCCGCCGACACCGAACTGACTCAGGGCGCCCAGCCGCAGACCGAGTTGATTTCGACCCAGCAATATCGGTCGATCTCGTATTCGGTGCAGACGCCGGTGACGGCATTTACGATTTCAGCCCCGGCTGGGCTCGGGCTGCTCGACCTGACCCCGGCCGGCACACTGGCGACAGGCACCATCAACTTCCCGGCCCTTCCGATCGCCGACGGACAGCAATTCTGCATATTCGACACCCAGACCCAGACGGCTGTGACTCTCGCGCCGACCGGAACTGGCGTGACGATCGCTGGAACGGCGGTTACCGCGCTTGTGGCGAATACGCGCTATTGCTGGGTTTTCGCGGGGACCACGGCGAACGCGGGGACGGCGTTGGCATGGTTCCGGTCGCAGTGATCGATGATCGATAGTTTCGTTCGGTTTAGGACCAAAGACGGACGCCTCATAACGGCGTGCGCTATCGACCTCACGCCGCTGTTTATTGCGTTGCCTGTGGTCGTTATCGTCTTGGTGTGGCGCTTTCTCTGAAAACCGCCTCCGAACGCTTAGACGATCTCCTCTCCGGCCTCGCGCCCGAGAAAAAGGCCGACCTCGCCAAGATCGTCGAGGCCGAACTCTCGCGGCCCTGGTTGCCGACGCCTGGGCCGCAACTCGACGCGTTCCTCTCGCCGGCCGATTTGCTGCTGTACGGCGGCGCGGCGGGAGGTGGGAAGACAGACCTCGGTTGCGGCCTTGCCCTCACCGAACACGCGCGCACCGTCGTCTTCCGCAGCCAAGCAAATCATCTTGAAGGATTTTGGGAACGGCTGCTTAGGCTGTGCCCGAATCCATCGACCAAGAACGCCAACCTCAAGAAGCTGACGACGACGGACGGCCGCATGATCGAGTGCGGCCATCTCGACACGCCTGGCAGCGAAAGCGGTTGGCAAGGCCGCGACCACGATCTGATTTTCGTCGACGAGGCCGCCCAGCTAAATCCGTATCGCGTCAACTTCGTCCTCGGATGGCTTCGGTCAGCGCAAGGGCATCGCTGCCGTGCGGTTCTGGCCTCGAACCCCCCGATTGGCGGCGAAGGCGTCTATCTCCTCGAGTGGTTCGCGCCTTGGCTGGACCCGCTCTATCCGAATCCGGCTCGCCCCGGCGAAATCCGCTACGGCATCACGATCGGGGACGCGAGCCAACTAAGAACGCTGTGGACGAACGGTCCGGAGCCGATCTTTGTCCATCCGGACAAGACATGGCGCTTGGCGACGCCCGAGGAGATCGCGCATAAGCCGGCTCTCGACGAGGTAGGCAAGCCGCTATCCCGCACGTTCATTCCAGCCCGCCTCGACGACAACCCGTATCTCCGCGACACGAATTACCGCGCGCAGTTGAACAGCATGCCCGAGCCGTTGCGCTCGCAGCTATTGAAAGGCGACTTTCTCAGCGGGCGTCAGGACGACGAATGGCAGGTCATCCCGTCCGAATGGGTCCGCCAGGCGCAAGCGCGCTGGGTCGACCCCACGGCCAAGCGCATGCTCGCGTTGGGCGTCGACGCCGCGCAGGGCGGCCCGGACAATTCGACGATCGCCCCGCTGCACGAAGGCAATGTCTTTGGGCGCGTGAAATCGAAGCCGGGCGTCGAGACGCCTGACGGGCCTTCGCTTGCCGACTGGATTTTGAAGGAGCGCCGCGACGGAGCCGCGATCGCGATCGACACGACAGGCGGATGGGGCGGCTCGGCGAGGGATCATCTTCTCACGCACCACAAAATACGCGTCATCGCGGTTGTGTTCTCGGCTGCGTCAAAGGGCGGCGACAGCGAAACGCAACTCGGCTACTTCAATCAGCGCGCGGCGCTCCATTGGGAGTTCCGCAAGGCGCTCGATCCGGCCAAGGCCAAAGAGCCGGTTGCGTTGCCCCCAGGTGATCGCATCATCGCCCAATTGACCGCCGCGCGATGGAAGCCACGGTCCGGCAAGATTCTCGTCGAGAGCAAGGAAGACATTCGCACGCGGCTCGGGTCGTCGCCGGACGAAGCCGACGCAATCATGGAAGCCTGGTCGATACGAAATGTGGCCTACCGGACCGCAGCGGCGTCTCCGAGGCCGACGGTAGATGTGATGATGGATAGCCGGTTTCCGAATAGTTTGGGGTGGCTGGGGTGAGCGGTTCAGAACCTCGCGAGGTCTATGTTGTGATGCGCGGCAACGTTATTGACGGCGTTTTTACGGATAAGCTACGCGCTCAGGATTTGTGCGCCGGCATCGTGCGCGGCGTACTTGAAGACCAGCTTGCCTTCGCGCGAGGCGCTGGTTTTCGTAACTACGCGATAGGGATGCAGGCAATCGGATGGCCGGAAATCAAGGTCGCGATAGGGTCACTCGATGACTGACTACACCTGGGCTGCAACCTACAGCGCCGGCTCCGACGCGATGGTCTACCGCCGGTTCAAGGGCGCGCTGCTGCCGGCCCACGCCGCGCCATACGCCCAGACGCCGCCGGCCAGCGTCGTCGCCTTCTGCGAACAGCACGGTTGCGATGTCGCGCTCTACGACGAGCTGCGCGGGGTGATGCGGAAGCCGAAGCTCGGGACGGACGAGGCGCCGTGATGAGAAGCCAAATGGACCAGATGTCGGACATCCTGAAAAACATCGCTCGGATGAACTACGAGGCGGATTCGAAGCTCCCCGAAGTCGAAATCGCAGGCTGGTTTGTGAACGTCGGCGGAGCGCGGCCCGGACCGCAGTTCGATTCTACCCCCGAGCACATGGGGCAGAATGGGCAACCGCTTTTCTTGACGCCGGCTTTTCCAGGACAACCGGTCATTGCTTGGCGAGGATCGACAGGCTCGGGATGGCTCTACGCCACGCATGAAAGCCGAGGCCTCTATCGAGACGACCTCGATTGGCAGCCTTTGTACTCGGCAAGATAGGGAGGGGCTGGCGTGGCGCCGAAGTCTTAGTCGACGCGACCTTCTTGATTGCGTCATCAAAACCCGGAGCCTCTTCTGTAGCGCCGACTTCCTTCGCCATAGCCACGAACCGTTCGTGGCGTTCGGCGTCCGTTAGCTTTGGCTTACGTAGCGATTTGCTCATGCCCCCATATGCGGGATGAGAAAAGGGAATTCAAGGAGGATGCTGTATGAAGCTCTTGGTGGTGCTTGTAATAATGATCGCGTCGTCCTGGTCATCGGCTCATGCGGCGATCATGCTGGATCAGGAACGCGACCTGCTAATTTGTGAGGGGCACGGTACGCGCTTGATGTTGAGCCAAGACGGCACGACTTGGTCTATCGATCAAAGGAAGTGGGATTCCCCTTTGATCCAAGTGGGCGACATCAACGTCGATAAAGTTTGCCGTTATGCTCGTACGGGAGAGGACTAATAACCGCAAATGAAAATTACGTTGGTTTCTTCGCTAGGTTGGGTAATGAACCTGAACCCCGAAGCAGAGGCCCAAACTCCGTATGGAATTTTATTTTTCTTGGCGTGATGGCTGCTATGCGCAGGGCACCCTAAGTGGCAGGCGACGACGTCGGCACGGACGACGAAACCTCATACCTCACGGGCGATCTCAAGATCGTCGCCGAGGCCAAGCAGCGTTTCAAGCGCTGCGTCGATTGGGAATCGACAACCCGCGAACGCTCGCTCAATGATTTGATGTTCGTCAACGCCGATCCCGACAACGGCTGGCAATGGCCGACCTACGCATGGTCCTCACGCCAGACCGACAACGACAAAGTGACGCTGACCCTCAACAAGACGCGCGTGCATTGCCTGCAGATCGAGAACGAGGCGCTCAAGAACAAGGCATCGGTCAACATCCGCCCGACCGGCAATGGCGCGACCTACGAGGCCGCGCAGGTCTATGAGGGCGTCGTCAGGCATATCGAATACATCAGCGGCGCGCAGGGGGCATACAAGACCGCGTTCCGGTTCATGGTGCGCACCGGAATCGGCTATTGCCGCGTTCTCACCGATTACGTCGGGCCGGACACGTTCGACCAGGACATATTCATCCGCCGCGTGAAAGACCCGACTACGGTCTATCTCGATCCGGACATCAACGAGGAAGACGGCCTCGACGCCAATTTCGGCTTCGTCTTCGACGACCAGCCAAAGGAAGAATACCGGCTCAAGCATCCGAACGACCTCGACGTTTCCTCGTCGTCTTCGCTCGGCGAGGGGCTGGAAACCGGATGGCTGAGCGAAAACCACGTCCGGGTGTGCGAGTATTTCCGGAAGGAGATGCGTAAGGACATTCTCATTCAGGCCATCAACCCCGCCACCGGCGAGGAAGTCCGCGGGCGAAAGAGCAAGCTGCCCCCCGAAGTCTGGGAAGCGCTCAACGCCTCGATGGACAAGAAAACGCGGGAAATCGAAGTTCCCGTGATCAAGTGGTTCACGATCGCCGGCTCGAAAATCATCGACCGCCGCGATTGGCCCGGCGCCTATGTCCCGATTGCCCGCTGCGTCGGCGAAGAGACGATCGTCGAAAAGCAACTCGACCGCAAGGGCCATGTGAGGCCGATGAAGGATGCGCAAAGGCAACTGAACTATTGGGCGTCGGCGACGACGGAATCGATCGCAACGCAGCCGTTGCAGCCGTGGATATTGGACCCCGAGTCGATCGAAGGTCACGAGACGGTATGGAAGACCGCGAATAACCGCAAACACGCCTACCTGCCGGTCAAGTCGAAGGACGACCAAGGGCGCGATTTTATGAAGCCCGAGCGCATTCAGCCGCCAGTAGTGCCCGAAGCCTTGATCAAAGGTCGGCAGTTGGCCGAGACCGATCTCATGATGGTTAGCGGTCAGTATCAGGCCCAACTAGGCGAGAACGAGAACGCCAAGTCGGGCAAGGCGATCAGCGAGCGGCAGGCGCAAGGCGACAACGCGACCTATCATTTCGCTGACGGCAAGGCGGCGATGATACGGGCGATCGGCAAGATGCTCGTCGATCTGATTCCGAAGGTCTACGACACCGAGCGCATCGTGAAAATCCTTGCCGAAGACGACAGCGAGCAGGAAATTCACGTTGATCCGAACGCTAAACAGGCTTTCGCGGTCAAGAAATCCGAGGAAGACGGCGCGATCCGGGCGATTTTCAACCCGAACGTCGGAACCTACGACGTCGAGGCCGACATGGGGCCGGACTATGCAACGCGGCGCCAGGAAGCCGAGAACGCGTTCACGCAATTGATGGCGGCGAACAAAGACCTCACCCTCGTTATCGCCGATATCGCGGTGAAAAACATGGATTTCCCCGGCGCGGACGAACTCGCGGCGCGGCTCAAGCGCATGGTCCCGCCGCAAGCGCTCGGGTTGATGCCGTCGCCGCAATTACAGGCGCAAATTCAGGAATTGACGAGGCAAAACACGCATTTGATGTCCGTCGTGTCGGAGCTGACAAAGCTCAACGCCGAGAACGCCATCGCGCTGAAGGGCAAAGCCGAGATGCGCGATATCGACGCGTATACGGCCGGCACGAAGGCCTACGAAGCCGAGACGAAGCGCATCCAGGTCGAGGCCCAAGCGCGGCGCGAGACGCACGACACGGCCCGGATCGCGATCGACGCGGCCAAGGCGGCCCGCGGGCTGATGCCGCAGGACGATCTCGACGGCGTCAGGAACGCGAACGAGAAGGAATTGGAGAGCGTGGGGGATGAATAGTCCCCGCGAAATCCTGATCGCATGGGCCTCCTCGGGCGGCTTCGCGGCAGTCCACAACGCTGGCGCGACCGATGCGCAGATTGTCGACGATTTGCTGAAGTGGCTGGCCAAACACGGGCTAAGGATCGCCAACGACTGGCAGCCGATCGAAACAGCGCCGAGGGACGAACCTATCATAGGTTTCGGGCTATGGGCCGGCGAAATCAACGGCCAAGTCTATCCTGATCCTGAATGTCTCATGATCCAATATGCGCCGGGAGGTGACTATCCGGGCTTCGATTGGGCGGTCTGCGGAACCGATACTCATGCTGCATGGATGAAGCCGACACTTTGGCAGAGATTGACCCCTCCGGACCCTTCCCATGGGTGAATCCCGCCGCCGCCGCGAGTTCGACCTCTCGACGGCCTCGAAAAACCTCATATTTCCGGAAGACATCCCGCTGCTCATGCGGCGGACCGCGGAAGACCTCGCCGGCGCCTTCCACGACGAGCAGCTAGAGGATGCGCGGTTTTCGACCGACGATCCGACGCGCCATCGATCGCAACGTTTCCGGGCGCATTGGGGCAAGGACAGTCGCCGCTATGTCAGGCTGAACTGGCCGACGTTCATTCCGATGGCGCGGGAAATCCTCGGCGCGATGCTGACGCGGGCCGATGTCGGGCTGACGATGAAAGACGCGATTTACGAGGCGTTCCTCGAGATGGCGGACGATCCTAACCAACTGGACTTGAGCGAGGCGTTGGAAGCGGCGCCGGCGCAGGGGAGCGCGTGATGGCAACGCTGACCACGAAAGAGCGAAAATCTCTGCCGAAGAGTGAGTTTGCTGAGCCATCGAAGCGGGCTTATCCAATTAACGATGCCTCTCATGCCCGCAACGCCAAGGCCCGCGCGTCGGAATACGCCTCGCCCGCGCTGAAAGCCAAGGTCGATCGCGCGGCGGACAAGGTGCTGAAGGGCAAGAAATGACGAACGCCGAACAAATCGCGCTCTACTGGAAACAGGTCGAGGCGATCGAGGAAGAGCGGGTTAGCCTCGACGATAAGGCCGATGCGATCCGAGCCAAAATCCGCGCATTGGAGCCGCCAATGAGCGAGAGCGATCGCGCCATTTTCCAACGGGCTGCCGCTCAGATGGTTGAGTCGCAAAACCAGATGGCCACAGAGAATGGACTTTGGGCCAAGCTTATCGCTAACGGGGAAGCCAAAATCGGCCAGCCGCTGCGCGTCCGCCTACCGACCGATTACACGGTGAGAAACACGCATGGATGATGACGCAGACAACCGCTCGCTCGCGGAATGGGCGGCCAAGGACGGCGGCGCGGAAGGCGGAAGCGCGGACGCCGACGCAGCGCAGGCCGCACAAGCCGCCGAGGCCGCGAAAGCCGCGGAGATATTCGCGGCTAGCAAGGATGCGCCAGCCGAAGAGCCTACCGCCGAGAAGCCAGCCGTAGCCGAGGCTGAAGCCCCGGCCGAGCCAGAGCCCGGCGAAACCCCTCCCGTCGCCGAGCCCGCACGCCCCGCCAAGAAGCCTGTAGCCCCTCTCCCTGCGTGGATGAAGGACCGCCTCGCCGAGCAGACCGCCAAGCAGCGTGACGCCGAGCGCCTCGCGGCCGAAGCCCGTGCCCGCGCCGAAGTCGCCGAAGCCGAACTAGCCGAGCTACGCAAGCGCGGCGCGAGCGGCGATGCCACGCCGGCGGCCAAGGACACGCCAGGAGCCGACTTCGTCCCCCGCACGCAAGTCGAGGCCCGCGCCGCCGAAATCGCGCGCATGGACGCGTTCAACGCGAGCGCGGACCAAGCCTACTTCGCCGGCAAGGACGCATACAAAGAGGATTTCGACGCAGCCTTGCAGCCGCTTCAGGCCATGGGAGCCATGAGCCGCATGGACTTCCAGGAGGCCGCGCTGGCGACCGGCGCCGCTCATGACGTGCTCTACGAACTCGGCAGCGACCCGGACAAGGCGAGCGAGATTCTCGGCTATCTGAAAACCGGCCGAGCGGCCAAAGCGACCGCCGAGATGACGCGCATCGCGGACAAGGTGAAGGCGCAGAAAGCCGCCGATGAAGCCGCAGCTACAGCGGCCAAGGCGCCCAAGAAAACCCCGGTTTCCGCCGTCCCCGCGCCGATCCGGCCCGTCGGCGGCTCCGCGTTGCCGACGGTCGATCTCGACAAGGCCGACGACGAGCAGTTCGACAGCGTATTCGCGCCGATGATGAAGAAGTTGGGGTGGAATTGATGCCCATGTGGCTGCGTAGACTGACGCTCTGCCGGCTCGGCTGGTGCTTCGGTTCCGTCGATCGCGATGAGCAGCGTCAAATATGCTTCCGCTGCGGGACCTGTGGCAGGACGTCGCATCATGTTTCGCGTGAGGAAGAAACGCGCATCTGTGCTATAAAGACGCATACTCTCGGAAAGTAGCGCTGGCAAATCGTCGGACTCCAGCGGCCGACAAAAAGCGCTTTCCTCCCGGCGCTCTAATCTCGGGTCGCTCGCTCCATAAATCGTCGGTCCGGAGCAACCGACCGCCACCGCTGCGTCAAACGGGCACGTCCGACAAACCGCTGATCTCGGGCTTTCAGCACAAACCGCGGCTTCGAAAGGGCCGCACGTCATCCCGAGATCAATGAAGGACGCGCCGCAATGGCCTCCGGTTTCAATAACAGCTTGATCACCATCAACATGGTGACGCGCATGGCGGTTCGTATTTTCAAGAATACCAATCGCTTTCTCAAGTCCATCAACACCCAATATTCCGACATGTTCGCGATCGACGGCGCGAAGATCGGCGACACGGTCAGAATCCGTCTCCCCAACGATTACACCCTGCGCGTCGGCGCGGCGGCAAGCGTGCAGAACACGACCGAGCAGTACACGACTTTACCGCTGCAGACGCAGATCGGCGTCGACACCGGCTTCTCGACCGCCGAGCGCACGCTGAAACTCGAGGATTACGCCGAGCGCGTGATGCTCCCGAAGATGAACAAGCTCGCGGGCGGCATCGCGGCCGACCTGATGAGCATCACCGAGGCCGGCTACACCACCATCTACGGCGCGGTGCAGGATACCGGCTCGTTCGGCTCCGGCGGCGCTTCTCCGCTCGGCGGCGGCGGCGGCATCTGCAACATGGCCGCGAATTTCTCGAACGGCCAGGGCAGCGCGCTCCTGTCCCCCACGCAGTTCACATGGCTGCTCGCCGGCGCCCTCCTCGACGACAATTCCTCGCCGGAGTTGCGCAGGAAAGCCATCAACGATCCGACCTCCGACGCGCGCATCGCCGGCTCTCTGGTCGGACTGCTCAATCCATCGCAGGAAATCAGCCAGCAATACCGTTCCGGCTCGATGAAGAACGCGCTGGGGTTCGATTGGGCCAAGGATCAGACGATCCTGAAGCATACCGTGGGCAGCTTCACCGCCGGCACGCTCAACGGCGCAGGCCAGGGGGGCGCGCCAGGCGGCACGACGCTGCTCACGAACGCGATCACCGGCACGCTCAATGCCGGAGACATCATCACGATCGCGGGTGTGAACGCGGTCAACCGCGTGACGAACCTCTCGACCGGATCGCTGCGGCAGTTCGTGGTGACGGCCAACGTGGCGACCGGGGCGACCTCGATTCCGATCTATCCCGGCATCGTCGCGCCGCAGATCGTCAACGGCGTCGGCGTTCCCGTGCAGTATCAGACCGTCACGCCGACCACGGTTAACACGGTCTGCCCGGCCAACGGCGCGGCGATTTCGCTGATGACGCTGCCGGGGATCACGTATCGCAAGAATATCGCGTTCGCGCCGGAGTTCATGACGGCGGCGTTTGCCGATTTGCTCATTCCGCAGAACCTCCAAGAGGCGTCCCGCGCGAATTACGACGGCGTATCGGTCCGCGCGCTGACCCAATTCCAGATCGGGACCGATGTTTTGATCAGCCGCCTGGATGTCATCTACGGGGCGGTTGTTCCAAGGGGTGAATGGGCAACGATCGTTCCGGACGTCTTATGACAATATGAGTTGACATAAGACTGTCCAATCAACTAGCGTTGCTTCTCTAAACAGGAGCATCGCTAGTGACAAAGATCGTAGACCTTACGGGTAAAAAGTTCGTTCGTTGGAGCGTCAAGGGACTGACCGACCGACCCGGACCAGTCAAATATTGGATTGCGGCGCTGAAAAGAGCGTGTTCGGCGGCGACTTGAAGCGGGGTATGTCACAAAGTTGTGGTTGTTTAGCGCTGGAGATGCGCAAGGCAGAAGCCACGACGCACGGCATGTCCTGCCATCCAGCCTACCGCAATTGGCTTCACGCCAAGACTAGGTGTGAAAATCCAAAAGACTTCGCATATGAGATGTACGGCGCTCGCGGGATTAAAGTATGCGAGCTCTGGGTCATATTCGAAGCGTTCTGGGAAGACATGGGCCCGACGTGGGTCAAAGGGGCTACGCTGGATCGCTATCCGGACGGAAATGGGAACTACGAGCCCGGAAACGTGCGTTGGGCGACGGCCAAGGAGCAAGCCAACAATCGTAGCTCAAACCGGATCATTGACACCCCTCTTGGCCGAATGAACATCACGCAAGCCGCAGAAGCCTCTGGCCTCAATAGAGCGACTATTTGCACTCGCTTATCATCGAAATGGCCAGCGGATCGGCTTTTCGACGGCGTCTCATTCAACATGCGTTGGCACGAAAAATAGGACCCCTACCCATGAACCTCGCGACAGCCCTCCATCGCGGCCAGCAAGCCCACGCCATCCGCGAGCCGATCGAGTTCCCGAAGTGGGTCAAGGTCGACGGAAGGGATGTGCTTGCCCTGACCGCGGAGCATGAGTTGGAACTGCTGACAAAGCCCTCGGACGCCGAGCCCGAGGTCGAAAACCTGCTCAGCGCGCCCGAAAGGCGTGACCAAACAACCCCGCGCCTCGCGCGCTCGAAGGGAGCCTGAAAGCCATGGCCGACGAAAACGATAATATGGACGAAGACAAGCGCCGACGCGACTGGGATGCCGCGCGCGCCAAGGAAAAGGCCGACCTCGAACGCCGCGCACAAGAAGACACGGCGCGCAGGGCGGAAGCCGCCAAATTCCAACATGGGATGGCGGACAAAGCCGAGGCCGAGCGGCAGCGCACTATGGCGACTAAGAACGTCGCGCCCGACACCGCGCATCTTGCAAAGCCCGCCGTAAAAGCCCCCGTCTATCTCGTCGACATCAAGGAAGACCCGCACGTCCGCGGCTCGCTGCTCGTCGAAGCCACAGCGCCCGACGGGACGGTCGAGTCCGCGACGTTCTCCGGCCCGCGCGCCTCGCATCGCGCGATGAAGTACGTCGAGGCGATCGAGGGTTTCGAGCGTCGGCCGCCCCGTGAGTATCCGAAGTACGTGCGCCGCGGTGGAGTTGAGCATATCCTGCTCGACGCAGAGCATGAGAAGCAGATCGGACCGCCGACGGACGCGGACAAGGCCGCAGACGAATCGCAAAAGAAAGCTGCCGCTGAGGTTGGCGAGCGCCATGTGGCGTTCGACGAGGCGCAGGCGCGCACGGCCGCGAATCCGACCCTGCTGAGCCTTGGGCCGCGGCCCGAGCGCCTGGCTGAAGGGGAGAGCGACGAGGATTACGCCGCGCGGCTGGACAAATGGCAGGCGGATAGGCGTGGCGTCGTAGGCGCAGCGCCTAACGCCTGATGGCTCATCCGCCGAGGCCCGAGCGGTTCGAGGGCGAAAGCGACGACTCCTACGCCCCCCGGCTCATGGAATGGCATCGGCGCAAGGCTGACGCTAGGAGAGCGCGCAAGCTCGAAGCCGCGCCGAAGATTTCCGAGCCCCAGCCCGAGGGGCCAGCCGCATCCGATTTCGCGTCCAAGCCCAGCATTGAAGCCGCCCGTCTGCGCGACATCGCAGCGCGCCGCCGCGAACCAAGAATCGAAAACATCTCCGAACCTGAGGGATAAACACCATGGCAGGCATCGTTCAACCGCAACCATTCAAGACCCTCGCTCCGGCCATGCACTCCGGCAGCGCCCTCAATGCAGCGATCTCCAACGGCCTTCTGAACTATCAGGACGCCATCACGGCACTCGCGGGCGGCGGGGCCGCAGGCGCGCCGACGCTCGCCCTCGGCGTCAACAGACTGACGGTCGTCGCCACCGCCGCCGACAGCGTCATGTTGCCGCCGTCAGGAACCTCGTCGGGCGGTTCGGTCGTCATCGTGAACCAAGGCGTTGCGTCGACCCAGGTTTTCGCCAACACGGTTTCAAGCCTCGCGACCGGCGTGCTCGACACGATCAATGGCACGGCGGGAGCGACCGGCGTTGCTGTCGCCAACGGCAAGACGGCGATTTTCTGGACGACTGCAGCGGGCGCGTGGTTCGGCCCGGTGGCGCTGGCGTAATCCGATGGCTAGGGAAGTAAACCTATTTTTCCGCATGATCACGACATTCAGGCCCGGCACAGATCAGCGCTGGACACGGCTTGGTATAACAACCGATCTCGTCGGAGGCGAGCAATACGTTGCCGATTTCAGATCGGAAAAAGTGGATTGCTGGCCGTTGCCCAAGGGGATCGAGTCTGGCGCTGTGACTTTGGCGTCGCGAGATGACGTTTCCCGTGCGCTCCGCGTACTCGCGGACAAGATCGACGCTCTCAGGTCTCCCTGATGGCTGTCATCACATCAACTACCGCCCGCGACATAATCCTCCGCGCCCTCGAGGACGTGGGCGTGATCGGCGTCGGCCAGACCCCGCTGGCTGCGGACGTCAATTTCGGCCTGTCGCGCCTCAACGCCATGATCGGCCAGTTCAACCGGCGGCGCTGGCTCGTCTTCCATACCGTCGACGTCGCCTGCCCGACCACGGGGCTGAACGTCTATTCGGTCGGACTCGGGCAGAACTTCAACATCCCGCGTCCCGACAAGCTCGAGGACGGCTGCTACTTCCGGCAATACTTCAGCGGCGCGCCGGGCGCCTCGAATTCCAACTTTCCGTTCACTGGAGGCCTGTCCGACTTCAACCAGGATTTCGGTACGGACTTCGGCGGGGGCGCCCCCACGCTGATTTCGCAACCTCCCGGATATGCGGTCGATTATCCCCTCATGCTGCTGCAATCGCGCGAGGATTGGAACCGCATTGCGCTGAAAAACATGAGTTCGTGGCCGGCGTTCTTGTTCTACGATCCGGCAAGCACGATGATGGTCCCGCCGGCTGGCGGCGCGGCGGTTCCGAGCGGGTTTTTGTACGTCAACCCGATTCCCTTGGCTGGCATGTTCGAACTCCACATCCTCGTCAAGGACGTGCTCGCGACGCTGGCGAACCTCTCGACGGTCCTTGCGACGCCGCCGGAATACGAGGAAGCTTTCGAGTATAACCTCGCGATTAGGTTTGCCGCTAAGTACCAGATTGACGCGTCGAAAGAAGTGCTCGGGCTGGCGCAGGCGGCCCTCGCGACGATACGCTCGGCGAATACGCAAGTGCCGTTGCTGGACTTGCCGGTCGGGCTGACTTCGAACGGATCGCGCTACAACATATTCAGCGATAGGGCGTACTGAGCATGGATCGCCACGACATCGCCCACTACGCGCTCGCAGGGGCGCTTGCGGCGGGACTCGGCTACGGCGGCGTCCAATTGGCGCGCCTGCCGTCAGCGCCGCTCGCTTGGCATCCTAGAGCCACTCTGACGGCTGAGATGTTCGGCCGCCACGACTGGACCGTCTATGCGCTCCCCGGCTCCGGCGCGCTTCCGGAAGAGATCGCCAACGTCATCCGCGCCGACGGCCACAAGGCGACGGTCGAGCCAGCCATGAACAGCTATTCGGGGATTTGGCTAGCGCCCGCGACGCCAGAAGGCAAGCGCATCGCCGCCGCCCTATCGGCCGCGCTCGGCGTCACGATCGCTGTCGATGACTATCCGGCGGGCGAAACGGCCTATGGGACCGCGTATCAGATCGGCGTGGGGACGCCAAAGTGAATTTGGTTCGGCTGGTCGGAGCGATTTCCGCTTTCGCCTTCGCCACGCCGGCCCTCTCGCAGACCGCACAAACGCGCGCGCAGCTCGAGGCGGGCATCAATTCGACCATCAAGGCGAATGGGACAGGAGCGATTACTGGCCCGATTCTAAATGGGCAGCTGCAAAATCTCGCCGCCAGCATGGCGACGGGGCTGGACCCCAATACGCTGAGTCAGCCGCTGACGATGCTGGGCGTGCTGACTTACGGCGGCGTGACGCTGGCCAACTCCGTCACCGGCACGGGAAGCATGGTGCTCTCGGCGTCGCCGACGATCACGGGAGCGAACCTGGGGACGCCGACTGCGCTATCGCTGACAAACGCGACGGGTCTGCCGAATGCTGGCTTGCTGAATTCCTCTGTAATTCTCGGCTCCACCAACGTATCGCTAGGGGCGACGGCAACGACGCTTGCCGGGCTCACTAGTGTCTCGGCGACGACGTTCACCGGCTCATTGACTGGCGGCGCTTCGCTTGACCTACCTCTCTCTGGTGGGGCATTGACTGGTGCTGTCACGCAAATCCTCACTACCGGCGGAGTTTTCACGGCTGACGGCTCGCAGTTTCTATCCCAGACCACGGCTACGACGGCGGCTACCATATATCATAGTGTCATAGCATCGACATACCACTTTTTCGATGTCAACCGTGCAACTGTCGTGCTTAATCCGGGAACGACTGTCGAGAACGCCGATGGTTACGGGGTCTACATCCAAAATAATCAGGCTGCGGGAACCGCCCCGAATCAAGGAAATGCGGTTGGTTTCTTTTCTTTCGCCGTTGCTCAAGCCATTAACTCACAAACATTCGGGGGAAACTTCGCTTGGAACGACAATGGAGTAACGGCGACAGGCATCGGGCTGGAAAATGACATCAGTATCTCTGGGGCTGGGAGCACTGGAGTCGCGTTCTCAGCAGAGCTTCAAGGCAATGGAACGCTCAGCAGCCTGGGCGCTTTGGGATTTGGCTGTGATAGTAATCAAGCAACATCGATCCGATGGTCAAGTTGCTTTTCTACTACGGATGGGGGCGCGACGGTTGGGGTGCTGTTGGGCGCTCTGCTACGCACGGGCGCTAACAATGCAAGCCAGCCGCTAAATTTTCATGCTTCAAATGGATCGTCAACTATATACACCGGGTCCATCCAACTCACCGGGGACGCTTTCGCCCTTACGGACAGCGAAGAAACCTGCGGCTTAGGAGCATTCCTAGCCACGGCTAATGTTACGATCCAACCTATAAATTGCACAGGTACGCTGACATTGGCAGGGTCATCGCTGGTGGTCGGCGCATCTCAATTCACGGCAAATGGGAGCGTGGCGACGGCGCTGAGTTCCGTCGGCCCGACGGGGTCTCACACGACTGTGCAGGAATGGTTCACGATCAAAGATAGTTCCGGAAACACCAGATATATCCCATCGTTCTAAACAATCAAGTGACAGCGCAAACGGCGGCTTGTTGAGGATACAAAATGAACCGCACGATCCTTGCCGTCGCGCTTATCGCCTTCGCCACGCCGGCCCTCGCGCAATCCGCGATGACGCGGGCGCAACTCGAATCGTTCATCAACGCCACAATCAAGACGAACGGCGTCGGCGCGATTACCGGCCAGGTAATGAACACGCAGCTGAACAACCTCGCCGCGAGCATGGCGACGCAGTCGGACCTAAATACGTTCGTCCAGGCGCAGAATATCTCTGGTACTCCCGGCATCACTCAATCTTGGTCCGGGGCGTCAAATCTGGTGACGCTAAACTCGAATGTGACGGCCGCAAGCGCGGCGCTCAATGAAGCAGCGGCGATCATCAGAATGACATCTAGCGTTGGCTCTGGCGTATCCGGAGAGTATAAAATCGCGCTAGGAACCGAGATGATTGTTAACCCAGGGAGCGCGTTCGGCCATGCGCTCAATAGTGTCCTGACTATAAATAGCGGAGTTGGATCATCATCGGGCGGATACTCACTAGAGACAGACTGCACCAACTTCAATGTTGATTACCCACTACCTAACCAAACTGGATATCTTGGTATCATGGCCAATTGTCAAGCTATTGCAGGGGGGAGCAATACATTCCCAGCCTCCGCGGCAATACAGGTCGGCACTCAGTCGCCGACGACATTCGCATTCCATGCTGGTCTATATTTCTTCGGCTCGACCCTTCTCAAGGATTACACGGTCTACGATGGGACAAGCTCGACAACTTCATATTTTGATCAAGGTTCCCACAGCGTCGGCATTGAATTATTCGGCACGTATTCCACAAATGCTATTCAAGGCAACGGGTTTGCCATCAATGGGGCTGGCATAGCTACATTCGCCGAGGCGCTCTCCAACAATCCATCAGGTGGTGTCGGATATGCGACAGGTGCGGGCGGGACCGTCACTCAGGCGACGAGCAAGTCGACCGGCGTCACGCTCAACAAGGTCACTGGCGCAATCACGATGAACAACGCGGCGCTCGCGGCCGGTGCAATCGTCAGCTTCACCCTCACCGATACCTCGATCGCTGCGACCGACACGCTCATTCTCAACCACATTAGCGGTGGCACGGTCGGCTCCTATGGGTTGAACGCCGGCGCGGCGACTGGGTCCGCAACGATCACCGTCCGAAACAATTCGGCCGGGAGCCTTTCTGAGGCGATCGTGATCGAGTTCACGGTTATCAAGGGAGTCACGTCTTAAATGAAACGAGCGATCCTCGCCCTGTCGCTGTGGTGCGGCTTGCTGTACGCCACCGCTACCGGAGCCTTCGCGCAATCCGCGCCGCCCGACCCAGCAACCAACCTCGGCCAAGATTTCGAGGCGTTCTCGATCTTGCACAAGCACGTCTTCGAAGACATTCAGGCCCTCTCGCTACTGGCGCAGCAGCAGAGAAAGCAGATCGATGACCTGACGAAGCAACTCAGCGACGCCAAGAAGCCGACCGCCGACGCGCCCCCGGCAACCCCGCCCTCGCCGAAGTAATAGATGGAATATAATACGATGGGAAACGATCAAACCGCAACGCCAATGGCGTTCAACAATGGACTATCCATCCAGCATGACGACAAAATTGACGATCTTAGGATCGCGATTCATCGCATAGTCGCCGAAATCGACGCGCTCGGTCGCCATCGCAATTATTCGCTGGCCGTGACGAAGTTGGAAGAAGCCGAACTATGGCTGGCCAACCGCAAGCATAAGCCGGCCTGATCACTTTGGGCGTCGTCACCCGCGTCCCGCTCCTCGGCGGCGCCTATCAGTCGCGCGCGATAATCGCGTCGGCGCGGACTGTTTGTTTGCTCTCTATTTCATACGAAATGGTTGATTGATAAGAATGTTTCTGATACCGTTAGGCTGACGCGATGAGCCTAGGGATATCAGGATATGAGAGCATTGGACTTAACCGGAAAGTCGTTTGGCAGGCTGATAGTTTTGTCAGCAAACGGCTCCCTTTCTGGGCGTCGTCGGTGGCTATGCCGATGCGAATGTGGAACGGAAAAGCTGTATTCCGCCAGCTATCTGGCCAACGACGCAAGGTCGTGCGGTTGTTGGCACAGGGAAGAGACAGTCGCGCGTCTGACTACGCACGGCATGACGGGAACTCCGCTGTTTAGTGTATGGAAGGGAATGCTCAGCCGCTGTCGTAATCCCAATGGCAAGCCGTTCAAAAATTATGGCGGACGCGGAATTGTTGTTTGCGAGCGCTGGCAAACATTTGAGAATTTCTACGACGATATGGCCTCGACATATCAAGACGGCATGACGATCGAGCGCGAGGACAATGACGGCCCGTATTCGTCAGATAACTGCATTTGGGCAACTAGAACGGCCCAATCACGAAATCGGCGGTCGTGCTATTACGTCGAAAGCCCGTGGGGACGCATCACGCTCAGCGAGGCGGCGGCGCATGTCGGCATCAGCTTTTGCGCAATGAAGATGAGGTATGTGCGGAAATGGCCTCCCGAACGAATGTTCGTGAAGAATCCCTCTGATGGGACAAGTCACGCGAATACCATTGCTGGGGGGAGCTTACCAGTCTAGGTCAGTAATATCGTCGGCGCAAAGGTGTATAAACCTGTATCCCGAAATAAACCCGGAAGAAGGCCAAGCTCCGGTTCCGGTCACGACATTCCAGACGCCGGGCCTCAATCTCCTCGCGACCGCGCCCAACGTCGGCGAGTACCGCGCGACCTATCGCGCTACCAATGGCGATCTATATGCGGTTGTCGGAACGCAAGTCTATTACGTCGATCCGAATTTCGCCTTTCACCTACTCGGCTCGATTCCGTTCAACTCGACGCCGGTTTCGTTTGCGGACAACGGAATCGTCGTTGTGATCGTCGATGGAACCACGCTCGGCTATTGCATCGACATCACGCCGCCATCGATCAGCGGCCTTCCAATCCCGCGGACCTGGGGGACGATCTCCGATCCGAATTTTCTTGGCTCCAATTTCGTCGACTACAACACGACGTTTTTCATCTTCAACAAGCCGGGAACGTTCGACCTCTACATCAGCCTGTCCGAAGTCAGTTTCGCGCTACTGACGCAGACCAGCATCGGCCAAGGCAATATTTCCAACGCCGGCACGGGCGGCACGGACAATACATATTTCGGCGTTGCGCTCACGGGAGGCCACGGAACCGGGGCGACAGCCGATATCACGGTTCAAGGCGGCGTCGTAACTGGGGTCACGATCGACACTGGCGGCGAGGGCTATGCGCTCAATGACGTGCTCTCAGCCGTGTCGGCCACTATCGGCGGCGTGACGGGGTTCACATGGACTGTGACCTCGCCTATGGCCCCCGCGTTCGATCCGCTCGACATCGCGGCCAAGTCGGGCTCGGCGGACGCGATCGCGCGCGTCATCGTGGTCTACAATACCTTGTGGCCGATCGGGCTGCTCACGACTGAGGCGTGGATCAATTCGGGGGCCGCAGACTTCACCTTTCAGCCGTTGCCGGGCGTCTTTATCGAACATGGCTGCGTCGCCCCGTTTTCCGTCGCGGCGAATGACCGCTCGGCGTTCTGGCTGAGCCAAGATCGGCAGGGGCAGGCGATCGTCCTGATGATCCAGGGCTACAACGCGATCAGGATCTCCACGCACGCGATCGAGGCGATATTTCAGGGCTACGCGAGGCTTTCCGACGCGATCGGCTTCACCTTTCAGATCGACGGCCATATTTTCTACGCCATCACTTTTCCCACTGCAAACGCCACTTGGCTGTTTGATATCCAGACGCGGCAATGGTGCGAATGGGCATATACGGACGCAAACGGCAACCTCAACCGCCACCGCGCGAATTGCGCCTGCTTCGCCTACGGACAAAACATCGTCGGCGACTGGCAGAACGGCAATCTCTACGCGCTGAGCTCGACCGCCTATACGGACAACGGCAACCCGATTTCGCGCATCCGCACCTTCCCGCACGAAATAGAGGACGGCTCGCGCGTGACCTATTGCAGCTTCATCGCCGATATCCAGGTCGGGACGCTCGCCGGCAGCGTGACGAGTGCGCCGCCGATGATCAGCCTGCGCTGGTCCGACGATCGGGGCGCGACGTTCGGGAATGCCATCGAACAATCGCTCGGGTCGGAAGGGCAATATCTGACGAGCGTGAAATGGAACAAGCTCGGCATGGCGCGCGATCGGGTGTTTGAGCTATCGTGGTCCGCGCCGATGAACACGGCGCTTCAAGGCGCGTTCGTCGAGACGATCAAGCATAGGACGTAGCCGATGAACCGACGCAAAGCCATCCTCGCCGCCGTCACGCTCGCCCTCGCGCTATCACCCGCGCGCGCCGGCCAGGGCATCGCCGTACAGCCGATCTATCTCTACGCCTCGGCAGGACCGATGCAGGCTCTATC
>Ga0210390_10001068_pt1 | contig 27430 bp, 30 predicted proteins | sample IncBWH11OmetaG_FD_161050 | JGI IMG/M metagenome (GOLD analysis project Ga0210390, IMG submission 161050) | Forest soil microbial communities from Barre Woods Harvard Forest LTER site, Petersham, Massachusetts, United States - Inc-BW-H-11-O ... | reverse complement strand
TTCAAACGATGAATAGATTCCCGCCGCCAAGACCATCAAAACCAGCGGAATCATGGCGGCCAGGAGTTTCCGCCGCACCCTCAAGTTTTTGAAGAAGACCATTCGAATGCGCTCCAACGGTTGCTTGAGCCGAACACGTGAATCGCTTCTCGCTACAAAATCATGTAATCGACGTCGCACGACTCCAATCGAAAGCGTTCATCGACCGTCGCGTCAGTCCGGTAAAGACCGGGTCAGCGAAGAGTATATGCGAGATGCCTCACAGCATATCGTCATAACTAACAGTCGCTGTGGAGCACGCTTGAATCGGTCAAGAAGCACCCAGCAGAACCGACTTTGGCGATCGACCGTAAAACTCCGGATGGATCGGTGGGGGCCACTCTCACTGTAAAAAGTGACAATAGCGCCCGTCATCGCCAGAGGTGATAGTTTCGAGTTTGCAATCTGATCTACTTAGTTCTCGCAGGAATTGACTCTATGAATAAGAGAAGGAGCACGGAAGAGGCTTCCAAGGCCGCCATGCGAAAGAACGGTGCGAAGATTGTCGTGTGCGTCGCAGCGCTGCTGGCGGGGCTCGGCATTTGGAAATACGCAACCCGCCAAACTGTTCAGGCGACTCAACTTCCTCGGGCGGTGACGTCGGAAAGTCCGGTCACCGCTGCGGCCACGGCCACGAGCGGTTTCGCTCCGACCGTCGAGAACAAAAATACTCCCGCCGGGTCTGCACCTCCGGCAATGGCCTGGATCCCAGGCGGCGAATTCTCCATGGGGGCGCAGGACCCGCCGGGGATGGACAAAGTTGGCATGCAGGCTACCCTGGATTCACGCCCGATTCACCGCGTGTACGTTGATGGATTCTGGATGGATAAGGCTGACGTTACGAATGGGGAGTTCGCCAAATTCGTGAAAGCCACCGGATATGTGACGATCGCAGAACGCAAACCCAGGGCCGAGGACTTTCCAGGCGCCCCGCCGGAAAACCTTGTCGCGGGGTCAGTGGTTTTCTCGCCCCCTGACCATGAAGTTCCCTTGAATGATCATTACCAATGGTGGGCGTATGTTCCCGGCGCGAACTGGCGCCACCCCCTGGGCCCCGCTTCCAGTATCCAGGGAAAGACGGACTACCCTGTCGTGCAAATCGCGTATCAAGATGCTGCGGCTTACGCCAAGTGGGCCGGGAAGCGATTGCCGACCGAAGCTGAATGGGAATTTGCGGCACGAGGTGGACTGACCGGACAGCCATTTGTATGGGGCGATGCGTTTCGACCAAAAGGACAGTGGATGGCCAATACGTTTCAAGGTCACTTTCCAGACAAGGACACCGGAGAAGACCACTACGTAGGGATCACAGCAGTCGGGCATTTTCCGGCGAACGGCTACGGTCTTTATGATATGGCGGGGAATGTGTGGCAGTGGACGAGCGATTGGTATCGCCCGGATTACTACAAGCAATTGGTGGAAGTCGGCAATGTGGCCCGAAATCCCAAGGGCCCGGCTTCGCCCTACGACCCTGCCGAACCGAACGAGAGAAAGAAAACCCAACGGGGAGGTTCGTTCTTGTGCACCGATCAGTATTGCTCGCGCTACATGGTGGGCACTCGGGGCAAAGGCGAGGTGAGCACTGGAACGAATCACCTCGGTTTCCGCTGCGTGAAAGACGTGTTGCCAGCCGCCAGTCAATAACGCGCTATTGTCAATCTGCATCCGTCTTGATCGTCGCACCACTTCGGAAGAACAGGGATGAGAAATTGTCCTCGCCCAGTACCCGCCGCAATTCCCGGAACGCAAAGAGCGGAAGGAAAGCGCAAAATATGACGACACTACGGGCAAGGAGCTCGTTGACGCGTATCCCATGGTACGCACTCGCGAAGTTTTCTCCACGCCATTGTCTTTTGATCGCTTCCTCGACTATGTGAAAGGCGAACACCAGCAAGCTAAACAGAAACGCCTTATGAAGCGCGGCCTGAAACAGTGGCTTGGATTCGTGTTTCTTGCCGAGGCGCGCATATTCACCGATAAGAATGACTTTGGCGATTACCAGAGCGTTGATCAGCGCAGTGCCATAGACGAAATACGACACACGAAACTGATTTAGCAGGAGCATGCTGTAGGCGGCGACAGCGAAAAAAAAGAACGCCAGATACGCGGCGATCACGGCAAATTCACGTAATTCGTGCGTGGCCTTTTCCTTCAGAGTCGCTTTCTTAGGATTTTCGGCATTCATTTAGACTCTCCGTTTGCGCTGGGCACTTTTCACCCTTCACCCGCCCCGCCGATGGCTGCGCACCCATCAGCTGAAGTCGCCGGCGCCGGAAGTTGTAATGATTTAGCGAAGGGACGGCCTGATGGAATTGTCAGTAATGACAGTGTTGGTTCCGACCGATTCGGCAGGTTGCGTACCGATATGTTCGGTCATGCTGCCACTCAAATGCGGTTTCAGCGGTAATGCAACGGACTCCACGGAAATGATCGGTAGACCCATCTCACGGGCGCATGTTTTCTTGAATAGATTCAGAAAGCTTGGATTCATCGAGTACCGCGGCGCAGCGGAAGTCCATAGGTCTCTGCTCCACGTCATTCTTCATGAGTAACTTACAGCCGGTATCATGGACGGCGTCCTTATACCGTATGTACTACTCTCATCATAATTACATGACAATTTTGAGGATTGTTCCGTTTTTGGATGCGTGCGTGCTCCCCGAGTGGTACACTCCGCGACTAGCGTTCAGGTCCAGCACCTAACTGAGGTTGTTTTTCGAATCGTCGCGGCAAGGCGAGTCGCTGGCGATTTGCCACATCTGGTAAACAATAAAGCAGAGTGAACTGCACGAGGGAAAGTACCCGCTCGACGCAATCCGTGCTGCGGGTGTCCGCAAATCTACTGGCAGGAGCTGTACTGTTCGCGGCTGATTTTTTGCTCGGAGGCAGTTGATGGCAACTGGCTCTAATCGGGCTAGGTGGAGTTTCCCAAATGGAGATTCCATATTGGACAGCACGATCTTAGTGTGCTTCGTTGCCATGTTGTCGTACGCAGCGTCCGCGCTGGGAGCCGCACTGCTGCTGCGCCCCCAGATGCTTTCGCCGCTCTGGCCGGGTTGCGTGCTTCTGGTCTCGGTGTTGCTGCTGGTTTCGCGAAAGATGTGGCCGATCCTCATCGTGACCGCCTTCGCTGTGTTTTTTTTCCACGACCTGCACGCTGGAGTGTCAACGAGTGAAAGTAGCTGGCTGATCTTGGCGGACACGGTGGAAGTTCTCGCCGCCGCGTTGTGTCTTAGCTATTTTTTCGTGGGTGTACCTCGCCTTAATAGTGTGAAGGCACTGACTAAGTTTTCTCTCTTCGCGGTGATCCTGGCGCCGGCGTTGGGAGCGTTTGTCGGCGCGCTTGCCGTCCCGGGGAGCTATTGGACGAATTGGAGGACGAGCTTCTTGTCCGAGGCTTTGGGTTTCCTCACCCTGATGCCCGCGATTCTTAGCTGGGTCGGCAAAAGTTCGCCCGGGAAGCACCGGTCGCGTGCTTACTACATAGAGGGCGGTGCACTGATCGCCGGATTGATGCTGTTCGGATATGTGGTGTTCGTTGCTTTGGGAAACACCAGCCCGCCTGAAGTGTTCTATTTCCTGGTGCCATTCCTGTTGTGGTCCGCGCTGCGTTTCGGTTCGACCGGGGTCAGCACATCCGTAATTCTGATCGCATTCCTCTCGATCTGGGGTGCAACCCATGGCCGAGGTCCGTTCACGGAATCTCAACATGTCAATAACCTGTTGTCGCTGCAGCTTTTCCTATTCTTCGTGGCAGCGCCTTTTATGGTCCTCGCAGTCCTGGTGGAGGAGCGGAGGCGGGCGGGAGAAGTGCTGGGGGAGAGTGAGGAAAAATTCCGCAGCGTCTTCCGGGATGCCGGCATAGGAATGGCGATCGTTTCACCGGAAGGCTGCTTTCTTGCTGGCAATGACGCATTTTGTAAGTTCATCGGATACACGGAAGAGGAACTTCTCAGGAAGACCGTGCAATCCCTCACGCACCCGGACGACTGGCCGAGGTTTTCGGAGAGGTTGGGTCAAGCGCTCGCGGACGGCGGTAGCTTCCAAGGCGTGGAGAAGCGCTGTCTGCACAAAAGTGGAAAGGTGCTGCACGGGGAGTGCAGCGGCTCCTTGATCCGTGATGCCGACGGGAAGGCCCTGTACTTCGTCGCCGAGGTGCTTGATATCACTGAACGCAAGCGCGCAAACCAGAATCTGATCGAGAGTGAAGAGCGGTTTCGTCTGGTCGCCAACTCAGCCCCGGTGCTGATCTGGATGTCCGGAACCGACAGACTATGTACTTTCTTCAACAAATGCTGGCTCGATTTCACTGGGCGCACTGTCGAGCAAGAAATGGGGGAGGGCTGGGCGCAGGGAGTGCATCCGGCGGACCTGGAGGGCTGTCTCAGTGTTTACTCCCGTGCGTTCGATGCCAGGGTGGATTTCGAAATGGAATACCGGCTGCTGCGCCATGATGGAAAATATCGCTGGGTTGTTGACTATGGTGTACCCAGGGTTGAGTCCGATGGAACCTTCTGTGGGTATATCGGCTCGTGCGTGGACATCACCGACCGCAAGATGAATGCAGAGTCGCTGGAAGAGCTGGGCGGACGCCTGATCGCCGCGCAAGAGGAAGAGCGCGGCCGCATCGCCCGAGAACTGCACGACGACTTCAGCCAGCGGTTGGCATTGCTGGGCATCGGACTATCGCGATTGTGGAAGAAGCGGCCCGAGTCAGAAGAAGAGGAACGAACATTAGTGCGGGAATTATGGAATCGCATCCAGGAGATATCTTCGGATGTCCATCGTCTTTCTCATCAACTCCATTCCAGCAAACTCGAGCACGTGGGTCTAGGGCCTGCTCTCATGGGGCTTTGCGAAGAGATCAGCGAAAAGTACAGGATTCAGGTAGAGTTCACGGACCGTGGCATTGCATTGGAGATTCCAAAGGACGTAGCGCTGTGTCTCTTTCGGGTTACCCAGGAATCGCTCAATAACGTGGTGAAGCATAGTCGGGCCAAACAAGCACAGGTGGAACTTTGTAAGACGCGAGATGAAATCCGCCTGCAGATCGTGGACGCTGGCGCTGGTTTTGATGTCGCTCTCAGCCACACCGACGCGGGAATTGGACTCATCGGAATGCGCGAGCGGCTACGACTGGTCGGCGGAAGACTGTCGGTGCAGTCGGCGCCCATGCGCGGGACTACAATTCTTGCGGAGGTTCCACTACCTGTTTCCTCTGATGAGGCACTTGCGAGTACCACCACTGCGGGAGGAACAATATCATGAGACGTACGCGTGTACTGTTAGCAGATGACCATCAGATGTTGGTTGATGCGCTGAAGAGCGTTTTGGAGCCCCGGTGCGAAGTAGTCGGGTCGGTGACTGATGGACGTTCTCTTCTGGAGGCTGCCGAGAAGTTGCGACCCGACGTCGTCGTACTCGATATTGCCATGCCCCAGTTAAATGGCCTAGACGCCGGCAGAAAGCTCCAACAGAAGATGCCTGCCATCAAACTTATTTACATGACGATGAATGAGGACCCTTACCTAATAGGGGAGGCTTTTCGCGCAGGGGCGTCGGCGTTTCTTTTGAAACAGGCAGCGGGCTTTGAGTTGATCGACGCGATTGAAAAAGTGTTGAAGGGAGGTAGATATGTAACTTCCCGCGCCGCAAAGGGTCTGGCGGGAATCTCGATGCGAGAGCCTAAGGCTCGCGAACATGTCCCTGGACCAAGCGGACGAGAGCGGGAAGTTATTCAGTTATTGGCGGAGGGTCGCACTATGAAAGAAGCAGCTAGCGTGCTGAAAATAACCACCCGCACTGTCGCTGCGCACAAGTACCACGCCATGGAACTTCTGCAGATCAAAACGAACGCCGAACTCGTTCAATACGCCATCAAGAGCAAAATCATCTCTGTCTAACGAAGCCATTTTTTCCTACTGTTAATTCTGCCAATATCCAGCCAGTCGAATCGCGCTCAAGATAGCTGTGGATGCCTACCTCCACGCTGAGCGACACGAACTCGAGGGCCGAGTTTAAAGAGCCTTTCACGTTCCACTGGCGTCCCGATTTCATTGTGGAGGACTAGAGAACAGCTCAGGGATGAGCTCCCATGAATCGAAAACGGGTGTTAGTCGCGGATGATCTCGCTCCCGTGTTAAGCACCGTGGCCGCGTTGTTGCGCGAGTCATTCGATGTCGTTGACACGGTTGCCGATGGACGAGCGGCTTTGGAAGCGATATTGAAGCTCGAACCTGACTTGGTTGTTTTGGACATCTCGATGCCGGTTATGAGTGGCATCGAAGTCGCCGAAGAACTCACAAGACAAGGTAACAAAGCCAAGATCGTATTTCTCACGGTTCACGAGGATCAGGACATCCTGAACACCTGCCGGGCCGCCGGCGGCCTGGGATACGTCATCAAGGTACTGATGGATACGGACTTGGTGCCGGCGATGAATGAGGCGCTGGCTGGACAGACGTTTACGTCTCGCTTTCCGTCTGAACAGGATATGCGTTGAGCGGGAGAAAAGAAAGCAATTCAGACGCTTCACGCTGATTCTCAGATGCGCGTCGCGTAGATCAACAAAGTTGAGGCCCCTATCGCCAACAAGATGTTGGCATGCGGAGTGATTCCCTGACATCTTCTGCAAATCTTATTTGAAAAGGAAAATCCGATGAATACACGATCACGATTTCTCCTCTCGCTCTCGCTCCTGATTGGTTTCACCTGTACGGCGGCTTCCGCACAAGATGTTTACGTGAACTCGAGTCCCAATGCGAATTTTTCTCAATATCACACCTATGCCTGGGGACAACAAGAGAACCCCAACCAGATCGCCAATTCATTTCTGGCACAGGAAGCGAAGACGCAGATCCAGAATCAACTGCAGAGCAAGGGCCTCAAGTTGGTTCAAGAGTCAGAGAATCCTGATCTGATCGTGGTGGGCAGCGGTGGAATGAAGGTGTCGACCTCCTACAACGCTTGGGGTATGCGCGGGATCGGTGGCGGAATGGGCGGGATTACTCCGGAGCAGAACGTGAACGGCACGCTGATCGTCGATATTTACGACGTGAAAGCCAAAGAATTGGTGTGGCGTGGCGTCGGGCAAGGCACCTTGAACGAAAAGAACTCGCAAAAAAATATGCAGCTCGTGGACAAAGCAGTCGCCAAGATGTTCAAGAAGTATCCCGCGTAGTTCTACGTCAATTGCCGTCAGACGTCACGAGATAGTCACTTTTGACAATTTCAAGTCGCTACGTGAAGGGCCAGGATGGCCAAGTCTCGCAGTCTACGACCTACCATCAATCAGGAAAGATCGGCGGCGACCTTTTCTCTTCCAAGAGAAAAAGTAACGGGAGGAAGTTCATGAAGCGCATCGGAAGGTTCGGTCTCGTCATCGCGGTGTCTCTGGTGGTTCTGGGACTTGTCGCTACACTGCGCGCGTCCGCGCAGGAGAAAAAACCAAACATTGTCGTCATCATGGGTGACGACATCGGGATGTCGAACATAGGCGCCTATAGCCTTCACATGATGGCAGGCAAGACCCCGAACCTCGACAGGCTCGCGAAGGAAGGTATGATTTTCACCGACTATTACGCTGAGGCGAGCTGCACGGCGGGCCGCGCGAACTTCATCATGGGTGAACTACCAATCCGAACGGGTATGACCACGGTCGGCCAGGCCGGCGCGCCGATCGGCATCCCGGCGGGAGCCGTCACGATAGCCACCGTACTGAAGGCGCAGGGCTATGCGACCGGCCAGTTTGGCAAAAACCATCTAGGTGACAAGAATGAATTCCTGCCCACCGTCCACGGCTTCGATGAATTCTTCGGCTATCTGTATCACCTGGACGCCATGGAAGACCCGTTCCACCCCAACTATCCACAGAACCTCCTAAATTCGGTTGGCCCGCGCAACCTGGTTCATTCCTGGGCTACCGATACGGATGATCCGACGGACATGCCGCGCTGGGGCAAGATCGGGAAGCAGAAGATCGAAGATGAAGGGCCGTTGTCGCCGCACCCGACTAACGGGATTAAATACAACATGGAGACAGTGGACGACACGATCCGCGACCTCTCCCTCAAGTTTATTGACAAGGCCAAAGCCGATGGCAAGCCATTCTTTGTCTGGCTGAACCCGACGCGCATGCACGTGGTCACCCACCTTTCGCCGAAATACACGGCGATGATGAACTCCGAGAATGGTTGGAGTATCGAAGAGGCCGGCATGGCGCAGTTGGATGACGACATCGGCCTGGTGATGCAACACCTGAAGGACGCGGGGCTGGACGACAACACCATCGTCGTCTTCACCACCGACAATGGCACGGAAACGTTCACCTGGCCCGATGGTGGCACCACGCCCTTCGCACAGGCGAAAGGAACGGTCATGGAAGGCGGCTTCCGCGTGCCGTGCATCGTCCGGTGGCCTGGCCATGTAGCGCCGGATTCTGTGCAGAACGGCATCATGTCCGGCTTAGACTGGTTGCCCACGTTCGCCGCTATCGCCGGAAATCCGAACATCACTGACCAGTTGCTCAAAGGGGTGAAGTTCGGCGACCGAACTTACAAGAACCATCTTGATGGCTACGATCAGACCGCCATGCTTACCGGTAAAGGCCCGTCCAATCGCCACGAAATCTTCTACCTTGGCGAAAGCACGATTGGCGCGGTGCGCATTGACGACTACAAGTACCGCTTCATCGATCAACCCCAAGGCTGGCTGGGGGTCAAAAATCATCCGGATGTGCCTTCGATTATCAATCTGCGCCTCGATCCATACGAGAGATTGGGCTTTCCAGAAGACCTGACGAGGAACGGATCGCTGATGTTTTTCGGCGACTGGTACATGTATCAATTCTGGCGTTTTGTTTTTGTCCAGCAAGTGATGGGCAAGGAAATCCAGACCTTCCTGGAATTTCCGCCAATGCAACGCGGCGCAAGTTTTAACCTCGACGCGCTGAAAGCCGAAATGGCCGCAAAGATGGCCCAGGCGGAAGCCGCCTCCAAGGGCCCAAGCAATTAACAGCAACTGCCTCCACGGCGGGCGGCTCGCAAGGGCCGCCCGTCGGATATACCCCGCACAGCTGAAAAGAACCCGAGTGCCTGACGATTTTCCATGCAGCAAATTGTTACAGCGTGTTCCGAATCCTCAAAAGACGCGGATATGAGATGCGTTCGTCGCGGATGGCTGAGGTTGGCGCTTCTCTTGTTGCTCCCATCCTCGTCTGCATTCGCGCAAAATTCAACGACGGAATTCCTGCCGGAGATTGATGCGAATTTCAAAATGAATTCTAACGTGCGATTTCTTTTTCAGGCGAAGGAAACCAGAGAAGGTGGTGATCCTACTCAAGCCGAAGTGGGGCCCAGCATAGAGTTTTATTTGAAGCCCTTGCTCAAGCTGAAAAACGTCACTCTTTTCGATCTGGACGATGCGAAATCCAGGCCATTAGTATTGGCGGTCGGATACCGCGTTGTCCCCACTCCGGGCAAGCCCACGATAAATCGGATGGAACCCGTCCTCACATTTCACGTTCCCATTACGGCACGGATTCTGATTACCGATAGAAACCGCGCCGATCTTGATTGGTCCCCCGGCAAGTTCGTCTGGCGCTATCGCAACAGGCTAACGGCCGAACGACGCTTCACGATCAGCAACTACCACCCCGCACCGTACATCAGCGCTGAGTTATTCTACGAGAGCCAGTACGCAAAAATCAGCTCCACTAATCTCTATGCGGGTTGCTTTCTGCCCGTGACCAAGCACATCGAGTTCGATCCCTATTACGAGCACGAGAACAACACGGGCAAGCGCCCGAATGAGCAAGTGAATGCTGTGGGCCTGATACTGAATCTCTTCTTCTAAGACTCGCAGGCAAGCACAGCAACTTTCCGCATTGCGGCGAAGGACTTCCGGGAATGGAGCGACCTCGCTTCGGGGATTGAAGCCATGGGGCCACCAATCAACAGAGCGGCCCGGCGGAAACGCAAACCGCCGCTCACGGAGATAAGCAGTGTCGCTGCAAATACCCTCGCACAGCCAGTTGTGTTCGATCACGAAGCGATTGTTACTTCTGACAATTATCTCCGCTCCGCGCAAGCCACAGAATTAGCAGTCTGGTAAGTCGGCAGCACGCTGCCCGGCCAAAGAAAGAACAAGGAGTTTCTCTTGAGGTCAAATCGGAAATTCGCGGTATCGGCAATATTTTTGGGACTGCTGTTGCTCGCGAACGCATGCCCGTCTGGCGCGCAAATGACTTCTGCAGCTCGCAGCGCTGATGTAGTTGACAACACTACGTCCAGCTCCACGAAGTCAGCCGCGAATCTCGCAGCCACGGACGCATCTACGCCTTCCGACGCCGAGCCTGCTGCGGCAACTCCCAGTGACGGCGCCGCTGCAGCCAGCACGGCCTCCGAAAGCGACTGGCACTTCACGGTGTCTCCCTACCTGTGGTTCCCTGGAGTCCACGGAAATATTGTCGGCCCGAACGGCGGGGAATTCGGCTTCAGCGCGTCCCCAGGCGACCTCCTTTCTCACTTCCGGATTGGATTAATGGGCGTGGTTGAACCTCGTTACAAGCGAATCGTGATGCCGCTCGATATTATGTGGATCCGTCTGGGTTCTGATAGAGCGCTCCCCAATACCCCCGGCCAGGGCGTTGCGAACCTACACGCGACCGAATTCTTCCTGTCTCAGAAGATCGGTTACCGGCTGATTGATTCAGAAAAGGTCAAGATTGATGCGCTCGCGGGATTCCGCTACTGGTACTTCGGGGAGAGTCTATCGTTTACTACCAACACTTTGAATTTCTCCGGGTCGCAGAGCTGGGTGGACCCGTTGGTCGGCGGGCGCATCACTGGAATTCTGACCCCCAAAGTGGGGGTTACCGTTGGAGGCGACGTCGGCGGCTGGGGTGTCGGTTCTCAAATAGATTATCAGGCGTTCGGCCTTCTGGGCTACCGCATCAAACCTGCGCTGGCGCTACAAGCCGGTTACCGCTATCTCTATTTTGACCGGCGTCGCGCCTCAGGCGCATACCTAGACGCCGCGACTTCCGGGGTCCTGTTCGGCGTGAGCATCACTCTCAAATAGGCAAAGGGGCGATCCTTGTCGCGCGTTTTCCAGTCGAACCTGTCAATCTTGACAATACCGTCAAATCCGCGCGTATCGTACTCTGACGCTGGTTAGGGTGGAGGACCCGGGCTGAGACTACTCCACGCTTCGTTCTTGAGAGGGGCGCCCAACGTCTCTCTAAAGACTCTTTTCCGGGTCCTCTAATAACCCAGGCCAGCGGCGATTCCGTCGCGGCTTCTGTGAATCCATTTGGGATGGCGATCTATCAGACGCAGCGCACCTCAGGAAACGCGTGTGTTATCTGACAGCTCAAGGGGAGTAACCAGATGAGTTATCGACTTGCGATAAGCTGCGGGAAACAGTCCGTCAGCACTTTTGTTTTTTCGGCCAGCGCGCGCTTGGTAATTATCGCTTCTGTCGCGCTTCTCGCTGGCATCGCGGCGATCGCGCAAAATGGTGAAGTGCAGCAGAAGCTCGCGGCTGCCAAGCAGTCTGCCGCTGAAAATAAGCAACGACTCCGCCAGTATCAATGGACGGAAACAACGCAGATCACTCTGAAGGGCGATCCGAAGCCTGCAACTCAAAAATTGTGCCAGTACGGGCCTGACGGACAGGTTCAGAAGACTCCGATCGGCGCTCCACCGGCAGCACCCAGCGGCGGCAGATTGAAGCAAAGAGTCGTTGAAAAGAAAAAGGCGGAGATGGTGGATTACATGGATGACGTGAAGGGTGTCCTGAGCATGTACGTCCCGCCCGACCCCAACAGAATGCAAGCCGCCTTCCAGGCCGGTAAACTTGCACTGAATCCCGCCGGCAATGTGGTGAATTTGGTGTTCACGGATTATGCCCAGCCCGGCGATCGCATGACGCTCGTGTTTGACCCTGCAATAAAGAAGATCATTTCGTTGAGCGTCAACACGTACATGGGACAGGCAAAAGACGCAGTGACGTTGCAGGTGCAGATGGCCCCTCTGCCTGATGGAACCAGCTACGCGCAGCAAACGATTCTGAACGCGACCGCCAAACAGCTCGTTGTGACTACGACCAACTCGAATTACCAGAAGCTCGGCGGCTAGTAAGCCACCGCCGAGAGCGAGGCCCATCGCTAGCCAAGCAGAAACATTCGCCCCGTCTTCGATGCGTCTAGGGTCTAGACCCACCTTCGGAAATAATTTGGAAATCCGGAATCGCAGGAGTCGCACGCCGCGAACAAGACAGTCGTTTGCTTGGATGCTAGCGGGAGTGCTTCTGGCCGTCTCTGATATCGCGGTCGCGCAGGACCCAAACCAAAACCGTACGCTCATCGTGAACGGCCAGTCCGAAAATGTGCCGGTGATCCAGGTTGACGGTCGCTCCTACGTTGATCTGGAAGGTTTGACACGCGCGGCAAATGGCTCGTTCAGCTTTTCTGGAAATCAGATCGCCTTGGCTCCACCCGACTCAGCGGCCAACGTGAACGCAACATCCGCGCCCGCGGCCGCTATTCAAAATGGAACGCCAGTTGCGGCAAATTGGCTTGGGCCGTATCGCAATCAGGCGGCTGTCAATCTGCGGCTGGCTTCGATCGCAATCCAAACGAATTCGGATCGCAGAGCCCTCCAGTTGTTAAGCAACGAGTTTCAAAACATACCGAACTCGGCGGACAAGTACATCACGGCACGCAATAACATGACCTACGTTTCGCCTGACGCGCTCCAGAACGATGACCTGTACCAGCGCATAGTCGCCTGCGGGCACTCACTCGCAGCCATGGCCGCAAGTAATTAGTTTCTGGACGATGGTTCGTGCAATTGAAGCGCGGATTTCGAGAGCGATCGCTCATCGCTTAGCCTAACGCAGTCGATTGTTACTTTTGACACTTACATCGCTTCATTACGGCGAGCAACATCACCGTATCTGCGGTATCGCGTCGCGGCATATAGTCGAATTCCAGCCGCATCGTTCCGTTTAACAAGCGTGAAAGCGGGCAGAGAACAAGACGCTCGCGGGTATTTGACCGCAGCCTGAGGTTAAACGATTCGCCCGCTCACAATCGCGCAGGAGGCCCTTATGGAAAGACGCGGCTTGCTAGTTCAACGCTGCATGGCAGTGCTTCTCGCGATTTGCATGAATATTAGCCTCGCCACTGGAGTCGCGGGTTTCTCGCAGGCGGTAAGCGCGTCCGCCATGACGCCGGATCAGCTCGACAAACTCCTGGCTCCGGTCGCGCTATATCCGGACGCCCTGCTCATGCAGGTCTTGGCAGCTTCCGTAAACTCTCAGGAAGTCTTGGATGGAGGCAACTGGCTGCTGCAGAACAAGAGTCTGGAAGGAGATAAACTCGATAGCGCCGCAAAAGCGGCGGGATTCGGGGCCGCGATGATGGCGCTGTTTCATTTTCCCCAGATCGTAGACATGATGTGCTCCGAAATTGACTGGACCAAGCAGTTGGGGGAAGCGTTCACCGCGAGCCAGAGTGCAGTTCTTGATTCGGTCCAGAGGCTTCGGCTGCAGGCGAAACAGGCCGGAAATTTGCAAACCACCCCGCAGCAGACCGTGGTGACGCAGCAAGCCGGCACCCAACAGGTAATCGTGATTCAGCCCACCAATCCCCAAATTGTTTACGTGCCGCAATACAATCCGGTGCAAGTATATGTTGCGCCCCCGCCGAGCCAGCCTGCGACGGGCGTCGTTATCGCATTTGGCGTCGGGATGGCTGTAGGAGCGATGTTTGCCAGCAACAATTATTATTACCCGCGCTGGGGATACGGTGGCGGCGTGTACTACCGGGGTGGACCGTGGGTGGTCCATCACTATGCGTATCGTCCGGTCTATGGCCCCCACTACCACCGCGCGACGGTGTACTATCGCCCGCCAAATTATGCCTACGCTTATAACCGGCCATATCCGGGAAACGCGCACTACAATTCGAACAACTACTACAATAATTACCGCGGCAACACGAACGTTCAAAACAAGAGCAATAACACGATCAATCGCAATGTCAGCGGGAACAACGTCACAATCAATACCGGAAATCAGGTCAATAAGACGGGAAACACCGCGGTGAAGAACGGTAACACTCAAACCAATCAGAGTTGGAAGGGGCAATCTACCTACAACGGCGGGAACAAAGCTGGTGGCAGTCCAGCCAACAACGCCTCCAGGAATCCATCCACACCTAGCGCCCGGACCGCTCCTGCCAGTCAGGCCAATACGCAGGCTGTGAAGCCTGATCGCGGATATTCCTCAGGCTCAGCCACGTCGTCACAGACGCGTCCGGCCCCCAAGCCGGCTGCTCAAACTCGACCGACCGGGGCATTCGAAGGAGCAGGAAACACCGGTAAATCCGAGAGGACCGCGAGCCAGCGTGGCGCGGCGAGCACGCAAGCGAAAAGGGGAGGCCAATGAGAACTCAATCTTCGGTGCACCTACAGTCACTTCTTTTTGTCGCGGGCCTTTTCTATTTAATGACCGCTGCGCCACTGACTGCGCAAGCAGCCAGTGGGCAGAAAACTTTCTCCTCGTCAATGGAGGCGGTGCACGCTTTGGTGGACGCGGCACGTTCGGGAGATACCGCGCAATTAGAACCATTGCTCGGTCCGCGAGCGAAGGAGCTTATTGTCTCCGGCTACGCGGGCGACGCTAAGGAACTTCTTGCGGGCTTCGTCAAAGCGTATGAGGTAAAGCATTCGCTTTCGGTTGAAGCACAAGGATTCGAGTTCCTGCAAGTGGGGGAGAGCAATTGGCCGTTCCCTTTTCCGATCGTTCGCGACGGCAAAGTCTGGTATTTCGATGTCGAGCGTGGCAATGAGGAAATCCTGGATCGCCGGGTCGGCCGCAATGAACTCGGTGCAATCGCCGTGTGTGAGGGCTACGTCCAAAGCCAAGTCGAATATGGTTCCAAAGGACGTGACGGCGGTCCAATCGGCGTCTACGCGCAGCGATTTCACAGTAACCCCGGCAAACAAGACGGTCTCTACTGGCCCGTTGCCAAGGGCGAGCCCGAGAGCCCGATGGGTCCACTGGTCGCGAGCGCTGCAATCGAGAAATCTTTGCAGCAGTCAGCGGGGGCCCCGGCACCCTATTTCGGTTACGTTTATAGGATTCTCACTGAGCAGGGTCCCGACGCGCCGGGCGGAGCGAAAAGCTATCTGGTGGATGGAAAGCTTACGGGCGGCTTCGCTCTTATCGCCTACCCGGCGGAATATCACTCCAGTGGCGTCATGACCTTCATAGTTAATCAAGATGGCGTCATATATCAGCAGGATCTGGGTGATCAAACGGGCGACCTTGCGTCCAAAATCACTGCCTACAATCCTGATAGTTCCTGGGAGCTAGCGCAGCACTAATGCACGCGGAGAAGCGCACATGACCGTTTGCAGCGCTTCCGTTAGCGCGAGCGATTGCGATGTGCCTGCTGTCGTTGGATCAACCTGCGTTGTTCTATTGCACCGCGACCTACACTGTCAGTTCTGACAATTACCGACCGATGTTCTCAAGGCGTAGCATGCCTAATCTTGCAGAGGTCCTCGCGCCGTTGCGCGAAGCGATAGGCACCAACATCGTCTTCCGGTTAAGGCCGGAATTCGAAGAGGAGCAAATGTATGAACTGGATCGCAAGAACTATCGTGGTCGCGCTGTCTGTTGTAGTGGTGGGACTAGCAGCATCATCTACCCCAGCACAGGGTGTTCCAGTTTTCGAGATCATCAAGGCGGACAGCTCAATTAAGTTCAACGTAAAGGCGTCGGTTCCCATAGCGGGTAACTTCGAGAAGACGGACGCCAGTCTTACATTCACCTCGCCTGAGTTAGCGACAGCGGTTTTGGACATCAAAATTCAAGCCGCCTCGGTGAACACCGGAAGCGGAATGAAGGACAGCAAACTGAAAAGCAAGGACTTCTTCAACGCCGAGCACGATCCGTTGATCACGTTTCACTCGACAAAGCTTACACAGACCGGTCCCGACACCATTGAAATAGATGGCGACTTCACGATTCGCGGTGTCACCAAGCAGGAAAAGCTGATTTTTACGATTAACGGAAAAGGGAAAGGCGTGGGCTCAATTGTGGGAACCATGGCCTTCGACCGCAAGGATTACGGCATGAACAGCGGCATTCCCTTTATCAAGATCGCTGACCGGGTCGAGGTAGATGTTGACCTTGAGGGGAAACGAGTCAGCGGTCCTCCGGTGGATTTGAAGTAATAGCCGGCGTCGCTCGGCAAAAAGCGTCGCAGCTCTGTTTCTTCGATCGCACTGCGTGAAAGTTTTTCGCATCGGGCTTGCGCGCTACCGCACTACCGAGATGAAGTAGCACGCTCAGAACATCGAGAGAGGCTGACCAAAAGATGATACGCATAATCCGCGTAAGCTCGATTATTTTGCTGTTGGTTTCGGTCACGGCGTACCGAGCAAATGCCCAGCAGAAAAAACCGAACATCGTCGTCATTATGACGGATGACGTCGGCGTGTGGAATATTAGCGCCTACCATCGCGGGATGATGGGCGGCCGAACGCCCAACATTGACCGCATCGCGAATGAAGGCGCGCTGTTCACTGATTACTATGCCCAGCAGAGCTGCACCGCCGGGCGCGCTGCGTTTATCACCGGGCAGCATCCCTTCCGCACTGGTCTGTTGACCGTAGGCCTGCCTGGTTCGCCCATCGGGTTGCAAAAGGAAGACCCCACCATCGCCGATCTTCTCAAGCCGCTCGGATACGCCACGGCTCAAGTTGGCAAGAATCACCTGGGCGACCGGAACGAGTTTTTACCCACCTTGCACGGCTTTGATGAATTCTACGGAAATCTCTACCACCTCAACGCTGAGGAAGAGCCGGAGGACCCGGACTACCCGAAGATGCCTGGATTCCACGAGAAGTTCGGACCCCGTGGGGTTCTACGCTGCGTCGCGACACCTTCCGACAATTCGGAGCAGGCCGATCCTCGCTTCGGTCCTTGGGGCAAACAGAAATGTGAAGACACTGGGCCGCTCACTCGCGCACGCATGGAGACAATCGAAGAGGACTTGCTACAGGTTTCGCTCGATTTCATGGATAAATCCGTGAAAAGCGGGCAGCCATTTTTTCTCTGGCACAACACCACACGCATGCATGTCTGGACTCGTCTGAGCCCGAAGTGGGAAAACAAGAGCGGTTATGGTCTGTACGCAGACGGCATGATGGAACTCGATTGGGTCGTCGGCCAACTTCTCAAGAAGCTCGATGACCTGGGCATCGCCAACAACACCATCGTTGTTCTGACCTCGGACAACGGTGCCGAAAAGTTTACATGGCCGGATGGTGGTACCGAGCCTTTCCGCGGAGAAAAGGGCACCACTTGGGACGGAGGCTTCCGCGTCCCGTGCGTAGCTCGCTGGCCCGGCGTCATCAAGCCCAACACCATCATCAACGACATCGCCTCGCACGAGGATTGGACACCTACTTTCCTCGCAGCAGCTGGTGTGCCGGATGTGAAGCAACAACTTCTCACTGGGTATAAGGGCGTTGACAGGACGTTCAAGGTTCATCTCGACGCGTATGACATGACCGACGTTCTCTCCGGCAAAGGACCGGGCCAGCGGAAGGAGATTTTCTACTTCGACGATTCCGGCAGCCTCAACGCGTTTCGCTACGGCGATTGGAAAGTCAGCTTTGCGACGAAGGATTCCTGGTGGGCCGAAGTTGCTAAACCGCGTACCGTGCCCCTGGTTGTTAACCTCCGCCAGGACCCGTTCGAAGTGACGCCAGATTCCCAGATGTATGCCCGTTGGTACGGCGACAAACTCTGGGTCATGATTCCAGCGCAGGCCATCGTGGGACAGTTCCTCGTGACCTTCAAAGAGTTCCCGCAAAGGCAGAAATCTGCGGCCTTCAACATTCAACAAGTCCTGGATCAGATGCGGGCGCAAACCGACTGACGCTCTCTGTCGGGCTTTCTGGTGTTCATGATGCTTAAGCGGAGCGAATGGTCGTGAACTGGATCGTCATTGAGTGGCCATTCGCGCTGAGGGCCATCAGATGTTTCGGGTAGGCCAGAAATCAAGGTAATAGGCACGATTCCGGCGGGAGTTTCGACGATTCTAGGTCTGTCTGGAAATAGGGCTGGAATCTCTCCCACCTGTTAGTTTTGACAATTAGAAAATTGTGGCACTTATGTCAGTTTGCTGCCGCGCTGGTGACGCGATAGCCATGACGACTCGACGGTTCGACCACAAGCGGATAGCAGGTCTTGTGATTACATTCGTCCTGGTGATGGGGGCCTTCAAAACTGGCGCGCAGGACAAGCCCAAACGGGAAACCATTCAAGCGCAGGCCATGGGCCAGAACAGAGCCATGGGCAAGTCGTTTGGCGTCACAGTAACAATTAATTCGTACTCGACGCCCGACGATCAGAAGGTATTGCTTGACGCATTCGCGCAAGGCGGTCAGGCCGCACTTTCAAAGACCCTCTCGAAAAGGCCACCGAAAGGTCGTGTAGCGGTCACCGGCACGCTGGGATATGACATCGGGTACGTAAGAACATTCCCGACCGCGGACGGCCGCAAAATACGTTTAATCACCGAGCGTCCGATTAAGATAGCGGAAGCCCGTGATGGCGGGCGCTCGACGGACTACGACCTCTCCGCACTTGAATTTAACATAAACGACGACCAGTCGAAGAGTTCGGGAAGTTTGATCATTGGACTGCGCGTCAAAGTAGATAAAGACAATCAGTTGGTATTTGAAAGTTATGGTTCGGGACCGTGGAACCTTGTGAATGTGATGGAGCGATAGAGTCCTGGTTCTGTGGCCATATTCGGACTCCCACGTTTGTTGAAGCGAATTCCGGCTTTTGTAAGCGCCAGCCGGCTTCGCTGCAGAGACGTGACCCTGACAGGAGGATTGAAGATGAAGAAACGAATCGCAATGTGGCTTCCGCTTTTCATGCTCTTCGCGGCTAGCCCTGCGGCTCTGGCGCAGGTCACGCCGAAGTCGCAAGCAACCAAGGGCCAGTCGACGGCGAAATCGCCGGGCAGTGACACCCAAAAAAAGAACATCCAGGCTTACATCGACTTGATGCGGACCAACGTGCGTGACCAGAAGGCCGAAATCATGGGCTCTGTCATGGAATTGAACGCGGCGGATTCCGCGAAGTTCTGGCCGATCTACAGCGAGTACGACGCCGAGTTGGCCAAGGTAAATGACCTGCGAGTCGCAAATATCAAGGAGTATGCGGCGAATTACTCGCAAATGACCGACGCAAAAGCAGACGAACTGATCCAAAACGCCTTGAACTATCGCAAGCAACGTTCGGAACTTCTTGCAAAATATTATGGCCGCGTGAAGGAATCGCTGGGTGCGGTCACTGCGGCGCGGTTCGCGCAGATCGAGGACCAACTACTGTTGATTATTGATCTTCAGATCGCTTCTTCTCTGCCGATTGTTGGAGAAGGCTCGTGAGCACAACGAAGGAGAAAAAAGATATGCGAAAGGCGTCTGCTTGTGCCGTAGCCATTCTGCTCGGAATTGTATCCATGCGGGGAGATTCCTTCGCCAAAGCCTTGCCAACACCTTTGACGACGGCCCCCGCCGCCGCTGCGGCGCAAAGCTCGAAGAAGATCTACGTGCCTGCAGGAACGCGTATTTTGGTCCGCACGATTGACCCCATAGACTCGACGAAACAAAAGACGGGCGATCGCTTCACCGCGAGCCTGGAAACAAATCTCGTGGTTGACAACATAGTCGTGGCTCCCAGGGGAGCGACGGTATACGGGCGCCTTGCAGCTGCCTCATCGTCGGGCAGGATGTCAGGCAGCTCCCAGCTGTCGCTCGAGTTGACCGATATCGTGATCAGAGGTACCGCCTATCCGCTGCTCACCAGTACTTATGACATCAAGGGAAAAGGTGAAGGCGGAAACACCACAAAGAAAATTCTCGGCGGCGCCGGACTGGGGGCGCTAATTGGCGGAATTGCAGGAGGTGGAAAGGGAGCTGGAATCGGCGCGCTTGCAGGCGCTGGCGCTGGAACCGCTGTCGCTGCCTCCAAGAAGGGCGAGCAGCTATCTATTCCGAGCGAAACTCTACTCGAATTTCGCCTGCAGCAGCCCGGATCCCTGCCAGTGTCGTCTTAATTCGTGTAGCGTCGTTAGTGCGCGTGCAAAGACTGGGCAAGACTTGTTAGATTCTGCGGGTTCACACGAATGACACCCCGGCGCGGGCTGTCTATATCTGCTATCAGAAACAAGGCGATAGCCAGGACGATCGGAAGAATTAGAACGTGAATGGCTCCCGCCTTAGCGCGCCTGGCGCCGTAGCCGAACATCAAGTTCGCACTAATCGCAATCAGCATCATCATGACCCATGCAGCCATGGGAATTCGATTCCACCAGGCGGCCTGTGTGTATCCCTGCGTGTTTAATACATCATTCATGCCTGAAACGGCCAAGGCCATCACGGGCGTCGGCTGAGGTGCTACCGCCGGAGCCGTGACAGCGGACCACAGCTCTGTCTGCAGCTGGGCAGTAGCATCATTGACATGCCGGAGCTCATCTTCATCATGGGTTTTGTAGAATAATACGCGTTGATCGAGATACTGAACCAGCAGTGCACGAACTCGCGCCGCATCGGCAGCCGGCAGCAGGTCCGCCCGGACGTATTCCGTGCCAATCGCGTTAGCCTCTGCCTCCTCGCAGTTTTTGCGCTGATCGTACCGGTCGGTGGCCATGGAAAAGCTGAATCCGATGATCAGGCCGAGAAGCGTCAGGCTCGCGGCCACGACAACGTCGAGATCATGGCGCATGCCGTCGTCCAGAGGCTGCCGCGTACGAAATGCGGCACCGATCCGCGCCGAAAGCCAGAGCACGAAGAACGAAAGCAAGAAAACGAAGTATGGCGATCTCATAGAATTCTCCATTCTTGTACCCTTGTGTGCTGCTTTTGTCACTTTGGAACTTACGGCGCGCTGGCAGGGATACACCGAGTCGGACTGAGCAGACGTGTCTTGACGCCGACGCGTGAGGTCGTCAATCAGGATCACGATCGCTCAGCGAAGGGGCCCGCGTTACCTCGCGGGTTCCTTTAGTGACGCCAGTTAAAAATGCGGTCTCGAGGTTCGGAAGCCGCCATCACTCAAAAATTCCTTGCAGCATTATTTCGCGGAAGAATCCAGCTGCTGGCCAAGGCTATCCAACTTCGCTTTGTTTTGCCCGAAATCGATCGTTGCATCGATCTCATCTGCCAGATCGCTTACTATTCGCGTGTTCGCCTTCAGATATTCAGGATACGGCGGAGCAGTCGGGCGGCTCTTGCTCTTGTTCAGGCGATCGATCGTGGCGTTCATATTGGTTGCGAGGTCGTTCGCGAACCCGGTAATGCGATCAATCGCTTCTTGTTGCCACGGACTGGCCACCGTTCGGTGCGATTGCAAGCCCCGCATATTCTGCTGTAGTGTGTTTACGTCATCCTTGATTTTCTGAAGCGCCGTGGAGTGTGTTTGCCAGCTCAGTCCAGCGGTTTGTGCGTAAGACTGCATCTGTATCGCATCCTTTTTGATTTTGATTACGGTCACCTTGGCGTCGTTCAACTGCCCAGTGACGCTGGGATTGTCACTTGCTCCCTGCGCATGTGAGGCGCTGGGGATCGCGATAAATCCGAACGAAAGAACCACACAGCAGAGTACTTTTCTTGGATTCATTGTTTTTCCTCTTTTTTGAAGTGCCTAAACTGCGCGTCGAAGAATAGCTGTGTGTCCCTCTACTCCAATAAGGTCACACTGCCACTCACGATGTCGTAATACGCTGGGACTACCTTTAGCTTGCCTTCTTTCACGAACCCTGCAATGACGGTAGATGCTTGCCGCAGTAGAGCGGCCTGGATCTTGGCGTTGGCCTTGGTTGCTGCCTCAAGATTCGATCCCGCCTGGTCCACGGCTGGCTGAATGTGTGGATAGAGGGCGCTGATTTGTCCGGGGACTTCCTTCGCTTGAATCGTCGCCTTCACCGCTCCGCAGTTTCCGTGTCCCATCACCAAGATGACTCTTGTGCCTAACACCGCGGCACCATATTCGAGGCTCGCGATAATCTCCGAGGTGGCGACGTTGCCGGCGAGCCGCGCGACAAAGATATGACCTATCGTTTGGTCGAAAATTAATTCAACGGGCACGCGGGAATCGGCGCAAGAAAGCACCGCCGCGAATGGCTCCTGCTTTTCTTCCGTGTTTTGTTTGAGGATTCGAAGGTCTGCCTCGAACGAAGTCAGGTGGTCCGACGTGAAGCGTTGATTCCCATTCATCAGTTCCTGGAGGGCGGCATCGGGGCTGAGCGCGCTCTGAGCCTGGACGGAGTACGGGGCGGCAAGCTCCATGCCGGCCCCCATCAGCAAGCCAGTCAACGTCCCCCCCGCTGCTGTCTGCAGGAATCCCCGCCTTGAGCAATTTTCTTGAGTTATGTGAGTTTCAACGCTGGCTTCAGGACAGCGGGACAGGTCTTGCGCGATCGCCTTCATCTTTCGTTTCGCACCCGTTGGGGAATTGGGAAGAAGGTTCAAATGCTCTCTCCTTCGAGCTAGAATTGCCAAACCTGAACTACAGTCACCGTCCCTTATTTCCGGGAGCCGATTCTCCACGCTTCCACTTTCACGGCATCGGAAGCGCAACCCTTGGGCTGAACTGCTTAGGAAGCTCCCTTAGCATAGGGCGGGGGGCTTTATGGCTCAATTGTCAAAACTTACAGGTCAGGTCAGGCCTCACGGCTCCTGCTAAATTGCGTTCCTTCCACTTCTCTGCGCCCCACAAGCCGCTAATCTGCCGAACGCGTGGAATCGAGATCAACTGGCACGACTGCAAAAAGAACTGGTAGTTTTGACAATATTCAACGGTGCCGGTTGTCTCCGACTATCGTCGGGTAAGCGTTAGCTTGTAGCGGGCTGTATGGGCCCACGACGAGCTGCTCCCATTAAAGTCAATCCTATGGAAATTGCCAGCAGCGCTGCACGAAAACCCGAAATTGGTCGCAGATTGAGGAGTTGGGGCAAGCGTTATCGAAGCGTATTGCTCCTCTGTTTAGGATATTTCTCAATCAGCATCCCCTGTCTCGCTCAAGAAAATCCTCCAGTGGACCAGTCATCGGCTCCTGCAGCCTCCCATGAGAATTCGCCGAAGACGGCAGGGCAAGCCACGCAGTCAACTGCACCTCCGGATGCCGAGACACAGCCGAAAAAAAAGAAGAAGCTCGGTGGCCGCGGAGCGTTCGTAGTTGCACCGCTTCCAATATCGAGTCCCGCTATCGGCTCGGGCATTGTACCCGTGCTTGGCTATATCTTCCCGTTTAGTAAAAACGACAAGGTCTCTCCGCCTTCCACCATAGGCGGGGCTGGCCTGATCACCAACAATGGCAGCCGGGGATTCGCCGTCGGCGGACAACTCTTCTTGAAGCAGAATACCTGGGAGATCACATCGGGTTACGTCCATGGCAACGTGGACTACAACATCTACGGCACCGGCATCGCCTCGAACCTTAAGCTGCCTCTGCAACAAACTGGCCAGGCGTTCTTCGGCGAAGTCCTCCGCCGGCTCGGATGGAAATTTTTTGTGGGACCTCGCTTTATAACGGGACGGTCATTTGTTACTGTCGTGCCCAATAGCATCAGCAGCATCCCGATTCCCCCGGAAGTCGGGTTGCACAGCAATCTCACCTCCCTCGGTGCGCGGCTGACCAGGGACACCCGCCCCAACCACTTTTATCCGCTCGGCGGAACCTTTTTCACCTTCACAACTGATTTCTTTTCCGAGGGACTAGGTAGCAAGTTTTCCTACCAGTCTTACAAAACTGAATTCTCCAAATTTTGGAGTCTGAGCCCGCGCCAGGTACTGGCCTATGACGCCGACTTCTGCGCGACGAGCGGCGCGCCTCCCTTTTATGGAAATTGCATCTACGGAACTAACAATCAATTGCGAGGGTATATCGCGGGGAAATATTTCACTCGCGAGACCGCGTCAACACAGTTGGAGTATCGCCTGGTTTTGCCCAAGCGATTCGGGTTAGTTGTGTTTGGCGGCCTTGGCGGGACGATTCCCGGCGGAAGTCAGCCGCTACAAAGGGTGCAGGATGGCAAATTCCTGCCGAGCGGCGGCGGGGGACTGCGATTTGCGCTAAGTCAAAAGTACCACGTCAATCTGCGAGCTGATATCGCGCAGGGCAGGGATGGTCACACATTTGGGATGGGTGTTGGCGAGGCGTTTTGACGCAGCAAGATGCGATCGCAGGGCTTGAGTTTTCCTTGTATGGGAGTGCGGTCGGGATTCCCAAGGACCGTCGGTAATTTTCAACCGCTGCGTTTTCCAAATTTCCGTGTACTGGAATCGTCGAGCTGCATAACAAAGTTCCTCACAAGTCCGCAGCCGATCCATCGCCGCTCGGATATACCGGCGATGTCAATTCGACCTAGGAGTCAGGAAATGAGCATTGGAGCCTTCAGGACTCTCCGCGCGGGCCGCATTTTGTTGCTTGCGCTCCTATCCGCATGTCTGTGCTGTGCCGCTCACGCCAAGCGAAAGGACGTAGTCATCATGAACAATGGCGACCATTTCACCGGGGAAGTAAAGCGGCTGGAGAACGGCTTGCTGTTCATCGAAACTGATTACGTGGCCAGTAATATTGGCCTCGATTGGAATCAAGTGCAGTCGGTTCAGAGCACTGCTACTTACAGGATTGTGTTGAACAACGGCAAAAGGCTAGAGGGAAAGATTGAAAAAGTTTCTGGTGAAAGAGCGAAGGAAGCAGACTTTCTGATTCACGAAGCGACGGAGGAAGTGCAGGTCCCGTCAGAAACGATCGTAAGTATCGACACCAAAAAGCCCACGTTTTGGCGTCAGCTGCAGGGCTCCCTTGACCTTGGTTACAGCTTTTCTAGCGGAAATAGCCAGACGGCATTGAACGTCAATACCAATGCCGCGTATCGGACTGCTGCGTGGGAAGCGGGAACTGCTTACGACTCCACGTTTGGCGGGCAAGCAGGCGCGTCCAAAACAAATCGTCAAGACCTGCAGACCATCTTCGCCAAATTTCTAAACAGGAATTCCTACCTTTTGGGCCTGTCTGATTTCCTGCACAGCAGCCAACAGGATTTGACGTTGCGCACCACCCTGGGTGGTGGCTATGGCCGCTTCCTGAAACGCAGCACCAGCAGCAGCTTCTCCTGGTTAGCCGGGGTTGTGTTTGTAAACGAGTCGTTTGACACCACAGCCTTACAACCCGCAGACCAGCAAGCCGAAGGTTTGCTGGGACTCCAGTACAGCACGGTGCGCTTTAAGGTCGGGGACTTCAATTCACAACTGTTGGTATTTCCTGGACTTTCAGACACAGGCCGTATTCGTGTAACAACGAACAATGCGCTCAACATCAAACTGGTCAACAATTTCCATCTGACCTTTACTTTCTGGGATAACTTCGATAGCAGACCCCCCGCGACCGCAAAACGAAACGAGCTAGGAGTGAGCTCGGGGATCGGTTGGTCTTTCTAGGTGGTTTCCAAGTCGACGAGTCGTACGACCGGGCATCACATGCGCATCTCCGATCTGTCATTTATGACGATTGCACCTCTTGCTGCTGGTGCCAGAATCGAAGCTTCATCCAGGCTGCGGGCAGGCGGACGGAGCTTTCGTAACCGATCGCGACGAGAAGGGGAGAAATAACTTGAGACGACACGCGATCCTCGTTCTAGCAGTGCTCGCTGGGCTGACAGTCGCGAACGGCAAATCGACGAAGTTCGTCTTCACTTGGACGAACCCGAGCTATTCTGGCGCACATTTCAAGAACATTCTCGTCCTGGGCATAAACGGTAAGGTAGAAAATCGAGCGGCATTTGAAGATCAGCTCTCAGCGGCGATAACCCGGCCGGGAATTCAAGCCATTCCCAGCTATTCGCTTCTTCCTAGACCTGAGTCGACGCCAATCGATGTGAATCAACTGAGGGACGTCGTTCGTGGACAAAACATTGACGCCATCGTGGCCTCCAGGCTGATAAAAATAGATAAAAAGGTTACATATATCCCAGGGCAAGCTTACGTGCCCTATCCGTACTACGGCACGTTTTACGGCTATTACGGCGCCATCTACCCAGTCGTGTATTCCCCCGACTATCTTCGGGTGGACAAGACCGCGCAAATCGAAACAAATTTCTATTCCGCAGCTAAGCCCGACGGAGAGCTCGTCTGGACCGGAACCAGCGATACGATTAACCCTCAGTCACCGCTGAAGGCCATTGACGCGATTGCGAAACTTATCGTTCAAGAATTGGAGAAGGAAAAAATCATTTAATGGGCCGTGCGGGCAGGCTGCTCGCAATCGAAACTTATGGGAATGTCCTCTGGCCGTTCGAGACGTTCTTTCTAGATCGCGAATCGCTGGAGCCTACCCCGCGGAGCGGCCCCGCTTGTGCTGCTTCAACGGTTCCTGTTTGAGCTGCTCTAATTTCGCCGGCGGCAGCGTAAGTTCAATGTGGCCACAATCCAGACAGACCGAAATATCTTGGCTAACGTAGAGCGGGGCTCGGTCCACATTTTCAAGTTCGCCGAAAGCAAGTGACATTTCCGATTTGAAGCTCCTCTCGTTTTTTGATGCGCACTTCCCGCACGGCATAGAGCCTCCTCGGCGACCCAATTCTAGCATTGGTCTTCGCTAATCGGCACGTCGCCGTACTGGCGGCCTGCCGTTCTTCTCAGGTCACCCGAAAACAGCACCGCGACTGAATACGCTCAACTTGATGCCGATCCGTGCAAGTGGTGCTAGCAGAACACGTTGGCGCGGGCGACCTGGGTCACGCTGCGAATTGCAGAGTCTTCGCACCCAATCGGCAGCTTCAATCGAAGGCGAAGCCGAGGCCGGGATTCCAGAAAGAGTGTTAGGGAGGGCAAATATACTTGCGAAACGAATTCTGCGGGTCTTCGGCGTCGCGGCTATTATCGACGAGCCCGCATCGGCTTTGCCAAGGCCGAATGCAACGAAAGAGTTGAGTCGCTCAGCTGCTGCAAACGTCTTCCACTTCAACCGCGGGTCGCTAAGACTGCTTGCGTTTCAAAATTCGCAGTGTGGACAGCGCGTCGTCCATTTCTCGTCGCTCATCGCGCGAAACTCGGGCCTCACACGCGGCACGCGCATGGATAGCGTCCTCAGCTGCTTTCACGCGAGCCTGAAGTCGCTTTGGATCGAGCTCAAGAACCGCGGCTCTGTATAAGTCCCGCCATTGACTTTCGACCATCTACAACTCCTGGAAGGGCCAGTAGCCGCCTTTGTTCTGAGTTCTGGATCGGTTTGACACACCGCTGATGCGGAACGAATTTCGGAAGTCAGAGTTTCACATGCGGAAATGACCAC
>Ga0210390_10001066_pt1 | contig 27439 bp, 24 predicted proteins | sample IncBWH11OmetaG_FD_161050 | JGI IMG/M metagenome (GOLD analysis project Ga0210390, IMG submission 161050) | Forest soil microbial communities from Barre Woods Harvard Forest LTER site, Petersham, Massachusetts, United States - Inc-BW-H-11-O ... | reverse complement strand
AAAGCTTCAATCGAAGCGGTCGGAATGTATTTGGACGGTGTACCCTTCCAAAGCCATTCAACTATCCCCCCGCCTGCCCTTATCGGGTCGGCAAGATCGCCGCTCGCACTGTGAAGCAAGCCAAGAACTTCTAGAAGATTAGATTTTCCCGAGCCATTCGTGCCAATCAAGATATTCAGGGGCTTAAACTCCAAGGGCTGGGAGTTCTCCCCGAAGGAGAGCAGGTTCGTTATCGTAATGCTCTGCAGAGTCGTTGGCATTTGCGTTGGCAGCGTAGTGTACCAAACGCCTGCGCTCGATTGCCATCTACCAGTGCGTCCGACGCTCGCGCCGACATCGCTCCCGAGCTTCGCTTGGCGAGCGCCGCCCCAAACAAAAAGCCCCGCTCTCGCGAGCGGGGCCTTTGATCTAGCTGAAAGCTGCTAGCTGACAGCTTCTTAGTACATTCCTTCCATCCCACCGCCGTGTCCGCCGCCCATCGGAGCGCCCTTCTTCTCCTCGGGGATTTCGGCGATCAGGGCTTCGGTGGTCAGCATCAACGACGCAATCGATCCGGCATTCTGCAGCGCAGTCCGCACAACCTTGGTCGGATCGAGCACGCCCGCCTTGACCAGATCTTCGTACTCGCCGGTCAGGGCGTTGTAGCCGTAGTTGTTGTCCTTCGAGTCGTTGACTTTGCCCAGGACGATGGCGCCTTCTTCGCCGGCGTTCTCGGCGATCTGGCGCAGCGGTTCCTGGATGGCGCGGCGCACGATGTTCACGCCGATCTGCTCATCGCCCTCGAGCTTCAGCTTGTCGAGTGCGGGGACGCAGCGAGCCAAAGCCACTCCGCCGCCGGGGACAATGCCTTCCTCGACTGCAGCGCGGGTTGCGTGCATGGCATCTTCGACGCGAGCCTTCTTCTCTTTCATTTCGGTCTCGGTCGCAGCGCCAACCTTGATCACAGCCACGCCACCAACCAGCTTCGCCAACCGCTCTTGCAGCTTCTCGCGGTCGTAGTCGCTGGTGGTCTTTTCGATCTGGCCACGAATTTCCTTCACCCGGCCCTGAATGTCTCCGGGCTTGCCTTTGCCTTCGACGATGGTGGTGTTGTCCTTGTCGATGGTGATCTTCTTGGCCTGGCCGAGATCGCTGATCTGCACGTTCTCGAGCTTAATGCCGAGATCCTCAGTGATGGCCTTGCCACCGGTGAGTTTCGCGATGTCATCCAGCATGGCCTTGCGGCGATCGCCGAAGCCGGGCGCCTTGACAGCGGCGACTTGCAGCGTGCCACGCAGTTTGTTCACGACCAGAGTTGCGAGCGCTTCGCCTTCAACATCCTCGGCGATGATCAGCAACGGACGGCTGCTCTTCGCGATCTGCTCGAGCAACGGGAGAAGATCTTTCATCGAGCTGATCTTCTTTTCGTGAATCAGGATGTAGGCGTTCTCGAGCGCCGTTTCCATGCGCTCGGGATCAGTGACGAAGTAAGGAGAGAGATAGCCGCGGTCGAACTGCATGCCTTCGACGACTTCGAGTTGCGTCTCGAGCGTCTTGGCTTCTTCCACGGTGATGACGCCATCTTTGCCAACCTTCTTCATGGCTTCGGCAATGATCTTGCCGATGGTCTCGTCGTTGTTGGCGCTGATGGTTCCGACTTGTCCAATCATGTCGCCGGTGACGGGCTTGGAGAACTTGTCGAGCTCGCCCTTGATCCGGTTGCCTTCCTTATCGAGGCTGCCGCAAATAGCAGTAACGGCCTTCTCGATGCCGCGCTTCATCGCCATCGGATTGGCGCCTGCAGCAACCGTCTTGACGCCTTCGCGATAGATGGCCTGGGCCAGCACGGTAGCGGTTGTGGTGCCGTCGCCTGCGATGTCCGAGGTCTTCGACGCCACTTCACGAACCATCTGCGCGCCCATGTTTTCCTGCGCGTCCTTCAGTTCGATTTCTTTTGCCACGGTGACGCCGTCCTTGGTAATGGTCGGCGAACCGAATTTCTTTTCAATCACAACGTTGCGGCCCTTGGGACCGAGGGTTACTTTGACTGCATCGGCGAGAACATTCACGCCGCGGAGAATTGCCTGCCGCGACTCTTCTCCATGAACGATTTGCTTTGCCATAATTTCTTTTCTCCTGAAGTTTGTTGAATTTTGATGTCATCCTGAGCAACGCGCTTTTTGCATTGCGAAGGATCTGAGTTCGTCACCGCGCGCAATCGCGTTTAGCGATTGCAATAAAGCGCGAGACAAACATCCTGATTGCATTACCTGCGCGAGCCCGCCATTTCTTTCTTGGCGGCGCCCGTCACCACGCCGAGAACCTCTTCCTCGCGCATGATGATGAAATCTTCACCATCCAGCTTGATCTCCGTTCCCGAGTACTTGCCAAACAGAATGTGATCGCCTTCCTTAACTGCCAGAGGGAATACTTTGCCCTCATCATTGCTCTTGCCGCGTCCCACGGAGATAACTTCGCCCTCCGAAGGCTTATCCTTAGCCGAATCCGGGATAATAATCCCGCCTCGGGTGGTGCCTACTTCTTCTACGCGGCGGACCAGGATGCGGTCGTGGAGTGGGGTGAATTTTGTGGCCATGCTTGTAGCTCCTTTCGTTCGTATTCAAGTAAGATTTAGGGTAAAGTGCTCAAGAGATACCTGCGGAAGTATTGTTAGCACTCATTGTTTGCGAGTGCTAAGTGTAAAACAGGCTTGAGTGCTTGTCAAGCAAGCCTTGCTGGATACGACTTAAGTGCTTATGAGACAGCGGCTTGCGGTCGGAATGGAGATGCGGCCCGTGAAAAAACTAATCCGATGGATGATCGTTGCGACAATACTATGGGTCGTGAGCGGTGCGGTTGTGGCCGAAGGCAGCGATAAGAAGTCGCAATACAGTGAGCCCGTGGCTGCGCTGAATTTTGTGGTGGTGCGCGACTACAACGGAAAGCCGGTGCGCAACGCTGGTGTGGTGATGCATTCAGTGGGCAAGCATGACAAGCAGGAGCGCGGCGGCCTCGAACTTAAGACCGATGCGGACGGCAAGGCCAGCTTTGACGGCGTCCCTTATGGCAAGTTGCGGGTGCAGGTGCTGGCGCCGGGGTTTCAAACTTTTGGGGAAGACTACGAAATCAACCAGCCAACGATGGAGATCACGATCAAGCTGAAGCGTCCCGAGGGACAGTACTCGATTTACGAGAATTCGCAAAACGAAAAGAAAGAAGACAAGCCGACGCCGCCCGATCCAAATACCAAACCGCAGCCATAGCGAAGGGTGGGGCACTCTTTGTGTTGGCGAAGCTGTATCGGCGGCGGAGCCGGGCGAGGACGCCCGGCCTCCATTATCTATCTGTCGCTTAGGGCATGATGCGGAAAGGCTGATTGCTGGTTAGTTTGCCGCCGGGCGCTTTCACGGTGACAACCCCTGAGCTCGCGCCAGCGGGAACGGTGGCAGTCAGAAATGTAGCAGAGACTACCTTGAAGTGGGCCGAGGTTCCGTTGAAGGAAACGCCGGTGGTTCCCGTGAGTCCTTGTCCCAAAATGCCGACGGTTTGTCCGACCATGCCGGAGGCGCGTACGAAAGCCACGAACGGGTCCAGGCCCATCGACAGACTGAAAATGGTACCGACGTTGGTCGGCCCGCCGGCGGTAGTGGTGCCGTAGAAGGTGCCGTTGGTGGCTTGCACCAGCCCGCCAAAAGGCAGGGCGCCGTCCGTTTCTTTGAAACGATGCAGCGTGGTCAGTTTGCCCTGAGGGGTAATCTTGAACACGGTTCCGCAGCCGTAAGGGGAGTCGCAACTGGCAACTCCGCCTTCGACGGTTGTGCCATAGAAGTTGCCGTCGGTCCCCACAACCAGCCCGGCATACGGCCCGTAGCCGTCGGGGCAATTGGATTGGGCGCAAAAGCTGTACAAGGTTGTGAGCTTGCCGCCAGGGGTCAACTTGAAGACTGTGCCGCTGTCATAGTCTCCGCCACCGGGGGTGGTTCCGTAGAGATCCCCATTGGGAGCCTGCACCAGGGTTCCGCGGGGAGTTGCGCCATCGCTGCAACTGGCCTTGGAGCAGAATGTATAAACAACCGTGAATTTACCCTGAGATGTGATTTTGAAGACGGATCCTTCCATGCTATTTGTACCGGCAGAGGTGGTCCCATAGAAATCTCCGTTGCTGGCTTGCACCAGCCCAGCCCAGGGGGCCACGCCTTCGGCATAGGCGAAGGTGTGGAGTCTGGTGAATTTGCCGCCTGCCGTCACTTTGTAGACTGTGCCTTGGCCCTGGTCTCCGCCCTGGTTTGTGGTCCCATAAAAGTTCCCGTTCACATCCTGCACCAGCGCGCTGTAAGGATCTGCGCCGTCGTGGCAGCCTTGCTCGGAGCAAATGTTGTACACCGTCGTCAGTTTGCCGGTCGGGGTTATTTTGAAGATGGTGCCATAGTACGCGGAGGCGCCGCCACCGGAGGCGGTTCCGTAGAAGTTCCCACTCAGGTCAAGAGCCAGCCCCGCGACCGGGTTGCTGCCGTCACTGTTGTCGAAGCTGAGCAGGGAGGTCAGCTTGCCGGACGAGGTGATTCTAAAGACGGTGCCATCGTCGTTGGTCCCACCGCCATTGGTTGTTCCGTAGAGGTTGCCGTCGGTGCCCTGCACGAGAGTCATGTAGTAGGGGCCGGCGCCGTTGGCGGCGTCAAAATTCGTCAGATTCTTGAAGGTCTGGGCAGGCGAAGCAATCGCAGTTGCGGCACAGAGCGAAAAAACCAAGCTGATTTTTTGCAGAAAGGCAGGGAGCGGAAAACAGATTGGGCGCACAACATATCTCCTTTTTGTGGTTCGGATGGGCTTTTGGGTTCGGGCATATTTTAGGCTTCGGAGAGTCGCAACTTGGACGAGGCCTCGGACTGATCGGTTGCCCGGCTGCAGGATCGTGCCAGACGTTGGCTTGGTCGCACCGAGGTGAAAATTGTTTCACACTGTTGCGGTCAGACGGGACGAGGTATACTTCGCCGTATTCGGAACGGCGCGTGGCACACTTAAGGCCGTCCTTTGGTTTGAGCGGGGCCAGTACGCAAAGTGAGATTCCCAGCCTAACGTCGAAGAGCACGACGTCAAGATGGCCACCCGTCCGATACATACTGCGCCCAAGTTTACCAAGTAAGAAGGAGACTCACTGTGAAACCCCCTTCCTGTCAGACCAAGAAGTTGTGCCGCCTCTCCGATTTTGAGCATCGTCTCAGCATGTACGCACTGGCGGCAAGCGCCGCCGGCGTCGGAGTGCTGGCGTTGACACGGCCGATGGAAGGCAAGATTATTTACACAACAGCTAACAAATCCATCGGCCCGAGAACCACGCTTCATCTCGATCTCAATCATGATGGAATTATCGATTTCGATCTCAAAGACATCCTCACCACCACCACCGCAAGCGGGAAGTTTGCGGCACTCTCTGCTGTGCCCGATCGCAAACAAAATGTCGTCCTGGGTCACACGGTTCCATTCCACGCGTATGCCTCGGCCTTGTCGGCCAATGTTGAGGTTGGGCCCAAGGGGCAATTCCTACCTGCCGGCGGGCTCATGGCTGCCTATTCAGTGAGTGGTTTGCGTCCTGGGAACTTTTCCTGCACCGGCCCGTGGGCGAATGTGACCAAGCGCTACCTGGGCCTGAGGTTCATGATCGAAGGAAAAGCGCATTTCGGCTGGGCTCGCCTCAACGTGAGCTGCAATGGTCCGGCGGTGAATGCCACTTTGACAGGCTACGCCTACGAGACCGTGGCCAATCGGCCAATCCTTACTGGCAAGGAAAAGGGATACAACGAAGCGGACGATCCATTTCCCGCAGAAACTCCGTCCGATACGCTGGGACGGCTGGCCCTGGGAGCCACGGCCCACCAAGGCCAATGAGGCGGGCGGGAAGCACGCCAAAGAGGGAGGAGTTTTCGATGCAAACTTTTCGGCTCTCTGCTCTGATCAACTTTTCGGTTCTTCTCGGCATGGCTGTGACGCTGCTGGTCCTGGCCGCTCCGGTCGCGGCTCATGAAAAAGTGCTGTATCAATTTTCTGGCAGAAGCGACGGCGCGGTTCCTTCTTCCGGCCTGGTTATGGATGCCGCGGGTCATCTTTACGGAACAGCCTCGTTCGGCGGCGACGCCAAAAATTGCACCGGCGGCTGCGGCGTGGTTTTCGAGCTGACTTCCACAAATGGCAAATGGCGGGAGGCTGTGCTATACGCCTTCCACGGCGGGACGGATGGTGTTAGGCCTAGCGGCAATCTTGTATTTGACAGCGCCGGCAATCTTTATGGCACCACGTTCACAGGCGGAAGTGGCGCTTGTAAGGGCGGTTGCGGAACCGTTTTCGAATTGTCCTCCAAACGCGGAAGCTGGACTGAAACCGTGTTGTACAGCTTTCAAGATGTCGAAGACGGGGCGCTGCCGGTGGGCTTGACCATCGACGCATCCGGCAGGCTCTATGGAGTAACCACCACCGGCGGCACGGAGTTTGGAACGGTTTTCGAGTTATCGCCATCGGCTGATGGCGGCGACGCCTGGAACGAAACGACACTGTATTCATTTCAGGCTTTCGAGATCCAGGCGAATCCGGGAATGGTCTTCGACACCAAGGGCAATCTGTACGGAAGTTGGTTTCAGCTCTATCAGTGCGTCCCGCCTAACAGTTGTGGCACTGTATTCCAGCTCAAGTTTACGGACCATGGCTGGGATGAGGCGAATCTTTTCGACTTCCCAGGGGGTGGAAATGGAGGGCAACCCATGGCTGGAGTTATTCTCGACCAGCAAGGGCGCATATATGGAACCGGATCGGATGGCGGAAATAATTGGGGCATCGCGTTTGAATTGAAGCGCTCTGGAGCGGGCTGCACGGAAAAGATTCTGCATAGATTTTGCAGCCTCAACAACTGCGCGGATGGGTCTCAACCCGAAGCACCGCTTGTGTTTGACCAAGCCGGCAACCTCTATGGCACGACGTTGGGCGGCGGAACGGGATGCAGCTATCCCGGATGTGGCGTGGTGTTCAAACTTTCCAAGAACAAGAGCGGATGGACGGAGACCGTGCTTCACAGCTTCAAGAACGAACCCACAGACGGCGCCAGTCCGGTCGAAGGCCTGATCCTGGACGAGAAAGGTAACCTCTTTGGCACAACCCCGGCGGGTGGGGCGCACGGTCGTGGCACGGTGTTCGAGATAACGCCATAGATTTTCAGGACTGCTTTTCGAATTCGCAGCTCATCAATTTTGCACAGGATGATTTCATGGACTATCTTTTGAAGACTGAACCGACGGTATATTCGTTTGCCGATCTGGAACGTGAGCAGGTCACGGTTTGGGATGGCGTCACGAATCCCGTAGCGGTGAAGAATCTGCGGGGGATGAAAGCTGGGGAGCGGTTGGTGATCTACGAAAGTGGCGATCACAAGAGCGCGGTGGGGACGGCTTCCGTGGTTTCAGTGGATGCTTCCGATGCTAAGAATCCGCAAGTGAAGATCAAAGCTGGGAGACGGTTGGCTCAGCCGGTGACACTGGCGGAAGTGAAAGCCAACAAGCTGTTTGCGGATTCGCCGCTGGTGCGGCAGGGGAGGCTTAGCGTGGTTCCACTGAGCGCGGGGCAGTATAAGTTTCTGGCGGGTGAGTGATTGGTTTGTTTTGCGAGCGAAGTTTCTCTCTGGTGAGAATGCCTTGCGGAGCGGCGGCTGCGCTCAGGATGACAAGTTGTGGAGGTGGGCCACTCTTTTAAGTTTCGGGGCGTCACTTCGAATTAATTTAGGCTGCCTGTGAAGTCTTCCCGCACATAGTGAAAAAAGATTGAAGTGGAGGTGTGCCCTGGGGGCAGCGCTTCGCGGGAGTGTGGGAGTTGACAGCCGCGGTAGAGCAGGGCATCGCCGATCGCTTGAAAGACTCTTACGGTGCTTGATTTTTTGTGAAGCTGCAGCGGCCATGGCGTGGCGTGGCGAGGTTCCGGGGAGTAGTCGAGGCACAGGGTGATGCTAAAGTCGCACTGGGCGCGGTCGGTGTGCTGGTTGAGGATGGCGCCCGGCTGGTAGGAGGCCAGATACACGTAGGAGGCTTTCAGAGCTTCGCCGGCGAATGCGATGATGGCTTTGGTTAATTGTTGATGGAAGAAGCGAGCGACCGGGTCGTTGTAGGAGATGGAGCGGAGCGAGCATTGGTCGTCTCCGAGACGAAGTTTTCCGGTGCGGAGTTGGTGTCGGTAGTAGCGGCGCAGGGCGGCGATGTGAAACGGATGAATGAGCCGGCCGACGGGAGCGTAGCCCTGCGACTGGAATTGCGGGCGGATGGTGGAAACGATTTCATCCCATTGCTGGCGGCGATCGGAAGCATAGTCCTCCGGCACTAAAACGTTGGCTGCGATCAGAGTGCGGCGGGCTTGCGGCGAAAGCGTTGCCGAAGCGGGATCGCCGGGTTGGGCTCCGGATAACATCGCGCAGAGTTCGGGGCCTAGCCAGAAGGGTTGCAGAGTATGGTTGGCAGGATCTTTGATCCACAGCATTTGAGTATTGCTGGCGAAGCCTTCGGCGGGGGCGTCTCCGTTTGCGGTGAAGACGCATGTGGGATTCAGGAAAAGCGGACGACCAGACAGACCCTCCCAGTACTCTGGTCGGAGGAGGCGTTCTGGCACCAGATGGTCCGGCTGATCGTCCAGGCGGCAGTGGAAGAGCGATCGGGGAAGTTCGATTCCCCGATCGGGGCTCGCGGGTGCAACTGCGAGCTGCTCAATCCATGCCAGCCAAGCCGCGTCTTTCATCTGTGAACCCAACCGTTGATGGTGAAACGGCTGTCGGCAAACTGCCCCGAGGGACAGTCGACCGGGGTGATTTCGTGAGAGAGCCCACTGGCAAACAGGACCAGTTGGTTCTGCTCAGGGATAATGGTGCGATAGTTGGCGGTGGGGACGTAGTTATCGTTTTCGCGTCGCGAATCGTAGATGCGCAGTTCGCCGCCGCTGAACTGCTTGGGCTCGCGATGAAAGAAGTAGACAAAGGTAATCTCTCTCGCCGCGACGGCTTCGGCTCCGTTGTCGCTGTGGCAGCGGAAGAAGTCGCCGTGGTTGCTGGCCGTGACTTGAGTCTCGACGCGGGAGATCGGAAAGGGATCACGCCCCCATTTCTGGAGAACGCGAGGCAGACAGGTCAGAACACGATCGACGATCATGCTTTCGTGCCCGCCGAGATCCATCAGAACGCGCGAGCGGCGGTGTTCATAGTCAACCGCACCGCCGGTCATGCCGGGTGAAAGAACCTCGCTGAGCTCAAAGCGCATTTCCTGTTCGAGAACGTATTGCCGGAGCGTGTGCAACTCAGGCGCCGTCAGGAACTCGTCGAGAACCACACATTCGGCGGAAATGTAATCGGAGGCCTCGAGGACAGCGACGCCTCCGGTCTTGGGCTGCGAGCTTGTGTTGGGCGGACGCGGGGCGCTGCCGGGCGCGGGCGAAGGCGGTGTTCCTGCGTGGACGGACGTGTTGGGCGGACGCGGGGCGCTGCCGGGCGCGGGCGAAGGCGGCGGCGAGGGCGGTGTTCCTGCGCGGACAGAGGTGTTGGGCGGACGTGGGGCGCTGCCTGGCGCGGGCGCGGGTGGCGGCGGCACCGGTGTTCCTGCGCGGACAGAGGTGTTGGGTGGACGCGGGGCGCTGCCTGGCGCGGGTGCGGGTGAGGGCGGCACCGGTGTTCCTGCGCGGATCACTGGCATATCGTGGTCGGAAGAACGGTCGGCAAAACTTAAGGATGACGTCAACTGCTGCTGGAGCAATTGCCGGGTCATGCTTTGCCCCAATACCGCGAGCGCTCGTTCGGCGACGATTTCTCCGACGATGCGGGTAATGGTTTCGGCTATGGCATCTTGGCGAACACTGGATTGGGCTCTGGTACGGTGCAGCAAGTCGATTAACAGCTCTCTCTCGGGCACGCTGAGAATGCGGTCGTCGCACACCAAGGTGCCGGAGAGACTATCGATCATCTCTCGTGCTGTCATTGGACCCTCCCGGAGCAAAGATAGAAATGCATCACCGGGCAGTCCGGGAAGCGAAGGGGACTGCAGCGTAGCAAAAAGAAATGGGGAAGGGAAGGCTTAATTGATGCTGGTGCATGAAACCTGAGGAAAACAGGTCCGATTCGTGGCTGGAGCTACTTTTCCGCCATCGCGCCTACCAGAGATTCGAAAATCTTGAAGCCGTCAGTGCCACCCAGCTCGGGCTCGCTGGCACGCTCGGGATGCGGCATCATGCCGAGCACATTGCGGCCGGGACCGCAGATGCCGGCGATGTTCTGCAGCGAACCGTTCGGATTGGCGTCCGGCGTGAGTTCGCCTTGAGGGCTGGAATAACGAAATACAATCCGCTGATCGTGCTGCAAATCGGATAGAGTGGACTCATCACAGAAGTAGTTGCCTTCCATGTGCCCAATGGGGATGGTGAGCACTTCGCCCTGGCGGCAGGCATGAGTGAAGGGAGTGTCGGCGTTTTCCACCCGAACCTGGACGGGCTTGCAAACGTACTTCAAACCTACGTTGCGCATCAGCGCGCCGGGCAGCAGACCGGATTCGCACAAAATCTGAAAGCCGTTGCAAATGCCGAGCACGAGTCCGCCATTGCCGGCGAACTTCCGCACCGATTCCATGACTGGCGAGAATTTAGCGATGGCACCAGTGCGCAGGTAATCGCCGTAGGCAAAACCGCCGGGAACGATTACGGCATCGCAGTTTTCAAGGTCGTGCGACTCGTGCCATAGGAAGGTTACCGGCTGCTTCGCGACCTGCTGGATGGTCCAATATGCGTCGTGATCGCAGTTCGATCCAGGGAAAATAATGACGCCGAATTTCATCCCGGTTTCCTCGCCGATAAGACTATATTGCGAGTCTAACATGCGACCGGAGTTCGTCGAATTGAGGTGAAGCATCATAGTTACGAACGAAAGATAACGCATGAATGTGGGCGAGCACTTTCGAATTACTGGCGGGGCGCTTAAGAACTGGGTGATCGCGCAAATGCAGGACTCGCTTGCGGTCGGCGTGTTGTGGCTGATCGGGCTTTATGCGCTAAGGGTGCCATGGGCACCGCTGTGGGCAGTGCTGGCGGCGTGCTTGCAGGTTATCCCGCATCTGGGGCCGGTGCTGGGATTGATTGGTCCGGTGCTGGCCGCGACTTTGCGTTGGGGAGACTGGGAGCATCCGCTTTACGTGTTGATGCTTTACGCGGGGATCGCTGTGGTCGACGGATTTTTGTTGCAGCCTTACATCATGAAACGCGTGGCCCGGGTGCCGATGTGGGCTTCTCTGTTGACTCCGATCGTGTTGGGGATTCTGATTCCGTTCTGGGGAGTGCTGCTGGCGCCGCCGCTGCTGGCGATCGTGTACGCCTATAAAGCGTGGCATGAGAAGCAGAAACTGCCCGCGGAACGTGGTTTTTAGAGCAACTGCACCTGTTCCAACCCGCCTGAACCGAGCGGGTGAGGGCCTCGGCGGAGGTTCGAATATAATCCCGTGGTGACCCGCAGGAACTCCCCGGAAACGCTGCAAGCGCTGGTCGATTCGCTGCGGTTTGATCCGTTCTACGTTGCTATCTCCCAAGGCTTTGGCGACGACGAGGTGCGAAGACGAGAAGCGCTTGCTCGCTACTTCGACTATTCGATGAGTGAGGGTGAGCGTCGGGGACGCCTAGTTGTCTGGCCGGACCCATCGATTGGTGCGGCGGTGTGGTTGTTACCGGCGGCGCCCTTGGCGTGCGACGCCGAGTCAAAGGCTAAGGCCGCATTCCTCATCGAGGTGATGAGCGCGGAGGGTGCAGAAAATTATCACCGGATTATCGATTTCATGCGGCCGCGAGCGGCGGCGCTAATCGACGCCTCCGCCTGGTACCTTTCAATTGTCGGCGTGGCCCCATCGGCCCAGGGCCGCGGCATTGGTGCGCGCCTCCTCGAACCCACACTCGCGGAGGCTAACGATGCTGGCGTCGACTGCTATCTGGAAACTTTTGATGACCGCAACCCTCACTTTTACCAGCGGCTCGGATTTTGCCCCGTCGGATGCCACGTTGAGCCGGTGACTGCGTCGGCTTATACGATCATGAATCGGAACCCCAAACCGCGCTAGCGCGGGTGATTGAATGGAGGCACTGTCTGTATGTTTACATCGCGACCGATTGGATTTGTCAGTAGTCCGTACAAGCATCCGAGCGAAGTTCCCAAAGGCTTGGGCGCGAAACACGAGGCCGAGGGTGTGCTCAAGATTCTGCCCGAGTTTGAGGCGGGGCTTACTGATATCGAGGGATTCTCGCATCTCGTCGTTATCTGGGAGTTTGATCGCTCTCATGGATTTGAATTACTGGGTACGCCGCCTTCTGATAATCGGCCTCATGGTGTGTTTGCAACTCGATCTCCGCGGCGTCCGAATCCGATTGGCCTGACCACCGTCGAACTGCGCCGGCGGGAAGGCGTTGAGCTGCATGTTCGGGGTGTGGATATGCTGGATGGGACGGCTATTCTGGATATCAAGCCCTATTTGTCTGGAGTCCCAGCTGACAAATTGCGCCGTGGATGGTTGGCTGAAGCGGAGGCGCGACGGGGGTGACATTTGGCTGGTCTCCCACATCGGAAACACGCGTCTAATCGATTCCTGCTCTCGCCCCTTGCACAAAACGCAAGGAGCGGGGCATCCTGTACTCCGCCGCCATCCCAGGTCTCGAAAGGCGCGAGACCTGGGGCACCCGGTTTTGAAACCGTCAAGTTCCGGCATTCCCCGTGCTATACTTTTAAGTCGCCTGCGGTTGTTTCGAGGCAATCCCGAGGGTAAATGTGTGATCTCCTCTACGGGCGCGTCTTTAATAGTTAAAACCAGAATAATTAAAACCGGCGGAATCAAGATCAGCTCAACCCAAGTTTATTGAACACGAGGTACTGCTATGTCCGGCCACTCAAAATGGGCCACAATTAAGCATAAGAAGGGCGCGCTGGATGCCAAGCGCGGAAAGATTTTTACCCGTCTGATCAAGGAAATTTCAATTGCCGCGAAGAACGGCGGCGGCGATCCTGACACCAATCCGCGTTTGCGCGGGGCGATCCTTGCGGCCAAGGCGGAGAACATGCCCCAAGACAATATCAAGCGGGCGATTCAGCGAGGTACCGGGGAATTGCCGGGCGCGACCTACGAAGAGTTCTCGCTCGAAGGTTACGGCCCGGGCGGGGTGGCGATTTTGCTGGACATCAATACCGACAACCGCAATCGCACGGTGAGCGAGATTCGCCACGTGTTTGGCAAGAACGGCGGCAATATGGCAGATGCGGGGGCGGTGTCTTACATGTTCCATAAGAAGGGCGAAATCATCGTTCCCAAGTCGGCGATCAAAGAAGATGACTTGATGGCTCTGGTGCTTGATGCGGGCGCCGAGGATCTGCGCGACGATGGCGAGAACTGGGAAGTACTGTCGGAAACCTCGGCTTACGAAGCGGTGCTGGAAGCGGTGAAGAAGGCCGGGATCGAACCGGTCTCGTCGAGTGTGACCATGATTCCGCAAAATTACATCAAGCTGGAAGGTCCGGCGGCGAGCACCATGATCCGGCTAATGGAAGCGTTTGAAGAGCACGACGACGTGCAGAACGTGCACTCCAACTTCGATATCGATCAGAAATTGCTGGAAGAAGTGGCTGGTTAAGGCTCGCGATCCTAAGTGTCCACCCAACCCATTCTGGTGACGGGAGGGGCCGGTTTTATCGGCTCGAATTTCGTCTTGCAATGGCTGGCTGCGGAAGGCACTCCCCTGGTTAATCTGGACAAGCTCACCTATGCCGGGAATCTCGGCAACCTGGAGAAAATCTCAGGGGATTTACGCTACAGCTTCGTGCATGGGGACATTGGCGACCGAAAACTGGTCAGCGATCTTTTGGGGCGTTGCCGTCCGCGCGCGGTGGTGCATTTTGCGGCGGAAAGTCATGTGGACCGCTCCATCCATGGGCCGGATGATTTCGTGCGCACCAATGTGAATGGGACGTTCGGCTTGCTGGAAGAAGCGCGGGCTTATTGGACAGAGCTCGGGGTGGAAGAGAGGGGGAGTTTTCGCTTCCTGCATGTTTCGACGGATGAGGTTTATGGATCGCTGGGGCCGAAGGACGCGGCGTTTTCGGAGTCGACGCCTTACTCGCCCAATAGTCCGTACTCGGCGACCAAGGCGGCTTCTGACCACCTGGTTCGGGCCTATCATCACACGTACGGGATGCCCGTCCTGACTACCAATTGCTCGAACAATTATGGGCCCTATCAGTTTCCGGAAAAACTGATTCCGCTGACTATTTTGAATGCGATGAATGGCAAGGCGATTCCAGTCTATGGCGATGGACAAAATGTTCGCGACTGGTTATTCGTGGCGGACCACTGCGATGCGATTCGCACCGTGCTGGCGCGGGGGAAAGTGGGCGAGACCTACAATGTGGGCGGACGAAATGAGAAGCCGAACCTGGAAATCGTGCACGCGATTTGTTCGCTTCTCGATGAGTTGCGGCCGGGCGATGCGGTGGTGCCGCACCACAAGCTGATCACGTACGTGCAGGATCGGCCGGGGCACGACCGGCGATATGCCATGGATACGCGCAAGATTGAGCGCGAGTTGAACTGGCAGCCGCGGGAGACATTTGAGAGCGGGATCCGCAAGACCGTTGAATGGTATCTGGCGAATGAAGCATGGATTCGCGAAGTGACCACGGGACATTACCGCGAGTGGATTGCGACGCAATACTCGGTGTAGTCGAAACGGAGACGTCGCAAGACAACCTCATTAAGAAAACGCATAACGACGAATGCCAACTTACAGTTCTACGCGAAGTTCTCCTTATAAAGGCATCATTCTCGCTGGCGGATCGGGCACGCGGCTTTATCCAGTGACCCATGCGGTCTGCAAGAGTCTGCTGCCGATTTACGACAAGCCCATGATTTACTACCCGCTGTCGACGCTGATGCTGGCGGGGATACGGGATATTTTGCTCATCTCCACGCCGGAAGATGTTCCGAGGTTCCAGCAATTCCTAGGCGACGGGTCGCGCTTCGGGCTGAATTTTCAATATGTGGTCCAGCCACGGCCGGAGGGTATCGCACAGGCGTTTCTGGTGGGCAAGGAGTTTATTGGGTCGGCCTGCTGCGCTCTGGTTCTCGGCGACAACATTTTCTATGGGCACGATCTGGTGAAGTGTGTGCAGGATGCCGGCGCAAAGACCGTGGGGGCGCGGGTGTTTGCCTATCCGGTGCAGGATCCTGAACGTTACGGCGTAGTCGAATTCGATTCCGAAGGGAAAGCTTTAAGTCTTGAGGAAAAACCGAAAGCGCCGAAGTCACGGTATGCCGTTACCGGGCTTTATTTTTATGACAGCCAAGTTGTGGACATTGCGAAAGCGTTGAAGCCCTCGGCTCGCGGCGAACTGGAAATCACCGACGTAAACAAGCAGTACATGAAGCAGAAGCAATTGGAAGTTGTCGTGATGGGACGCGGCATGGCCTGGCTGGATACGGGGACGCACGAGTCCATGCTGGAAGCTTCTTTATTTATTCAGACCATTGAAACTCGGCAGGGGTTGATGGTTGCTTGTCCCGAAGAAATTGCTTATCGTCTTGGATACATCGGAGCCGAGCAGTTAGAGGCCACGGCGTCTTCCATGAAGAGCAATCGCTATGGCGCGTACCTCCTGCAGTTACTAAAAGAAAAAGTATTCTGACATTGGAACTGAAGTGAGTTTTTGCTTGGCTGCCTGGACGGGGCTACGTGGGTTTTACGGGATTTCGGCTGTGGCCTGGTTGGAAAAGGCGCTCTCCACGTTGCTGGCATCGATCGCTGTGGTTACGTAATCGTAGGTCAGTCCGCTCTGAACCGAGGCGTCGGTGTAGCTGGTGCTGGCGTTCAGAGATGGATTGATTTTGGTGAAGGAGCCGCTTGATCCGATGCGGCGATAGACGTTATAGCCGATGACCTGTGAGGTGCTCGGGTTCCAAGACAGGGCCACGCTGTGCTGGGAGCCTTGCGTGCTGGTCCCGGTTCCGGTCATGGTTTCCGTGGCAGGCGAGTTCGTGGCGTCACTGTCAAATGCGATGCTGCCCGGCGCACTTCCGTCGGCCTGGGGAGCGAAGGTCACGGTGAAAGAGACGCTCTGTCCAGCTGGCACCGTAGCCGGGAAAGTGATTCCACTGAGCGAATATCCCTGACCGTTCCAGGCCGCGGTGCTCACTTTGATGTCGGAGCTACCCGCGGTTAATTTCCCCTGCTGGACCGAATTGCTCCCTACCGTCACATTCCCGAAACTCATGGTAGCCGGGGTGACTGCGAGTTGCCCGGCCGGCGGCGGGTTGGTGTTGGTAGTCTGCTTCGAAGCGGAGGAGATTCCCTGACACCCAGCAAGGACAAGCATTACAGGCAAGGCCACAAGGCAGCCAAGAGCGGGTAACCGTAATGCGATGGATCCGTTCTGCATGAAACAATTATCCGGACAATCCCGGAGGTCGGTCTAGAGGTCCCACAGCCCTGACCTACGGCAGATTTAGCCTACTACTTTGGTTCATCCCGTTTGTAAACAGTGTAAACCAGATATTTGCGAGCCGCAGGTAACCGGTTTCGACGGTTACGAACGGCGTTACTAAAGGCGGTTTGCAGGTCACTTTAAGGCCATGTACTGCCGGGAGGGAAACGGCTAGTCTTGCTTTACCTTAGCTGTTGCGCTGCCTGGATCTGAGAGGTTCCAGCGCAGGTTTTTAAATTTATCTGGAGGCCGAATGAAGTCAACGGTTCTACTGGTTTTCCTGCTGATCGGCGCAGCGCAGGCGCAACAGAGCTTTGTAGCGGCGAACCCGGTGCCGGATGCTCCCAACCCGCAGAAATTCTGGAGCCGGGAGAACAAGGTTGACTTCTCGATCTTAGCGGGACAAATCACGGTTGACGCGATTACGACGCAACAGGGCTTGAGCAACGGGTTCCGGGAAGCCAATCCGGTAATCCGGCCGCTGGTTACCAGAGGCGCGGCGGGTGAGGCAGCGGCCTCCGCCCTCGGTTTCGGGTTCGGCGTCGGAACAACCTATCTGCTGCATAAGACCCATCACTACAAGGCCGAGCGCATTGCGGCGCGAACCATGCTTGCGGTCGAGGGCGGCTTCGTGGCCAACAATCTCATGCGATTGTACTGAGAAAAGTCGTTCGACTTCAGCCACTCGGTCGGCAAATGCTGAACAGCCGACTCATCCCCAAAGGATTACTGCAGAAGTAAATACTAGCTCCTGGTTGACCCATCCCGCGGTTGCAGGATAGCTGTGATCCTGGTTTGGAATCTCCGCGTTGTGAACAATAAATCCCAGTAACAGAAACCCAAATTGTCCGGGGTAATAATTTCCTTGATGGGAAAAGAATGAAAATGACGGCTGGTCATGGTTCACAGTTCGATGAAGGACAATAATTTCCTCTAACTTGGGGCGCCATAACTGCGAAAGCCGGGAGTTAACGCTAAACTCGGCGGATTCAAGCGCATGTCTAACAGGGCCGCTGGTAAGGGAGACGATCAGCCCAAACTGATTCCCGAAATACGGTCCCCGATATTTTCTTGTGATAAATCCGCGAAAAGGCCTTGGATTACGGCGAAGGATGGTTTATCGTGGCCGACACGAATGTAAGGAGCAGGATAGGTCAGCCGAATTACTCAGGTGCGGCTCGGATCATTCGGCTCTTTGGAGCGGTAAAGATGTAGTTGCAAAGTTTCCGAAGGTTCGGAGAGGGACTCCAGCCATGAAATTTCCTCGTCGTCTGCCCACCTTTCTCATTGTCACGGTATTGTGCACCTGCTGTTTCTCTCTGAACGCTTGGTGCGCGCCTGGGCCATCATCCGGGTCAGATGAAGGGCAAGCGCAGCCGTCCCCAGCGGCGAACGTTGTGATTCCCGGACCGTTGCGTTCTTTCTTGCGGATGGCAGGAATCAGCCAGAAGATCTCGCCGGAAGAAGTTGTGCCCCTGCTGGCCCACAACGTCTTCACCCAAGGCTATGAGGGCTCCCGAGACGGAGGACGGCCAACGGAATTTCTGATCCTGCTCAGCCGTTACGTCCATCAGGCGAAAGAACTGTCGGCGCTGGCCGGTCCGGACGGAACGATCCGTATTTCGAACTGCGAGGAGGCTAACCCTTTGCTGCGCGTTCTTGGCTACCGGGTCCACCAAGATTGTGGAAAGAGCAGCACTTCCCTGATGACGGCGGATCCGGAACGAGCCTTTCTCACCACCGACTCAGGCTTCCCTTTGCCCGATCTGGAAGAGACTCTCCAGGGCGGTAAGCCGTTCAACTATGTCTTTCCCGCCTCGCGGGTTCCGGTGTTGTTTACGGAAAGAGATTGGACAACGCTGGGCAGTAAGAATTCCGGTGATTTGATCGAAACTCTTTTACGCGAACCCCTTGTGTCCCGTCTTTACTGGGCATTAGCACGAAGCGATGCAGAAACCAGAGAGGCCTTGCGGCAGTCAGTTGGGCTGGGAAAACTGCTTCCGCTGGCCGCAACCCTTGATTTTTACGGAAGCCACATCTGCATTCGCTCTGGACGCGTGGTGGTGCCGGGTGGCGCGAATGCGGACGCTGCGTGGAAGGAATTGGTAGGAGCGAGCCCCGATTCCCCGCGGGATTTCGTACCCCGATTGTTGGCGAAAGACAATGGTTGGCTGGTCGCTTATTTTGATGCGCTTTCCCGGGTCAGTCAAACCCAGCAGGCGCATTTCACGGAAACCCGGTTACGGCGCTTCTATGTCGCGTTTCGCGGGCAGGCCATTTCTCCCGACGCAGCGAGGCCGGCCTTTCGACCAGCTCCGGCGCTCTTACTTTTAATGACCCGCATGCAGTGGGAGTCGAGCGGCGAACTCTATGTTCCGGGAAATCTGGAGGTATGGAAAGAGATCCTGCGCCAGAAAACCGATTCCAAAGTTGTGCGGGAATGGGGCAGGCGTTCCGGCCACTTCAAACAACCCGAGCAACTGGCGGAGGCAATGTTTGGCCTTTGTCGCGTGGAAACAGAAACCGGGCCACTGCAAGTTTATTTAATGCTGAGTGAGTTGGACGGCAAAAGGTCCCCAGCCAATCGCTTGAGCCCGCAAACCGTGCTCTTGATGGGCAGCCGGTTCGCGCAGTTCAGCAATCAATATTTGATCTTCTCCGAATTTCCAGAGTTGAACGACGCTTCCATCACTCGCTTTCTCAATACAGCCGAAGAACTGGGCAAGATTCCCAACCATACGTTGCGCGGCAATGCCATGGGCATCTTCCAGGCGAACATCGGGATTTGGCAGGTCCTGGCGCGACAGGGACAGATCAAAAGTGCGGAGCTGAACGATTCCTGGGAGAAGGTGATTAAACCTTTTGGCAAGATTTCATCCTCTTCCCAAGTGTTCGACGCTGGCCGCGACTCGCTCGGAGAAATGCTGCTGGCGGCGACCGGACAGCGCAGCGGCGCCCAGGATGAAATCATTGATTTGCTGGCGGGGCCGAAACAGGACAGTGCGGACGGCCAGCGCATGCACCAGGAAATAGCGACTGGAATTCGATCGGTATTGGATGGCCAGCGGTTGGTTTCGCTGGACACGATTCTGGCTCTGGGCGATGGTTTGGACGCAATGACACGAGGCGCAGCCGCGGGCGACGGATTGATTTCGCTGGCGGCGGAGCTTCGGGAATTCGAGATGCCGCGTCCGATCTTCAGCAGTGGTGAGCGAACGCAATGGGCGACTGGAATTTACAACAATCGTCACACCGAATTGCAGATGCGCACGGACTTGATCAAGGTGATCAAGTCGGGATCCCGCGAGCAGGTCGCGGAAGCTCGCGGACAGCTGGCCCCGTTCCTGCGGGATACGCTGGTGGGTTTGAACTATGCCTATTACGAACCGCCGGGGGCGCAGATGCTTCACAACAATCCCCTCTTCGTCCGCTCTCATGATTTTTCAGGCGATACCGTGGCCGGGGTGGAACAAATGTGGCAGGCTTCGCAGCTGTTTGGGGAAGGTTCTCCAGCGGGGGGAGGAGCGCATCTGGTCGGCTCGCTCGCCGATTTGCCGTACGTGCTGGCGGAGGTGGAGCAGGATTTCATCGCTCCGGAAAACGTTCAGGCTTTGATCTGGAGAGAATTGGTTCCGGGTCTTTTGATCAACGCAACTTTGCCGCGCTGGTGGAACGTGAGCGCACGTGAACTGCATGCAGTTACGCTTTATCAGCGATCGGGAGAAGAGTTGTTGAGGGCTTCGGCAGGAGACCCGCAACTGCGCAGCAAGGTGATGGCGATCTTGTCGGAGCGCATGGATCCGGAAGTATCGGAGCAAGTGGGGCGGGCTCTGGGTGCAGGGCGTCTGGATGGCTTCGATTCCCGAATGACGCCAGCCGATACTTTTTACCTGGCGGCGGAGTTTCGGCGCAGGTATTCGGAACAGACCGATTCTCTTGGACCGGCCGGTCAGGAATTGGAAAACTTGTGCCAGCACTACCCGACTGAGCTGAGCTGGGAACGGCTGTCGCAGGATTTCGGTGTGCCGCATCCGATTCTGGCGCAGAGCTATGCCCGCGAGCTGCTGAATCTGAAACCGTTTCCTGCCTTCGAGGGCTATTCCAGCCGCTTGCTGGCCGAGAGTTGGGATTCCAGCAATTTGTACTGGGCGCGCCTCGCGGATGAGAAGGGCTACTCTCCGGTGATGTTAAACCGGCTGGTGCCTGAACTGACTCATCGCATGGTGGAAAAGATTTTTGCCACGGACTTCGAAGATTGGCCGGCCATGCTTCGCGCCATGCGGGAAACCGGGGAGGAATTCCGGCAAGGCAAGATCGCTTCGTCATCGATGGTTGGCGCAAAGACGCAGTTTTGAGCTACGCCGAACGTGGTAGAGACGTGGCTAGCCACGTCTGTACAGAATCAAAATGAGGTCAACAGATAGAACAGGAATATATGACCAAGCATTGCCTTCTACCCCTCGTGTTAGTGCTGACCCTTTTCTCCACGTCTGCAACTCGGATGGTTGCGCAGGAAAACGCTCCCAACATTCGAGTCGTGGTCGACATGGTTCAGTTGAGCGTAGCCGTGACGGACAGCAAAGGCAATTACATTACGGGGCTTCGTCCGTCGGATTTTGCCATTGTCGAGGACAATATTCCGCAAAAGCTCGCGACGTTTGGAGAAGGCAACGAACCCGCCTACCGAGTGGCGGACGCTGCGCCCCCAGATGGAAAAACTCCAGCCCAGGGCAACGGGCAACAGCGTGCCGCAAATCAGAACTTGTCTGCCGACGATCAAAGCCTCAGTTCGATGGTGGCGGGCGCGAATGTTTTTCTGCTCTTCGATACCAGCAACTATATGTACCGCGGCTTTGTCTTCGCACAGGATGCTATTGCGGACTTCGTGCGCTCGCTCGAAACCGCGGACAAAGTTGCTTTCTATTCTTACAGCCGCGATCTCTCGCGTTCCGCGCCGCTGACTCCCGACCGGACCAAAGTCTTGCGGGGGGTGCGCGCGACGGTTGCTGGAGACGATGCTGCGCTCTATAACTGCCTGCTGCTAACTATCAAAGATGCTGCCCACTTCACCGGAAGAAAGGTGGTCGTCGTTTTCTCCAACGGCCCTGATAACTCCAGCATGGTGCCTCCCGAGGATGTGGCCGAGTTGGCGCAATCGACGGGGACGGCGATTTACATGATCAGCACGCAACTGGCGAAGCTGGAGCCGGTTTCCACCGCGGTCTTCGAACGCATGACGGCGGCTACCGGAGGCAAGGCGTATTTTGCCAAGAATTGGAAAGATGAACAGCGCGCCTTCGCATCGATTCGCGATGACCTGGCGCACCTCTATTCGCTCAGTTACTACCCACAGGCGAATCCCAACCGAGGCTGGCGCGGCATCACGGTGAAGTTAGTGGGCGACCGTCTCAAGAAATATCACATCCGGACGCGAAACGGGTATCGCCCCCAACCCAATCGATTCTCGGTGGGAAGTGCAACGGCCTCGGCATCGGAGACAGCGCCCGAACAACCATAGCGCATACTTTACGGCGGTCGCTTATTCAGAAGGGGTGAGTCCAGCCTGACGCAGCTTCTCCGCCGCATATTCTGGCGTGATATCGCGCTGCGGCGATCCCAGCATTTCAAAACCAACCATAAATTTCCGGATAGTGGCCGCGCGGAGAAGCGGCGGGAAAAAGTGTGCGTGAAAATGCCATTCTCTATGTTCCAAGTCGTCGGTCGGCTGCTGGTGGAATCCCATCGAATATGGGCAAGAAACCTGAAACAAATCGTCATAGCGACTGGTGATGCTTTTCAAAATGTCGGCCAATGCGGATCGCGCTGGCTCATCCAACGCAGTCATGCTGGCTAGATGCCGTTTGGGTAGCAGTAAGATTTCATAAGGCCAAACCGCCCAAAAGGGCACGACGGCTACAAAATGCTCGTTGCCGCAAACCAGACGCTCGCCGGACGCCTCCTCGAGCTTGATGTAGTCGCACAAAAGACAGGCACCGTGTGGCTTTTGGTATGCGGCAAGTGCTTCGTGCTCTTTGCGGGGTTCGTTGGGGATGGTGGAGGTCGCCCAAATCTGGCCGTGGGGATGAGGATTGCTGCATCCCATCATTAGTCCGCGGTTCTCGAAGATTTGCAGATAATTAACGCCGGGTCGTCGACCCAAACTTTGGAATTCCTTTATCCAAACGTCGATCAAAGAACGAATTTCCACCGCCGACATTTTCGATAGAGTCAGATCGTGCCGCGGCGAAAAACATACAACCCGGCAGATGCCGCTTTCGTTCTGCGCCACGAGAATACCTTTTCCGTCGACGTCCAGTTGGACGGCTGGAACATCGGGTTGCAACGCCGCGAAATCGTTGTCGAACACAAAGGTTTGAGAATAGGAAGGATTCCGCGCACCGCCGGCGCGAATATTTCCGGGACAGAGATAACAATTCGGATCGTAAGGCTGAGTGGATTCGGGCTCCGGACGCTCGGTCTGCCCCTGCCATGGCCGCTCGGTGCGGCGAGGCGAAACCAGTACCCATTCCCGCGTGAGCGGATTAAATCGTCGATGCGGAGAACTCTGCAATGCTTGAAGGATTGATTCGGGTCTCGACGAAGACTTCATTCACTGCAGCCTTTCGTTTCCGCAACTGCTCCAGCGCCATCGGAAGGTTCGCAGATCAAGATCGCAGGTTTTAGTCCGGTTCGTCCTTCATAATTCTGTTCGAGCCTTTGCTGCACCCTCTCAGCATGAGCACCGTCAACGAGGTTTATCGTACATCCTCCAAAACCACCGCCGGTCATGCGCGCGCCGTAGACACCTTCCTGCCCGCTCACCAATTCAACCATGAGATCAAGCTCCGGCGTCGTGACTTCATAATCATCGCGAAGACTATGATGAGAATCAGCCATAAGCTGACCAAAAGCTGCCAGGTCCCCGACCTTTAATGCGTTGGCTGCCTTCTTCACGCGATCATTTTCGGTCACCACGTGGCGAACGCGTCTATAGATAACAGGGTTCAAGCGATCTCGATGCTTCTCCAATTCATTCCGCGACACGTCGCGCAGAGCATGGATTCCCGGCAGAACCGCGGCCAGAGTGCGCAACCCTTCTTCGCACTCACGCCGCCGGGCGTTGTACCCGCTGCTCGCGTGCTCGTGCTTGACCATGGTATTGCATACCATGAGCCGCACATGGGCCGGGATCGGGAGGAATTCAAAGTGCAGGGAGCGGCAATCCAGCATCAGGGCATGGCCAGCGCGGCCGTGGCAGGAAATGAACTGGTCCATGATGCCGCACATTGTCTCCGCGTAAACATGCTCTGCCTTCTGACACAACTGCGCGACCAGAGTGCGATTGACTTCGATCTCAGAGTTGCTGAGCAGCGCCCAGGCAGTCGCGACTTCGAGAGCCGCCGACGAACTGAGGCCGGATCCTAACGGAACTTCACTGATGACTGCGAGGTCAGCACCGCGGAGTTGTTGCCGTGAGGATTCGAACACTCCGGCCACGCCGCGCACGTAGTCGCTCCAGTGACCGGATTTTCCGGGACGGATCTGGTCCAGATCGAGATCGCACATTTCTCCCAGGTTTTCCGAATAGACTCGCAGGCGCCGGTCTGGCCGCGGACCCACAGCAACGTATGTGTACAGGTTTAGCGCCACAGGCATGACAAAGCCATCGTTATAGTCTGTGTGTTCGCCGATAAGATTCACTCTGCCGGGCGCCCGATAAATCGTGGGAGCTCTGCCATACAATTCAGCGAATAAGGTTCTCAGCCTGCGCAGCATTGCAGAATCCGGGGATTTTCTTTGTGTACCTTTGTGTCCTTTGTGGTTGATGAAGTGAGACAATTAATGGAGGCCGGGTGTCGCCGCCCGGTTGGACGGGCAGACGCTCATCCCCTCCATCCGGACTTGCTCAGGGCCTGACGGTGACCATCACTACCCCGTGGGGCGCAACCGTAGCCGCGAACTTGCCGGTAAATCTGCCCAGATCTTTCTTCAGCCACAAATCGCGAATAGCGGCCTCCAAATGGCTGGGATAACCGAGATCCTCCCAGCTCACGCTGATCTCTTCATTCGCGCTCCCGCGATTAAACAAAATCACGACGCGGCTGCCGTCCTTCATTTGTCTGGCCCACACTTCGAGGTCGCCGTTCTTCTTGACGCGCTTTCCCTCGCTGCCTAGCGGGTCCTGATCGACGGCGATAACTTCCTTGTTGGTGAGGATGTCGCGAATTTCTGGCCGCATATCGCGCAGGTCGTTGCCCGCAATCAACGGAGCGGCAAGAATCGCCCACAGGCTGAAGTGAGAGCGGTATTCGGTGTCGGTCATGCCGCCGTTGCCAACCTCCAGCATATCGGGGTCGTTCCAATGGCCGGGTCCGGCGTAGCTATCTAAGCCAACCTGCAGATCGACGATATCCACTACGCCGTTCGAACAACAATCTCCCGCCGGCCATTTGACTCGGCCTTGCCACCGGTCTTTGATATCGCCCGTGGTGCGCCACAGGTTGCCGCCGGCATCTTTGCCCCAGAGCCACGGCGTATGCGTGCCCCACTCGCAAATGCTCAGCACGATTGGACGACTAGCGGCGTCGAGCGCCTGGCGCATCAGCGAATAAACGGCGTGGCCATCTTGCGTGATGGTGTTGCACCAATCGTATTTCAAGTAGTCCACGCTCCAGGCAGCATATTGGCGCGCATCCTGAAACTCATGCCCCAAGCTGCCCGGGCGCCCGGCGCAAGTCTTGGTGCCCACGTCCGAGTAAATACCGAACTTCAATCCCACGGAATGAATGTAGTCTGCCAGAGCTTTGATCCCGGAAGGGAAGCGCTGCGGGTCGGCGACGATGTTGCCCTCTTTATCGCGAGAAACCTGCCAGCAGTCATCGATGATGACATACTGGTAGCCGGCGTCTTTCATACCCGACTTCACCATAGCGTCGGCGATCTGGCGGATCAGGTCTTCGCTGACGTTGCACGCAAACTTGTTCCAGCTATTCCATCCCATGGGAGGTGTCGGGGCCAGGACTGAATCCTGCGCAAACAACTTTGAGGCCGGACTCGACAGGATCACGGCGAGAAGGAAGAGTGTTCTTGCTCTCACGGGGTTAATCTTTCGCGATTGCATTCCGCCGCGTGTCTAGGCGGTCACTACGGGTCTTGATCCTTTAAATGCATAAAACACGATATAGAGATAGCAGACGGCCGGAAGGATGAAGGCGTGGTGAATGCCCAGTCGATCGGCCAACACGCCCTGAATCACCGGGATGATAGCGCCACCAACGATTGCCATAATCAGCAGGCCGGAGCCTTCTCCGGTGAGCGGACCAAGCTCGGCAATCCCGAGGGTAAAGATGCTGGGAAACATTATCGAGTTGAAAAAACCAATAAGCAGAATACTCCACATCGCCACATGGCCAAGAGTAAGCATGGAAATACAAACCAGCAGGAAGGCCGTAGCTGCGGCGATGCCTAGCACCGTGCCGGTACGAACCTTTTGCAGGATCGCGGAGCCCACAAACCTGCCGACCATGGCGCCTCCCCAATAATAAGAAACATAGTGGGCGGCAACCAACACGGAAACATTGCCAATGTTGGGCTGGCTGAGATAGTTGATGAGAAAACTACCGATGGCTACTTCAGCGCCCACGTAGACGAAAATTCCGACTGTTCCCAGCACGAGATTGCGATGCTTCCACACGCTTGTCTGCGGAGCCGCCGCGCCGTGGCGCTCGGCCTGTGGCATGGCCGGCAGCTTGAAGAGCGCAATGGCGATTCCCAGCACGAAAAGAGTAAGACCAATCACTACGTAAGGCAGCTTGACAGAGGAGGCCTCATGGATGCGATAGGCCTGCAGCGCCTCGGGCGACAAAAGGCGCACGCTTTCCATGCTCAGTGGAACGGCGGTTAAGATCAGAGATCCGCCGAGGTAGGGTCCGATGGTTGTTCCCAGCGAATTGAATGCCTGTGCCAGATTCAGGCGGCTCGAAGCTGTTTCCGCAGGGCCGAGAACGGCTACATACGGATTGGCCGCTACCTGCAAGGCGGTAATTCCGGCGGCTAGAATCATGAGTGCAGTCAGGAAAAGGGGATACGATGCCACGCTTGCGGCCGGTATGAAAAGAAACGCTCCCACACCCATGGTGAAAAGGCCCACTACCATGGTTTTGTGATAACCAATCCAGTCGATCAGCTTGGCGGATGGGATGGAGAAAATGAAGTATGCCGAGAAAAAAGAAAATTGAATCAGCATGACCCGGGCATAATTCAGATCGAAGATGGATTTGAGGTGAGGCACGAGCACGTCGTTCAGCACCGTAACGAAACCCCACATGAAGAACAGGGTGGTCATCACAGCCAGCGCGCCCTTGTAGGTTGAGGGGGGTGCAACCGCAGAGGTAGGACCTTTCACGTTTGCAAGTGCCATGAGATTCAGTCGTCGATTTCGCCGCAGGCTCGCTTACACTCGCGCACCCGGCTAGCGTTTCAGCATCATAACATCGCGACTTGACGACACACAGAGTTTTTCTCTCTCTGTATAAAGGTAATCGATTACGTATTGGGAAATTCGTTGCTCCGATGGAAAATCAGCTGACGCGCTGGCGCCCGCGACCAGTTAGGTGTATTGAATTACGCGTTTCTCGCGGCTGCTTTGCTGGGCCACCTCAAGCACACGCATCACGCTCAGAGCCGCTTGCGGAGTCACGGCAAGCGCTGTTTTACCTAGAATCGCGTCGCGGACATTTTCGTAGTATCCGCGATAGTCGCCGGGCTCGGTCGGGATTGGGCGCTCGGTGATTTTGTCGCCCTCTACCTGCGAAAGGGTGCCCCACGCTTCTTGAGGCTCTTTGCCCCACGCCGGTCCACCCGGGATTGCGCCTTGCTTCAACGCATTCTCCTGGGGATCGAGCCCATACTTGACGTACGATCCCTTGGTACCATGAATGACGAAATGCGGTCCGA
>Ga0210390_10001064_pt1 | contig 27492 bp, 22 predicted proteins | sample IncBWH11OmetaG_FD_161050 | JGI IMG/M metagenome (GOLD analysis project Ga0210390, IMG submission 161050) | Forest soil microbial communities from Barre Woods Harvard Forest LTER site, Petersham, Massachusetts, United States - Inc-BW-H-11-O ... | reverse complement strand
CAGTGAGAACTCCAGTGCCGGCCAGCAACGGCTGGGACACATCAGCAAGCAGGGCAACTCGTTGTTACGCTACTTGCTGGGAGAAGCAGCGCAAGCGGCCGCACGGTGTAACCCGGACTGGCGGCGTCGGTATGTACACCTGACGATGCGCCGCGGGAAAAGGATTGCCAAGGTGGCCATGGCCAGGAAACTCGCGGTTCGGTTGTACTGGATGTGGCGCAACGGTTGGCAATATGCGCAGTTAGTTGAATTCGGTTCGCACGCGGGAAAGCTCGGAACCGTCCATGGCGTGAAGTAGGGCGTCGTCCAAATGATTGGGCATCCCGCTCCCTGAAAAGGGAGTTTGAATTAGTAATCATGGTCGAAGTATTGATCGGAGAGATGGTTGGGTCGAACCGTTAGATTACGAGCGGGCCGTGGTCGTCGATGCAGAGCGTCAAAGAAAACAGAACAAGACCACTCGTGGGTTGAATGGAGAAGTGTTCTCAAAAAAAGCTTGCCAGAGTCAGCATTGTTAGAGATGGACGGTTACGCGTATAGGCGCGTTACAAATTCAGCACGCGTCGTTGCGATTGGAACGCCCTAAGAATCGCCGCAGGCAGGACGAGAATGCGCGATTACAAAGAGCACGCTACGGTATCATTTCGGGTGCACGAACAGCGAGCTAGCGAAAGGTAGGTTCCAGATGGCCAGGTATTCGGGCGGTTTGGGTGAAAGGGAGACTTGCGTCTTTTCGGATTTGAGCAGTCTTTGGTCATCGTGGATTACGCTGATGATTTTCCCGTTCGGTAGATAGAACTGCTCTATAGGAAGCGTGAGTTGGCAGCGAAAGTAATTGTCGTCACAAACGGCGGAGGCTTCCACTCCCGATCGTAGCTCCACCAAATGCCCGTCGGCTCGATAGCAGTACTCGGCGTAGCGACCACCGCCATCACGATTGTTCTTAAACGAGAAAACAGCGCGGATTACTTTGTTATCTTTGTACCAAGCGAATGCAACAGGTTTTGGCTTGCCCGCACGCTCCCACTCCGCTTTGCTCGAAAACTCATACCATCCCCTGGTCTCGTTCGAGTCGCCGGTATTGGCGAAGAGGCGAGGCTCACGTGATATCGAGTAATCGGCAACAGTCAAACAGTAGTTCGCTGTTGAAACCATCGCCCGATTCAGTTCACGAATTTCTTCGTTAGTTGGGTCTTGGATTGAATTCAGGGGCGACGTCTGTCCCAAGAGCTGAGGCGCGAAGAGTAACGCAATCCATAGTCGCTTAAATGCTCTCATGGCGCGGCCTGCAAGTCGGGGGTCGGCTCCGACGTCGAATGCGACTGAAACTGCAGTGGATTCTATCAGAAAACGCCGCTCTTCCTAAAGACTAGCGCGGTCAGGGAACGATAAGTCCGTTTCTTGTAGACCCCTACTATCTCATCACGACGCATGACTATCGTCTTAGTCAGCCAGCAGGAAATTATCCAGTTTCGAGTAAAAGTGACTCCTCCAAGCGTGGAGTTGGCAGCACTGAAGTCCGCGTCAGTCTGTGGCACCACCGAGTAGAGAGGCCCCCGTAACACCTGTTATGTTCCTGTCAGCTATAAAATACTTCTAAAAAACGCTTCAAAAACGATGGTTTCTTAAGCGAGTCTAAGCACGAGTCTAATCAGCAGGGAGGTGCACCATGGACTGCATCGCGCTGAGGCGTTCTTCGGAACCGTCCGATCTCTCCCCAAATGCGTGTCCTGCTTGTGAGCCAGGGACTTGTCCAGCTGCGGCTGCCAGGCATGTGGATTATCTCCGAATTGCACTGTTAGTTTTGACAGTTAGCTCGCTGGGGAAAGAGTCCTACTCTCAGCGGCAGCTGAGAAGAGCGTGCCCTGTCGCTCTTCATGGCCCCCCAAACATCGCAAATGTCTAAAGGAAGGAAGCCTTGCCATGAATGACCAGGACAAGATTCAACGAACAGTTCTGCCGATCCCGGACCGGCAGCACGTAGGGCTAACCACCTACGACGCTAAGGACCCCAACTCAAAGTTTCCGCCAATCGAGCCACTGCGCCCCCCGAAGGGCGCACCCAACGTGCTCATCGTACTGCTCGATGACGTGGGCTTCGCCGCGTCCAGTGCTTTCGGCGGGCCCTGTCAAACGCCTACGTTTGAAAAGCTGGCCTCCGGCGGATTGAAGTACAACAGCTTTCACACCACTGCCCTCTGCTCGCCAACTCGGCAGGCGATGCTTACGGGTCGCAACCATCACTCAGTCGGGATGGGAAGCGTCACCGAACTCGCCACTTCGGCGCCCGGCTATTGCTCGGTTTTGCCCAAGAACAAAGCACCGCTGCCAATGACCCTGAAGCTGAACGGTTACTCGACCGCGCAGTTCGGAAAGTGCCACGAAGTGCCGGTCTGGCAGGCCAGCCCGATGGGTCCTTTCGACCAGTGGTCGACAGGAGGAGGAGGATTTGAGTATTTCTATGGATTTATCGGTGGCGAGACCAACCAGTGGGACCCCTCGATCTACGAGGGCACCATACCAGTGGAGCCGCCGAAGACAGCCGAGCAGGGATACCACTTTACGGAAGACATGACGGACAAGGCGATCTCCTGGGTGCGGCAGCAGAAGGCGCTGATGGGTGACAAGCCTTTCTTCATGTATTTCGCACCCGGCGCTTGCCATGCGCCACACCACGTGCCCAAAGAGTGGGCGGACAAGTACAAGGGAAAGTTCGACCAGGGATGGGACAAACTACGCGAAGAAATTCTCGTCCGGCAGAAAAAGTTGGGCGTCATTCCGCAAAATGCCGAGTTGACTAAGCGCCCGACGGAGATTCAAGCATGGGATGACGTTGACCCGAAGATGAAGCCGGTGCTGGCGCGCCAGATGGAGGTGTACGCCGGCTTCCTCGAGCACACCGATCATCACGTGGGGCGGTTGATAGACACGCTCAAGGACCTCCAGATCCTGGACGACACCCTGATTTACGTAATCATCGGAGACAACGGCGCTTCGGCCGAAGGTACTCCGAACGGCTCGTTTAACGAGCTAATCATGCTCAACGGGATCACTGGCATCGAGACCCCAGAGTTCATGGCGGAGCGGATCGACAAGTTCGGCAGCCCGGAGGCATACAACCATTATGCCGTGGGCTGGGCGCACGCCATGGACACACCGTATCAATGGACTAAGCAGGTCGCCTCGCACTGGGGCGGAACACGCAACGGCACCATTGTGCATTGGCCCAAAGGAATCAAAGCTAAAGGTGAACTTCGTTCGCAGTTCTGCCACGTAATTGACGTTGCGCCGACTGTGCTGGAAGCAGCCGGAATTCCGGCGCCGACGGTCGTCAACGGTGTGCAGCAGGCGCCCATGGAAGGCGTGAGCATGGCCTACTCATTCAACGATGCCAACGCTCCAGAGCGGCATGACCTTCAGTACTTTGAGATGTTCTGCAACCGGGGAATCTACCATAAAGGTTGGAGCGCTGTGACCCGGCACTCCACTCCGTGGGTGGCATTCGCTAAACTGCCTGCCTTTGATGACGACGTCTGGGAGCTATACGACGGCAGCAAGGACTGGACCCAGGCGCACGATCTAGCTAAGGAAATGCCGGAGAAGCTGCACGAATTGCAGCGTCTCTGGCTGATCGAGGCCATGAAATACAACGTATTGCCCCTCGACGACCGGCGCGTCGAGCGCTTCAATCCTGACCTGGCTGGCCGGCCGCAGCTTGTCAAGGGCAACTCGCAACTGCTATTTAGCGGGATGGGCAGGTTGAGCGAGAACAGCGTTCTGGTCATGAAAAACAAGTCGTTCTCGATCACGGCTGAGCTGGAAGTGCCATCGAAAGGAGCTCAAGGCGTCATCATTCACCAGGGCGGCGCCTTCGGTGGCATGAGCCTGTACGCCAAGAATGGAAAAGCAAAGTTCGCTTACAACTTCGTCGGTCTCCAAACTTTTACCACGGAGGCGAGCCAGTCGATTGCAGCCGGTAAGCACCAGGTGAGAATGGAGTTTGCCTACGATGGCGGCGGCCTCGGCAAGGGCGGCAATGTCAGCCTTTATTACGACGGCAAGAAGGTCGGTGAAGGCCGCGTTGAGCACACGGTTCCGATGGCATTTTCCTCAGATGAGACGACCGATGTTGGCCGCGATACCGCTACACCGGTCAGCTCAGACTACACTCGCCAGACGAGCGTATTCAACGGAAAGGTCCACTGGGTGCAGATCGACCTGGGCAAGGACGTCCACGATCACTTCATCAGTCCGGAGGAACGGCTGAACCTGGCCATGGCAAGGCAGTGAAATATGCTCCGGACCGACGGCTCTTGACTGGGCTTTAAGGTCGAGATCAATGGGCCAAAGTCCGGTGGCGAAGTCCTCGAGGTAAAGACCCTGACGATGCGTGAGGCGGTCAAGAAAGTTTTGGACTCACGTGACTCAGCCGGATTGTTCGGTGGACCGACCGTCAAGATCACGGTCACCCAAATTAAGTAGGCTCGAATCCCCCGTGATGCCGCCTAAAGGTAATAGAGCAAGCTGTGCACCATTGATTCGTATATGTCTTTAAACTCTTTCAGTTGTTCACGAGTAAAGGTTAGCGGATCATACGATTCTTTCAGAGCACGCGCAGGATGAATCAAGTTTCGGAACCTTCTAATTTTGTCGATCACGTCCTTTGCCACATATTTGGGAGGGGTTGCATCTTCGTCGTCGCTAACGTGAGACGGGACATTGATGGGCGCGTTCAAAACATCGATCTCGTTGGCAGCGGCAATCAACTCCGACATGTCAACATTATCAGGTATTTCGAGTTCACCCCCATTCTCCTCGCCGAATTCAACTAGCAGGTAAGTCAGAACAGCAGTCTCAAGTGCGAACCCTAAGGCAATCGCCGCCATAAAGTATTGACCGGATCCCTCTAGCTCGTGGACCTTGTCCATGTAGAACCCTAGGAGTTCGTTGGCGGCGTCACCATGTCGAGTTCCTGTCAGCTTTCCCATACAAAAACGTTCTGCCACCTAAAAGAATGTCGGGTAAGCGCGCCGCAATCGAAGCGAGTCGGTACGATCAATGTGACCATAATAGAGTGTTCGGTGTTGGCGGATAGACTTGTGCTCAACGAGATTCTGTAGTTGCTCTAGTGAGTCTTCGTCGAACTGCTTTTCAGCCTGCAAGATGAATACTTGCGCCGGAGCCGAAACTAGTTTCTGGATCTGATTGCCGCGCTTTCCCCACTTAGCCGGAGTCATGGTCTTGGCCTTCAGTCCCGGGCCTTTCAAGGCGAAGGCCGCAGTGCGACGTCTTCCGCTGATCGTCAACTTGTTGGTAATGAAATCGTCTCGCTCAATACCTGAATCCGGGAAGCTACCGGTTTCTCCGAACAGTTTCAATAAACCTCGTTTGAATCTCGACTCAGAAAGCGGTTTAAGAAGACGCGACTTTCCCGCTTGCCTTCGCACACGAGCAAACTGGTCGATGTCATCAATTGTGATCTCAACCGCGTTTGCAGGCTTCATCGCTGTGCCGCGGACATTGACTTTGACGTTCAATCGAGGCTTGCGCTTGGTGGGCGGAGCACGGCGTTTGGTAGCGCTCTTCGCAAGACTTAAGATTCGCCGCTTGTAGTGCTAATTTTCATGATTCTTCGTGTAGATAACGGGCCATGAGTCCTGGACTTGATTGATTATCCCGTCTCCAACCAGCTTTTTTCCAACATCGGGAACAATCTCTTGTAACGCCTGTTATGTTCCTGTCAGGAACACTCCGCGAAAAAACCCTTGCGCCGCTTTGGGGTTAACTCGTAAGATACGCCCCAGTTAGAGGAACGATACCCATGCCCAAAGAGAAGCCGAAGGTCAACATCGGGGAAGTCATCAAGTCTTACCGGGCCGACCGCGGCCTATCCCAGGGCGACATCGAGCGCCGCACCGGACTGCTCCGCTGCTATCTTTCGCGTGTGGAGAACGGCCATACGGTCCCCTCGCTTGAGACGCTGGCGAAAATTGCCGAGGCCATGGAAATCTCTCTGGCCGACTTTTTCCCCGGCAGCGATACGCCTGGCGATCGCGAGACTCGCAAAGTCCTCGGCGAACTTTCCGAGGAAGAAATTCGCTTCCTCGCGGACATCAAAAAATATTCCACCACGCTTTCCGACGACGATAAGAAACTCGTCCTGGCCATGATTCGCAAAATGGCCACCATCGCCCCGCCTCCATCGCGCGCCAATGCCAAGCCCAGCAATATCGGCCGCCGCCCCGAATTCTAAGCGGTCGCAAACGATCGCGCATTGCGTTAAGCCGTTCTTTGCGCCAGGCGTTTACCCTGCGTCTCAGCGGTTAGGCCAGTAGCTCTTGGAGTCTTTCCGACTTCGAACTTGGAGCTCTCAGCTGTGAACCCGTCAGCCACTGCGCTACCCAACCCAGCCGCAGATTCGCTACAATGGTAGAGATATGACACAGAAGCGCCATAAAACTGTAGGTGTAAAAGTCGGCAAGATTCAGGTCGGCGGCGGCGCGCCCGTAGTCGTCCAGTCCATGACGAATACCGACACGGTGGACATCGCTTCCACCGCGCAGCAATGCCTCGAACTAGCTCAAGCCGGTTCGGAACTCGTTCGCATCACGGTCAACATTCCCGAAGCAGCCGCAGCCGTTCCAGAAATCAAAAAGCGCCTGCTCGATGCCGGCTGCGACGCTCCCATCATCGGCGACTTTCATTACAACGGTCACGTGTTGCTGACCAAGTATCCTGGATGTGCCACGGCGCTCGATAAATACCGCATCAATCCCGGCAATGTCGGCGCCGGCCAGCGCCGTGATGAACAGTTCTCGACAATCTGCAAAGTGGCGCGCGATCACAATAAGCCCGTGCGCATCGGTGTGAACGGCGGCTCGCTCAATCAAGAGCTCGTGATGCGTAAGATGCAGGAAAACACGGACAAAGATCTCGGCAAATCATCCGAAGAAATCATCAACGAGTGCATGGTACTTTCGGCGCTGCAATCGACTGAACTCGCGCTCGAGTGTGGTCTGCGCAAGGATCAGATCATCATTTCCTGTAAAGTTTCACGCCCGCACGACCTCATCGAAATTTATCGCGACCTCGCGGCCAAGACCGATCAACCTCTGCATCTCGGCTTGACCGAAGCTGGCATGGGCGCGAAGGGACTGGTGTGGTCTTCGGCGTCAATGGGAATCCTGCTCGATGAAGGCATCGGCGACACCATCCGCATCTCGCTGACGCCGCGTCCTGGCGGCGACCGTCGCGATGAAGTTTACGCCGCGTGCGAGTTGCTGCAATCGCTCGGGCTGCGCACTTTCGCCCCGAGCGTCACCGCTTGCCCTGGTTGTGGACGCACCACCAGCACCACGTTTCAGGAATTAGCCGAAAGCATTCAGGGATACATCCGCGACAAAATGCCGGAGTGGAGGCGTCACTACGAAGGCGTGGAGGAAATGAAGCTGGCGGTGATGGGCTGCATCGTCAACGGCCCCGGCGAATCCAAGGCCGCGAACATCGGCATCAGCCTTCCCGGCACTGGCGAAGCCCCGCGCTGCCCCGTCTACATCGATGGGAAGCATTTCAATACGCTGGAAGGCACCTACGACGAACTCTCAGCCGCTTTCCAAAAACTGGTGGACGACTACATCACCACAAAATTCCCCAAGCGTGAAACCCCGCTCCCAGAAGTAACAGTCCCACGCGCAACCGTAGCGACAAAATCACCGTTGCGCGTTCTTGCGTAGGCCCCTATGGACTGTGGCGGCAAGCCGCCGCTTTTCCCCCTGAATGCGTTCCTCCCCATTCGAGGCGCGCAGCGTCTTCTGCGCAAGCGTTATGCCTTAATCAGTCAATACTTCCGAACCAGGAATGCAATCGGCAGCCCCACGCAGAAAATGTGTACTACCACACCGATCAGCATCAGATGGACAGAGAATGGACGCTTCACGGTAGCCGACAGGGCCACAACCCCCTGCATGACGAAGTACACGACTACGCCGTACAAAACGCCTGAAACCACGGCCTGTTCTATCAGGAAAGGAAATTTTCGGCTCACAAGGAAGTACACAGCGGCCGCCGAAAACGCGATGACAAAGTGAAGCAGCAAGCCCAACGCCGCAGTCGCTATTCCCCCGCGATACGCTTGCCGCCCCAATAATCCGCTGGCGATACCCTGCAATAACGGGAGTGGAGGAACGCCATAAACCAAGCCGTACACCACTAGCGCCGCAGTGATATCCATCACTCCGCACGTCAGGCCCGCCCACAAAACTGCAATTGCGTTGCCCGATCCCTGCGCTGAAAAAGCCGTAGGGGTTGAATTCATGCAATCCTCCGCAGGCACAAGCGCGCCACGTACTGTTAAACGCGCGAGATTTGAAAACGTCACTCGTGCCGCAACGCTTCCAGAGGATCCGTGCGCATCGCCCGTCGCGCGGGGATGTAACTGGCGGCCAGCGCCACACACGTCAATAAAACAGCCACGCCGGCGAACGTCATCGCATCCGTAGGCTTTACACCGAACAGCAAGCTCGCCATCAACCGCGTCAAGGCCAACGCGGCCACCACGCCAACCGCCACCCCCACTAGCACCGCGCGGATTCCTTGTCGCATGACCATCTCCAAAATATCGCCCCGCTGCGCCCCGAGCGCCATACGAATCCCGATCTCACGCGTGCGCTGCACTACGGTGAAGGAAATCAATCCGTACAAGCCGATCATCGCCAATATCAGAGCAAGTCCCGCAAAACTCCCAATCAAGTAGGAAGGATAGCGGCGCAGGAACACGGTCTGAGTTTGACTGGTGAAGTGTTCCATCGTTTGCGGCTGGATCAAGGGAAGCAGCGGATCCATCTCGTGCAATGTCGCTTGCACCGAACCCACGAATGCAGCCGGGTCGCCCTCGGTCCGAACCATGTACGTCAGAAACGTAGATGGCCCCTGTTCGTTTGCCACGTAAATTACCGGGACTGGCGGGCCTGCGAGATCGTCCTGGGCTATGTTGCCCACCACTCCCACAATCTGGCGATACGGCTCCCGGGCGTCAAACGTAAACCGTACGCGCTTCCCCACCGCTTGCTCGTTAGGAAAAAACTTGTTCACAAAGGCGCGATTGACCATCATCACCCACGGAGCATCAAACGTGTCCGTCGCGGAAAAGAATCGCCCTGAAACCAACGGCGTCTTGAGCGTTGAAAAATATCCTGGAGTCGCCGTGATGATGTCGCATTCATCTTCCTGGCCGGTCGCAGTAGGACGGCCCTGCACCAGAAACCGAATCGAGCCGCCGCTTCCTCCAATCGGCAAAGCGCTCGTCACTCCGACGCCTTCTACGCCCGGCAGGTCGCGCAACTTTTCGCTGAACCGATGTTCGAACTGCCTGGAGCCTGGGCTATCGCCCGGATAATTTTTGTCGCTCGGATAGGAGCTATCCGGCAAGTTCACTGAAAAAACCAACAAATTCTGAGTGTCAAAACCCGGATCTTGATGCAGCAGCGCCCGGAGACTCTGCAACATGAGCCCCGCTCCCACCAGCAGCACCAGCGAGATGGCGATTTCAGCGGCGACTACGGCGTTCCGCAGGCGCGCGTGCGCTGTGCTGGTAGCACCACGCGACTCGTCCTTCAGCGCGTCACTCACTTGTGTCTGCGATGCGCCCAGCGCTGGAACCATCCCGAAAAGTACCGTGGCGAGCAGCGTTACTCCGCAAAGGAACGCAAGCACCGGCAGATTCGTGCCGGCCTCTCGAAGATTTGGCAGGGAACTGAGCACGGGTGTCGGAATCGCGGCGATCAATGCGTTCACGCCCCACTGCGCCGCGATGGATCCAACGATCGCACCCAGCGCGGCCAGCAAAACGCTTTCTGTCAGGAGTTGTGCGATCAGTTTTCCGCGGCTCGCTCCTAGCGCCGCGCGAATCGCAAATTCCTTTCGCCGCCCCGCCGAGCGCGTCATCATCAGGTTGGCGACGTTCGCGCACGCGATCATCAACACAAAACTCACCGCGCCAAAAATCACCAGCAAGAGCGGTTGAATCTGTCCGACGATCCTCTGCCGCAGGCTGCCCATCGCGACAAACACCGAGCCGTCCTGCTGCGGGTATTCGCGTGCCAGCTGCGCGGTAATTCCGTCCATCTCCGCGTGCGCCTGCGCGAGGCTCACCCCGGGCGCCAGCCGCCCAAACACATTCAGCCAGCGGAGGTTTCGCCGTGTTGCCGTGTCGGCCGTAGGATGTAGCGGAACCCACAGCGGGAAGCCGTTTGACGGCGCAAACTGAAAATCGCGACGCAGCACTCCCACGATCGTCGCCGGTTTGTTATCGAGCGTAATGGTGCGGCCGATCACGTTTGGATCGCCGCCAAAATCGCTGCGCCAACCGCCGTACGTCAACATCGCTACATGCGGGCCGTCGGTGACATCTTCTCCATCGAGAAACTCGCGGCCCAACGCGGGCTTCACACCCAGCGTCGAAAAGAAATTCGGCATCACCTGTGTGGCAAAGACTGCTTTGGGCTCTCCATTACCGCCGAGCGTGAAAGCATCGAAGCTGTAAGCGGTCAAGGATTGGAAACTCTTCGCCATCTTCTTCCAGTCCAAGAAATCCGGGTTTGAGCTATTGCGGCTTACTGGTTCGTTGTCCCGTGTTTGCGTCCGGCCTTCGCCTAAGGTCACGAGGCGATCCGATTGGTAGTACGGCAGCGGCCGCAGCAGCGCGGAATACACCACGGAAAAAATGGCAGTGTTGGCGCCAATACCAAGCGCCAGCGTCAGGACAGTGACCGCCGTAAATCCCGGATTCTTGGCGAGCACTCGAAAGGCATACGTCAGGTTTCGAAATAGCTTATCCATCGCCGCACCTCCGCACACCCAGCGTCAGGAATCGCATTCGTAATGCGTGCTCTACCGAGCCCAATGCACGTGATAACTTCCCGTCGCCTCTTCCAGCGTCACGCGCAAGTGCCACTCGCCCCTGATTGCCCGAATATTTGTCGTATCCATGCTGGCTCGCTCGGTGGTCCCGATTCTTGTGCGCGTGGTTCCCGTCGGATCGATTAGTTCCCAGCGAACCAGGCCGTGTTTCACTTCCGCTGCGATGTTCAGATGCACCATTCGCGTGGCGTCATCCAAAGTGAAGAGGTAATCGCGAACTTCGGTCTGGTCGGTGAAGGTTTCATCCTTGGTAAGGTCGGGGGCAGGCAAGGCGTTTGCGGTCGGTGTGCGAGTGTCGGCAGCCGTTGCGAAGTCGTTACGCACATCCCGGTTCGGGTTCGGAGTGTAAGCCGTTGTACTGGCGATTCCCGCGCCCAGCATATAAACCGAGACCCCCACCAAAGACGTGGTGCGAATTCGATAGCGCAAACTTTTCCAGTCGGTATTCATCGGCACACCTCTCTTCCTGGACATTGGCAAGTTCGATGCCAGGGAATGACTAAGACAAGTGCCTGTTTCACAGCGAGTTATAGGATAGCGCCCGTGGAGAATTTCGAGCGCGGTGACCGCTTGTGGGACCGGGACGTCGTGCAGTCGAACACACGGTCCGGGGTTAAAGCCTGCTCAAATCCCTGGCGTGTTCATCAGCACGACTCGCCAGCCATCTGGGTCTTCGAACGTCACGCCCTTCTCCGCCCAGTACGGATTCTCGGACGAAACTGGTTCGTACCCGCCTTGGCCTAGCCGGTTGACGGCTCTGCGGATCGCCTCGCTATCGGGCATGTAGAGAACGAGTAAATTGTCACGACTTGGGGCCGGACAAGGACTTCCATCCGCGTGGTGAGTGAACTCCAAATGCAGCTCGCGCCCCGGCAATCCGAGCATGTAGCCGGAGTAGCCATCGTGATCTTGAAATGACCCGACAATTCTCAGCCCGAGTCCCGCAGTATAAAATTGAACTACTTCGTCGAGCTTATCAGTCGGGCGAGCAAAACGAATCTGCGCCACGGGCATCTCGACAGGCCATGCGGTTGTCATTTTCGCTCCCCCTGTCCGCGGTGACTCCGTCTCGTTCTTGCTAGTAGTCAGCGCTACCGATAAACTTGCCGCGTGTTCCACTTAAGTGCCGCGCGCTTAAAGTACGCTATTCTCACCGCGCGATTCAAATGAACGAACAAGCCATACCCACCGTGTCGCATATAGCTGAAAAACCCGGCTGGCAAGTGGGCTTCTGGAGCCTGATCGTTACCCAATTCCAGAACGCTTTCAACGACAACGCGATCAAGTTCTTGGTGATTTACATCATCGTCGCGATGAATTTCCCGAAGGATACTCGGGAAAATCTAATTCTCGTGGTGGGCGCACTGTTCGCGCTGCCGTTCATTTTCTTCTCGATGGCGGGCGGCAATTTCGCGGACCGCTACAGCAAACGCAGTGTGGTGATCGGCACCAAGTTGATGGAAATTTTCGTCATGGTCGTGACCATCCTCGGTCTCTGGCTGCACAATTTGCCGCTCGAATGTGCCGCGGTGTTTCTGATCAGCTCCCAATCCGCTCTTTTTGGACCTTCGAAATACGGATTGCTTCCCGAGCTGGTGCCCGAACGCAAGCTCTCATGGGCCAATGGAATCATCGAGCTGGGCACCTTTTTAGGCAGCATCACTGCGGTGATGGCCGCGGGGGCGCTCGCGGAACGCTATCACGGACGCGAGCAAATTGCCGGCATGATCCTGCTAGGGTGCACGCTTATTGGCCTTGCGACGAGCTTCGGCATAACTCGCGTGCCCGCGGCGGATCCCAGCAAGAAACTCCGATGGAACCCCATCGGCGACCTGAACGCGCAGATGAAAACGATCCTTGCCGACCGCACGCTCGCCTGGGCCGTGATGGGCAACACTTATCTTTTCTTTCTCGCCGCGCTGCTGCAATTCATCATCATCATCTATGGTCACGATGTTCTGCGCGTGGACGAAACGCACATCAGCTACCTGCAGGCCGCTGTCGGAATCGGAATTGGAATTGGTAGCGTCGCGGCGGGATATCTTTCCGGCGGCAAAATCGAATATGGACTGATTCCGCTCGGTGCGCTGGGCATGACAGTCTTCGGCGGCCTGCTCTATTTCAATGGTCCGAGCGCGGCGCTCGCGAGCTGGCTAGAAACGGCCGCAGCGCACATCGGCGTCCCGTTCCTCGAACATCTGTCCGAGTTCTTCGCAAAACTCGTGCACCTGCGGATTCCCGATCTTTGGCTGCTTGGATTTTTCGGCGGATTCTTCGCGGTGCCATTGAATGCGTTGATCCAGCATCGGCCGCGGCCGGAGCAAAAAGGCGGCGTAATTGCCGCGGCGAACTTCTGGTCCTTCGTCGGCATCTTTGCGGCCGCGGCCGCATATAACGTTTTCTCCGCGCGATTCCACCAGTCGGCCGCCGCAATCTTCCTTGATGGCGCCATCCTCACGGCGATCATGACCGGCTATTCGATTTACCTGCTTCCCGATTCCCTGCTGCGCCTCGTGCTTTGGATGGTGACGCATTCTGTGTATCGCATCCGTGCGGAGGGTCGCGAAAATATCCCGCAAACCGGCGGCGCGCTGTTCGTCGCCAACCACATGTCTCTGGTTGATGCGCTGCTGCTTCTTGCTTCCGTTGACCGTCCGATCCGCTTTCTCATCTTCAAGGACATCTACGAACAGCCGTACATCAAGCCCTTCGCCAAATTGATTCGCGCAATTCCGATTTCCTCGCAGCTTCGTCCACGTGACATGATTCACTCCCTGCGCGAAGCTAGCGACGCGATACGCAACGGCGAAATCGTCTGCATCTTTGCCGAAGGACAAATCACGCGCATCGGCCAACTGCTTCCCTTCCGCCGCGGCATGGAACGCATCATGAAGAATGTGGACGCGCCGATCGTGCCGGTAAATCTCGACGGCGTGTGGGGCAGCATCTTCAGTTACGAGCGCGGCCGCTTCATCTGGAAGATGCCGCGCAGGATTCCGTACCCCGTAACGATAAGCTTCGGCAAGCCCATGCCGCCGACAGCCACCGCGTTTGAAGTCCGCGAAGCAGTGCAGGAACTGCAGAGTGAGGCATATCGACACCACAAGAGCCGCATGTTTACTCTGCCGCGCTCGCTGATACGCACGGCGCATCACTATCCGTTCCGTTTCGCGATGGGAGATAAGCGGCGGCCGCGCATGAGCTGGGGCAGCGCGCTGCTCAGCTCGATATTTCTGGCGCGACGGTTGCGCGGCACTTGGGCCGGACAGGAGATGGTCGGCATTCTGCTACCTCCGTCGGTTCCTGGAGCGTTGGTGAATTTCGCGGCTTCGCTGAGCGGGAAAATCCCGATGAATTTGAACTACACCGCGTCGAACGAAACGCTCGCGTCAGGCGCCGAGCAGTGCAAGATCGAAACCGTCATCACCACCAAACCATTGCTCGAAAAAATTCCGCTGCAAGTTCCTGGCAAAGCAATTTTATTGGAAGAAGCAGCGGGCTCGCCGCGCTTGTTCGAACGCATGGCCGCCCTCGCGCTGTGGTTCCTGCCCAGCAAGCTGCTCGAACGTGCGCTCAGCGGCGGAAAAACAAAAATGCTCGACGATCTTGCCACCGTAATTTTTTCCAGCGGTAGCACCGGCGAGCCCAAGGGCGTGATGCTCACACACTACAACATCATGTCCAACATTGACCAGATGGGGCAGACGTTCATGCTGGACAAAGGCGACGTGCTGCTGGGTGTGTTGCCGTTTTTTCATTCGTTTGGGTTCACGGTGACGCTGTGGCTTCCTGCGGTGATGGGTATAGGGGTGGCGTATCATCCCAGCCCACTGGACTTGGTGGCGGTCAGCGAATTGGTGCGGGATTATCGCGTTACGTTTCTCCTCGCGACGCCTACATTTTTGCAGGCGTATACGCGGCGGTGCTTGCCTGAGGATTTTGGAAGCCTGCAATACGTGGTAGTGGGCGCAGAAAAACTGCCGGAGGCGCTCGCGCTGGCTTTCGAGGATCGCTTTGGCATTCGTCCGTTGGAGGGATATGGCGCCACGGAATGTTCTCCGGTGGTTGCAGTGAATACACGCGATTTCCGCGCGCCGGGATTTCGCCAGGTGGGCGCGAAGCGCGGGCGTATTGGGCATCCCCTGCCAGGGGTTACTGTGCGGATTGTGGATCCAGAGACACGGGAGCGCTTGCCGGTGAATACTCCCGGGTTGATGCTGGTGCGTGGGCCCAATGTCATGAAGGGATACCTCGAGAGGCCGGACAAGACCGCGGAGGTGCTGCAGGACGGCTGGTATGTGACTGGAGACATTGCTGCTGAGGACGAGGACGGGTTCCTCACTATTACCGATCGGCTGAGCCGGTTCAGCAAGATTGGCGGCGAGATGGTGCCGCATATCAAGATCGAGGAGAAGTTGCAGGAGCTAGTGAAGTCTCCGGAGAAGCAGTTTGTTGTTACCGGAGTGCCTGACGGGAAGAAGGGCGAGCGGCTCGTGGTGTTACATACGCTCGAGCCCGATGCGTTGAAGCCGGTGATTGAGAAACTTGGCAAGTCCGACTTGCCGAATCTGTGGATTCCTCGCGCCAACCAGTTTTTCCATATTGATGAGTTGCCGCACCTTGGCACCGGGAAGCTGGATCTGCGGCGCGTGCGCGAGATTGCGGCGGAAAGATCGTCCGGGGATACGGCGTGAGTCGCGGTGGTGAGTGCTGATTGGTGAGCAGTAGGCGATGCTTGGAGGTACAGCATGATGGGGAGTTGGCGACGAGGCCTCATGGTTTTGGCGCTGGCGGCGCTGACTGCACGAGCTGGTTACGCTCAGGACAAAACGAAGGAGCCGAAGGTGGTGTTGGAACTGGAGAAGCCGGCTCCGAGCGAGAACTCAGCTGCGAACGCGTCCGAAGGCACGAAGGGTTCGGTCCATTCCTCCACGACTGTTCCGTTCGGGAAGACTTGCAGTGCGTTCAGAGCTCCGAAGGATGGGTATCGGAGTCTGGACGGGACCGCTTCGATTGCTGACCTGATTGGGGCGCCGATTGAAATTGTGAAGGTACGGCGATACGGCTCCGGTCAGGAGAAGCCTGACCGGGAAGAGGTCCGCAAGTTCATCACTAACCTGCTGAAGGCGGAAACCTCGGAAGCTTACAGATACGAGCCGTGGGATGAGATGGTGTTTACCGGCCTCGTCGCGAAAATCCAGTTCTACGATCATACCGAGGGAGTGCTGGAACAGTCGGGCGTACACGTTTGCTTCTCGGATTATACGGGGTTGGTTTGGTGGAGTCAGATTCCTCCTCCTGCGGTTAAGTAATGTTTGAATTGAGAAATTCGGTCAGAAACAGGGCAAAAGATCTAACGCAGAGGGCGCATCACAGAACGGCGCGCAGAGTACGCATCAGAGAAAGAACTGCGAGAAGAGTTCACGGAGACGAATCGATTTGTGAACCTGCGCGCCCAGGCCCACAGTCGTCGGGCTCGCTAGCTATGGCGATCAAGTCAAAGGCTGGGCGAAAAGTCCGTCGAGCGGAAGGCGCTGCGCACCGTATTTTGGGTCAGTGGTTCTGGGCGTCTACAGCACGGCTGAGGCCGTGCCCTGACCTCGCGCGCTATTCATCGGGCGCGGCTGCGAATTCTATGCGGTTGCGGCCGGCTCGTTTTGCCGCGTATAGAGCGGCGTCGGCCTGTTTCAATAATTTTGCAAAGTCGGGCGCATTCTTGCCTTGGAAGCCAGCGATGCCGAAACTGGCAGTCACTTGAATCTTCTGACCGTCGAACGGAAATTCGTGGTCCCGCAACTGCTGGAGGACGCGCCCGATAAAGAGTTCAACGCTCTCCCGCTTGGTGTGGGTGAGGACCAACAGGAACTCTTCGCCCCCGATGCGGCCGCCGATGTCCGAGCGGCGCAAATTGGCCTTCAGGATCTCCCCCACTCCCTTGAGAACTGTATCGCCTGCTTCGTGGCCGTAGGTGTCATTCACACGCTTGAAATTATCCAAGTCGGCGAGCGCCAGATAAATTGAAAAGCCGTGGCGCGACGCTCCCAGCAATTGACGGCTGGCCCATTCTTCAATGGCGCGGCGGTTGGGCAGGGTGGTGAGTGAATCCGTCAGCGCCAACTCCTCCAAGAGGCGGTTCTTGGCTTCGTTTTGGCTCTGCAGTTCCACGATTCTCCGCCCCACGGCGACGCGCGCCGACAATTCTTCGGGATAAAAAGGCTTGGTCAGGTAATCGTCCGCACCGGCCGCGAGCCCCTTCACCACGTTTTCTTTTTCGGAGATGCCGGTCACGATGATGATGTAGCAGTAGGAGTCCTGAGCGCTGGCACGGATCCTCTGGCAGAGTTCGATGCCGGTAAAGTCTGGCATCATCCAGTCGGTTATTACCAGCGAGGGGTGGTGTTTTTCGAAGAGTTCAAGAGCGCTGCGGCCGTTCTTGGCAAACACCAGCGAGTAGCAATCCAGCTCCAGCGTGCGTTCCACGAGTTTGCGGTACACGGCTGAATCGTCCGCAACGAGAATGGTGAAGCGCCCGTCGCCAGCTCTCATGGGGTCCTTGCGTGCAAATTTTTGTCGTGAAGTTGCGGGAACAGGATTTGCCTGAGTGGATGGTAACACGAGATGTTGCCGGACGAGGGCCACCAGGCGAGTCGTTACACCGGAGTTACTCGATTCGGGCGTTACGGTCAGAAGCCGCGCACCCTTTGCAGCGCAAAGAGTGCGGCACCCGCAGATTCCTAAGGCTTAGGGTTAATGGCTATGGAAAGGCTGGACTATCAGCCAGTGGAACAGATTTCTCGTCAGTGAACCACCCCAGGAGCACAGCCAAGAGTGGCTGTGCCACAACGGCCCCGGAAATAACAGTTCGGGGCGTTGGTTGGGCCGTTCGATGTTTATTTTTTGCGGTTCGCGGGAATTGGGTTGATTGGGTTGTGGTGGTGGCCTAGACTGACGACGCTGGAAACATTTGGCATGGTGATATACACACACAATTCGACGTTGCGGCTGACAGCGCTGGCGCTGGGCTGGGATTGTGGCCGAATGGGCTTTAGTCCCTGCTCGTAGCAATCCCTTAGATACCAGCCGTTCGCGGCGCAAATTCAGAAATTAACAGGTGTGTTTATTCGCGGGCGTGGTTCTTTGCTCCGAGCCCGTGATGACGCCTCGGCGGACGTGAAAACCTAAGAGAGGTCCTTCGCTCGGCTCAGGATGAAAAAGGCAAGGGCGCCCGAATGCGGGGCTGACGCAACGAAATTAATTCCGCGCTTGCGCTGGCAGGCGCGCCTTCCGAAGCGGCCAAAGGCCGCTTCTTAGATCGGATCGAGGTTATGAGCGTTAAGGTGAAAAACGGGACGCCGGTGTACGGCCCGTCACTGTGCGAGACCTGCGAACGGGCGTTGATCGTGAAGGGTTATCGCGAGAGCGAACAGGTGGTGGTGTGCCAGGCCGCATGGCCGGAAAGGCAGGTGAAGTTCCCGGTCCGGGAGTGCTCACGGTACGTGAGCCGAGGGCGGCAGCACCTGCGTGACATGGAGGAAATCGCGTGGACTTTGGTGCCGCGAGGGCCGAAGCGGAAGGCGGGCTTTGTCGCACCTGGTGGCGACGATGAGGAAGCGCGGGAGATCGAGCTCGTGCTGAAAGAGGACGAGTAACACAGCGATGGGTGGGGAAAATGTTCGGGTTCACCATGATTGCGAAAAAGATTTTCGGAGCTGCGGCGGTGACGGCGACTTGGACCGCGGACGGAATCGCCCTGCTCGTAATCTTTTTCGGAGGCATGGGGTTTCAGTTTGCGCGAGTGGTAGTCGCCGTGTTTCGTGCGATGCCCGCGGTGAAGATGTCGCGGCCCGGCATGATCACGCTGGAACTGCCCCGCGCGTACAGCGGACTGAAGGCGAGCGAACCTGCTCCCCTGCGACAATCGCTCTGCCATTCGTGCGCGCTGGCGCACATCGTGCGGGGCTACGAGCGCGACGAAGAGGTGGTGATGTGCGGCTATGCTTTTCCGCCGCGCGCAGTCCTCTTCGCGGTGCGCCAGTGCACGGACCACAAGCTGAAGCGTGAACGCAGCGGCGCGGAAATTGCGAGCGAGGGAGCGGTGAGTTACCCGCCTCTCGGAGTAAAGGCAACTGATTTCTGTGCTGCGGTTGCCGCACGCGAGGCTTGTGGTGAGTGAAACGGAAGACTGGGACGGTCCCCGGGGCCTGGAACCTTGGGACCGTTCGCAGCAAGTCAAAAGATTTAACACGGAGGACATCAGAGAAAGAACGGCGGAGAGCACGGAGACTTCGAAGCGGGTTACCTGTGAGCTTGCTGCACAGCGACGAGCAGGGCGACACCGATGATGATGGTAGCGGCAAAAACAATCAACAGGGCCAGACGCCGGCGCCCACTCGAGGCTTCGCTTACTTGACCCAAGACGCCGGGGCCGGCCACGGCCAGTTGGTCAGTGAAGTTTCCGATTGTTTTCTTGTACAAGCTCCAGAGCGTCCACCCCGACGCGCCATAGCACAATACCCAAAACAAGCCGGTTCCTACGGCAGTCATTAATTTAGCGCGCATCGGAATCGCGCCCGCGTACAAGTTATAGCCCAGCGAAGTGGGAGCCAATATCACCAGATAGCACAGCAGAGTCAGCAGCAAGTTCGCGCTGCGGTACATCTTTACGAAAGCTCGCAGCTTTTCTTCGTCAGATTTGGACTCGACAAAATAGCCCTGGCCCTTGGAAATGAGCGGAAGAAACACCAGCCGTCCGCTGGGATCTCTCTTGAAGTGAAATGCGACCGCGTAGTCTATAAGTCTGGCGAACGGAGAGATCATTGTTCCTCCGTGGAGGCCGGCATTGCGCACTTTGACCGTGCGTTCCGGCGATAACCTACATCGGAGCGAGTCAACGTGCAATGCGACGGGCTTCGGCGATGCTGATGGTGCGCGGCCTCGGTGACAGACTTGCAGTTTGCCGATGTTTTTCCTACAAACTCAAGATGAAACTTTGCTGGTACGGCTAGTTTTGGTACGTAAAGGCTTGTCTTGCAGTACGGGTATTTGGGTTTTTCTACGTCGTCGTACTTACAGGGTTTCCCCCCACTTCATTGGAGCTTTCACCCGATAGGGCTTTTTGGCTTGAATTGGTACTGTCGGACGACACACAACACGGCACGGCGTCCGCCGGTCGTTCGAGTTTCACAACCCAGCCTAGATTTGCAAAGCCGGAAGATGTCCGTTGCCATGGGAGGTTGCTGTGCTGAACCAAGTAGGAACGAAGTGGGACGACGCTTTGTGCCTATGCCGTCACCAAGAGACCGAACAGGGAGGTACCAACTCGATGTGGAAACGGAAACGCACGAAACGCTTTTACCGACCGTTATTCGCCGGTGGCATGGCGCTGGCACTTTTCACAGTGGTGCCTAGCGCGCGAGGGCAGCAGTCGCCGGATCAATCACAACAAGAGGCACAACAACAGGCACAACAGGATCAATCACAACAAACAAGACAGGCCGACCAGCAGCGGGATCGGGACAATCCGAATCCGGATTTGAGGAAACAGCAACTGGCCGAGATGGACCGGTTCCTCGACAAGCATCCGGACGTTGATGCGCAGCTGAAGAAGCAGCCGGATTTGATTTTGAACCAGACGTATTTGAGTCAGCACCAGGACTTGCAGGCGTTCATTAACGAGCATCCGCAATTGAAGGAAGAGTTCCGCGAGAACCCGAACTACTTCATGAACCGGGAGAACCGGTATGACGCGGCTACTTCGGGGCGGTCGACCTTCAGCAATCCGGATTTGCGACGGCAGCAACTGGCCGAGATGGACCGATTCCTCGACAACCATCCAGACATTGACGCGCAATTGAAGAAGCAGCCGGATTTGATTTTGAACCAGACGTATTTGAATCAGCACAAGGACTTGCAGGCGTTCGTCAACGAGCACCCGCAATTGAAGGAAGAATTCCGCGAGAACCCTAACTACTTCATGTACCGGGAAAATCGTTATGACGCCCGTGAAAACGAGCGAGGGAACTCGAATCCCGACGCGAACCGTGATCGCGACAGCGACCGCCGGGATGTGGCTGAGTTCGATCGGTTCCTCGATAGCCATCGCGAAACCGCTCAGCAGCTTCGCAAACAACCGGACTTGGTGTTAAACGACGGATTCCTGAAGAGCCATCCGGCCTTGCAGGAATATTTGCAACAGCATCCGGCCGTTCGCGACCAGATCCGGCAAAACCCGAACGCGTTCATGGCGCAGGAAGCGAAGTTCGATCAGCGCGGCGATAACGACGCGAACCGCGATCGTGACCGCGACACGGACCGCCGCGATGCGACCAACTCCGGTCAGCGTGGCGATAACGACGCAAACCGCGATCGCGACCGCGACGCGGACCGCCGCGATACGGCAAACTCCGATCAGCGGGGCGATAACGACGCAAATCGTGATCGCGACCGCGGAACGGACCGCCGCGAAGTGGCTAATTTCGATCAATTCCTCGATAACCATCACGAAACGGCCGAGCAACTTCGCCGCAACCCTTCACAAATCAACAACGATGAATTCGTGAAGAGCCATCCGGCGTTGCAAGCTTATCTGCAGCAGCATCCCGACGTTCGTCAGGAAGTGAGCCAGAACCCGAACGCCTTTATGCAGCAAGAAGCTCGCTACGACCGCAACGACAACGGTATGGATCGCGACGATAGCCGCCGCCAGTTCGGACAATTCCTGGGAGGCCACGCGGACGTCGCGCGCCAGCTTTCCGAAAAGCCTTCACTGGCCAAAGACCATGAATATATGGATAACCATCCGGAGCTCCGTGACTATTTGAACTCGCATCCGGACGTCCAGAAGAAGCTGACAGCGGATCCCGACAACTTCGTCAAGTCTGCCCAGCAGTTCAACACCACAACTCCTGGCCAGACCGCTAAGACTCCGGTACCCGACGCTACTAAACCCAAGCAGTAAAATCCGACTCCCCGCGTGATTGGAAGGCTTGAAAACGGGCCTTCCAATCCGCGGGAGCCGTCTCGTTCGTCCGCGGCGGACAGCGTAAAACGCGCTCAACACGCGGCAGGGCGGCAGCTCAGGGCGGACAGACAGTTTTCCAAGGAGACGTTATGAACGCGAAAATTCCAGTCATACTAGCTCTCGTCGCGGCTTCCGCGGCTCCTCTTTTTGCCGGTGGTGGGGACAAGAAAAAGCCTCCGGAGCGCGCCACGCTCGAGAGAATGGAAGCGGTTCCGTGCGGCGCAAAACAGAAGGGCCTAGCTGGCTTGGGTACCCTGTGGGCATCGGCGGGCATCACAGACGTACACTCTGACGAGAAGCTGTGTCCGCAATACACAGTGCTCACCGACGAAATGCAGTATGACATTCGGCCAGCCGACCTCAAGCACGCGGTCATTCTGCCCGTCGGTAAGGAAATCGAATTCAAGATCAAGAAAAACCGCATGTACCTAAAAGTCCCGGACGCCCATCAGAAACTGCAAGAGTTCGAAGTAGTCGCAATGAAGCCGACCGGTTCAGATGCCAGTGCGAAGGCCGCCTCCGCCAGATCGGACTCTAACTAAGGCGGGACCAATAGCGCCCGGATCCGAAACCGCTGAAGATATCGGCAGCGGGACTCTGCGAGCGTGCGACGGCAGGCTCGCAGAGTAAAGACAGGTAAATATGCCTAGAAGACGGCGAGCTTTACGTGCAGGAATTTCCTTGGGTCTTTACGGAAGTCTGCGATCAGCAGACGCAGGTCGCCGCTCATTCCTGTTAGATTGTCGTAGAGGGCGGGGTCGCTGAAGAATTTGCCTGCTGTGCCCTGATTGGAATTGAGTTTTGCGGTGGCCTCGCGGACTTGCGCCGAGGCGTCGCGGAGATTGTTGTAGAGCGCATCATCGGTGGCAAGTTTGCCGAGCGAGCCTTTGCCGGCGCGAACGTCACCGAGCACGCTATTGCCATTATCGAGAAAGGCTTTCGCGCTGTTGTACACGGCGGGATCGTAAATCAATTTTCCGGCAGTTCCCTTCTGATCCTTCACGGCACCGAGCATGTCGTTCACGTTGTCCACGGTCGTATTGACTTTGTTGTAGAGCTCATCGGAGCTTACGAATTTCCCAGCGGTGCCCTTCCCTTGCTGGATGCCGCTGGCAACGTCATTGAGCCGCGCGACGGTGGAATTGAGATTGTTATAGAGCGCTGGGTCTTTGATCAGCTTGCCGACGGTGCCCTCGCCGTTCTGAACCTGGTCCGCGATGCCCTTCAAGTCGTTGGAGACGATGTTTAGGGTGTCAAGCAGGGCGGTGCCGCGCGAGACCATCTCGGTCATGGCGACGGCCGGCGCACCGGGAACGGTGCTATTGGCCGGCAGAGGCGTGCCAGTAAGACCTCGCTTAATGGTTACGTAGCGGTCGCCGAGCAATCCCTCGGTGACCAAGCTGGCGGCCGAGTCCGTGCGGACGTCCTTCTGGAATCGCTTGTCAATGCGCAAGATCAACTGGATGCTTTGAGTGCGGTCCGACGGACGCGGATTGAGGCCAATCTGCTCGACGTTGCCGATGGAGACGCCATCCAGGCGCACGGGTGCCCCTGAAGTGACGCCTTCCACCTCGGGGAGGTACGTGTAGAGGCGGTATTTCGGCCCCAGGATCCCCGCTCCGGTGATATAGAAGATTGCCACCGCGAGAATGAACAATCCGGCGAGCACGAAAAGTCCTACCCGTAGTTCCGTCCACGTCAGCTGCTTGCGTTGCGCCATGACCTTGCCTCCTCAGGTTGCGAAATCGAAATGTCGAAACACGGAGCTCATTCCGCTGAAGCCAGAAACTTTTTCAGGTATTCATCTTTGGTGGTCAGCAGTTCGTCCGCGGCGCCCTGGTAGTAAATTTTGCCATCGCGCAGCACCAGGACGTTGGTCGGGGGCGAGCCGTTGCGGTTTTTGCCGGCTTCCACCGCTTTCTCGCGTTCGGCGAGGGTTTGGACGGCGCCGGGTTTGCCGTCGATCAGTGACACGACGTGGCCGGTGGTTTTGTCGAAGCGAAAATTCGCGAGGCCGAAGGCGTCTTGCACGCGATGCGTGGCCAAAAGCGAGGTCACATCCTGGGAATCGCGGCCGCGCAGGATCAGCGTGATGATGGTTTGCGACGTGACCGGGTCGAGACCGGCCGTGGGCGAATCGTACAGAACCACCGGCGGATGGTCCACCAGAGCGCGCGCGATGGAAACGCGGCGGCGCATCCCGCCGGAAAGTTCGCCTGGAAACTTCTCGAGGGCTTGCTCGAGCTCAACGAAGCGCAGAGCTTCGCGCACGCGCTGCTCAATTTCGGGCTCATCGGTGGCCCCTTCCTCGCGTAAGCGGAAGGAAACATTGTCGGCAACGGTGAGGGAATCGAAGAGCGCACCTTCCTGGAAGACAAAGCCGATCTGACGGCGGAAATTGAGCAGTTCCGTTTCCGGCATCTGGCTGACGTCGTGGCCCATGACCAGCACTTGGCCGGAATCGGGATGAATCAGGCCTGCGGCCAGCCGCATGACCAGGGTTTTGCCGGTGCCGGTCTCGCCTAGCAGTACTTTTGTTTCGCCGGGAGCGACGTCAAAAGAGATGCCCTTGAGAATCTCGCCCTCTTCGAAACTGATATGCACGTCATGGAAAGAGATGAGCGGCTCACCGGGAACGGTTTCGGTTTGCCGCGGCGCGTTTCCGAGGCGGGGCGGTGGCCGCAAGGCGCTCGCTGGAGGCTGGGATGAGTCGAGCGGCGGAACGTCGCGCGTCATACGTCGAATTATAGATGGAAATTCAGGGATTCGGGCGGGGAGTTCGCGGTTAGCAGGAAAGTCGACATGTGCCTCAGGGATCTGAGCAGCAGAGATCTGTAAACGCAAAAGATTTAACACATCATCAGAGGACACGGAGAACTGCGAAGAGAGGGCACGGAGGTGTGTCGGTGCGGCGTATCTTGTGATATTGGGTGGAGTCAAATCGACAACCACAAACCAAGACCGGGCGCAGCGAGCAGCGCCCCTACTGTCGAGACGCCTGCGCGAAACCCGAGGACTTCCCTGCCTGCGGCAGGCAGGCCTCCCTCCGGTCGGCTGACAACTGCTTGTTGCGGCGCCGATGGCGCTATAGGTTGAACATATAGAGCAGGAGGCGAGAGAGGAAGAAATCGACGATTAGGACCCAGACGGAGGCGACGACTACCGCGCTGGTTGTTGCGCGGCCTACTCCTTGAGTGCCGCCGCGAACACGCAATCCGCGGTAGCATCCTACCGTAGCTATGATGAGGCCGAAGAAGATGGGCTTGGTCATGCCTTGCACCACGTCTCCCATGACGAGAGAGTGGATGGCGCGGGTCCAGAATTGCACGGCGCCGAGTCGCAGCGTGTTGTAGGCGACGACGAAGCCGCCGCAGAGGCCGACAAAATCGAAAACGGCAGTGAGCAACGGAACCATCAGCACGGTGGCGATGACGCGCGGCATCATTAGTTTGCGAATGGGATCGGTGCCAAGAGCGCGCATGGCGTCCACTTGTTCGGTAACGATCATGGAACCCAGCTCGGAGGCCATGCCGGAAGCGTTGCGGCCCGCGACGAGAAGAGCGGTGACGGCCGGACCCAGTTCGCGGACTAGCGCGAGCGCTACTGCGTCGCCGGTCAGGGCGGTTTCGCCGAAGCGCTGGAATTGCGACGCCGTTTGCAACACCATGACGCCGCCGATGGAAAGTCCCGCGAGAATGATGATGGGAAGCGAGCCGACGCCGACGACGTCCATTTGCTCGAGCGTGTCCATCCAATAGTGCGGCGGCGTGAAGATGTTTTTCACGACCTGGAACGACAGCAAGAAGTAGTCCTGAACAGCCGCGACCTGGTTCTTTAACGCGTCAATGAGAATCGAAGGGAGCGATGAGGTGGCACCGGCTTCGGACATTGTGAGCGACACGGTGCCGTGATACTGAGGCGTAGTTGCGCCGAGTCTTTGGCAGCGTAACGGCTGAGTGGCGTGGCGTCAAGCGGGCATGCGCAGGCGGCTGCGACGCGCGATGGATAAGCAAATTCGGGTTCGGGCAGAAGGGTCTTCTAGGGTTTGCAAACCCAAATGCGCTCGACCCGCTTCAGCCTGACGTTATCAGGCGTGAGGCCTTCAATAATTATCCGACCTGGGAACGAGCCTGAATCGAGCGTTCCATCTATTTTGACCAAATGCGTTTGCACGACTTCCTTTTTTGCGGGGTATTCGATGAGGTGCTCAACCCAGCTTCCATTCAATGTGAGCTTTGTGCCTGAAATGGAGCCGGATATGTGAATACCGTCGTCGTGTGCCTCGCCTTCGTAGAGATATAACAGGGCATCAACGGCGGACTCATTACGTCGTTCGAGCGCCAACTCATATCCAACAACATCGCCAGTTTCTTCGGAGAGATGCGCGTTCGAGTAAATTCGCATGTGAGCAGTCTGGGCGCATTTGTCTTTTGATGCGCCTACATGGGCGCCACGGGACGCAACGAGTAGGGCCAAAAGCGCCGTCAACAAGACGCGCTCGCAAGCGGTCCATAGATGCTCCCGATATTTTCTGGCACGTTGAATGCTAGCTCCCACTTCCGACCCAGATTGCAAAGTATCGTATTAAACGATGCTTCGATAGCTTTACGCGAGTGCGGGTGTCCGGTAGAATCTTGCATTCGCGCCTGCACTGAGGGCCCGACTCTTACATGCTGCGATTCGTTACGGCGGGAGAATCTCACGGGCAGGCTTTGATTGCCTGGATTTCCGGATTGCCGGCGGGACTGCCGGTGGATACCGAATTCATTCAACGTGAATTGCAACGGCGGCAATTGGGGTATGGGCGCGGCGGCCGCCAGCGCATTGAAAAGGATGCGGCGGACATTCTGGCGGGGGTGCGTCACGGCAAGACGATTGGCGCGCCGATCGCGGTGCGCATCGAAAATCGCGACTGGAAAAATTGGGAGAAGGCGCTGCCGGTGGAGGATACCGAGGGCGCTGATGCGTCTGGTGATGCGGCGGGAAGCCAGCGACCGCTGACCGCGCCGCGTCCGGGGCATGCGGATCTGGCCGGCGCGCTGAAATTCAATTTCCATGATGCGCGATATGTGCTGGAGCGCGCTTCGGCGCGGGAGACGGCGGCGCGCGTGGCGGCGGGCGCGTTTGCGAAGTTGCTTTTGCGCGAATTCGGCGCGGAGGTGTTGAGCCACACGATTGCGGTCGGCCACGTGAAGTTGGAACGCGAAGCGACGTGGGAAGAGATTGTATCCGCTTGCGAGAATTTGGAGTCGCCGCTGCGTTGCGTGGATGTGGCGACGGAAGTGCGGATGAAGGCGGAAGTAGATCACGTGTTGCGCGCGGGCGATTCGGTGGGCGGAGTTTTCGAAGTGGTGGCGCACGAAATTCCTCCGGGACTCGGAAGTCACGCGCAGTGGGATGAGAAGTTGGATGCGCGGATCGCGCGAGCGGTGATGTCCATTCAGGCGGTGAAGGCTGTGGAGTTCGGGTCGGCGATCGCCAACGCTGCGAGCTACGGGTCGGAAGTGCAGGACGAAATCCACTATGACGGGCCGCGGAAGAGATTTGCGCGATCT
>Ga0210390_10001062_pt1 | contig 27503 bp, 21 predicted proteins | sample IncBWH11OmetaG_FD_161050 | JGI IMG/M metagenome (GOLD analysis project Ga0210390, IMG submission 161050) | Forest soil microbial communities from Barre Woods Harvard Forest LTER site, Petersham, Massachusetts, United States - Inc-BW-H-11-O ... | reverse complement strand
TGTGACGGGACGCTGTGACGGGACGCTGTGACGGGACGCTGTGACGGGACGCTGTGACGGGACGCTGTGACGGGACGCTGTGACGGGACACGGGGATAGGAGGGGACGGGATCGGATCAATTGGGCGGCCGCGGGTTTCGCTTCGGCGTTGAATGCCCGGATTTTTGCCGAGGTTCGGTGGTAACCCTTGGGGGGCGGTCGCTATAATCCGCGATTCCCGCCGCGGGGAGGCCGTTGGGCGAAGCGCGCCGTCAGGCGTGTCGATCGTCGGAAGACCTTCTGCCGGCTCAAGATAGTTGGATCAGTGGCAAGATCGGATCGGTGGCCATGCCCAAGCAAAAAACACACAAGGGAATTCGCAAGCGGTTCAAGTTGACCGCCACCGGCAAGGTGAAGCACCGCAAAGCCTCTCGCGGCCACAAGCTGGCCAAGAAGGGGGGCAAGCGCAACCGCCAGGCGCGGGCCGACCGCATGGTCGAAGGCAAACAGATCGCCATGATCCGCTACGCTTTGCAACCGTCGCCATAACGGCGTTTTTGGAAATTCGTGTCCACGGATTAATTGAAGTCAGGCCATGAGAGTCAAAGCAGGCAAAGCGCGGCACCGCTCCAAGAAACGTCTGTTTAAAGAGGCTCGCGGTAATTTCCTCGGCCGGCGGAAGCTCCTGCGCAGCATGAAGGAAACGGTGCTCCGTGCCCGCGCCTTCGCGTGGGCGCACCGCCGCTTGAAGAAGCGCGAATATCGCGCACTGTGGATCACCCGTCTGTCCGCGGCTGTCGGCCCGTACGGAATCAACTATTCGACTTTCATGCGCGGCGTGATCCTGGCCGGCATCGAGCTCAATCGCAAAACGCTCAGCGAGCTGGCGATTCACGAGCCGGAAGTCTTCGGCGAAATCGTCGAGATCGCCAAGCAAGCCGTCGCCCAAGCGTCGGCCGCCTGACCCGGCTTCTGCCGCCTGATTCGGTTCACGGCCCGCTTCGGACCTCGATTTCATGGATGCGATCGGCGAAATTGTCGCCTACGAACAGGCGGCGCTGGCCGCGATCGCCGCAGCCACTGACGCCGCCGCGCTCGAAGCCGCCCGCGTGGAATTCGCCGGCCGCAAGCACGGCCGCCTCCGCGACATGCAGGCTCTGTTGGGCAAGGTCGACGCTGCCGAGCGACCGGTTGTCGGCAAGCGATTCAACGAAGCCAAGACCAGCGTGGAGACGGCGCTCGAAGCTCGCCAAAAGGAGCTGGCGCGGCCCAAGACGGTCGCCGGCGGCCTCGACCTGACGCTGCCGGGCACACCGGTGCGGCTGGGCAAGAAGCACCCGCTCTCGCAGACGATCGACGAGCTGAAGGACATCATGGGGCGGTTCGGCTTCTCGGTCGCCGAGGGGCCCGAGATCGAGGACGAGTGGCACAACTTCGAGGCACTTAACATCCCCGAAGACCACCCGGCCCGCGACCCGCTCGACAACTTCTATCTGGCGGCAGCCTCGGTCGCGGCCGCCAATAGCGTGAACGCCGCACCGGCCGCGAACTCGACGGCCGGCAGCCCGGTGCTGTTGCGAACGCAGACCTCGACCGTGCAGATCCGCGTGATGGAGCAGCAGAAGACGCCGCCCATCCGCGTGGTGAGCCTGGGTCGCGTCTACCGTCCCGACACGATGGACGCCTCGCACTCCTGCATGTTCCACCAGATGGAAGGGCTGATGGTCGACCGGGGCGTGACGATGGCCCAGCTCAAAACGGTCATCCGCATGCTCTTTTCCAGTTATCTCGAGCACGACGTGTCGATCCGCTTTCGGCCGTCGTTCTTCCCCTTCACGGAACCGTCGGTGGAAGTCGACATCCCCTGGGGGAACGACTGGATGGAGATCGGCGGCGCCGGCATGGTCGATCCGCACGTCCTCGCCGCCGTCGGCTACGATCCGGACGAATACACGGGCTTCGCGTTCGGCCTGGGGATCGAGCGGCTCTGCATGAAGCGACACGGCATCACCGACATCCGCCGCTTCTACGAGAACGACGTGCGGTTCCTGCGGCAGTTTTGAGCGCGCCAGTTCTGACGGTCGCAAATGCCGATTTGTTACCCCTTGCCCAACCGCGGGCCACTTAGTTACACGCGCTCACCAGGAGCGACGCGTTGTTTCCCCCGAAGGCGAACGAGTTGGACATGGCATAGCGCACGCGATGCGGCCGTCCTTCGTGGGCGACGTAATCCAGGCCGACCGACGGATCGGGATCGTCGCAGTTCATCGTAGGGGGGACGAACTGATGACGCAGCGCCTGGATGCAGATCGCGAACTCCATCGCTCCGCTGGCCCCCAGCGGGTGACCGAGGGTCGACTTTGTGGAGCTGGCCGGCATGCTCGAGCCCCGCGGTCCGAAGACTTCGGCGACGGCCCGGGCTTCCGTCTCATCGTTGGCACGGGTGGCTGTGCCGTGCATGTTGAGATAATCGATGCGATCGGACTCGACCTCGGCATCGCGGAGGCAGGCCCGCATCGCGCGGATTTGGCCCTCGACGGTGGGAGTCGTCAGGTGTTGAGCGTCGCTGGCGGTGCCGTAGCCCGAGACGACGGCCAACGGCTCCACGCCGCGGCGCTCGGCATTTTCACGCGATTCGATGACAGCCATGGCCGCCCCTTCGCCGAGCACCAGTCCGTTCCGCTGCTGATCGAAGGGTCGCGAGGCGCGGGTCGGATCTTCGTGCTCGGCCAGCACCCCGAGCTTGGTCCAGCCGGAAAACAGGGGAGTCGTAAGCGGGGCGTCGGCTCCGCCGCAGAGCACAATGTCCGCGTAGCCGTGCCGCACCATCATCAATGCCAGGCCAATGGCCGTCGATGCCGACGAGCAGGCTGAGGCGATGACGTGGTTCGATCCCGTCAAACCGAAGTGAATCGAGACATTGCTCGAGAGCGAGTTGAACATGCACGTGGGGAGGGTCGTCGGCCGGATTGCCTGCGGGCCACGCAAAAAATAGGCTTCGTAGCCCCCCTCGGTCTCGTGGCACGGCCCGTGCCCGCTGCCGACGATCACCGAGACGCGGGAGTCGGAGCTGGAGACGTGCTCGTTCTCGTCGAGCAACTGAGCCTGCTGCAGCGCTTCGCGAGCAGCAACCAACCCCATCTTCGCTGTTTTTCCCAGACGGCCAGGGCAGTGATTCTTGAGATGATCGGCGACTGCGAATCCTTTGACCTCAGCCGCATAACGAACGGGATAGAGGTGCGGATCGAGTTCGCCAAGACACTCGATCCAATCAACTGCGCTTTTCCCGCGGCACACGTTATCCCAGAGGGCGAGAATCCCCGCACCGAAGGGGGACACGGCCCCCAACCCACTGACCACCACGTCCCTGCAAATCGCTTTCATCGGAAGTCCACTCTCCAGCATTGAATCCCAGGTGCATCCGGTCACGCTGCCAAAACACGGTCAGTCTCTCCTCTTAAGAGAGTGAGAACGGCCCAACCTCCACGCGGAGAGGTTAGACAATGTAACTGCGACCGTAATGATTGGGTAGTTTGTGAGAGCACTGAGCCCAAGCGGCTCAGCAACAACACCCCGAATCATTCGGGGGAGCAAACGTTAACCACGTTGACGGAATCGCCTCGGGCCGGTAGAAGCAGCGCACTTCTGCGACCCAAGCCGCGAATCACTTGTGGCAACCCATCCCTGGTCGCCGTTACCCCAGCCAAACCGAAGCTTTGTGGCGAGTGCGCGAGCGCAATGGCTCAAGAAGCCGACTGCGTTCGGGTCCTATTTTGGCAACTGCAATGCAAATGCCGTTCCTTCATCGCGTTTGCGCCCTGGCGCTTCTCGTAGTTGTGGGGTGCGCCGGACTCAATTCGCGAATCGTTTCTTGCCCGCTGACCTACTCGGAGCAGGAGAAGGAGATTCTCGCCGTCGTGCCGAAGGGGACACGACGCGAAGAAGCCCTTCGAAAGCTGGCGGCAGCTGGCATCGACGGAAGCTTCGGAATCAGTCGTCGAGTTTATTACTGCGAACTCTGGAACCGGCCAGACGGAAGCCGGTGGCACCTCAACGTCGCCCTCTTGTTCGACGAGGTCGGGCGTCTCTACATGACGCGAACCGCCGACTGCGAAGTGACGTCCTCGCCGGACAAAAGCTTATCGAGCGCAGGCGGTCAAAGCAACGACCCGGCAGCCGCGGCCAACCGTTCGAGCGTCGCTCCGACGTCGCGCTGAAATGCGTCCGAGTGGGCCAGGTGCCGCGTTGCAGTGTCCACAAAATGCTAGCGAGCGATGTTCCGCGTGACTTGATGCGGCTCGCCGGCCACAGGTTAAGCGGAAGGGTCGACGAAGTGGATTTTGCCGCCGCAGCGCTTGCAGGCGACCTTCATGCCCAGGTACTTGGGGTCGGCGCGGAGTTCCTCTTTGCAATGGGGACACTCGGCGAAGAAGGCGGCCATTTTGAGCTTCGGGTTGGAGAAGTCCATCGTGAATTGCGAGTCGCAGAACTTGCACTGCACGTTCTCATCGACGTATTTGCTGCCGACACGCAGTTCGCGCTTGCAATGGGGACAGGCGACGTAGTAGCCGCTCAGTTCGACTTCGACCATGCTGGCGATCTCCTGCAACGGAATGAATTCGGGAATCTCAATGCTGTCCGGCTCAAGATCGGTATTCAGCAAGGTGCGGCAGTTCTGGCAATGAACGACGTTTGACGGCATGTCTTCGCCGCAGGTCGGACAGGGGCCGCCGGGCCAAGCTGGCATGACTCTTCTCGTCCAGAAAGAAACGTGCTTCGGAACTCAAAGGAAAGAACCTCGACGCAGGGGATTCTGGCTCGGCCCGTTCACATCGTTGATTGCAAGAATCGCGTGGGTCGCTGATGCAGGTCATTTTAGACCGGGTCATTCGTGACCGGTCAGTTGAGACCGAGGTCATTTTAGACCACGACCCTCTCCATTTCGATCACCGCGCTTAATCCATCTTAAAGCACGGTTGGACCGGTTTGGCGCGGCAACTCGGGCCGAAAACCCAAAAAAATGGCCAAGAAAGTGGGGGAGGGCCGCCATCGGCGGCAGCCTCGGCAGGGCCGGATCAGGGACGGGCCGCAACGCAGGTGAGATGATGGTAAGTGCGGAGGTAGAGTCGGCCGTTGGCGAGGGCGGGCGTCGATTCGGACGCTTCTCCGAGGGGGATTTTGCCCAGCAGCTTGTACTGCGGGCCGGCCGCCAGCACGACGACGTTGCCTTGCTCGTCGACGTTGAAGAGCATGCCCCCGGCGCCGATCGGCGATCCGCTGAAGTCTCCGCCGATCCGCTTGATCCACAGGTCTTTGCCCGTCGTGGGGTCGACACAGCAGACGGTGCCACGGTCGCACCAGAGGAATAGGTAATTCTGGTAGGCCAGCGGCGTCGGCACGTAGGGCAGCATCTTGGTGCGTTTGTAGGTCGCTGTGACGTCGCCGTGCCCGTTCGGGTCGACCGCCACCATCAGCATGCCCTGGCCGCCTTGGCCGCAGCACTGCAGGACCAGGCCGCCGGAGAGGACGGGCGAGCCGACGGTCCGCTGGGGTGTCGACCCGGTCGTCCAGATCGTTTTGCCCGTTTTCAGGTCGAGTCCGGAGATACCCGAGAAGGCGCTCGAGCAGATCAGCTGCGGCGGGCCTTGCTTGGGCTGGTAGATGAAGGGGGTCGCGTACGACGTCGACTGCGTGCCCGACTTGCGCGGCACCGTCCAGACGGCGTGCCCCGTGCGCTTGTCGCGGGCGAAGATCGAACTGTCGCCGTCCTGGTCGTTGACTAGGATCACCAGGTCCTCGAACAGAATGGGGGAGGCGCCCTGCCCGTGCTGGCTCTCGAACTTACCGAGGTCTTCTTGCCAGAGTTGATTGCCGTCGAAGTCATAGGCCGAGAGCAGGTAGCGCTCCACGTCGGCGAAGGCGACGTAGACGCGCTCTCCGTCGACGGCCGGAGTCGCGGACGCCCAACTGCTCTTGGGATGTTTGGGGTTGGCATTGAGCTGGATCGAACGGATCCAGAGCTGTTTGCCCGTCTGTGCGTCGAAGCAGAGAACGGAACGCGCCGTGCCGGTTTCGCTGGCCGTGGTCAAAAACAGCTTATTGCCCCAGATCACCGGGCTGGAGTGGCCAGTGCCGGACACGGGAACGGTCCAGCGAACGCGATCGGGATTCCAAGGCGCATTCAGCCCGTCCTCCTTGCTGACGGCCGAACCGTTGTCTCCGCGGAACCGGGGCCAGTTGTCGGCGCGGGCGGCGCGAACTGCCAGGCCCAGTCCGCCGGCGACAAGGATCAGCCCGGTCAAACGGACGAGGGGGCGCGATTGTCGCATCGGATCGATCCCTTTCTACCTCAAGTCGTCGAGACACAGAAACGCGCGGCCATCCTGCGTGCGTCACGTGTGTCGATCTAGGATGACAGGCAAAACGCAGGGCTGCAAGCAGACGCCTGCACGCCTCCTGCACCGGAAATTCAGAGGAATGTCGCGGGCGCCCTACAATGCAATTGCCGGCAGGAATCGGCTCGACACGTGCGTCGCGTCGCGACGAGGGGCGAAAAGGCGGTTCTTGTCAGCTGCGGCGAAGGTCGTTTATTCTGGCTTCCATGGAAGCGGAGCAGACAGTGCCTCAGTCTCCCGATTCCCGCGACGCGTACCTCGTCGTCCGGGAAGGAAACTCCTGGCGCGACATTTTTCGGCTGTCTCCCACGCAGGTCATGACGATCGGGCGGGCCACCACCAACCGGATCGTGCTGCGCGACGAGCTGTGCAGCCGCAATCACTGCGAGCTGTATCGCAACGGCAGCACCTGGGTGGTTCGCGACTTGGGCAGCCGCAACGGCACGACGGTGAACGGCGGCCCCGTCGTCGGCGAGCGGGAGCTGGAGACGGGCGACCTGATCCAGATCGGTCCCTACGAGCTGGGCTTCACTTTCAACCTGGGCGAGCCGTTCCCGCAGAAGGAGCCCAAGCCGGACATCAATGAGTCCGACACGGCGCTCTCGTTGGATGTCGTCGACCCCAAATCGCCGTCAGCCGACCACCCGGAGATTGTCCACCGGGCCCGCAGCTCGCGCTACCGGATGCAAGAGACGGCCTCCATTTCCGGCCCCGACCGGACGCAGAGCGAATTGGCGTCGCTCTATCGCCTGGCGCTCGACATGGGGGCTGCCGCCGGAGCCAAGGATCTGGCGGAAGTCGTGCTCACGGGGTTGCGGGGCAGCATTAACTTCGACATCGGAGCCGTGCTGCTTTTGCCCAAGGCCGTGGCCGAGGGGGCGCAGGCCGCGCAACTGTCGGTCGTGGCGTACAGCGCCCGGGGCGAGAGCCCGTATCACATGGTGTCCAACTACCTGTCGACCCAGGTTCTGTCGACGCGGGAAGCGATCCTCGCCCGCGACGTGCGCGACGACGCACGGATCTCGGATCGCGATGCCCTGGGCGAAGTGCGGGCCGACAGCGTGATCTGCGCGCCGATTCAGCTGGGCCCGCTGATCCACGGACTGGTGCATCTGTATTGCATCGATCCCAAGCACCCCTTTCAGCCCGAGGACTTGGAATTCACCATCGCCGTCGCCGATCAAATGGCGGTGGCCCTGCGAAATCTGAAAGAGAAAGAGTCGCTGGCCCGCGGCCTGGACCGTATCCGCACCGACTATGAGGCGCTCCGCCAGCAGATGCAGGGGGATACCCACATCGTCGGCCAAAGCCCCGAAGTTGAGGAGCTTCGCGCCACGATCGCCCGCTTCGCCCCGACCAACGCGACCGTGTTGATCCGCGGCGAAAGCGGTGTGGGGAAGGAACTGGTGGCCCAGGCCATGCATTTCAGCAGCGATCGCAAGAACCGCCCGTTTTGCACGATGAACTGCGCCGCCTTGGCCGAAAGTCTGCTCGAGAGCGAGCTCTTCGGCCACGAGAAAGGGTCTTTCACCGGGGCGACTGAACGGAAGATCGGCAAATTCGAGCAAGCCAACAAGGGCACGCTGTTTCTCGATGAAGTCGGCGAGATGAGCCTGGGCATCCAGGCCAAGTTCCTCCGCGTACTCGAGGGGCATCCGTTCGAGCGGGTCGGCGGTCGCACCCGGGTCGAAGTCGATGTTCGGGTCGTCGCCGCCACGAACCGGAACCTCGAACGCGAAGTGGAACGGGGCACCTTTCGCAAGGACCTTTATTTCCGCTTGCACGTCGTCGAGATCACCGTCACGCCATTGCGCAAGCGGCGTTCCGACATCCCCGTCCTGGGCGAGTTCTTTTTGCACAACTCGGCCCGCAAGACGGGACGGCAGGTCGTCGGCTTCACCCGCGGCGCCCTCGACGCGCTCGCCAACTACGACTGGCCAGGCAACGTCCGCGAATTGCAAAACGTCGTGGAGCGGGCGGTCATTCTCTGTGCGGGCGACCACGTGCGGGAAGAGGACATTCGGCTAACCGCCCTGCGGACACCGCCCTCCGATCCCACGATGAACGTCATCGACCAGCCGCAGGGGGATATCTCGCTGGAATTGGTCGAAAAGGCGCACATCCTGGCCACGCTGGAACGCACGAACTGGAACATGACGCGGACGGCCGAGATCCTGGGCATCGAGCGCTCAACGCTTTACCAAAAGCTCAAGCGGTACGACGCGCATCGCCGCGTTCGCTAGCGGCCCCGAGCCGTCACCGTCAGGGGCGCGGACGCCAATTGTTTGGCGTCTTGGTTCGAGTTCAGCGGAGCGTGTGTATCGGCGAACATTCGTACCGTTCGGGCAAGCTGTGTCGGCGGTCCCAAAATTGAGAATTCTGAAGAAGTTTACGCCGCAATCATGTTGGCTTTTCCCCGGCATTTTTGCCGTTTTTTTTATTGACAATCAGCGCGCAGATCCCAAGAATCGGTTGATGGACCAGCCCAAGTTCCGGCCCGCCCGCATGACGCCTTCTGCGTCGATGAGTTTGCCGATTCGATCCGTCTGAGTTTCTCGAACTGCTTTGAGTTTGCGATGCCGACGGCGATGCAGTGCAAGCCTGGTTTCCGGGATTCCCGTGGCCAACTAACGCGCCTGGCTGGCTTTTCGCACGAATCCTTAAACACAGTTGGAGTCTGACGAATGGCGTTTGATTTTGAGGACGAAGAGTTCGGTGCGGATCCCGCCGTCGAGACGCTTGAGAGCGACGAGGAAAGTGAGTTTGGAGGGAATGACGGAACCCTCGAATACTATACCGAAGAGCAATTCCGGGCTCGTGGCGTCGATCCGATCCGCCCGACCACCGCGAAGCCGGGTTCCGAGGCGAAGGTGTTGATGCTGGCCGCGCGTTATGCCGCCGGTCTGCCGCTATGGCACCACAGCGATTGCTACGATCACGGTCCGCACGTCGAGAGCCAGACCTAGGCTCACGATCGATCGATTGAGTGCTCACGCGCGCCGGCGTGCGCCTGGTCGTTGACGAACCAGTTCCGTCGTCAACGGCTATTCTGAACTAAGACTAAGGGCTTCGGAGTTTTCTCCCGGAGCCTTTTTTTGTTGCCGCCCGGACCGCTCCGCCACGCTCGCACTCTGTCGCCCTGCTCGCGCCGATCACTCGGTCCACGGATCGGCTTGCACGAATCTCCTCAGAGCTGCCTAAACCTGCGTCACTGGCCTTCGGGTTGTGGCGAGTCGACTCGCCCCGGTCAGGGCCAACTTGTCGCTGCCGCTCACTTGTAGCTGACCAGTGTGCGGGCTTGAGGCATCGTCGGAAATTGCTTGTCAAAACTGGATTTGCGACAAATCTGAGCACGCGCGGGAGGCCGATTCACACTCCGAATCGCCCGCCCCACGGCTGCTCAACGGTCGGTGTAACTGCGATTCCCAGGAGCCGGCACGCCATTCGCTATCGCTCGTTTCAAGACAAGCCACTGCACGCACTTGGAGCTGTCATGCCGTTCGTGACGACGGAGCCCACCGCTCGCCCCAATTCGCCAAGCCTTTCTGAGCTGATTCGCTTCATCCATCGCCAAACGCAGCAGCAAGTTCGCGAACTGGCCATCCATCAGCGGGAAAACCGCTTGGTGGTCACCGGACGCACCGCCACCTATTACGCCAAGCAGCTGGTCACTCAGGCGATTCTGACAGCGGCCCCGGCTGTGCAGCTGGTCAATGAAATCTCAGTGGGCTGAGCGAGAAATCGCAGTCGGCCGAACCGGAGATGTCAGTCAGCCGCTTGGTCCTTGGCTAGCTTCGGTTAAACCACCCACCCGCCTCTGCGGCGATCGCCCTCAATTCTCGATCCGCCCTCAATTCTCGATCCGATACAGGGCCTCGTCCGTACGGAGGAGCAGGCCCCGATCGATTACTGCCAGCGAGGCGAGTGCCCGCTCGTCGAGCTTGTTGCGGGCGATTTCGACGTAGCGCTCCCCGGTCGCCCGAAAGATCGTGCTCTCGCCCATCTCGCTCAACAAGTAGATCCGCCCCTCGGCGACCATCGGCGAAGCCGAGAACGTGCCGCTTACGCGATGAGTCCAGCGGGGCTTGCCGGTCTTGGCATCGAGACACGAGGCGACTCCGCTATCGCTGATCAGAAACAGGTTGTCCCCGATCAAGAGGGGTGACGGAGTGGAGGGGGCGGAGCGGGACTGTCGCCAGGCCACGTGAGTATCGGTCACGTCGCCGTGGCCATTTGAGCGAATGGCGAGCACCTGCGCGGAGTCGAAGCTGGTCGACAGGTAGACGAGTCCATTGCCGTACACGGGCCGGGGCACCACCGAATATCCCTCGTAACGGACGCGCCAGATTTCGTCACCTGTTTGCGGATCGTAGGCCACTACCCAGTTCGCGCCGGGACTGACGATCTGCTTGCGACCATCGACCTCGATCGCCAGCGGCGTGCCGAAGGCGAATTTCTTCGGCTCGTCGCAGGGGGGACGGTTCTTCTTCCAACGCAGCTTGCCCGTGTCGGCGTCGAGAGCGGCGACAAACTGTTTGTCGGCCCCGTCACAGCTAAACACGAGCACCCCGTCGACCAGCACGGGTGAGCCACCGCTGCCATGGTTCGGCTGGTAGACCAGGTCGCGCGTTTTCCACAGCACCTTGCCGTCGAGCGATAGGCAAGCCGTGCCGTGTGTGCCGAAGTGAACGAACAGTCGGCCGCCGTCGGCCAGAGGCGTGGGGCTCGCGTGCGAATTCTTCGAGTGAATGCGGGCACGGTCTGTGGCTAACCGCTCAAAGATCGTTTCGTCCCACAAAATCTTGCCGGTGACGGCATCAAGCGACAGCACGTGCAGTGAATGGGTCGAGCCGCTTGGCACGGCTGTGGTGAGGAAGATCTGGTTTCCGACGCAGATGGGCGACGACCAGCCGCGTCCGGGAATCGGCTGCCGCCAGCGGACGTGCTCCGTCTTGCTCCAATGCGTCGGCAGACCCAGTGCGGTCGAATGACCTTCGCCATCCGGACCGCGGAATTGAAACCAATCGTCGGCTTGGGCCGCGCTCGCTACGCAGAGTAAGAGCGATAAGACCGCCACAGTGACGCGCGGCAAGATGGTGACCCCGGGCGTGAGAGGTCCAAGGTCCGACAGGTTGGAGCGCACAGTAGAAGACTCTTTCGCTGGAGAAGGGGAATCCGTTCGGCGGTCCGAGGGTGTGTCAAATCGAGCAGGCGGGCAGACAATCACGGGCGAAGCGGCGGCGGGCGGACGGTGTGTTTAGTCAGCGGCAGGGGGACCGAGCGGCAGGCGGAGCAAGAGGGCCAAAAACACTCAGGCGTCGGCGATTTCGACGATCTTCATCCGCAGCACGCCCCGGGGAATGGTGACTTCGGCCGAGTCGCCCACTTTTTTCCCCAACAGGCCTTGCGCGATGGGACTGCTGGTGAGGATCTTCATCACTTCGCCGTCGTAGTTTTCTTCGCCCGGCCCGACCAGCTCGTACTTTTCCAGCGAACCGTCGGAAAGGTCCTTGATGGTGACGGTGGCTCCGAAGGCGACGACCCCCTTCGGCATGGACGACTTGTCGGCGATGTAGCAGTTGCCGAGCTTGCTCTTGAGCTGGTTGATCTTGGCCTGCAACAGGCCCTGCGCCTCGCGCTGGCCGTGGTACTCGGCGTTCTCGCTCAAGTCCCCCTCGGCTCGGGCGGCAGCGATTTGGGCCGCGATGCGGGGCATTTCGTCATCCTCGAGCCGGCGGATCTCCTCGCGGAGCTTGTCGTATCCCTCGCGTGAAATCGGTTGCATTTCCATACGTGCAAACTCCCCGGGCCGTTCGGTTTGTGCTGCCGCCGGCCGGCGAATTCGAGAATGCGGCGCCTCGATCGAATTGACGCGGGCGAACAAAAAAAAGGCGTCCGCCGCCTGTGGCGAGACCCCTTGCAACGAATCCCCGAAAACGCGCCGAGGACGCAACGATTATACCGGCCGCCAACTGTGAATAGCTACGCAATTCTCGTCCAGCGGCCTTCCCGGGCGCTCGCCAACACGGCGTCGCAGACCTTCTGCGTCTCGAGGGCCGTCTTGAAGGTCGGCTCGGCCGGCGTCCCCGTTTCCAGGCCTGAGAGGAAATCGGCCACCTGGTGCACGAAGCTGTGCTCGTAGCCGATCTGCAGCCCAGGGACCCACCATTTGTCCATGTAGGGATGCTCGCCGCCGTGATCGGTGACATGAATTGACCGCCAGCCGCGGAGCTTTCCTTCGTCGCCGTGGTCGAAATACTCGAGGCGATGCAGGTCGTGCAGGTCCCATTTGAGCGAGGCTTTCTCGCCGTTGACCTCGAACGTGTAAAGTGCCTTGTGGCCGCGGGCATAGCGAGTCGACTCGAAGGTGCCCAGCGAGCCGTTGCCGAAACGGGCTAGGAACGCGCAGGCGTCGTCGATCTCGACCTTCTCGACCTTGCCGGTGAGAGTGTGCGGACGCTCCTTGATAAAGGTCTCCGTCATGGCGGTAACGCTGTCGATCTTGCCATTAAGCCAGAGTGCCGTATCGATGCAGTGGGCCAACAGATCGCCGGTGACGCCGCTGCCGGCCGCCTGGGCATCGAGCCGCCAGAGTCCCGTGCCTCCCTGGGGCAGATCGGCCGAGATTGTCCAGTCCTGCAGAAACACCGCGCGATAGTGAAAGATTCTCCCCAGGCGGCCTTCCTCAATCAGCCGCTTGGCCATCGTGACGGCCGGCACGCGGCGGTAGTTGTACCAGACCATGTTCGGCACGCCGGCCTTCTCGACGGCCTCCACCATTTGGACGCCTTCGGCGGTGTTCATCGACAGGGGCTTTTCGCACAGCACCATCTTGCCGGCTTGCGCCGCGGCGATGGCGATGTCGTGATGCAGGTTGTTCGGCACGCAGATGTCGACGGCGTCGATATCCTTCCGCGCGACCAGCTCCTTCCAATCGGTCTCGATCGACTCGTAGCCCCACGTGTCGGCGAAGATCTGAGCCTGATCCTCGTTGCGGGCGCAAATCGCCTTCAGCACGGGTTTATGCCCGAGTTGAAAGAAATTATTCACGCGACGATACGCGTTCGAGTGCGCACGCCCCATGAATCCGTAACCGATCAGACCGATGTTGAGTGGCTTGGGCATGATTGTCCCTATTCCTTCCAGCCGTGTGCTTCGCGGACGCTGACCATGGCCGCGAGGATTTCGTTCCAAGTTTGCGGCTTCATCATCGTTTCGTTCGGGAACATGCAGCCGTCCCAGCAGATGTGTCGCAGCCGCTTGGTCAGGTTGCCGTAGCTGTCGCGGAGCCAGAAGCCGGCGTGGTGCGCGATCTTGAGTTTGCCGTTGGGATCGTTCGGCAGACAGTGGCGTCCTGTTTTGTCGTGCGAGCCGGAGCCTTTGACCGTCGCGTCGTTCTGGGCGACATGGAAGTCGATCGTCCAGGGCCGTAGCGCGGAGGTCAGTGTCTTGAGCGCGGCATCGAGTTGAGCCGGGTCTTTCCAATCGAAGTTGGCGGGCAGGATGCGATCCTCGGCCGCGTTGTGTCCCAGCGTGTAAAGCAGCGTGTGGGCCATGTCGGCCTGGAAACCGAGTGTGCCCGGGCGATCGACGAGCTCCAGCAGCTGAAGCATCCGCTTCCAGCTGTGCATGCCCCCCCAGCAGATTTCCCCCTCGGCCGCCAGCCGCTCGCCCGCGTCCGCCGCGATGTCGCAGGCCTGGCGGAAGGTGTCGGCGATGTGGCGCTGATTGGTTTCGGGATCTTTCGACCAATCGCCAGGACCCGCGGCCGAATCGATCCGCACGACGCCGTATGACCGCACGCCGATTTCTTTGAGCCGCCGTGCGATTCGGCAGCCTTTGCGAACCTGATCCAAAAACGCCTTGCGCTCGGCCTCGCTGCCCATCGCCGAACCGCCCCCGGTCGGCGGCCAAACGGGCGCGACGACCGAGCCGATGACGAGGTTCCGCGAGCGGACCCGCTCGGCCAAGCGTTTGAGATCGTCATCCGACGAATCGATGTCGACGTGCGGCGCGAAGAGAAACAGGTCGACCCCGTCGAACTTCGTGCCGTTAACCTCTGCCGCTGCCGTCAGGTCGAGCATCGTGTCGAGCTCGATCGGCGGCTCAGAATCGGGCCCCTTACCGACGACCCCCGGCCAGGCCGCGTTATGCAGTTTGGGAAAGTTGTTGCGCGTGGAAGTCGTCATGGTGAGTTTCCGTCTGGGATACGGTGCTGCCGGACATGGGAATGGGCGCGCGGCGTCGATGGCGCGTGGCGCCGCTCGGCTCAGCGTTTCTTATGATCGCCGACGTTGGGAGCGTTGGGTTGGGCGTCGGGGCCGAAGTAGCGGAGGCCGACGAGCGGGCCCGTGCCCGTGTTCTCGACGACGACGCCGGCAGCCGCCGCTTTGGCGCTGACGAAGACTTCGTCCTCGGTCATCTGGCCGAAGCGGATCATGGCCGGCGTTTCCAGCCGCAGCTTGCCGATGCGGCCACTGCCCTGGACGGTGATCCAGCCGTAGGCTCCGCCGTCCTTGATCGTGCACTTGGCGCCCGGTTCGACCGTCAGCTCTTTAGCCGTGAACAGCTGCTTGCCGGCGAATTTGCCGTACACGATCCAGCGATCGACGTAGCCTTCCTTCTCGGTGGGGGCGACGGGGATCGGCTCGAGATAATGCGAATCCTTGAAGTTTGGATTCACGTTCCCTTCCCAATCCAAAGCGTCGACGAGGTAGGCGACGTCGTCGTGCTTCTCCTTGGGGAAGTCTTTCGTCAAGAGCGAGCGGGGAACGGCGCGGCCTTCCACCATCGACTGGTACATGCCGAACACGTCGCTGCCCCATTGCGGCTCGTACGTGACGAGGCTGCCCGGGGCGTGCAGCACGCAGGGAGGCACCAGCCAGCCGGTGCCCGGCTTCAAACGATAGGCCTTCGATAGGTCGAGGATGCCGTTATCGCCGTCGTTCCAACGATCGAGGCAGCGGATCACGTCCTGCTTGCTCGTCCCGGGCTCCAGGCCCATGAACGTGTATGGAAAATTATTGCCGATAGCGTTGAGCTGCGGCGGGAAGTAGTACGACTCAGGTTTGCCCTCCTGCTTCACCAGCTTGGCCTGGGTGTCGTTCTGGTGCATGTGATGGGGAATCGGCCCCATGTTGTCGAAGAATTTCGAGTAGACGGGCCAGCGGTGATAGGCGCTCCAGATCGCATCGCCCACCAACTCGGCGCCGAGGTCGGCTACGGCGTCGCGAAGCGTGAACCGCTCTTTGCCGAAGACCGCGTAGCTTAGCCCTTCGTCGGGCGGGGCTCCCTCGTTGGTGGCCGGTGTGGTGGAGGCGAACCAGCGCTCGTCGATGCCCCCGCGGTGCGTGCCGAGCGCATAATAATCGGCCGGATGCAGCTTGATCCGCTTGCCGGGTTGCAGGAACGACCGCGGCACCCAGTTGGGAGCCAGCCGCAGGATACCGGCACCCTCGTTCAGCGCAGCCTCAGCCAGTTGTTTCACGTTCGCCATCGCTCAATCGCCTTTCACAATGCCTGTTGCGGCGGATTCCCGCCCGCGTTTCTTCGTCGAAATCGGACCTCATTTTGACCGGTTCGGGCACGAATTCAAAGCAACGCGCGGTCTGCCGTCGCCTAAACGACTGCGCGCGATTTTGGGACGTTGACCGAGGGTTTCCCACCAGCGTCTCAAAATCGCGCACGGTGATTTAGCGATAGGTGTTTTGTGCGTCGAATTCGAGGCGCCGAACGACGCGGAAGGCCTTGGCGACGGTGCCATACGCGACGACAAGCGGCCGGGTCGAATCGTGAGGATTGACGAGCGTCACCGACTGCTTCTTGCGGTCGACCGCGTAGGCGACGTAGGCGTGCTGTCTGTTGAATTTGATGCCGTCGACGGCGAATTCCCTCACCGACGCCTCGAGGCTCCCCAGCATCAGCATTTGGCGGTTGGCGTCGAACGAGTCGAAAACACGCCGGACCGACGTCAGAACCTTGGGGGAGAGGCCGGCCAGCGGGTTCTTGCCGTTGCCGATGATAATCCGGGCCGACCGCTTCGTGTTGACCATGCGCTCTAGCACGACGACCGGATCGCCATAGGCGGCTGCCTGGCGGTTCACCTGGCCGTTGGCATCTCGTCCGTAGGCCAGCAGGATGTAGGCCGCTTCGAGGGCCTTCCAACCGGCGGTGGTGTTGACCGGCTGATAGGCGACTCGTTTTCCGTTGACGAGGACCACTTGTGGCTCGAGATCGCGGTTAGAAACGTGTACCGAGTCGTGCGCGTCGGAAACGCCCATCGGAAACCGAATCTCGAAGCCATCCTCCTCCCGCGTGATGCTCGTCCGGAAGAGTGCCTCGCGCTGCGACAGGGGAATTGAACCGATCGCCGCCAGAATAAAGCAGTCCCGCGTGTTGCGTTGGTTGCAGGGTCCGCTGAAGAGCTGGGTGTAGGCCTGCTTCGTCAGCGTCGCGTGCTCTTTCAAGTAACGCGATCGGCGGGTGCCCTCTTCCTTGTTTGAAACCTTCGCCGAGTCGGTTGAATCCGTCTCGGATCCCGGCTCGGCTGCCGCGGCCGGTGCGCTGAGGAGATGGGTGCCGCAGAGAAGGGCCCCGCAGAGGAGTACGCGGCAGAGAAACTCGTTCATTTCGCGCTCTTTTCGCCCGATCACAACTTTAATTGAGGCGTCGACCCTTTCCCAGGACCGGCCATGCGTACCGGCTGCGAACCTTGTCTCGCGGCTCTTTGTCGTCATGGAGACGAATCGTACAATGTAGCCGCATCGTGTGAGCCGCGTCGCGCTCCGCGGATTTGAACCGGCCAATTGACACTGGCCGCTCGCCTCAGAAAGTCAGATGTCGCATGGTGAAGGTCGCAATCGTTGGGGCCAGCGGCTATACGGCTCTGGAGCTGATCAAGCTCCTGCTGAATCACCCCGAGGTGGAAATTACCGCCTTGACCACGCGGCAGGAGGGGTCGCCGTCGATTGAGGCGGTTCATCCGTCGCTGGCCGGCCGGCTTTTGCTTCCTTGCGAGAATCTGACGCCCGCGCAAGTTGCCGCGCGGGCGTCTTTCGTTTTTACGGCTCTGCCACACGTCGCTGCGATGGGCGTCGTCCCTGACTTTCTGGCTCACCGCTGTCGCCTGGTCGATCTGAGTGCCGACTACCGCTTTCGCGACGCAGCCGTTTACGAGAAATGGTACGGCCATCCGCACACCGATGCTGGTCGGCTGCCGAAAACTGTCTACGGTCTGCCCGAGCTGTTCGCGGAAAAGATCCCCTCGGCCGACCTGATCGCCAACCCGGGCTGCTACACGAGCACCTCGATCCTGGGGCTGGCGCCGTTCTTGTGCCACAAGCTGATCGAGCCCAAGGACATCATCATCGATGCCAAGAGCGGCATCACCGGCGCGGGACGCATGCCCAAGCTCCACATTTTATATGGCGAGTGCAACGAGAGTTTTTCGGCCTACTCGGTCGGCAATCATCGGCACGAGCCGGAAATCGACCAGGTGCTCAGCCAGGCCAGCGGGCAAACCGTCGAGACGATCTTCACGCCGCACATGGTCCCCATGGATCGCGGCATTCTCTGCACGATATATGCCCGCCCGCTGCGCAGCCTGTCGCAGACCGACGCGCTCGAGACGATGCGAGGCTTCTATCATGGCAAGCCGTTCGTCCGCGTCGTCGAGCATTTGCCGTCGACGAAGGACGTCGCCCACACGAACTACTGCCACATGACGGCCCGCGTGACGCACGGCCGGCTGATCGTGATTTCCACGCTCGACAACCTGCTCAAGGGAGCCTCGGGCGTGGCGGTGCAGAATTTCAATCTGATGAACGGCTTTCCCGAAACGATGGGACTGCCCCGCTAAGTTTGCCACTCGCTACGGCCTTCCGGACCTTAATGAGGAGCCCCGCCGTCTTGACGACCAATACTCTCTCGGCGACCGAACAGGCCGCGAAGTCGATTCCGCTGCCTGCCGGCTTCCGCGCGGCCGGGGTGGCCTGCGGCATCAAGTCGGATTCCTCGAAGCTTGATCTCGCGCTTTTCGCGGCCGATCGACCCTCGACCGCAGTCGGCGTGTTTACGACGAACCTGGTGTGCGGCGCTCCGGTGAAAATTTCGCGGTCGCGCGTGCCGCGAGGCACGGCTCGCGCCGTGATCATCAACTCGGGGAACGCCAACGCCTGCACGGGGGAACGCGGCGATGACGATGCCCGCTGGATGACGGCCGAAGTCGCCCGCCAACTGGGTTGCGCAGCTGAGGACGTGCTCGTCTGCTCGACCGGCGTGATTGGGCGGTTTCTCCCTCGCGAAAAGCTGGCGGCGGGAATTCCCAACGTTGCCGGCCGACTCGCCTCATCGGCCGAGGGATTTCGCACTGCGGCAACCGCCATCATGACGACCGACACCTTCCCTAAGCTGGCCACCGCCTGTCACCAAGTGGGCGGGGCCGAAGTGCGCGTCAGCGGCGTGGCGAAAGGGGCGGCGATGATTGCCCCCAATATGGCGACCATGCTGGCAGTGTTGATGACCGACGCGCCCCTCGACCCGCGTCAGGCCGACCCGATGTTGCGGCACGCCGTCGAGCGCAGCTTCAATTCGATCAGCGTCGACGGCCACATGAGCACGAGCGACACAGTGTTATTGCTCGCTTCGGGCGACCGACAGAGCGCACCGCTGGGCGAGCGTGACCTGGCCGTACTCCAGGAAATGGTCGACGACGTGGCTGCCGAGCTGGCTCAGGCCATCATTCGCGACGCGGAGGGGGCCGACCATTTCGTCACGCTCGACGTCCGCGGCACAAAAACTCGGGAGGATGCCGTGCGGATTGCCCGCGCGATCGCCGATTCGCCGCTGGTCAAAACGGCCATTGCGGGCGGCGATCCGAACTGGGGCCGCATTATCTCGGCCGCCGGCTACGCGGGCGTGCCCTTTCGTGAAGAGGATCTGAGTCTTAAGGTCAACGGCGTGCCGCTCTACCGCGCGGGCGCTCCGACCGATTTCGACGCCAAAAGCCTTTCGCAGAGCCTCCGCGCGAATCGGGACGTCCTGATCGAGCTGGACCTGACGCTCGGTCGCGAAGTGGTCCGCTTCTGGACCAGCGACCTGACGGCCGAATACGTGCGTCTGAACGCCGACTACACCACATAAGCGTGCGTCGATGCACGAACGCCGGGGCTCAGGCGTCGGTCGCCAACGGTTTTTGGCGAACGCTTCGCAATGCTTGCCCGCTTCGCAATAATTCATCCGGACCGCACTGGGTGCCGCGGGCGATTTGTCCGCCCGTGCTTGTGAGCGCAAGGATTGCCGGATGTCGACGTCGAAAAAAGGGCGGGGGGGAACGAGCCGGGCCAAGGCTGCCCAGAAAGACGCGCCGCGCGCCGCTCCAGCCGGCCCCGCCGACCTCGACTCGGCCATCGAGGCCGAGACACAGGAGATTGGCCGCGAGCTGTTTGCCCGCCTGGAACGGCGGAGCCCGTCGATCTTCGAGCGTCGCTGGTGGGACGACCGCATCCTGTCGTGGGCCATGGCCGACGAGTCGGTCAAGGTGCAGATGTTCCGCTTCGTGGACGTCTTGCCCATGCTGCACACGCACCAGGCCGTCACCCGCCATCTGCAGGAATACTTTGACGAAGTTCGCTCGCAGTTGCCGCTGGCCGTCCGGCTGGGGCTGGAGATTTCGCAGCCGAACTCGGTCTTGGGCAAGGCGCTGGCCCTCAACGCGCGGTCGAACTCGCTCCGCATGTCGCAGCGGTTCATCGCCGGCGCGAAAGTCGAGGAAGTGCTGGCCGCGGTCACCAAGCTCCGCAAGCAGGGGTTTGCATTCACGCTGGACCTCCTCGGCGAAGCCACGACAAGCGAGCGCGACGCCGACGCCTATCAGCAAAGCTACCTCAACCTGATCGAGGGGATGGCGACCGAGGTGCAGTCCTGGTCGGAAGTGCCGCGGCTCGATCGCGATCACGAAGGCAGCATCCCGCGGGTCAATCTGTCGCTCAAGTTGTCGGCCCTCTACAGCCAGTTTCGGCCCATCGACGTGGCGGGCACGGCCGAGCACGTCAAGCAGCGGCTGCGTCCCTTGCTGCGGGCCGCCCGCGAACACGACACCTACATCCACGTCGACATGGAGCAGTATGCCTACAAGGATCTCACCTTCCAGATCTTCAAAGAGATTCTGATCGAGGACGAGTTCCGCGACTTTCCCGACGTCGGCATCGTCGTGCAGGCGTATTTGCCCGAGGCGCAGCGCGACACAGAAGCCCTCTTGGACTGGGCGGAAAAGCGGGGCACGCCGATTTGGGTGCGGCTGGTGAAGGGGGCCTACTGGGACTACGAAACGATCATGGCCCAGGCGCACGGTTGGCCCATTCCCGTCTACCAGCAGAAGTGGGAGTCGGACGCCAACTTCGAGCGGCTCACCCGCTTCTTGATGGAGAACTATCGCTGGCTGCGGCCCGCCCTCGGCAGCCACAACCTGCGGAGCCTCTCGCACGGCATCGCTTGCGCCAAGCATCTGCGCGTGCCCGAAGGAGCCTACGAGCTGCAGATGCTCTACGGCATGGGGGGCGACCAGGCGCAGCTCTTGGCCGACCGCGGTCAGCGCGTGCGAATCTACACGCCGTTCGGCGAGCTGATCCCCGGCATGGCCTACCTGGTCCGCCGGCTGCTGGAAAATACATCCAACGATTCGTTCTTGCGACAAAGCTTTACCGAACAGGTTTCGATCGAGGAGCTGTTGATGAAACCGACCGACGTGGCCGCGCGGCCCGTTGCCTCCAGCCGCGCGCCGGCCGCCGTTCCGGCCGAACCGGCCCGCACGTTCAACAACGAGCCCCCCACCGATTTCAGCCGGGCCGATGCGCGAGCCGCGATGGAACGCGCGGTGAAGGACACGGCTGAGGAGTTCGGCAAGGACTATCCGCTCGTGATCAACGGGCGGGCGATCGAAACGATGGGCAAGATGAAGTCGATCAACCCGTCGCACAAGTCGCAGGTGGTCGGCATCATTTCGTCGGCCACGGCCGAAGAGGCTTCGCTGGCCATCGACGCGGCTCGCCGGGCGTTCAAGCAGTGGTCGCGGACCGAAGTCGACCACCGGGCCGAATATCTCGAGCTGGTCGCCGCCACCATGCGCAACCAGCGCTTCGAGCTGGCCGCGTGGGAAGTGCACGAGTGCGGCAAGCCGTGGATCGAGGCCGATGCCGACGTCGCCGAGGCGATCGACTTCTGCATGTACTACGCCGATCAGGCACGCCGCCTGATGTCGGGCCGCCGCCACGACCTGCCCGGAGAAGAGAACGACTATTCGTACCGCCCGCGGGGCGTGGCCGCCGTGATCGCCCCCTGGAACTTTCCGCTGGCCATCCTCACCGGCATGACGGCGGCCGCATTGGTGACCGGCAACACGGTGATCATCAAGCCGGCCGAGCAATCGTCGGTCGTCGGCTACAAGCTGATGGAGATTCTGCAAAACGTCGGCATTCCCGACGGCGTCGTCAATTTCCTGCCCGGCGTGGGCGAAGAGGTCGGGCCGGAGCTGATCGGCAGTCCCGACGTCAACCTGATCGCCTTCACCGGCTCGCGCTCGGTGGGTCTGGCGATCAACCACGAAGCGTCGAAACCGGACGACCGCCAGGAATTCGTGAAGCACGTCATCGCCGAAATGGGTGGCAAGAACGCGATCATCATCGACGACGACGCCGACCTCGACGAAGCCGTCCTTGGCGTGACGTATAGCGCGTTCGGCTACGCGGGCCAAAAGTGCTCGGCCTGCTCGCGGTGCATCGTCCTCGAGTCGGTGTACGACGCCTTTGTGGAAAAGCTCGCCCAAGCCACGACGTCACTTAAAGTGGGTCCGGCCGAGCTGCCCGACGCCACGATCGGTCCGGTGATCGACGAAGAAGCGTTCAAGCGGATCAACGAATCCATCAAGCTCGCCAAGGAGACGTTCCCACTGCTGGCGGCCGGAGCGGTCAAGACGCCGGCCAACGACGGCTATTACATCGGCCCGCACGTCTTCGGCGACGTCGACCCAGCATCGCGACTCGCGCGCGAGGAAATCTTCGGCCCGGTGCTGGCCGTCATCAAGGTCAAGGACCTGGACGAAGCCCTCGACGTGGCGAATGAATCGGCGTATGCCCTGACAGGCGGAATGTTCAGCCGCAGCCCCGCCAACCTCAAGCGGGCCCGCCACGAGCTGCAAGCCGGCAACGTCTATCTCAACCGCGGCATCACCGGCGCTCTCGTCGAACGCCAACCCTTCGGCGGCTTCAAACTCTCTGGCATCGGCACCAAAGCGGGCGGCCCCGATTACCTGCTGCAGTTCGTGATTCCGATCAACATCACCGAAAACACCTTCCGACGAGGCTTCGCGCCGCCCTCGGACGAGAACTAGCCGAGCGGGCGGTGTAAACCGCCCGAGCATCGGGTAGCCGGGGCGCTCTGCCACCCAGGCGCGGCGTCACGGATCCGGCGGCAGCAGGTCGAGGTGCGTTTCGACCCCCTTGATCCGTTCGAACCGAAATCGCTGTCGCGTGAATTCGACGCGTTCGATCGACTTCAGGTCACCAAGCGGAGTGACGTGCAGTACCGTGTGCTTGCCGTCCACCATCTGATATTCCTCGGGAATTGGCTGTCCTTTTCCTCTCAGCCAGATCTTCGTGTCGTAGAGGACTGCGCTTTCAAGGCCCTCGTTGCGAACTTCCAGCAGGCCCTTTGTCAATTCTCCTGGCGGCGCCAAAAAATCACTGGACCCGAACGGGACCGCAAAGTGCCAGCGTTTTTCGTCGCTTGGCGCCTCCTTGCCGGTAAACCAACGGACCCCAGGGGCAACTTCGACGACTCCTGCCGGTATGGATCGGAATGTCTTGATGACTTGAGGATCTTCGAGCGGCACCTTGACATCCAGGTCGATCTTCGCGGGCCAGCTCTTAAGGTCTGCGCGTTGGGGGCTACAGGAGGACTTGGTCAGTCCGTTGGGCAGCGAGTACATCCAGGATGCCGTCCCCATTCGGCGGCCATTCGGCAGAACGAGGCTCGTCATCAGGCCGGCGTGCATTCCGGGTGGCCTTCGGTACACAAGGACCAGTGGACGCAGGGTTTCTTCTTTGTTCCACCAATGAGTCTGAAAGCTCTTGACCTGATCCAGCAGCGCATTGGCCTCAATATCCGTGAGCCGTTTTCCATCCGGACGCCACACGGGTTGCTCGATTCGCTTGTCGTTGGACTCGGGCACTTGTTGCCAGGTGACGGCAATCAACTCGGGCGTAACAGCCGCGGGCGGTGCGTTTGTCGGCGGAGCAACCGATGCAGCCTGTCCTTTCGCCGCTGCGCGATCCAACCCGAGGGAACCTAATCCCATTGCGACGAAGATGAGTGCTGTCGTCAGCGTCCACTGCGTCGTGGGTGCGGCAACGCAACGGCTACTCCCATCGCTCTGCGCAATCGCCGACAGCCGCTGTGCTAAATTGCTCGACCGCACAATGGTGAGTCCCAATCCCAGAGCGCGTCGATGCCTCGCTCCCGCCGCAATGTCCAAGAGCGTCTCGCCGTAGGAGCGGAAGTCGCCGACCATGTGCACGGCGAAATCATCGCAGGCGCGCTCGCGGATGAAGGCCATCCGCGTCTGGGCAATCCACATCAAAGGGTGCAGCCAAAGCGCAGCGTGCACGAGGCGGTCGAGCAGTTGCCACGCGCAGTCGGCCCGGTCAATGTGCGCCAGCTCGTGGATTAGGATCGCGTCGACCGTCTTTAACGTTGCCGCCTCAGACAAAGGCGACGGGATGACGATCGCCGGCCGAAGCACGCCCAACGCAACGGGCACATCAATCTCGTCGCTTTGCAGTAAGGTGACGTGCCGAGTCCGCGCGGCCAATTGATGGTTCGCGCTTCCCAGGATGGCCAGCCAAGAGTCGAGCCGCCGAAGCCATTGAGAGTTCGTGACCGGGACGGCCTTGCGCCTGAGCGATGCTGCGCAGTGCCAGCCCGCCAGCAGCCGTGCGAGCATCGTCGCCACTCCCAAACCGTAAATTCCCGCGAAAATCCAGTCGAGAACTTGGCCAATCGCAACCCGCGTTACCCCCATGGTCGATTCCGTTGCCGAAGCGCCGCTCGCAAATGGGACGCGGTGACCCGCGACGGCCGGCTGGGAAGGATGCGGACCGTCCGCCGCGGCCTCCGCTTCGCCACTGACGGGGCGCGAGTCGGCTGGCAGGAGGGGCAACGAGAGCCCCGGAACCAGGACGCTCGCCAGCGGCAGGACGACGAGCGCGACTAAGACGGCATTCCAGAGCGTGGCCGTGGCGAGCACCGATCGGCGCCGCAGGAAGCCGTCAATCAGCAAAGCCAGAGCGAGGAGCAGAGTAATTTTGATCGCGAGTGAGCCGACGAGGTGGAACGTCATGCCTTGTCCCCTTTCCGCTTGCGGCCCGAAAGCGATTTGCGGAGCTGTGCGAGCTGCTCGACCGTAAGTTCTTCGTCCTCCACGAGCCGCATCACCAGCGCCTCGACCGAACCGCCAAAGAATCGGGTCAAGAGGCTCCGCGTGGCCTTGAGCTGCACGTCCGAGCGCTCGACTGCCGCCTCGTAGACGGCCGGCTGCTGTCCCAGAATCCGCACATAGCCTTTTTTCTTGAGAATGCGGAGCAGGGTACGGACGGTCGAATCGTGCGGCCGGTCTTTCAATGCCTCGCGGACCACCTCCGCCGTCGACGGCCCGTTCGTCCAGAGGACGTTCATCAACTGGACTTCTCGGTCGGTCAGGACTTTAGCTGACGGGCGGGCCATGACGGGCGGTCCCTACGAATCCGTTAATTCAATAACGGTCAGGCTACTCGCCTCTCTCGCGGCCGTCAATGGCAAATCGTTAATTACTTAACGGATCGCGGCAGCTCCTCACTCGGTTCATCCCTCCACCGGGATCTGAATCTCCGTCACATAGTTCCGCGGATTGCCCCGGAAGATCATTCCCGGTCCTTTGAGATAGACCTCGCGCGTCGGCAGCACCACTTTGTAGTTTCGCTCCTTGATCCATTTGAGGACCTTGGCGTAAGAACGGCCCATTTGGTTGTAGGGGCCCTTGTGCACGAGCGCGACGCAACGTGCTCTGGGAAGCTCGCGCACGGTCGTCCCCTCGACCGATTTGCTTTGGCGGATCGGCAGACAGGCCTCGAAGTCGGCGTCGTCTTCCCGATACTCGCTGTCGTAATGCAAGAGCAGGGGCTTGCCGCAGATCAAGCGTCCGAAGCTCCGGCCTAGCTGGGCAAAACCCTTGCCGCAATCGCTGTAGCGGCCCTTCATGCGGATGCCGGCGATGAGCACGGCGTCCAAGTGTTTCTCGGTGACGTTTTCCAACAGCTCGGCCATCGTTTGCCCATGCCTTTCTTCCGAGATGAATTGATCGAGCGAGCGCACCGTCTGGCGCAGGCGTTTGATCTGTTCCTTGATTTGCGACCGTTGCCGCTCGAGCAAATCGAGTAAGTCGGTCTCGCTCTCCTGCGCAAGCAACGCCTTGATGTCGCTGATCGAGAATTCCAGATTGCGCAGATAGGCGATGACCCGCGCGGTCTCGATCTGCCCTTCCTGGTAGTAGCGATACCCCGTGTCGGGATCGACGTGCGCCGGGACCAGCAGTCGCTCTTCGTGGTAGAAGCGCAGCGTCTTCACGGTCAGGCCGCTGAGCTTCGAGAATTCGCCGATGCTGAACATGCCGGGTGGGCTCCCGAAATCGAGGTGCGAGTCATCGTAAGACCTCCCCTGACGGGAGAGTCAATGATTGATTTTCGCGAATTTCGGGGAGGCCGACGGTCCCGTCTGTGGGCACCGTCTCGGTGGCCCCGCCCCGGGTTCGGCGCATGACAGTCGGCGCAAGACAGTCGCCGCACGCGAGTCGGCGCGTTAGAATCGGGGACGCATCGCTGACCTTCCCCGCCTCGTTCCCCGCCCGCTCGGCCCGCCTGAGACCCGCACGATGCCCTCGGCACTCGTTCGCCTCACGTTCGGCGTCGTATTCGTCTCCGCTTTATTAGCGGTTGCGTTCTGCGCACTGGTGCCGCGCGCCGCGTTCGGGGAAGACGGCGAGTCTGCGGAAGTCACCGCCCGCGACAAGGAACATTGGGCGTTCCAAAAGCTGCGGCGGCCGGTGGTTCCTGTGCTGAAACAGGCGGACCGGTCCCAAACCGCCATTGACGCCTTTCTGCTCTCGCAGCTCGAATCCAAAGGTCTCGGCTTCTCGCCGCCGGCCGACCGCTCGACCCTGCTCCGGCGAGCCTTCCTCGACCTGCACGGATTGCCTCCGACGCCGGCGGAGCTAGCTGCGTTTCTCACTGATCGCTCACCCAGTGCCTTCGCCCGCCAGGTCGACCGGCTGCTGGCGTCGCCCCGCTTCGGCGAGCGCTGGGGCAGGCACTGGCTCGACGTCGTCGGCTACGCGGACACCGTCGGCTTCGACAGCGATGCCAACGGCATCTTTGTCAGCGAAGGGAAGTGGAAGTATCGCGACTACGTGATTCATGCGTTCAACGCCGACAAGCCGTTCGATCGCTTTCTGCTCGAGCAGCTGGCCGGCGACGAGCTGGTCGATTGGCGGCACGCCCCGCGGTTCACCGAAGAAATTCGCGAAGACCTGATCGCCACCGGCTATTTGCGCACAGCCCGCGATCAAACTCACGAGCCCGAGAGCAACATCCCGCTCAACTATTACGGCGTGCTTCACGACACGGTGGAGGTGGTGGGCAACAGCCTCTTCGCGCTCACCGTCAACTGTGCCCGGTGCCACTCGCACAAGTTCGATCCGATCCCGCAGCGAGACTATTACCGGCTGATGGCCCTCTTCACGCCGGCCTACAACCCGGAGCACTGGAAGCCCGTCTTTCCGTGGAAGCCCGAAATCCGGGACCGCGCGCTGCCCGACGCGTCGGCAACCGAACTGGCCGAGATCGATCGCTTCAATGCCGACGTCGATCGCGACGTGGCCCGCATGCGAAGCCGCATGGGCACGCCGGGCTGCAACCCGCAAGTCAAAGCGAAGTTGAATCGGCTGGTGGCTGCGCGGAGCGCCCAGCGGCGCCGCGTCGACCGTATTCAGGCGATCTACGACGTCGGCCCCGCGCCGGTCACGCACTTGCTCAAGCGGGGCCAGTT